>ENA-ORBV01001557-ORBV01001557.1-microbial-mat-metagenome-genome-assembly--contig:-NODE-1557-length-50680-cov-6.276644_pt1 | contig 50680 bp, 46 predicted proteins | sample MGYA00237777_ERZ505514 | MGnify/ENA primary metagenome ERZ505514 (study PRJEB26160, sample SAMN06269048) | microbial mat metagenome | isolation source: Oligotrophic lake microbial mat | place... | reverse complement strand
GTGGTGCAGGCGGTGTAGACGCCGGCGTGCCGGTTGGCGGAATCGCAGGGGGCGGCGGTGCTGCTGACGACGGCGGTTCAGGCGGTGGCGCTGGCACACCCGCAGGCGGCACGATGGGCTCGGCAGGCTCTAGCGGTGGCACCTCTGTGGGTGGAACGGCCGGCACCAGCCAGTCGACATTCACCCAACTTGCAACGGAAGAAATCCTCATCACCTACGAGATCGACATTTTGGGCACGGGGTACTGGGGCATCGCCCTCGAGGACGATGGGACGGGAACTGGTGCTACGGTTCCCTAGGCCTTCGCCTGTGCCTCGAATCGGCAACGTGCCCGCAAGTGCAGGCTACTTACTGTGGTAAGGCAAGTCGCAGGACGGGCAAGGCAGCTCGGATGGGAGCGGTTCATGACCGCGCCTGCGGACGTACCCGCGACCGCACCCTGAGTCCCCGCGGGAAAGATCAAGCGCATCGCAGGGAACGGCCGATGCGCAACTCTCGCGGTGGGCCCACATTGTTGTGGGCGCTGCCCTTGTACCCGCGTGGTAAGATTCTGTTGTGAATCGCAACGCCGAGGAAGCCTGCCGCGCCGCGAGACGACGCGCTACATACACGGGTCAGGTGGTGCGCCCAGGTGAGCCAAAACCACCGCTTTATGAAGGCCGAGCGCCGCTGGAAAGACTTGCGCTGCAATCCGCGCTGGTTCGGCGCCTAAATTCGTTGAGCGGCAAACCACGGCTCCCCTTTCCGCGCATAGACTGGCCAGGGGAGGTATTCGATATTGACGAACGAAACCGTCGGCCTGCTCGATGACTTTCGCGATCTACTGACCACCTTCGCAGACGAACGCGTGGAGTTCGTCCTCATCGGCGGTTGGGCGTTGGCACTACACGGCCACGGGCGCGGAACGGACGACTTGGACGTTCTCATTCGGCCGACGTCGGAAAACGCAACTCGCGTAAGCCGAACCGGTGCACCATCCGGACGAGGGTTGAGAAGCAGTCTGGCCCTTGCAGCAATCGCGTCTTCGAATCGCTTGCGTTGAGTGCTCTGTGTTAAGTTCCGACCGATGGCCAAAACGAACCGACAGTTGTTTGTTGGTGTGGACATGGGCGGGACCGATATCAAGGCGACGGTAACCGATCAGAACGGCACGATTCTGTTCGACGCATTCCCCAAGGTGCTTTCGCTTGCAAGCGAAGGGCCCCAAATTACGGTGGGGCAATTGAAGATCGCCGCCGACAAGGCGCTTGAACTTGCGCACGGTACCTGGGACGAAGTCGTTTCCGTGGGCCTCGATACCCCGGGGCCAGCATCCCTGGATGGTGTACTCGGCCGGTCGCCGAACCTGAAACATCCCGAGTGGCCGAACTTTGCGATCCGCGCCGCATTCGAGGCCGTGATTGGAAAACCCGTGAAGTATTCCAACGACGGCAACGCCGCCGCTGCCTGGGAGTACCACCGACTTTATGGTGAGGATAAGGACAAGATCCTGGGTGCGGTCATTCTGGGCACGGGTCTTGGTGGCGCGCTCGTTCAAGGTGGCGAGGTGTTGACGGGTGTGCGCGGTTACGGCGCCGAATTCGGCCACGTCCGCTTGCCAACCTACGATCTCGTCACCGACGGCGACGTGCCGGTATGCGGCTGCGGCAAAAAAGCCTGTGCCGAAGCGTTCATCAGCCTCACGGCACTGGATCGGCAGTTGCGCAAGATCTTCGAGCGCGGTGAACACCCGGAACACCCGTTGCGCCTGATCCCGGACGAGGGTCGAGCCCGCGCGGTCCGATTGCTTGGCCTCGCGCAAAAAGGCGACGGGCTTGCCCAGGATCTCTTCGATGCGCAGGCGAAGGCTCTTGGTCTTTTGTTGATGCAACTCGCCCACGCTTTTGATCCGCACATCTTCTTGATCGGCGGCGGCATCACCGAGAGTTCGGAGACCTTCCGCGCGCGCTACCTGCGGGCCGTCAAGGAAACCTTCCGACGGGAGGCCTTTCCGCTGCTCGGCCAGGAAATCGAGATCGCCTATACCGAAGATCTGGATTGGGCCGGATGTCGCGGCGCGGCGTTGATTGCGCGCCGACATTGGCAACAATACGGGGCGTGACCACCCTTCGAGACGAAATTTTGGCCGCCCGCACAGCGGGCAAGGCGCTCCAAAATTTGAGCACCTCGGCGCGGCGGGCTTTGTTGCAAGGGCTCGCGGATGCCTACGCCGGGTCCGAGAACCAACGCACGATCCTCGAAGCGAACCGGGCCGATGTGGCGGCAGGCGAAGCGGCGGCCGCGCGGGGTGAGCTCGGACAGGCCCTCGTGAAACGCCTCGCGCTCGACAGCAAGAAGATTGCCGCGCTGGTCGATGGGTTGCAGCAGATGGCCGCTGCGCCCGAGCTGGTGGGTCTGCGAACCGTACGACGGAAGCTGGATGAAAACCTGGTCCTCGAACGCATCACCTGTCCGCTGGGCGTCCTCGGCGTGGTGTTCGAGGCGCGTCCCGATGCACTGGTTCAGATTACCGGCCTTGCGTGGAAAAGCGGCAACGCGGTCGTGCTGAAGGGCGGCAAGGAGGCGCTTGGCACCAACCGCGAGCTCGCCCGAATTGCGAAGGACGTGTTACAGGCCCACGGCATCGATCCGCACGCATTGTTGCATATTGAAGATAGAGCCGGCGTGGCCGACGTTCTGAACCAGCACGATCTGGTGGATCTCATGATCGCGCGAGGCTCGTCCGAGTTTGTGCATTACGTTCGCGCCAACACACAGATCCCGGTGATGGCCCACGCCGATGGCGTGTGTCACGTTTATCTGCACACGGCGGCCAACGCCAAGAAGGCCGTGCACATCGTGGTCGACGGTAAGACCAGCTACCCGGCTGCCTGCAACACCACCGAATGTTTGCTGTGGGACGAGGGGGCCGCTCTGGCGCTTGATGCCTGCGTTGCGGCCCTCAAGGCCAATGGGGTTTTGCTGCGCGGCTGCCCCGAGACCGTGGCCCGCCATCCGGACATGCAGGCTGCCACCCTGTCAGACTGGGGCAAGGAATATGGTGATCTGGTGCTCGCGATCCGCAAGGTTTATGGCATGAACGAAGCCCTGGCGCATATTTCGCAGTACGGTTCAAGGCATACCGATGCGATCGTGACCGAAGATCATGTGGCGGCCGAACGCTTCATTGCTGCGGTCGACACCGCATGCTGCTTTCACAACGCGAGCACGCGATTTTCGGATGGATACCGCTTTGGTCTCGGTGCCGAGGTGGGCATTTCGACCGACAAGTTGCATGCGCGCGGCCCGGTCGGGGTCGAGGGCTTATTGTCATACCGTTGGGTCTTGCGCGGCGACGGACAGGCCAGCACGGACTACGGCGACGGCAAGCGACAGTATTTGCACGAAGACGTGTCGTAGCGACGCGAGCGTTGACGCGACGCTTTGCAGCCGGGCCTCGTTGGCCAGCGGGAAGGGCTCATTTAGCCTTTTCGGAGGCGTTTGGTCGATTGTCGTGTCGCGATCCGCGTTTGCATCGGTCTAGCGGCTAACCCCCCTCGTGTTAGCATGGCTCTCATGCGGAATTTCGGATTGCGCCGATTGCTGTTGTGGCCGGTTTGGTCTGGCGTTTTGGCGGTCGCGTGCGCGAATTCACAGACCCCACCATCGCCCAACGTTGGCAGTGAAGGTGGGCAAAGCGGTGGGGTCATCGCTTCTGTCGGTGGCCGCGCGGGTGCCAATATGCCGCCGCCGGGAACAGGTGGTACGGTTGGTGCCGTTTCGGATGCGGGCAGCCCGGATGCAGCGGGCGTGATTGAGTGTCCCGTGGGCATGATTTGTGACTCGTTTGAAACCTATGACGTGGGATCTTCGCCGAAGCGAAGTGATCCCAGCGCGATCTGGCGCATTGAAAGTCAGAGCAGTCCCGGAATCATGGCGGTGGACGACACACGCGCATTCTCGGGAAACCGCGCCCTACGAATCCAAATTCCCACCACGGTGGAAAGCAGCGCGCGGGGCATGGTGACCACCCTCGACAAACGTCTCTTTCCGGCGACCCACTTGAACGCGCGCATGATGTTCTTTTTGGATGCGTTGCCCAAGGGGCCTGGCCCGTTTCATTGGTCGTTCATGCAAGCCGAAGGTGCTTTCGCCGCGGACGGCGACATTGCTCGGAAAAATGCGACCTTCGGCATCGGCGGGTGGCACAAGTCGACCCAGAGCGGGTTTCAGAACGTGATGTACGCCAACGCAACCGAAGGTGCGCTCGACTGTTGGAACCATACAACGTTTGTTGTGCCGACGGGCCGTTGGGTGTGCGTCGAATGGGAACTGGATGTGCTGACCCACCGGCAAAGCGTGAAAGTCGACAATCGTGAAATCTCGCAAATGACTTTCACCGAAAAGCCTGTCGCGCCCAGCAACGGCTGCGTCGGTAAGCCGCAAGGGTTGCCGTGGTACGTTCCACCCTTGAGCCGTTTCAATCTGGGGTACGTGCACTACCACACCTCAGAAATTGAACGGAATTTGTGGATCGATGACGTGGTGTTGGCCAACGCGCCCATCGGGTGTCCCGCGAAATAGGTTCGCCAACGCTGCCACCTAGAGGCCGCTGGTCGCAGGTTCGACTCCTGCCCCGCGCGGAATCATGGTGGGCGACGGCCAGCTCACCGCGCAAGGGGCGCCAACAAACTGTGATGGTGCCAACGTTCTGAATTGTGGATTCAGACTGCGAGTTCACAGCGGACGGTTCACGATATCCGGGATACCATGGGTACCGAGGATGAAGCCAAGCGCCTGTTTGTTTGCGTTTGTATTGCTCGCCAGCGCGTCCATGGCGCGCGCTGAAACGGCTTTGTGTTTTCGAGGTGGAAAATTTGTCGATCCCGAGCGGAAGACCATCGAAAGCGTCGTTCTCCAGGCTCGCGATGGCTTTCTTGTTTCGATATCGCGCGATCCGGCTGCCCCATGCGAGGGCACCGTGATCGATTTGCGGCATCGCTACATCGTCCCTGGATTCATCGATACCCACGTGCATGGTTGGGGCAATCCTTCTCCCACGGGCGAGTCCGCCGATGAGGAATGGGGAAGCTTGCACACCGCGAAGGTTGCGCTCGGCGCGGGTGTTGTTGCGTTTCTAGACATGGCTTCCGAGTCGGACAATTGGAAGGCCCGTGATCTTGCCCGTAACTCGAATGCCCACGCCCGCATCTTCTCTGCATTGATGCTATCAAGCCACGGTTCCGACGCAGCAACGGTTCGGCGTTCGTTTCGAACGCAATTGGAGCGCAAACCCGATCTCATCAAACTCTTTGCGGGTGGCGAAATGATTGGTGTCTTGGCCGACGAAGCGAAGAAAGAAAAGCTCAAGACAGTGGTCCACATTTCAAGTTGGGAAGACGCCGACGCGGCCGTCAGAGCTGGCGTTTCAGCCATCACGCACCTTGAAGACGAACGTGTGATACCAATGGCATTGGCGAAACAGATGGCCGCGCGTGGTACCGTCGCGATTCCGACGCTCGCCGTTCAATGCGACATGAACGAAGCGGGTAAAGGCGCGGCTTGGCTTGCGGATCCCTTGCTCGAACGGATGATTGGCGCTGCCATGCTTGCCCGATACCGAGACAGCAAAGCCTATTCCGACAAGGCAAAGCGCACGATGCGTTGGCAAAACGCGGGGTGTCGTCCCAATGATTTTCCTTCGATACGCATCCTGAAGAAGGCAGGTGTGTCGATCTTGGCGGGCTCGGATACAGGGAATTTGGGCGTGTTTCAGGGCTATTCCGTCCATCGCGAGATGGCCTTGTTGGCTGAGGCTGGCCTTACCAATTGGGAAGCGCTGCAAGCCGGGACCACTTCCGCCGCGCGCTTTCTCGGGTATGCCGTTGGACTGAAGGTTGGCGCACCCGCGACCTTCGTGGTGCTTGAACGCAATCCGATCGAGAACATTCGCAACACAAGCGCCCTTTCACAGGTGGTGTTGCATGGCCGCGTGGTGTGGAAAGCCGATGCCCCACGATAGCACCACCGCTACCTGGCCATCGCCACTTTCGGGCAACGTCATGGGCAACCGAATAGCGAACTGCGCCGGCTTGACGCTTCTGTGGGACGCAGGGTAGGGATATGACGGTGGCAATTGCGAGCTTGTTGGTTCTGCTGTCTGGCCTCGCCGGGGACCCGATTTCGTTCGAGCGGCAGCCCGCCGCGCCCACCGCACCCACCGTACAAAGATACGTTGTTGAGAGGACGTGGTACGGATTGGCGATCCTCGGTCTTTCGTTTGGAGCCATGCGCCGATCCCTGCTCTTGAATGTCGGGCTTGGGCTGGTGGGAGGTGGGTTGCTTCTGATGCCGGGGTGCGCGTCGGGTGCAGCGAATCAACCGAGCGGCGTTTGTGTGCCGTTCTTCCACATTGCCGGGATCGGGATTCTCGCGGGTATTCCGATCATGAACGCGGTCATGGCAAAGAAGCTGGTCTACAACGACGATCCGCGTTTCAACGTGGCGATTGTGCCCACTCAAAACGGCATGACGTTTGGACTTGTCGGCTCATTCTGATGGAGGCCAGATTGAAACGAAAGCCCACAGCGCGCGCAGGTACACCCTTTTTCAACAGCGTCACGACGCTGCCTGAGAACTGGGATGTCTCTCGTTAGCCGTTCAACATCAAGGCATTTTCAGAAGGTATCGATCTGGAGTTTCGCACCAACGTCACCTTCATCGTGGGTGAAAATGGCTGCGGAAAATCAACGCTGTTGGAAGCGATCGCTGAATGTTGTGGATTCAATCCCGAAGGTGGCAACCGTGACCATCAATACGCGACAACGGCCGAACGTTCTTCACTTGCGCAAACACTGCGCTTGTCGTGGTCGCCCAAGGTGACCAACTTCGCGACCTACATCGAACAAGTTTCCACGATGACCGCGTACGGTGGAAAATCGTTACACAAACAGTCACACGGCGAATCGTTTCTGGCGTTGTTCGCCAATCGATTTGAACAGGGCATCTATATCTTGGACGAGCCGGAGGCCGCACTGTCGCCGCAACGACAGTTGTCGTTCATGCGAATCCTCTGCGAACTTGAGAAACCGAATCACGCGCAGTTCTTGATCTCGACCCATTCCCCGATTCTGCTCAGTTATCCCGGGGCAACGTTGTTCAGCCTAGACGGAGACGGGATTCGCAAGACACGCGCCGAGGACACGCCACCGGGTGGAAAAGGTGCGGTGCGTACCATCACCGACGATTCGATCGACATCAAGCTCACGCCTCAGGGCGCGACGAATTCGACCTTCACGTTGTCGACGAAGACAGCGCCTGACCAGGCCGCACTTGCGCTTAGTTCAAGTCCGATCGCAGTCAATCCAGGTGCGACGGGGTAGCCATCGGCAAACGCGAGTTCGAACGTCGTCCAATCGCCAGCGCGCAGGCCTCCCTGTTGGAAATTGTTGACGCTCTGCCAGCGCAATGGTGCATTGAAACCGAGGATGAAGGCTTGAACGGATCCGACCTTGTGGTCGGGGGGCAACCAAAAGTTGAATGTGATCTTGGAAACCGTACTGCGCAATCCGAGTTCCCCAGTGTCGGCTTCAATACCCACGAACAGGTTTTCGTCCTTTGCACTCCACGCAATCGGAAGCCGAAGCGAGCCAGTCCCCGTTTGCGCCTGTTCATCGCTTTGCATGGGCTCGGCGAAGCCTTTGGATCGGCTGTCAAGAATCATCGACCATCGTTGGGTATCGGATTCGAAATCGAAGACCAAGGGTGGCCCGGCCGAGCCATCCGGCGGCGCGCGCGTGTCGATCGCGATCGAGCTGTCGTAGAGAGCGACCGCACCATCGGGTTTAGTCACCTCGCTCGGCGTGGTCAGGTCTACGCAGCCAAAACTGGACCCGCTGACGATTGCAACCATCACGAGGGATGCCCACTTCACCTTGGAAGCATCGGTCGTTTCGTGCCTTCGCTGAAGGCTGGCCACCGGCCACGGTTCCTGCGCGAAAGATCTCGCCATTGACATTGACTCTCAACCTCAATCCTGTGAAAATGCGCCAGTCGCGCGTGTTCCTCGTGCGAGTTTGACCTGTGTCCCATTCGGTAGATCAACGGCGTATCGTCGCACAACCAACGAAAGCCAACACGATCCGGCTTTCCTGATCGGCGTCTGCAGGGTCTCGAATGAAAATTATCAACGTCATCTCCAGAATCTCGTTTATCGGACGTTTAAGTCTGGTCCAAGGTTCGCCTTGACATCAAGCGAAACCAACGGGCATCGACGGCACGATCTTCCCTGCGATCCGGTCTTGGTTTTTTTCGATGGCGACTGCGCAAGCTGCCACATGGTGGTTCGTTTCCTGTTGCGACGACGCCGACGCGCGCGATTCCGATTCATTCCGCTTGCAAACTTGAGAGGCAGTCGATGGGAAGACGAGATTCGAGTCCAGCTTGATCTTGATCTCAAGAGCAGCTTGGTGGTTTGGAAGAACGGCGAACTCAGGGCGCGAGCGCAGGCCGTCTTTGCGATCTTTTCGGAACTCGGTTGGCCCTGGCTCCTGCTCGGCTTGCTGCGGATCGTGCCTCTGTCGATCTCGAATGCCGTATATGACTTGTATGCGCGCCACCGTTATCAAATCCTCGGCAAGGCCAAGGATCCTGACATCTGCGCCGTATTGCCGATCGAACAACGCAAATTGTTTCAAGAACGACCGGACACCAACCTTCCGATATTTCCGACGCGCACCGATGTTTTTCTGTCGGCCCAATGGCAGCAGCTTGTTCTGATCAACTTCGCCGTCCCCGCCGAGGCCTTGGATGAATACCTACCCGATGGCCTGGAACTGGATGACTGGCAGAGCGAACAACTTGTGTCGCTCGTGGGTTTTGCATTCACCGGTACCTCGGTCGCGGGGATGACCTTGCCCGTGTGCTGCGATTTTGAAGAGATCAATCTTCGGTTTTATGTAAAGCGGACCGTGATCGAAGCAGGCCAAAAAGTCGTGCGAAGGGGTGTCGTCTTCGTTCGAGAAATAGTGCCCTTCGCCCTCATTGCCAAGACGGCCAACTTTTTTTTCGGCGAGAGATACGCGCAATTCCCAACATGCCTCGAACGCACACTTGGCGACCGATCCATTCAAATGCAATACAGCTGGTCAGACGAGGGCAGGGCCAGCAGTCTATGGATGGAAGCGCGCGGCGAAGCTGAATCCTTGCAAGCCGGTAGCCTGTCGGAGTTCATCACGGAGCAATACTTCGGTTACGCCAAGCGCGGTCAGGACAACACAGTCGAATACGAGGTTGAACATCCTCGCTGGCGCGTGTGGACGGACGTGGAAGGTCGATTGCAAGGAGATGTCCTACGGTTCTATCCAGATTCTTTGACTCGCCACATGAAACAGGTTCATTCCGCGCTGATGGCCGAGGGCTCCGCGATCCGTGTGATGCGCGGTCGGTGCTGCACTTGACCATCGCCGTTCCGCCACGCGCCCAACCGTGACGCGTGCTCGCCGGATCACTCGCTCTTGCAGGCGCTAGGCGCGGCGGGTGGCGCCCGACCCGACGGCGGGCGTCTCTAGGGGGACGCCGGCCAGCAGTGACAGCTGATCGACGCGCGTTCGTGCTTCGGCCAACGTGAAGGCCACGTCGGTCGCCCCTTCTTCGATCAGCTTCTGGGCGGCGTCCTGCTGCGCGATGCCGGTGACGCCCGGGCGAATCACCAGAATTCTCAGTTCAGGCAAACGTGCCGCCAGACGTTTGCACAGGTGACGCACGTGCACGAGGCCACCGGGCGGCACCGAGGTGACACAGATCAGGTCGGGCGTGCTTTCCTCGGCGGCAGCAATGACCTCGGAGACGAGGGTGTCGGCGCTCAGCGATTGCACGTCGAACCGCGTGGTGTCGAAGAGCTGCCGCAACATCTCCCACACCAGTTCATCCGCTTCGTTGCGGGCCGGGACGCCCAGAATGCGACGCCGGGGCAAGGCCGCCGTATCGGCCAGGCGGTCCTTCTCGGCGGCGGCGGTGGCGGTGACCTGCGCGGCGGTCTGGTGCTCGACCAGCGTCAAGGTGGCGTGCATGAAGTAGACATGGTCGGCCTCGGCGATCACGTCGGTGCCGCGGTCGTGCTCGGCCATTACCAGCGCGGGAATGATCACCGCGTCCAGCATTTGCTCGCGCGACAGGGTGCGCAGCGCCTTCTCCAGGATCTCGCCGGCTTCGTCTTCGTCGCCGGCCAGCAGGCGCTGATAGAAAACCAGATCGGGATCCAGGGCCGGTTCGTCGCTCAGCAGCACGGACAGGAACTGCAGCCGGGGGACGTGTTTGCCGAGGACCACCAGGCAGACGGTCAGCGGCGTCGACAGCACCAATCCCGCCGCGCCCCACAGCCACGTCCAGACGATCGCCGACACCAGCATGGCCATCGAAGAGACTCCGGTCTTCTTGCCGATGACGACGGGTTCGACGGCGTAGGCCGCGATCACATCCAGGGCGACGAAGAGACCGAGCGTCGCGCCCGTCTGCCACCAACCCTCGAACAGAGCGAACGCCAACATGGTCGGCATGACCATCGCCAGCAGCGACCCGACGAAGGGGACGAAGCGCAGGATGGCCGCGACGAAACCCCACAGTGCAGGATAGGGAATACCGAACCCCCACAGTCCCAGGGCGATCACGATCCCGAAACCGGCGTTGATGGCCGACTGCAGGAGAAGGAATCGGCTGATTCGCTCGCCCGCCTCGTCCAGGGTGCGGGTCGTGAGGGTCACGTTTCGCCGGCCGGCCAGGCGGATAAAACGGTCGCGCAGATCCTCGCGCTGGATCAGCAGGAAGATCACCAACACCAGCACGATCAGCGCCTTGGCCAGCGGCTCGAACACCGGCAACACGGTGGCCTCCAGCCGCTCGAAGGCCGTGGACCCGGCCGGCACCAGTTTGACCGGGCGGGCGTCGCGGTTCTCGGCGACCTTCTCGTCCATCTCGAGGGCGACCTTGTCGACGGCCTTGGACAGGCCCGACAGGCCACTGCCGGAATCTCCGCGCAGGTCCTGCATCTTCTTGCGAATGGAATCGGAGTACTTGGTCATCTGCGCTGACAGGTCGACCAGCTGCGACTTCAGCAGGAAACCAAAGGCGCTGACCGATGCCAAAGTCACCAGCACCACCAGCGCGACAGCGAGGCCCCGGCCCAGCTTCCGTTCGACCATCTTGACGAGTGGACTGAGGGCGAACGCGATCACCATCGCCAGCACCAGCGGAATCAGCACCTCCTGCCCGCGCGCAAGGATCGCGATGAGCAGCACGACGGTCGCCAGCCAGTAAAACGCCGGCCGGTCTGGGCGAACAGATGCGAGGGGGGTTCTGGAAGGCATGCTTCTGTCTGCCAGGAGGTGTGTGCGTCCCCCGTCAGGCGCCGAGAGCTTACTCCCGATGGCGGCGGAAAGGGTCGGAGCATAAAGGCATCCCCGCCAGGCGTGTCAGACCCATTTAGAAATGGCCCCTGTTTCTCCCAAGTAGAGATGCCACCTTTGGTTTGGTGGACGGTACAGGCCGGTGTCAGACCCATGTCCGATAGCAGATAATCGTTAACTTTTCATTCGAGACCCCCCAGACGCCTGATCGTGGGCGCGCTGCGGCGGCACCAGGTGGGCGACGTACCTTCCGAGGCAAATTCTGGAATAAGTTTGTAGCCTAAACTGTTGTGTAGAATGTAAGCTTCAGTGTAAGAAGATACCGAATGGCGACCAACCGAAACTGTCGATACGTGGATTTGACCAAGCAACCGTTGGTGCTGGTTCTCTGCCAGGTTCGTTTCAGCCCGGTGCGGAAGATTGCCGATTACATACCCGCAATTCAGGAGGAGTTCCGGCGCCAAGGATTCCCGATCGAACGCGCTGGGAAGGTAAATCAACTCACCATAACGCCGTCTGGCGTTAACACTGTAGAACAAGAAAGTTGGGAGTATCGGAACAGGGACGAGCATTGGAGCGTGTTGGTCGTCCAGGACAGCGTCGTGTTGCAAACTACTGCTTACGAAAGGTTCGAGGGGTTTGCCGCAAAACTTGAAATGGCTGTCCGAACCGTTCTTGAAAAGACGGAGCAAAATCGGTTCGGTCTCGTTCAACGGGTCGGTCTCCGTTACATCGATCTTGTTCAACCCGGCGATGGCGAGGACTACCGTGTTTACCTGCGACCGGGTTTTCACGGCGTCGCGGATGAGGTCTTCACGCCCCAGTCGCATCGCCTACACGTTGAGAGCGTGGGCCGAACATCGGTTGGCGATATTGAGGGTACGATGATCGTTCGCATCGCGCAAAACGATCGAGGATTCGACCTCCCTCCCGATCTCGCAGGTGCTTCGCCCAAGCACACGTCACGGGCGCGTGAGGGTAGACTTGCCACGCTCGTCGACATGGATCACTTTATTGAGGGAAACTTTAATCCGGATGCTGCGTGGGTGATTGAACGCGCATACGAAATGCACGACCACCTGATTGAGACGTTTCACGAACATGTCGTGAGCGCGAAGGCGATTGAGGTTTGGCGATGACCTTCAGCGCGCCTCATTACCAATCAAGCGGGGGCTCTTCCCCCGCGAATTCAGAGGTCGAATGGAGTGTGTTGCGGATGCTCCGATCGGGCAGCGCTGGTGTGGTGGTGTTTGCCGCCGTTGGGTACGGTCCGTATCTGCCGCACGTTGGTACCAGTACCACAGTTTTTGACGATCGAGCTCAACCCGCGACTGAGCATGCAGCATCGGTATCACGCTCCGATCTGGTCTTGTCGGTCGCCGATCAAGCGCGTGAGGTTCTTGCTGCATTGTCGCTCAACAAAACCCAACTTGCCGTAGTTCTTGGCGTGTCGCGTCCGACGCTTTACGACTGGCTGGAAGGTAGGGATCCGAACGCATCCAACGCGCAGCGCTTAACGACGTTGTTGAGGTTACTGTCGAGGGGAGGTGTCACGAGTGCCGATCCCCTGATTCCACGGTTTTTGCGCCAATCTCTCAGCGATGGCACCCCATCTCTTTTCGATGTCCTGAGCGCTAGGGTGATTGATGAGGTGCGTTTTCTTGAGCTCGTACGTGAGGCCAAATCGCTCGGCGAACAAGCTGAAAACCGTCGGCTTCGGAGGGAAGAACAACTTCGGTCCATTGGGTTTGACGATCCTTCAGACGGCGAGCGGCGCGACCAGCTTGCTCGAAACATTGCGATGCGAGATTGGCCGAAAAGCTGAAGCGTGATGTCGATAATTTTCGATGCCGACGCGATCGAGAAACACGGATGGCGCCAAGGAGCGATCCTCGGTCCGGTGCTTGTCCGTGACGTCCATGCGCCTGCTGGTGTGGTGTTTTCGGAGACAGACTGGCTGATCGTTGTAAGCCACGATTGTGACGTCGTGAACGGCAGCATCGAAAAGGAGCCGACGGTAGAGGTGATCCGAGCCGAGGAAGTCGGCCTAAAGTCCGTGGATAAGCAGCAGGCATGGGGGAGGAACCCGCGGGTCTTACGCTTGGATGCCGTCGACGACCGTAACAACAATGTCGTCTTGCGTTTAAAGGTCCATGAGCGCTGGACGTTGCCCCGCGAATTGCTTTGTAACGAAGCTCCGGCACGTTTTCTCGACGATAAGGGGAGACGCCTGATCGCCGAGTGGTTGGCAAAGCGCTACATTCGGGCAGCGTTCCCAACCGCATTTGATGTTCGGTGGCGCTCGAGGATGCGCGATTGGGTGGATCTTCTTGAGAAGCACAGTCGGTGGATCCAGGGCGTTTACCTTAGGCTCAACATCTTGAAAGAACTTACGGCGGAGATTCCGTACAAAGTTCACCTCATCGTGGTAGCGCCCGCCTTGGTCAAGAAAGATTCTGATTGGCCGACAAAACTCGACGAACTTGATCGGGATGTCGAGAGATTCTGGACACAATTTAAGCCAGGCATCGAATGCGCAGGCGTTGATGTTCTTGGCACCGATCAGGTGACGCTCGCGGAAATCGAGCGGTACCAGCGCTTTGACGCTGATTGGGTGAGCTTTGCCGACGATTCACCAGCGACGCCGTTGGCAACCGAGATGACGGCGTGAGTATGAAAAATCGAGATAGGGTTTGAGCTTCTTTGCTGCTGGGTATGATGTCGATCGGGCCTATACGGATTGCCGGGACCGTTGCCATCGCGGTAAATGATGCCATCTCGATCGGCAGTAGCGGTGTAGCAGGTGCCGCCGTCTTTGCGGCGAATCACAAACATCAACGAATCACCCTCGCGCGCGATGCCGTTCCCGCTTCGCTGAAAAGTGGTTCCCGAGGAAAAACAGCGGCGAATCTGATTGCCTTGCTGCACCTGTTCGGTGCAGGTGTCGGTGGCGGGCGGCGCGCACGGTTGCGTCAAAGCAAGAATACATGGCGCGGCGCACACGGGGCCTGCGTCGGGGCTCGGCATTGGTGCGGCATCGACCATTCCGCCATCCGCCTTGCCGGGGGCACCAACGGTACTGCTGCCACCGATCGCGGAATTACCGCCTGTCGCGGCATCCTGGTCGTCGCGCGCCTGGGAGGGGTCGCTGTCATCGCAGCCGGAAAGGATACAGAGCAAAAATGCGGCCGCACACCTCGTGTGCGTTGAATTTTGATTCACGTTCCAATTCCCTTTCGCTTCTCTGTTCACGCGTCCGCCCGAGGATCAACATAAGGTCACTAACGCTTTTCAGACTCCTTTAAAGCTTCGATAAACGCATTTCGGGCGGCTTCCGTGGCTTTTTGTATTGCCTCTGGAACGCGGGTTATCGAATCGCCCGCATCATCGGCAATGCGCAGCAAACGTTTCCGTGTCACCGCCCCCGCACGAGGGGCCGTCAGGTACGCTGCCGCGGCTCCGCCCAACAACGCCAGCAAAAGTATGCCCGAAGTGAAAACCTCTGTACTCGATTCGTTCGTCTTGCATGGTGGCCTATTCCTCTTTTTCGTTGTCGTGTTTCGTCGCCATATGGGCCTTAAACGCTTGAAGGGCCGCCAACACGGCGGGAACCGCGGCCGCGCCGACGATCGACGCTGCGCTTGAGGGCTCGCTCGTCTTTCGCAGACCCGCGATCGTTTCAGAAAGGTCTCGCAAGGTCGGATCCAGTCGTTTGTCCAACATGGTTATCACCTTCTGCAACGACCGCAAGGTCATGAACAGTTGAACCATCAGCGGTAGAGCGCCACACCCGCAAGCAGCGCCATCAGTGCAATGCGTATCATCTCGGTGGAGGTCGACATGTTGCCCAATATACCGCAACGTTCGCGCCGCGCTGACGCAAGGCTTTGGTGTTCGCCATAATGTTGTGGGCGGATTTTAAGGGCAGCAACGTGTTAAATCTCGGCATGAAAACGGTCGTCACCCCCAGCGGAAAGTTGGCTTATCAAAAGCATGGCGAGGGACCGGCGGTCTTACTCTTGCAAGGTGTTGGCGTGGTGTCGGAAGGGTGGCGTCCTCAAATTGAAGGTCTGCGCGACAGATTCTGTCTCATCGCGCCTGACAATCGAGGCATCGGTCAAAGCGAAAACCGCGACGGTCATTTGAGCATCGAAGCCATGGCAGACGATGCCCTCGCCATCATGGACGCAGAAGGCATCGAGCGCTTTGCCGTCGTCGGGCATTCGATGGGTGGACTGATTGCGCAAGCCGTGGCGTGCAAAGCACCAGAGCGTGTGACGAGCTTGGCGTTGCTTTGTACTTTCGCGCGCGGGAAACACGCGATGACTTTGTCGCCTGGAATGATCTGGTTGGGGCTTCGTTCACGTGTCGGCACCCGCCGTATGCGTCGCAACGCCTTTTTGCAGTTGGTGATGACGCCACAAAGTTTACTGAACCAGGACAGGGAGGCACTGGCCGCGCATTTGAGCGGCCTCTTTGGACACGACATTGCGGATCAGCCGCCCATCGTGATGAAGCAACTGCGTGCATGCGCGCGTTTCGATGTGCTCGCACAACTCCGGAATTTGCCGAAGTTTCCCACGTTGGTGTTGAGCGCCCAATACGATCGGATCGCCTCGGTTGCGTCAGGACAAGCATTGGCGGCGGCGATTCCTGGTGCGCGATTTCAACTATTCCCGGATGCAGCGCACGGTGTTCCCATTGAACGTGCGGATGAAATCAACACGTTGCTTGCAAAGCTCTTTGTCAGTGGAACGGGCGCAGATGACGAAATCGTATGACGCTTCGCTGTGCTTGCAAACATTGCAGTCGAATGGATCGCCGCAACGCTTTCCGCAACGGGGCGACCCTTTTTCGACGTTCCGCTTTCACAAGTTGGGCCGATAGGGTTGCCTGACGATATCGAGCATACTCGTCTAAACTAGTAGTCATTGACCGGGGTTGAGTCACTTGTTCGAAGAGCTCGACATGGGAAACGGATACGCCGTCGAGCCTTCGACCCAGGTTGAAATTGATGCGTCGATCGGGTCCCGTGGCAGAAGAGGATCCCGCTCCCACTCTCCCCGGGATCGTCCTGCACCAAGAGCAGGGCAGGCGCGGGTGGGCGCGTCATCGTTGTTTCAGACAGCCCTTTATGGCGGTTGAGCATGGGTCCGGTCGGCGGATTGACGAGAAAATCGCGCCGAGCCGTGGCCCTATGGTGCGCATCCTCGAAAGGACCGTGCTCGAAACGAATAAATACGGCAACCGGGATCGGCGTTCCTTGATTGCGCGGCCCCGTTTGCGGTAGTAACGGCCTGTGTACCCAACCCACTCGGCTCCGGAAGTAGAAACGCCCGCTTGTGTCGGATGTGGCGGCACGGACGTCAAAGACCTTTACGCCGTGTGCGACAGGCGATACGAGGTGCCGGGTAGCTTTCGCATGGTCGAGTGCACGGCCTGCCAATTGCGATTCGTATCACCTAGGCCGACCGCATCGGCCATCGCAGCGTACTACCCGGATTCCTATCCCGCCCACCAGAAGCGGGGCGCTGGGGGCGATGGCGGGTTCTTTTCGCGTGTGTGGGACGGTTACCAACGCATGTTCCTGTCACACGCTTACCCAACGTTTTATTACCGCAAACATATCGATCGCTTCCGAACCGACGGCGACCCTCCACGGGTACTGGATGTTGGCTGCGGCAGCGGGCAGAAGTTGCAATATCTGCGCAACGCCGGATGGGATCCCCACGGCGTCGACTTCAGCCGAATGGCGGTCGACAACGCAAGGGCATCGGGCATCGCCAAAGCCGTGGTCAGCGATTCGTCGGAAATTCCTTTCGAGAGCAACCACATTCATGCGGCGATGTCGTGGCATTCCATTGAACACCACTACGATCCGGTCGCCACGCTGCGGGAGATTCATCGAGTGCTGCGCCCCGGGGGCCGGGCCATCCTGGCGATCCCCGGATCGGATAGCCTGGGGATGCGCGTGTTCCGATCCTACTGGGGTCCCCTGGAAGTGCCCCGGCATTTGTATCACTTCACCCGCAAGACGTTTACCGATCTGACCTCCCGGGTTGGTTTCAATACCTTGAAAGTGTACTACGATTTCTCGTTCTACGGTCTTTTCTGGGATCAGGAGGTACTCGAAAGCTTCGAGAATTTGTTTCGCGCCCGCGGTGTCAAATTCCGGTTTCCGCGCATTCCCGGTATGTCGGTGGCGATGCGCGTACCGGTGCTGCCGCTCAATCCCTTGTTGGGCCGGTTCTGGCAGGGCAGCAACATGATCGTGCACCTGCAAAAACCTGCCGAGTGAAGCAGCGGGAACGGGTCAGCGTTTGCCCGCGGGTTCGGGCAATATACGTGCCAACGTTGTCATATGCCGCTTCGTCAAGCGGCCTCCAAATCGTGTTACGGATTGGACGATGGTTGGCGAAATGAAACACGCCCCGGCGCTGGGCATTGGTACCGAGCGCGCCCGGACCCTTCCCGTGATCTCGATCGAGGATCGTAAAAACGATCCTGAAATGCGAATTCACGCATTCACAATGAAGGGTTGCGTCGTCAATCTTCTGCAATGGGGACGACCCGCCCGCTGCGCCCCTCCGGGATCGGCAATCCCATTGCGGAGAGCATCGACGGGAAAATGTCGAGCGCCGTCAGATGATCGCCCTGCCAACGCCCGTTGACTGCCGCTGGCACCATCATGTGTTCTCGATCAAGACAGCCGTGCGACCCGTTGTGGGGCTGGTATTCAAAGCGCGACCGTAAATCGAATCCCGGGTGGGCACACACAACGATGTCGCCTGCCCGCGCCGATTGAAAAAATTCGACCACCTGCCAAGGGCCGTCGGGGTGATCGGATTCAAACGTGGTACGCAATATCTCATCGCGGGTCGCCCGTTCCGGCATCGTTCCTCCGAGGGGGTTGATTCCGTGCGTCTGGAATCGAACCACGCCATCGTCTGCAACGGTGCGGGCGTCGATAACCAAGTTTCCACGTGCGTTGGCAACAACATAGACCTTCTCATCGCGCCGATAAATGACATGCGCTACGGCCGGATGGGCAATCAATACCGCCAACAGTTCAGATGCCCGACCCGACGGTGTCTCGAAATCGGGTCGATGCTGCCAACTTTTTTCGCCCATAACATAGATATTGGCCAACGAATTGCCCGAAACCATCGCTGCAGCTTCGGCGTTGAACAGGTGCCGCCAAAGCTTGGGATATGCCAACGTCTTGGGATAGACTTGTGCGACGATATCGTCGATGTCAACGTGCGTGTGGGTGGCCGTCTGACCATGATCCGATGTGATACAGATCAAGGTTTGGTCGTACACCCCGCGTTTGACCAACGCATCGACAATCCGCCCCAGAATCACGTCGAACCGACGATAAGCCTCGTATGACTCATTGGTCGTCGGCCCAAATCGGTGACCCAGTTCGTCGACTGCAGGGAAAACCGATGACACCGATGGAAAACCACGATCCCAGGCACGCAGGACTGCGTTTTCAGCCTGCAAATCGGATGAATACCAATCGCGCGTCGCCAGGCTGCGCACAAAAGCTGCTGCCTTTGAAAACCGCGTGAACCGAGCGCGACCTGGGCATCCACGCACGAACCAGGTGTTGACATCCGCAGTGCCCGGAACGTGATCAAACAGTGTTGTTATGTGGTCGGGGATGTCGCGCGCCAACTTGGACGCGCGAAAAGGTGCCATATACGATCGCGTGCGGAACAAAAAATTGCCCCGCAGGCCCGTTGGGCGTTCGGCCCAACGTATCCCTGGCAGATTCGCTTGACCCGGGTGCATGCCCGTCAGTAAAGGCAAATGAGCGGGACCGCTGACTGTCGGAAATACACTTGTCGCTGGCCGAAAACCACCACGGTCAATGAAATGCTTCTTGAAAGTTGGGAGCTCACCGGCATCCGCCATCGCTGACATCACGTCGGGTCGAGCACCATCGACCAACATTGCCAGCAACCGTTGACGTGGGGGAGACATCCGAACGCAGATATACCGCGAAAACCCCTCATCGGTGGCAACATTCCCCCCGCCGGGTTAGGTTCCGGGCGCGAACGTGAAGGTTGCTCTGGTTTCCACATACCCGCCTGCGCGATGCGGAATCGGTGAGTACACGCACAACCTGCGCGATGCACTGAGCGAGATCGACCCCGCCACAACCTACGTGGTCATCGCGGAAAAGATGCCCGTTGCGATGGCGCAACAACAGCCTGGCGTCATTCGCGCATGGCATCGCGACGAAGCATGGCCAGCGCAAATCGCGTCGGCTATACGGGAACTGCGGCCCGACGTGGTGCACTTGCAACATGAGGAAGCCATCTTGAACCAAGACGGTCGCCTTGTGCGTCTGCTGACCGAGCTGCGCAATATGGATGTGGCCACCCTGGTCACCTTGCACAGCGTTTATCCGGGCATTTTCGCCGTACCAGGCCGCATGCGACCAGGACCGTTTCACCGCGCGCTCGCCGCAGCTGGAGCACAAATCATCGTCCATCAACAAGGCGGATGTGCCGACGTGCTGCGTGCACAAGGGGTGCCCAGGGAAGCAATTGCCGTTATCCCGCATGGCACGATCAGCATCGAAAAACCCGACCGAACGTTGGCCCGAGCCAAACTGAAATTGCCGGACGCTCCAACTGTACTTTTCTTTGGCGTGCTACATAAAAAAAAGGGCATCCACACCCTCGTCAAAGCGTTCCCGAATGTGCGAAAGGAGATCCCCTCGGGACGATTGCTGATTGCCGGTCAACCGCGTCAACGCAACATCATCGACACCCTGTATCGCCGGTGGTTGGAACCGAAAATCGCGCGCGGTGTATCGGAGGGATGGTTGACCCACCATCTCGGATTTATTGCGGATGATTGTGTTGCGGATTACCTGGCTGCTGCCGACGTCGTTGCTTTCCCCCACAATCAGACTTACGGGTCAGCCAGTGGTGTATTGCATTTGGCGCTGGCCGCGGGATGCGCCCATGTGTGCACCCGGGGACCGAAATTCTTCGAGGCGTACGAGGCCTTCGGTGACCGTATTCCAGAAGCGTTCGCGAAACCTGGTGATGCAGCGTCGTGGACCAAGGCCTTGGTGGCGTTTCTTGGCGACACGTCTTTGCGACACCGAGCCGAACAGGCGGCGAAAGCGTACGGACAAATAACCCGGTGGTCCGAAGTGGCTCGTCAACATGCGCAACTGTATGCTACGCGGGCTTCTCTCCGACTGAAAACTAGGCTATGATTTCCGCGTTGCAAACCGCAGGCAGACGAACGGCACTCATCGTGCGGGACGGTGCCGATCCACAAATACAAGTGGCAGGATTGGGTCTGTTTGAGAGGTGGCACAAGCTTCTTGCAGATTGTTCGTTCGATGTCGTGGAGATCGAGCCCGGCGATGTCGCACAAAAACTGGCAGCGACCGAACCGTCAGACGCGACTCTGATTGTCTGGTCATCCTGGGTATTTGACCCGGCCACGTTAAAAGCACTGCTTGCACAACTCGACAGCGCGGATTCGGAAAGTGCTTGGATCCTACGGCTGAGCACCACCCCCTTTGACCCCGCGCCCGCGATCCTGGTGCGAGGCGGTGCAGCCCGCGATCTCGCAACCCGTTTTCCGAGCAACACCAACGACTCCGAGCAACTTGATCGTTGGATGCAAACGCTGGCGCGCGACGCGGGAGTGTCGACGGTGCAAATCGAAGCCGGGTACTGGAACCGTGTCCCAGACATTCGTTCGGCCAAAGCCACGAAGTGGGGCCTGTTGCAGCGGCTGCGCTGGCGACAAGGTGGCGCAGTGGCGCACTATTTGAACCGACCCATCTCCATTCGACTGAGTTATTTTCTGGTTGAGACACCGATTACACCCAATCAAACAACCGTGGTCACGTTTCTTATTGGGGTTGTGGGGATCTGGCTCATGCTGCAGCCGGGTGGTTATTGGGGCGCGGTGTTCGGGCTGGCGTTGCTTCATATCAATTCAGTATTCGACGGAATTGACGGCGAACTGGCTCGACTCAAACACCTGAGTTCGAGCTTTGGAGCGTACCTCGATTCGGTGTGCGACGAATTGTTGAATTCCGCTTTGATGATCGCAGCGGGCTACAACCTGACCCACCGTCCGGACGCAATCGGCACGCCTTTTCTCGCATTGGGCACCTTTGCGGGCGTTGCATCTTGGTTGTATGCATCCACACACTGGCACTGCAAACTGAAGCACGGGCTTGGCCTGTACTGGTGGTTCGAGGCAGATAAGCCGCGCGCACATGTCCAAGCCAGCAATTCGGCGTTCAGCTACTTCAAGCGGATGTTTCAGAAGGATGGACTGTTGTTCCTCTTCCTCATCGCCGGCATCGTCGATCGAATGGATGTGTTTCTGTACCTATCTGCGGTCGCAGGGTTGCTGATTCTGGTCCTGCTTTTCATCCATATCGTCATCAAGAGAGCGACTTGGTAGAGCCATCGCCCCGAAAATCAATGCTTCGGAAACATGTGCTCTCCCTGGTGGCAGGGGCGGGCGCGATGGGGGCATTGGCATTTCTGCTCGACCGAATCGGCTGGGGCCAAGTCGCTAAGATTCTGGGCCGTATTGGCGTCAAGGGTTCATTGGCTTTACTGGCAGTGGGACTTGCCGAACAGATTTTGGACGCAATGGCGGCAAGCGTCGCACTGCCGAACCCACGCAAGGTCAATCTCTTGCGGATGTGGGCCTATTCAGGGATAGGCACCATCGTCAATATCTTTATCCCATGGGAAGCGGGCGAAGCGGCGAAAGCGGGGTTGCTCCGTCGGCACATGGACGCGCGTGATGCGATCGCGGGAACGATTATCTGGAACTATTTGTTCAAACTGTCTCGCCCGGCAACAACCCTGATCGCTGCGATTGTTGGGTGGCTCGGAGTGAGTGTCGTCCCTCAATCATTTTCAAAAATGGTCGTAATCGCATCCATTGCCGGATTCGCGCCATACTTGATTTTCAAGTTGCTGTTGCGTTTTGGTTTTGGAGAGATCTCCGTTGGTCTACTCACGTGGTTGCGCATCATCCGACGCAATCCCAACACCTGGATGGCTGGAGCCAGAGATGTGGACCGCCACGTTCAAACTTTTGCCAAACAACGCCCCTTCGCCTACGCCCAGGTGGTGCTGCTGCAGATGGCCGCGCGGGTGACGGCTTGGGCAAGCTTCAGCGTGGCGTTGACTGCAATCGGTGCCGACTATGAACTCGCAACGGTCGCGATGATCTATGCGGCCTATAGCATGGCCAACTACGTGATGATGGTGATCCCGGCCCGCATCGGCGTAGGAGAAACGGTTGGGTTCTTCGTGTTTCAGGCGATGGGACTGGATCCGACGGTGGGCACGCTGGTCATCCTGGTCCTGCGCATCAAAGCCATCGTCTCATCGGCCATTGCGGCCGGCTTTGGGCCATGGCTTGGTGGTCCAACCGACAAGGCAACGACCAATCCTTTGCCGTGAGTTGGATGTTTCGTATCACCTTCGTGTTGGCAGAATCGAACGCTGGCAGCGCCTTCGGACAGATTCCACGGTCCAATTTTGCGATGCACACGTCACGGACGCGCGATTGGCATCTCTGGGATTAATTTGCGGATACGCTGTGAAATCGAGGCGTTCTTTTGCCTCGGCGACATCGTGCTACGAAACCGCAAAGCACCCGCGAGGCTTGCTTCGTTCTGCATTCCTTTATGCCATTCGCCATGGTCGGAGCCGAGTGTTACGGAGACGGTACATTTGCCTCGTCCGCCGTCCGAAATTGTTTTGAGCAAACCGGAATGATATAGCTCCGGGGATGGGTGATCAGATGCAAAAAGATCATCGCGGTCCCGCCGACGGCACTGAGCGGGGGCGTGCTCCCGACTGGCTGGCGAATCGTGAAAGAGCCCGAATAAAGTCGGGCAGCTCGCCACTGCGCGGCCTGGTGTCGGCGGCGGTTGCGATTCCGCTGGCGACGGCGGCGAAACTTATCTTTGGCGACGTGATCGGTACTCCTTCGCCCTTCCTCCTCTACTTTTCGGTAATAGCTTCGGTGGCCTGGTACGGCGGGCGGGCTGTCGGCTTGACCGCCGTCATGGTGTGCGCGTTGCTTGCTGCCTATTTTTTCGGTGCGCCCGGCTCCACCTTGTGGCCGATGAAATGGCAAGTGTTGGTGCAGTTCGCGGTGTTCCTCGGAGAAGGCGCTGCGCTGGCATTCCTGGTTTCGCTCTTGCGCCTTCAGCGGCAGCGTGTTGAAGCAAGCGCCCGGGATGCTGCGAGCGCGCGCGACAAGTTGCAGACCATTCTGCAAACCGTTGACGAGGGCATCACCGTTCAAAATACCGAGGGTCGGTTGGTTTACGCCAACGACCAAGCAGCGCGATTGACGGGTTATGACTCCGCGCAGGGAGTCCGACGGAGCCATGGTGAAGGTGTACGTCAAGGATGCGGGTATCGGGATCGCTCCCGACGTGCTGCCGCGTGTGTTTGAGCTTTTCGTTCAGGAGCAGCAGGCCATTGATCGGGCACAAGGCGGTCTTGGGCTGGGGCTTGCTGTGGCGCGTAGTCTGGTTCTGCTGCACGGTGGATCCTTGACAGCCCACAGCGATGGCATCGGAAAAGGCAGCGAATTCTGCATAACCTTGCCGGTCCTGAACGGTGACGCCGCGGATCTCACGCCGCCCGCGGGTCGATACGTGCCGGTGCGATCGACAGAGCATTCCCCGATGGTGCTGATTGTGGATGACAACGCCGATGCCGCAGAACTCCTTGCAGAATACCTGCAGATGTTGGGCTATCGTACGACGCTTGCATATGACGCCCCGGCCGCTCTCGCCCTGGTTTCGGACGTCAAACCCGACATCGCTTTGCTGGATATTGGCTTGCCAGTAATGGACGGCTACGAACTTGCAAAGCGATTGCGCGAAACCGAAGCGCTCGCGAACTTGAAGCGCATCGCCCTGACTGGGTACGGCCAGGACTCCGATAGGCAGCGCGCGCTCGACGCCGGGTTCAACATTCATATGGTGAAACCGCTGAATCTTGAGCTGCTTGAGAAGACCATCTCCACGCTGCTTGAATCTGCAGCGTGACTCTGTGCCACGCGCGGTTTGAAAGCCGACCTGCTTCACAGGTCCTTCAGCCGTCCCGGATCCCTGACGTACACCTTGGGCGATCTGTTTTCCTCGAACCTTCCGGGATCAAAGGCCAGGCAACGGCCCTGAAAGATCCAGCGTCGGCGCGTCGTTTTTCTGCTGCACAGAGGCTGCGCCGACCGAATTCACGTTCAGGCCGAACCAACGGGCCATGCTCACGAGGAAGTGGTTGTGCGATGTTCCCCGCAACGTTGTCCCGGAGACAAAGGGCACGCTCGTGACGGTATCCTGCGGCACCCGGATGTAGCGCCCGGTGGAGATTCCGGTTCGCGAACCCGCCAGGACCACCGCGTTCCACGGCTGATAGCCGTATCCCGGTGTCGCATCGGTGCTGATCCACAGGATCACCGTGCGATCCAACAAAGAACCGCCACCTTCAGGAGCACTCGCCAGGCTGCGGGCGAACCGCGCCACCTGCTCGGTGGCGAAGGCGTTGAATCGAACGAAGCCATCGACAAGATCCTTGGGTGGTACGGTTCCAGAAGAAACGTCGAGGCGGTTCGCAAAATCTTGTTCCAGATCACCGGCTAACCCGAGCTCTGCGGCAGTGGGCGAGACGCCGATCGTGACCACGCGGTTGCGGTCGCAAGCAAACGCCGTGGTTACCAATGTGGCAAGCGTCGCCATGGCGTCAGCCGTTTTGGGCGTGGGTGCGGGAGCGGCGCCCGGGTTACACCGATCCTTGGCGCCTGCTGGAAACAGGCTCGCGTAGGCCTCACGCGGCGTGCTCGCTAGCAAGAACGTGCGGCGACGATCGCGGGAAACTAGCCCGGTTGCCACCGTGAGGAGGGGCAACCCGAGCTCCGAATGGTTCGCCTCGCCAATCAGCCAATCAAGAGAGGGTGCCACCGGATCCTGCGCGGTTGTGCCGCGGCAAAGGAAATCGCCGGTCAACGCGGCCGTGCTGTTGCTTTCGGGAGGGACCGAGAAGCAGCCATTTTGGCCGTCGTTCATCGCCACATGTTGAGTCATTCCATCAATCACCACGAGCCGCTCGCGAAACGATGCGAGTGGCGTCAGGATCGGGCTCAACGTCACCCCTTTGTCGGAAAGGCTGCGCGTCCAACCCGCTGCATCGGATGTCTCAGGAAACGAAACCTTGAGGGCATCGCGATACATCCCGAGTCGGGTTACGAGAACGACCAGCCGCAAGGGCGGTGTCGCAGCGACGGGCGCGTCGGCTGATCCCGCATCAAGCGTGAACGCTCTGCCGGTCCCGCCAGTCTGGTTCCCACCATCGGGGCTGCCAATCGCCCCGGTTCCCGACGTCCCGCCGGACCTGGCGCCACCCGTCCCAGTCCCGAAATTTCCGCCCGCACCGGCTTCGTATCCGGCCGCACCCGATGTGCCCCCGTTCGCGCCGGGTGTCGAATCACCCCCGTTTCCCCCGGCCCCAACGATTTGGCTACGGGAATCGCTGCAGGTGATGACGGCTCCAGCCAGTGCGACGACCAGAACAGGGAGGGAACACTCAGTTATTCGTCGATGCATTTTTTTGGGTATCATCGCCGGTTTCTTTGCGGCGTTCAAACCCATGGCAAACCCACGTGTCGTTCAGTGCCACAGCCCAAGATGATGACGGGTTAGGCGGTTCACCGTCCAAGCACCACATACCGCTCAGAATCAGCGTTCAGCGGTGCTATCGCGGCGGTCGTGTTGCGAATGGACTCGATCGGATTGCGTTCGAGCACAACGAAGGTTGCGGGTGCGCCAATCTTTAGCGACTCCCGCTTAGTTGTCCTGCACACCATTTCGTACCACACCCAACTCGATCATTGTCGCTTGTGGTGCCGTTCGCCTGGACCGTTGTCGCATTTCGGAAACGTCGTGTAACGATGCTGCTACGGTTGTGTCCGAATTTCTACCCGAAAATCTAAGCTGGCGTGGCGAGTTCGAAACGTGCGGCGAATGGGGCCCGGAATTATCGACAAATTACCGGGTTTTCAAGCTCCATTTGTTTTTGCCAATGCGCGTTTGTGTACTAGCGTGGCCGTCATGCGAAACACAATTATTATGGTGGCGCTGGTGGGATCATGGGGAATCACCGGTTGCAAGAAACAAACGGGTCCGAACTCGATGGGGACCCCCGACCCGACGCCGGCGACGGAGCCGGTGGTTGAACATGACGAATCCCACCCGGCTCAGCAGGTAGACGGGGTCGACGCCGCTGCGGGCGCTCACGCGGGCGCGGCCCACATGGGCGCTGCCAATAACGCCGTCGGGGCCAACCCCGGTGGCGCCAACGCCGCTGTGGCGGTTGCGGATGACAACGGCGATCTCACGCCCGAGGAGGCCACCTCCTATCACAATGCCTGTCATCTGGTGCTCAAGAAGATGGCAGCCTGTGCCAAGGATCCCGGCTTCATGAAGTATCAAGGCCGCTGGACGGTAAAGGGCGCTCCCGTAGCCGGCGCCCAGAGCTTCGAGAAACGAAGCTTGTCATGGAACAACGAAACCGAGCGCAGCACGAGCTGCAAGGCTTGGGTGAAACGCCCCAACACGCGCAAGCACTTCGCCTCCGGAGCCAAGCTCGCGATCATGCGCGAAGATGCCAAGCTGTCGTGTGAGATGTTCGGTCAGGAGCTCGACGACGACGGTTGGTTCCCCGCCGCATTGACCGGGTTATAGCAGCGCGACTGTCGGAAAATATGTCACGCAAGGAGGGCGCTGCGGCGCCCTTCATGCGTTGCGTCGCCCCGCTCGGGCTCTTATTCAATGGGCACTGGCTTTCTGCCGATACCTTGAGGATGCCGGGTAGACAGGCTTGGCGATTCTCGGTTTGGTCGTTCTGCGCAGTCCTCGCTGCGACGAGCGATTGTGTGGTCGACAATCCCAGTTATTTGGTCGAGGGGCGTCCGGACACGGATGGATCGATGGTCGGCGATTCCAGCAACGGGGGGCAGCCAGGTACGACAAAAGACAACGACGCAAGCACCCTGGGTGCCGTCGCTGGCAATGCGGGTAACATCGGCAACGGTGGCACAGGCGGCGGCACCGTTGTTACTCCGCCACTGCCGGATGCGAGTGCCAATCCGATGGATGTCATGCCTTTGGGATGTGTTGCCAACTGCCCACCCATCCGCATCCCGGCGTCCGTTGCCGACTGCCTGTACCTGAAAGCCCCCAATCCCGATCAATGCGAAGTCGATACCGGGACCGGGGAAAGCACCGTCGATCTTGTCGACAATGGAAACGGGTTTGAGGCGGCGACCTTTCTACGCTTCGATCTCACCCCGTCGGCGTTGATGGCGCCGAGAAATCGCATTACGATTGAGATGACCACGACGGAACATCCTTTTGCCGCTGCTCCGCAAAGCGGCGCGATCTGGTTGGTAACCGCCTTCACGCGCAACGAGCTATTCAAGGCTGCACCCACCAAAATTGGCAGCAAAGCCGTGGCCCCGGATCGCGGTGTCGTGCAGGGGTCCCAAACCGTTGTTTGGGAACTTCCCACGAATAGTCTAGGGGGAAACACCGTCTATTTTGGCGTATTCACCACCAACTCCGACGGGGTCAACTATTGGAATGCCCGCGGCAAGAAGCCCCCCGTGCTCGTGATCGAGTGACCGAGTGATCGATGCCCGAGACTTGCCCGTCCTTTCGGTCGGGCCGGATTCGTGCAAAGAATCCTGAATGCGATCGATCCGATTGGCCACGGTCATCTGGCTGCTGACCACACCACCGGCAGCGGCAGAATCCAAGGGGACGTTTTCCCTGGACACGGTGCCGTGTCTGGGATTCGAGAACTGCCAACGCATCAGCAACGGGCAAGTTGAAATCGTCGTCACGACCGATGTCGGACCGCGCATCGCGAGATACGCGATGGTGGGTGGTCCCAATGCGCTCGCCGAGATGCGAAAAAAAGGGGACCCACCCCCGGAAATGGATCGATTCAACCTGTTCGGCGGTCACCGGTTGTGGGTCGGCCCCGAGGATCGGTCGCGCACCTATCGGCCAGACAACCTGCCGGTGTTGTGGTCCCGGCTTGCGCCGAACCGACTGCAATTCACCGCACCCGTCGATGCGCGCACGGGCTTGCAAAAGACCATCACAGTCTCTCTTGAAACAAGCGGTAGCCGTGCTACGATTGGACACCGCATCGAAAACCGAGGCAAGAAAGCCACCGCACTTACCCCCTGGGCAATCACGGTACTGCCATCAGAAGGAACAGGGTTGATTCCGAACGAACCGGAAGTAGCACACGACGGTGCGGGACTTCTCCCGGTGCGCAATATTGCGCTTTGGGGCTATGCAGACATGGGTGATGGACGCGTCCGCTGGGGAAAACGATTTTTGCACCTCTCCCCGCTCGACAAGAAAACACCGTTCAAGATCGGCATTGAGAATCGACAAGGATGGATGGCGCACGTGCAAGCCACGCAGGTTTTCGTCAAACGCTTTCCTTTTCAAGAGGGCCGTGTGTACCCCGATCGGAACAGCAACTGCGAGCTGTTTACGAACGGTGCGTTCATGGAACTTGAATCCCTTGGGCCTATACAGAAAGTCGCACCCGGAAAATCGGCAACGCACGAAGAGGTGTGGCAACTCTTCGCAAATGTGAAAATCCCTACCGACGATGATGCCATCGACACCATGCTGCGGCCGCTGTTGCGTGGGGAGTGACGGGCGCCGCATTGGAGGGGTTTCTGGTCAAAACCGATCTCGCCACTGCGAATGGAGTCCAGCGCGTCAGCAAACGGCAGGATCGTGACGTGCCCCTGTTTGAGTCGGCGGGTGCCCGTGTAGATCCCGATGGCGCGCGAGATCATGCCCTCATCGAGCAGAGTCATGAGGCCGGCGAGTCGCGCGGGCTCCAGGTATCCCGGTATTTGCTCTCGAACCCGATGCGTTTATCGCCCGGGGCCAGACGAGATCCACTTCTGTGCCGGCTTCGGTGCGCCAGTAGGCGAGCTCACCGGTTCCGTTATTTTTACAGTAAATTTAACGGAATCACCGCAGTTATGCTGGCGGGCTTAAAACAGGTAGTTCACGCCCATGCCGATGTAGAAGGCGTTGTAGAAACCCACTTCGGGCAGGCGGAACTCGAGGCCGGGCACATCGGGAATGCGCAGATCCACGCCGGCGAGGAAATTCAGAATCGGGATCGCGCCCGGAACGCTGGTCTCGGGGAAGCGGTGCGGCGCGCCTGCTTGATCGCGGTTCGGGTTGCTCTCTGTTTTTTGCAACTCGGACTCCGTACAGGGACCGGACGGGCAGGTCACGGGGTAGCACAGCTTTTCATTGCCCGGATTGTCGACACAGGGATTGTTGGCGGTCGTTCCCGTACCCGCAGACGTTCGCAGAATCTTGCCGGTTAAAATGCCAAGGCCAAGTCCGGCGCCGTAGTGCACGCCGATGTACTCGTTGAAGTTGTTGTGCCAGATGAAGGTGGCGTCGATGCCCCACATCTGCAGATCTTTGAACTGTACGTAATCCACGTCCTTGTATCCCTGCTTGCCAGTGCCAAGCCAGTTGCCGTCCGGAGGGGACATGTTCTGCCACGACACTCCAACGGCGATGTCGCGGTTGCCCTTGCGGTGCAAGAACTCGGCACCGAAATGTCCGAAGGAGGACAGCGTCGTATTTTCCTTGGTGAACAGGCCAAGGAACCATGCAGGCACCGAAACGTAGCGCGACCGTACTGCGAATCCGAACTGCGCTGTGGGCGGTGCGGCTGCGGCGTCAATCGCTTGCACATCCTGCGCATGGGCCGAACCCGCTCCTGTGATTAGGGTGGCCAGCAATGCCATCGATACCAACCCGGTTGTCCTGAGATTCTTCAAGTTCCACGTCCTCCGTTGCGCGGCACTATACCGCAAAGCGCTGTGAATAAGGGCTGTGATCTTTCGACCAAAAGAAGATCGGTGTGCGGCGAAAATTGTCACGCAAAAGTAGGGTTGAGGGAAGAATTGCGGGCCGGAATTCGTTATCCTTCAATGATGGCAAGGGTAGCGGTTGCGATGTCTGCGTTGGGGCTTTTGTTTTGGGTGCCGGAACTCCAGGCTGCCCCGGGTCGGATGACCAAAGAAATCGTGGGTCTGGGGTTTGGGTATGTGGATGTCCCACTGCCCGTGTCCGGCAAGTACACGTTGCAGTCCCATCCCGACCAGGGACAATTTTTCGACCACAACGTGCGCCTGCACAGTGCGGGCAAGGACGATCACGTTCTGGTTTGGAGTGGCGAGGCCTGGCGCGATCCGGGCATGACGGTCCGCATTCGGGGGGCGATCTCCGAGACCCGACACCTCCAGAGTGAACGGGCTTCCGGCGTTGCGGATCTGTTGTTCGTCGGACCGGCCGAGCGCTATGCCAGATTCAACAAGGTCTTCGAGACCGGTTCGCCAAGGCCGGCATTCAGCGTGGTCGCGGGCAAGACAGTTTCCCGCTGGCCCTGTCTGGAATTTCTGACCCACGTGGTGTCGGTCGTCGACGAGGGCGAGGAGGTGGGCGTGCCGGCCGCAGACTGTGCCGCCGTGGGCGCGCAGATTGTCGTGGTGGGCAAGGCCCGGGCGGGCGTGCTCGCGGCCTATCCGCCGGATCGGTTTTTCCCCTGGGGTGGCGGTGTTGCGGCCTGGACCGAATCCCTGGAAGCCGCCGCGCATCTGGTTGCGGGTACTGTGGGCAGTTCGGCACTGGCGGTGGCGCCTTCTGTAAACAGTCGCTTGATGGTGGATGTATCGCCCCAATCGCTCTTGCAGCACGACTCGCAATGGTCCGAAGAAAACCGTATTGCGAATGGCAAGGCGGGCAATCTGGTGTTTGTCATCCTGTTCCTGTACGTCGGGATGGCGTCTGCCCTTGGCATCTGGGTGTCGCGCCGATTGCGGAAGCCACTTTTGACCTGGCTTTGGTTTCCCGCACTCTCGGTCGCGACCACGGGTGCAGTCGGATTGTTGGGATGGCGTCCGGGTCAGGTCGGCCAGCTGCACAGCGCCGAGATTGTCATCGTTGCACCCAATGGCGCCGGACGTGTGTTACAGTTGGCACGCCTTGTGGGTCGGCAGTCCACTGTGTTTTCGCTGGATCTACCCTGGCGTGATGCGATTCCGATGCAGATCGATCGGGGTCACCGCTTTGGCTCACCCTGGCAAGCGACCGCCGCGCGGCTCATGCTCGACGAAGATCAAGAAACGGGTCGCATGAAGGTCGACGGGGTGACGGTCAGTCGCAACGGTGTGGTGGATCTGTCGTGGGTCATGCCCGTGCAGGAACCAATTGCAAAAGTATCACCCATCGACGCACAAACCCTGGAAATCGAAAATACCTCACGGCGAACCCTTTCCGAGCTTTCGCTCTGTAGCGGCAAATTGTTGGCGGGCGGGATCGATCTGAAACCCGGGCAAAAACGCCGGGTGTCACGGACCGTGCTCGAACCGGTTTCCTATTCCAGTCCGGGCATGGGCTGTGAACTGGTGCCGGATACCGCGTTCATGCTGGTCGCACGCGCCACGGCACTGGGTGTCACGGCTTTCACTGTCCCGGACGTGCCGACGGATCATCAGGTGCAGGTGGTGGTGATGGGACCCCTTCTTGCCCCGCCGACGGAGGTTGCACCATGATCGTCGAGGTTTCGGGTTTATCGCATCAATATCGGGCGCAACCGGTATTGCACCAGGTTTCGTTCTCCGTGCCCGAGGGCCGGGTCGTGGGCCTTGTGGGTCCGAATGCCGCCGGAAAAACCACGCTCATGCGCGCGCTGGTTGGACAACTTGTGCCCACGGCGGGCAGCATTCGCATCCTCGGCCGCGATGTGCGCCGTGAACCGAAAAGCCTGCGCGAGGTCGTCGGCTATTTGCCTGAACGTGCCGAGGTCTATCCCGAGCTGTGTGTGTGGGAATACCTGGATCTGTTTGCAGCCATCGCGGGGCATCGCGGCCCCGAGCGCCGAAAACGGATCGATGCGGCGCTGCAAAGTGCCGGCATGACGGCACGCGCCGAAGCGGCCACGCGCGAACTCTCGAAGGGTTTGCGACAGCGGTTGGCTCTCGCCGCGATCTTGATGCACGATCCCGCGGTCGTCGTTCTCGACGAGCCCACCGATGGGCTGGATCCAGAGTCGCGTCAGTCTTTACTCAACGAGATTCGACGGCTTGCGAACGAGGGCCGGACGGTATTCCTTTCGTCACACGTTTTGGCAGAGGTGGAGCAGGTGGCGCAAACCACTCTCATCCTCGTCAACGGACAGCTTCGCGCCAACGAGGCTTCCGAAACGGAAACACAACCTGTTTATGGTTTGCGGGTGCGCGGCGATCTTGGCTCGGCGGCCGCGACGGTTTCGGCGCATGCCGATGTGGCGGAATGCACGACCGCGGACGGCGGCTTGATTGTGACCTTGAAAGCGGGTGTGGCCGACGCGGCAGGCCCTGCTGCTGCGCTCGTGGCCTGTGGCTTCGCCCTCGTCGAGCTGTCCGAGCAGAAGGATTCGTTGCGGCGGCGTTTTGCGCGCGCCGTGGGTCGTACGGTTGAGGAGTTGTCATGAGCCAATCCACGCGTTCAGTCGCAGCCATTCAAAGCGACATCCTGGCCATCTTCACCAAGGAGTTTCGCAGCATGTTGCGCGAACGCCGCGGGTGGATGATTCCGGTCATCTATGTCCTCGTGCTCGGTTCGGTGGCGGGCCTTTTCCTGATCACCGTGGGCGAGCAAGGCAGTGACTCGCAGCTAGGTCAGGTATTGGCAGGCGTTGTCGCGGTGGTTCAGACCCTGGCGCTCGTCACCTTTGCGCCACTCGTCGGCGCCGCCAGCATCGCCGGGGAGCGCGAGCGCGGTACGTTTTCTGTGCTCTTGTCTGCACCCGTGGACCGCCTGGCGATCGGCATCGGAAAGTCCATGGTGGCTGTGCTTTACTGCATGGTGTTGCTGACGGCTTCGTTGCCGGTGGCCGCCATGTCGCTGCTTTTCGGTGGTCCGGACATCGGCGCACTCGCGGGACTGTATTTCAGCCATGCGGTGTTGGGAACCACCATGACCCTCATCGGTGTTGCGGTTTCGACCTTGTTTCGTCGCACGTGGACCGCTGCTTTTGTTGCCATCGGTACCACGGCCGCCCTGACCATCTTGACGCTTGCGCTTGGCGCGCTCTCCCTCGATTCCAACAGCTGGGACGAAAAGGGCGTGCCCTTCGTCTTGTACTTCAATCCGGGTTTCTTCCTGCCGCTCTTTTTTGACGGCGATGGCTCGTGGATCAAACCCGGTGCGTGGTTCTTGCATTATGCCGCCATGGGCAGCATGGCGCTTGCGAGCCTGGGGTATGCGCTTTATCGCCTGTCCCGTGCACGCGACTGACGCTGCTAGCGCTTGCGGCGTTTGGCACCCTTCGACAGACGCGGATTCTCAAGCAGGTAAAGCCCGCTTTTGCCGGGCAGCACCAGATCCAGATCGCCATCCTCGTCCATGTCCCGGGCTTCGATATAAAGGCCGGTACCAACCGTGCCACGGATGAAGTCCTTCAACGCCGAGCGATCTTTGGCTTCCCGGGGTGGATTCTTGGCCGGCTCGCCGCGCGCGAGGATCTGACGCACCCATTTGTTTGCCTGACGATCGAAGCGGTACGCCGCTACCATGGGTGCATCCACGTCACCGGGCTCAACCTCGTGGCCATAGACCCGCGTTCCGGTGACGAGAACCGGCTTGCCGTTGCCGTCCAGATCGATCCAGCGCGTCGTATGGGCTTGATGGATCTCGTTGTCGATCTCAAGTCGGGTCCAGCTCCGCTTGCCATCGGCGGCGCGGGACTGCTTGTACCAGTACAAGCCGATACCGTGCGCGGTGCCCGTGATGAGATCGGTTTGGCCATCGCCGTCCACGTCGCGTCCGAGGATCAGGATGGATGCGCCGTTCAAATTGAACTCGGCGTGAAACGGCCAGGCCTCGTCGCTGTCCTGCGAGGGTTGTTCGTACCAGCCGTTGGGGCCGATGAGATCGATCCGTCCGTCACTGTTGACGTCGCCGTAGCCGAGGCCGTGTCCGGCCCCCTTTTCGGAGACAAGATGTCGCTTCCAGAGCACCTTGGGTTTCTGGGCGGACAATTCGTACCACACGATCTTGTTGTTGGTGGCGGGCAACAGATCCAGACGTCCGTCGCCGTTGACATCCACAAGATCGCAGGCCTCACTCGCCCCGGGGTAGTCGATGTCGTGATCGATCCATTGTTTTCGCGGATCGCCCGGGTGTTCCACCCATCCGAGGCGCTTGCTGAAATAGGTGCAGGTCACAAAATCGATGCGGCCGTCATCATTGACATCAAGCGGTAGACTCGCGAAATCCTCGTGGTAGTTCGGATGGACCTGGCCGACCTCGCGTACCTTCCAACGCTTCCAGTTCGGCGCCTGATACCAGGAATCGCCACTCATCACGTCCAGCTTGCCGTCGCCGTTGATGTCTGCGGCACCGGCGCCTTCAAAGGGGGCCCGATCGTTGAGCGTGTGTTTCACCCACGGCAGATCCCGCGTTTGCATCTGTGCCTGCGCTTGTGCCTGCGCTTGTGCCTGCGCTTGTGCCTCGGACGCTGCAAGCAGGGCAACGGTACCGAGTCCAGCGAGTAAATGGGCAAAGAACAAATTCAACGTTTTCATTCGCTACTTCCCATCGATTGTACATCGGTCTCGGCTGATCCCGTTTGCCCAGTCTATGTGGCGGCGATCACACCCGCGCGCTTTTCGAGCCGCACACGACGGGTCAAGCGGGTGGACCGCTGGCAGAGCCGCTAGAGGCCAAGTGACGCGTCATCGGCTTGCAGGCGCAGATCGAAATTCAACAGGCCATCGACGATCGACAGTTCACCACCCATGAGACCAATCTGCGAGGCTGCCAGTCGCACGGCGTCTTGCGTGGAGACATCGGCGCTTTCGGCCTGCATTTGCAGCAATCGTCCTACATTGAGGTGCAACGATCCGATGGCGACGCGGTTTCCGAAGACTGCCGGTCGTTGTTTCTGACTGTAGTACCAGCCGAGGCCATGGTTGTCGGCTACAAGCGACACACCGATGTTGGCGCCCGGCAAGGGCTCAATTCCGGCCTGGCCAAAGGGCGCGGTTGGCAAAAGGATAAATAGCCTCGGCGAGCGATTGCCGAAGGCGGCTTTCTCGGGCTCGCCATCGGACATCGGCAAAAGCGCGCGCGTCAGGGTCGGCTCGTGCGCGGCGCCGATGGAGAAAAGCGTGGTCGATACGAACGCCAGTTTTTCCGACGTTGTGTCACGCTTCCATCCGACGGCGAGATTGCGCGCCTGGGTTTGTAGGACCTCGGTCCCCAACTTCCTCGTCACGATTTGCAACTGCGATCCCAAGAGGTGAGGCCAGTGTCGCACCATCATCAAGGTGAGTGCCCAGCCGCCGCAGGCGTCGGCTGCTGCGATGGCTTCCTCGATCTCGCCCTTCAAGAACGCCGGGCGGACGACCGACTGCATGGCACTTGCAGCGGGCGTGTAAAGCGCCACGGCGCCAAGGCCCGCGCGCGCGAATTCTCTCGTGTCGACGAGGCCATCGTTGCTTCCGGACTCACCGAAAGCCGCTCGCCCCTCGGGCGTAAACGCAGCCAATGCCCGCAGCCGCCAGTCAAAGGGTTGCAGTCGGGCCACGATTGCGGCCGAGTGGAAAAAGGCACCGGTTGCAGGTGTGTAGCGATCGCGACAGGCCGTGTCCGGGATGAGTCCCGCAATCAAATCGGCCTGCGCCACCACCGTGAGCGACCCTGCGCTCGCCAGTTGCTTGTGAATGCCATTGTGGATGGTCAGCGCAAGCATCGGGCGGGGTACCTTGGTCGTGGCCGTGAGGGCCTTGAGTGCGCGCAGTCCAGCCTTGGCACTCGGTTTTCCGGGGAGGGGCGCGACAACCGTGACAGCAAACTCAATGACGGCATGAGCGCCGTTGACAATTCGTACCACAGCAGCCTGGCCGTCTTTCGACAGGGCGCCGATCCGAATCGCTTGCTTGAAACCTGCGGTGCGGAAGGGTTTCCACCAGCGGGCGCCCGCTGGCTCGCGGCCTTTGGGATCGATGAGCGCGACTTCGTAGCCCATGCGTTTGAACACGTCGCGGACAAAGGCGATGAACTTCGGTTCGTCGTTGATTCGTACGACGATACGGTGGGTGGCAAGGGGTCCCTCTTTGGTTTTCCACAACGGCGGAAGAAGGTGGTGCAAGCTCAAAAGCACCGGCGTGTCAGTGGCGATGCCGTGCGTTCCCAGTTCCGTCGGCCCGACGATCTGCACCCCGAGCGGATCGCGCAGCGCGGTCAACTGTTGCCCAAGGCCTGGATAAAGCCCGGTCAACAGATCGAGAAACGCAAAACCATCTTCGATTTCCGGAAGCCGAAGCGACACGAGCAGCGCCCCGTCCGTGGGAAGTTCCGTCGCGCCTTCAAATCCCGGGGGCAGCGCGACCGGCTCTGGCACGGTTGCATTTGCCGCCGCCTGTCCCAGCAGGGCTGCAATAAAAAGAGGCGAAAGGAGAACCAGGGACATGGTGAGACCAGGCTTGGGCGTCGCGGCCAGCGATCATATCGTAATTGCGCGATATTATACAGACTTTCGCTGAAACCCAAAAAATGCGACGCGCCTTCTAGGGCGTCAAAGTCTTGACTGGAACGGCTGTGCAGGTCTCCGGGAGCGCCACTCGAATCGGCAGGAAGCTCGTTTGGGTACCACCCTGACCCAGCTGTTCTTCAGTCCCGCGCCCCCAGCACCAGACCGATTGATCATTCAGGACGGCACAGGCGTGGGCGTGTCCGACGGCCAGGCGGGTTGCTTTGTCGGGGAGGCGCACCGTCTGGATGCTGCCCTCGGGTGGGCTGATATCCGAATCGTTGCCCAGCTGTCCCACGGCGTTGTCGCCGAAGCAGGCCACCGTCCCGCCCGTTTTCAAAACACAGGTGTGTCGCTCGCCCGGGCCAACGGCGCTGTTGTCGCGGCCGAGGGCACCGACGGTTGCAATCGAAAGCGCCGGCAAACACGACACCGTCTTGTCGTTGTGGATGACACAGGTTCGATTCGGCCCCGCCGTGATGCGCGACACGCCCGCTCCGATCGAATCCACCACGGTTGGCACCGGCGGAAACCCCGTGTTGGGTGCGAGGATATCGGGATCGCTTCCCCAACAAAGGATCGCGTCGGCGCGGGTAAGCGCACAGGTGTGAAAGAGCCCGACGGCCAGCATGCGGACGGAATGCATTTTGGATAGCTCCGAAAGCAGTGCCGGCTGAGCCTGCGCCTTGTTCAGCCCATCACCCACCGACGAGGCGAGTCCGGAACAATAAACGCCTCCGGATGCGGTCAGCGCACACAGGTGAGCGCCACCTGCACCCATGTCGGCGGCGTTGCCGGGAAGGGCCACGAGCGTGGGGGGCTGCACGACCGGGGCCGCGTCATTCGAGTCGGGGGCGCGCCCCCAGCAATAAACCGAGCCATCAATGAGTCGAGCACAGGCGCGCGAACGACCCGCGCTGATCTGGCTTGCCGGCTGTGGCAGCGCGACCTGGATCGGTATGCCCGAAGTCGTTCGGGTGGCTCCCAGTTCGCCGAGGCGGTTGGAACCCCAGCAAAATACCGCGCCGCCTGTGCCGAGTGCGCAGCCGTGGTGCTCCGCTGCCGCGATGTCCCGGACGGTGCAGCGATTCGATTCGACGAGCGCATCGCCGGTAAGGCTGGCGTCCGAACGTGGCTCCGGCTGCGTTGTGGTGGTTTCCGCGCATGCCATCGCGACGATTGCCGATGCAAAAAGGGCGGTCCAACACAGACGCATGGCGAGGATTCTATCAGTTGGCGGTGTCGTGACTTGGCGCGGTCGCATTTTTCTAATAGACGTATCTCGTGCGCGGACCTCTACTTTCGGGAGCAATCGGTAGCCGAGTGGTGTTGCAGCAGGTGGTGACCCTGCTGGGCAAACGCACGCCCGTCGTGGTGCTGTCGACCGTCTGGCTGGCCGAGGTCTTGGCCGAAGCACTGCCCGTCACCTTGTTGGTCGAACCGGATGGTTTGCGTTCAGCCGTGCGCGCGGTGAAGCGGGCCGAAAAAGCAGGCCACCGCCTGGTTGCTGCGATGGCAGGCGAGGAGTTGCCGCTTTTGCCGGCATCGGTCGATGCGATCGTGGTCGATGCGTTGACCGACATGGGCGACGACGATGCACGCAGCTTTCTGGGCGCGATCGTTGCAGCCTTGCGTCCGGGGGGCATCTTGGTTTCGGTCGATGCCACCCGTGAGCGGGCCATCGAGGCCAGACTGTCTCGGCGTTTTGTCGCGGCTTGTTTGCAAGATATTGGACAGGAGCGGCCACGGGACGGGGTGGTGCTGACGGTGGGCGCGGCGCCGCCTCACGCCGTGCTCGCGGCGTGGAACCGACCGTGATTCCGCTCGGGCCTTCCACCCCTCGCCCTCGCCCTCGCCTTCGCCTTCGCCGTCGCCTTGTCTCGGCGATCCTGGTGTCGATGGGGTTGCACGGCGCCATCGCTTTCTCGGGTCTGGCCATAAGCACATTGCGCGGCATGGTCGACAAGCCTTCCATCCAGATTGAATTTGCGCCCGTCGACAGCAAGCCTCTCGAGGCGTTGCCGTTGGGTTTGCCGCCCAAGCCCGCGGCGCCCAAAGAGGAGCCGGGTGTACCGGTGCCGAGGCCGCGTCGTCCGATTGCCAAGGCGGGGACTTCACCCGACGGCGGGGTGCTGTCCGTGGATGCAGCGCCACCACACGAAGTGACCGATGCCGGGATCGGTGTGGTTGATGCCGGTCGATCGACCGGCGATGCGGGTGCTGCGGTTTCACTGCGTGAGGCTGGCCCCGAGGGCTCGCGTCTCGTCGCACTTTTGCGCCTGGATCGGTTGCGCGCTCCGAAGGCTGCGCCGCTCATCCCACTGGTCGATCGGTTGTTGCAGATGTTGCCCGATCGCAGGCGGTTGTTGCAGGGCACGCAAATTGATTTGTATCACGACTTCGATAGCCTTCTCATTGCGACGCCCAATCCGATGGACGATGCGGTTACCTTTCTGGCGGTCCGGCACCATCTTGCCGAGACCCGATTGAAAGAGGGGCTTGCGCTTGCGAGTGCCAGCTCACGGCCCATCGAATGGCGATCGGAACGTGGGCGGCCCGTGGGTTTTCGCGCCGATCCTTCGGCGGGCAAGGACCGCGACAATCGCATCTTTGTGCTGCCCACGCCGAACCTTGCCGTGATCGCAGCCCCCGCTTATGCGGAGCTATTGCTTGGCAACCGCAAGACCGATGCGGGCGCGACGGACTGGCAGGTGCTCACCGCGCAGCTCGATGCACAAATGGATGCGGTTCCGCCCGATGCAATTTTCGTTTTGACCGCGTCAAACGTGTTTCCCGAAAGTGCGCGTCAGGCCCGGCCGGGCACGGCGCCGTTGGCGGCATTTGGCGGCGCCCTGGTGCAAGCGAGTGCCGTCGAGCTTGTGGTACGGATTGATTCGGTGGTTCACTTTGCCATCAAGGCCGAGTTCGCGTCGCCTGCCTTCGCCGAGGACTTTGCGCGCAAGCTCGGTCCGGTTCGCAAGGAATTGATGGGCAACCCGTTTGTGATGCTCGCAGGTCTTGGTGCGGTGGCGGGTTCACTGTCAGCGCAGGTCGAGGGATCGACCGCGACGGTGATCCTGCAGGCCACGCGCACCCAGCTCGAAGCGGTCTTTGGCCTGGTCGTCAATCTGACCCGGCGTTGAGCTCTGTGCGCGTAGACAGAGCGACCGCCCGTCAGCCCTTGCTCGGCACTTTGTTGTCGGCGGCGCGCACGTCTTCCATGGTGGTGCGCAAATTGCCGCCGGAATCGTTAAGCTTGATGCCTTCAGGGCGATTCCAGGGGATCTCTTCAAGCGGCTGGTCCACTTTCACCTCGTGCAAAAAGCGCGCTGACATTGGCACGGTCAGCATGAACGAGGCGTCCTTGCGGCCAAGTGGCCTTTCGCGTTTGTCGTCGCCCACCCACGTCGTCAACATCCAGCGCGACGTGTAGCCCACGAACCAGGCATCCATCGTCGCACTTGAGGTGCCGGTCTTGCCCGCAAACGGAATCTGGGTCGAGCGCATGCCGGGCGCATGGCCGTGTGTCACGACCTTGCGCAACAGCTTCGATGTCAGGTGCGCCGTGCGGGGCGGGATCACCGGTTGGGCCTGCTTCTGGGTGGCGAGTTCGACCAGTCTGTCAAGCTTTTCCCAGGGATTGCCCATCGGATCGTCGGCTGAGCTATTGTCCTCTATCAGCACGCCTTGCCGATTGCGCACCCGTCGTACGGTTATCGGCTGGCTCGGAACGCCATTGCGTGCGAAGGCCGAAAACGCGCGCGTCAGCTCATCGAGCTGGGTGCAGGAAGCGCCCAGGGCCAGCGCCTGATCCACGATGATGGGCGTCGTGAAACCCAGCTTGCGCGCCCAGGCTTCAACCTCGCGCGGCCCAGCCAGCTTGAAGAGCTGAACCGAGGGCACGTTTTTCGACCAGATGAGCGCGTATTCGAGTGTGACCTGATAATCGACCGTGTTGTTAAGATTGGTTGGTGTCCAGACCTCACCCGTGATCGGATCGACTTCGGCGCGTGGGATGTCGTTGAGCAACGATGAAAATCCGTAGCCCTGATCGAGCGCGAGCGAGTAGTAAATAGGCTTGTAGGTGGAGCCCGGCTGGCGACAGGCTTGTGTGACACGATTGAACTGCGAACGTTCAAAGTCGTGGCCCGCCGCCATGCTGACGACATAGCCCGAGCGATGATCATAGGCGAGCAGTGCAGCCTGAACCCGCGGCTGCTGTTCAAGCGCGAGTCGCACCGCACCGGGGCGGGGTGCGTGGTTTTTGAACGGCACCTCGTAGCGCACCTCGTACTTCTCGTCGTATTGCCAGTCACCAAAGCGCTTCAGATTCGTACGATGCGCATTGCGCACCCAAACCACGTCGCCCTTGTGCAGCGGGACACCGCCCGGGGCAAGGGGAACGCCGTTGTCGAACTGGGACACGCTGAAGGGCGAGGCCCAGTCAAAGCCGGCACGCGGTAGATCGTAGATCTCGGAGCCGACGCGCACGCGGGCGTTGCTGGTGTTTCCAGATTCCACAAGCCCAAGCACCACCGTGTCCTCGGGCGGCGGCTCGCTTCCGTATTGCGCTTTCATTCGCTCGACGAAAATGGCACTGTCCTCGGCGTCGAGGCGCGCAAGGGGTCCGCGATAACCCTGACGCTTGTCGAGCTTGCGCAAAGAGAAATCAACGTTCTCTTGCGCCGCCTTGTCAATCCACGGCAGCAACGTCGTTTCAACCTCAAGCCCACCCTTCCACAAGGCGTCCTCGCCGTAGCGCGCTGCGATGTCGCGCCGCACGTGCTCGGCGAAATAGGGCGAAATTTCGAGGAATGGATCGGGGGGCGCGTTCACAACCACCGGTTCCGTGCGCAACCGTGTGGCATCGGCACCTTCGAGAAAACCGGCCGCGACCATCGCGGAAAGCACGTGATCGCGTCGCGCCCGTGCGCGTTCGGGATAGTGGACCGGAGAGAAACGGCTGGGCGCACCGGCAAGGCCTGCAATCAACGCCATCTCGTCGACACTCAGGGCATCGAGGCGCTTGTCGAAGAAACGCCGCGCTGCCGCGGCCACGCCGTAGGATCCATGACCAAGAAAGATCTGGTTCAGATAGAGCGCCAGGATCTCGTTCTTTTCGTAACGCGATTCGATGCGACGGGCGAGGATCGCTTCGCGGGCCTTGCGCGAGAGTGTTCGCTCGGACGAAAGAAAACTCTTGGCGACCTGCTGCGTGATCGTTGAACCGCCCTGCGACACGCGATCCGCGCGCAGGTTGGCAAGCGCAGCACGGGCGATGCCGCGCAGGTCGAGGCCATCGTGCTCGAAAAACCGGCGATCTTCCACCGCGAGAAATGCCGCAATGAGCGGCTTCGGAATTGCCTCGAACGGTACGAATTCGCGGCGCTCCTTGGCCCACTCGGCGAGCATCGTGCCATCCCAACCGCGTACGGTGGTGGTGAGCGCCGTCAACCGGGCAAACTCGTCGACGGCGGGCAACGGGGGAAGGGATGCCGCAAAGACCGTGTAGGTCACAATCCCGGCCAGAAAAAGACCGCCGAGGACGCAGCACAAGGCGAACGCATAAAAGCGAACCAGCCAACCAAGCACACCCGCACGCACGGGGTTTTGTACCTCGACGCGGTCGAAGCTTTCTTGCCGGGACGGCGGACGAAGGTTCACGCGCAGAGCGTATCATCTGTCTGTCGGGTGCGCCTGTCGTGATAGCCGTCCGCGCTGATCACGGCGACCGAGTAGGCGAGACCTTATGGCTTTGTGCCGCGCACCCCGGGCAAGCCCAGGGCTTCTTGCTCGCGCTCGTCCAGCGCAGCGAGCTTGCGGTTGAGATCGTAGTCGCTGTCCACCACGATGGATTCCAGAACCTGGATTCGCCCCTTCAGCGCAGCAAGTTCTTTTCGCAACTCGGCATCGTCGGCGTTTTGTTGTTTCAGCTGTCGCTCCTTCAGATCGAAGTAGCGCTTGAATAGGTACGCGGGTACCCCGAAAATAGCGAAGATGCCCAGGATCGGAACAAGTACCCACATGATTCAAACCTCGATGAGCAGGCGTTCCGGATCCTCGATGCATTCCTTGATGCGAACCAGGAACTGAACGGCCTCGCGTCCGTCGATGATGCGGTGATCGTATGACAGGGCGACATACATCATCGAACGAATGACGATGGCGTCTTCCTCGACCATCGCGCGTTTGGTAATGCTGTGCAGTCCCAAGATGCCGCTTTGGGGCGGGTTCAAGATTGGCGTCGACATCATCGAGCCATAGATTCCGCCGTTGGAAATCGTAAAGGTTCCGCCCTGTAGCTCTTCGATCGTGAGGCGATTTTCCTTGGCCTTGGTCGCAAGTGCAGCGATCGACTTTTCAATTTCGGCCAGCGACAGTCGTTCGCAATCGCGAACAACCGGGACCACGAGGCCCTTGCCGCCGCCAACGGCGACGCCGATGTCGTAGTAATCCTTGTAGACGATGTCGTCGCCCGAAACTTCGGCGTTGACGGCCGGGAAAACCTTGAGCGCCTCGACTGCTGCTTTGACGAAGAACGACATGAACCCGAGCTTGATGCCGTGTCGTTCGGTGAACACCTTCTGATACTTCGACCGAAGGTTCATCACGCCTTCCATGTTGACCTCGTTGAAGGTGGTCAAGATGGCCGCCGTTTGCTGAGCCTCGATGAGTCGGCGTGCGACGGTTCTTCGCAGCGGGGTCATGCGCACCACGCGTTGTTGGCCGCTGCGATCGCGGGGGCTGCCGAGTCCCTGCCGGCGGGTGGGGGCCTCGGGTACGACGGGTCGTACGACTGGGGCCGCCGCGGGCTCGGTCGCGCGCAAAACGTCTTGTCGCTCGATGCGACCCGCTGGTCCCGACGCGCTGATGGCTTGTACGTCCACGCCCGATTCTGCAATCAGCCGTCGCGTGGACGGCGAGGCCTTCATCGGCTCGGTCGGCGCTTTCGGCTCGGTCGGCGCCTTCGGCTCGGTCGGCGCCTTCGGCTCGTCCTGCGCCACGGGTGGACGCGGCGGCATCGGCACCTCTCGCAGCGTGATCCCGGGCGTGGCCACGGGTGCAACCAAGGGCGAGACCAGAAGAGGGGCCGTGCCGGGACGTGTTACCCCCTGCGCCGCGACAGCGCCCGCTTCGATCTCGGCAACGATGGCACCCACAGCAACCGTATCACCCGGTTTCGCGATGATGCGACGAAGGACGCCCGATACGGGCGCCGGGATTTCCACCGTGGCCTTGTCGCTTTCAACTTCGACGAGCGGCTCGTCTTGCGTCACCGCATCGCCCTCGGCCTTGCGCCAGGCGGCAATCGTGACCTCTTTTATCGACTCGCCAATATTGGGAACAAGGACAGGCTGTTGACTCATGGCTTTTGCGGGGGTGTGGGACTGACCGGGTGGGCTTCCGGTGTGGAGGCAACGTTGGCGTCAACGAGGCCGAGTGCGGCTTTCATCAAGCGGGCGTGTTCCAGCTTGTGACGGCTACCCGAGCCGGTCGCGGGGGATGAGGACTGCGGCCTTGTGACCGATCCCCATTGAAAATTGCCGACAAGCAGGGGTCGGTAGTAGCGCTGCACGAAGGTAGAAGGCCCCATGTTGCGCGGCTCTTCTTGCACCCACACACAGGGAATGCCATCCCGGTAGACCGACAGCTCGTCGAGCAGAATGTCCATGCGGGTCGGGTAAAGTTCTTCGATGCGCAGGATGGCCACGTTGCCAAGGCCCCGTTCGTCGCGTGCCGCCAGCAAATCGTAGTACACCTTGCCGCTGCACAGAACGATGCGGTCCACCCTGGCCGGATCGACCGAGCGATCGGGAAGAATCGGTGCAAACGCGCCATCGGTAAAGTCGCTGACCTCCGAGACGCAGAGCGGATGTCGCAACAGGCTCTTCGGGCTCATCACGATGAGCGGCTTGCGGTAGGGCCGCAGCACTTGCCTTCGCATCAAGTGGAAGAACTGGGCTGGTGTCGTGACGTTGCAGACTTGAATGTTGTCATTCACACACATGTTTAAAAAGCGTTCGAGGCGGGCGCTCGAGTGCTCGGGTCCTTGCCCCTCCATGCCATGCGGGAGCAGCAGGGTGAGGCCCGAGACGCGGCGCCACTTGGCCTCGGAGGAAATCAGGAACTGATCAATTATCACCTGGGCGCCGTTGACGAAGTCGCCGAACTGAGCTTCCCAGATCACCAGACCATCGGGGGTGTCGAGGCTGTAACCGTATTCAAATCCAAGCACGCCTTCTTCGGACAGGGGACTGTCGTAGATGTCGATGCGCGCTTGTTCGGGGCTGAGGTGCGCAAGCGAGGTGTAATCCTCACCGGTGTTGAAATCTGTGAGCGTCGCGTGGCGATGGCTGAAGGTCCCGCGGCGCACGTCCTGACCCGACAGGCGCACCCGCGTGCCTTCGAGCAGCAAGCTTCCGTATGCCAGGGCTTCACCCGTGCCCCAGTCGATAGGGCGCTGACCGAGCGCCATTTCGAGGCGCGTTTGCAACAGCTTCACCAGCTTTGGATGCGGGGTAAAGGTCTCGGGCACCGTCGACAAACCTTTGCCGATCGATTCAATCGTATCCCGCGGCACCGCCGTGACCACGTCTTTTATCGACGAGGCCATGCCCCCTTGAATGCGCGACCAGACACCCGCGAAGGTGCTGGGAATGGGCGGTTGCTCGAAGCGCTTGGCACTTTCAAGCGCCCGCTCCAATTCTTCGTATTTTGCGGCCGAAATGGCATCCGCGTCGTCAAGCGTGATCGGCGCCTCGTTGCCGTTGCCGCGATTGGCAAATGCCTGCACATAGGCGTCGCGCACCGGGCGCTTGTTTTTGATCCGCCGATACATGATCGGCTGCGTGTAACTCGGTTCGTCGCCTTCGTTGTGACCGAGCTTGCGGTAACACCACATGTCGATGATGACGTCGCGGTGGAAGCGCTGGCGGAAGTCGACTGCGATGTCGACCGCCTGAGCCACGGCCTCGGGATCTTCGCCGTTGATGTGAATCACGGGCACCTGCAACATGCGCCCCGCATCCGTCGGATAGGTGAACGAGGTGCTGCGCTCGGGCGGGGTGGTGAAGCCGATGCGGTTGTTGACAACCAGGTGGATGGTGCCGCCCACGCGATAGCCCGGCAGGCCCGACATGTTGAAGGCCTCGTACACGATGCCCTGTCCCGCGAAAGCAGCGTCACCGTGAATCAAGATGGGCAAGCCGCGCGTCTCGGGCTCGGGATGCTTCATGCGATCCTGCTTGGCTCGCACGCGCCCTTGCACGACCGTGTCGACGGCTTCGAGGTGACTCGGATTGAAGGCGAGTGAAACGTGTACCTTGCCCTGGCTGCTAACCCGATCGTTCGAAAATCCAAGGTGGTACTTCACGTCGCCACCGGGATCCCAGTTGAGCGCGTTCATGCGATCGAGAAACTCGGCGAAAATTTCCGCCGGAGGCTTTCGCAACACGTTTGCAAGGACGTTGAGTCGTCCCCGGTGGGGCATGCCAATGATGATCTGGGTGACCCCTTGCGCAGCCGCCCGATCGATGATGCGGTCAAGTAGCGGGATGGTGCTCTCCGCACCTTCGAGTGAAAACCGTTTGGCGCCCAGGAACTTGGTCTGCAGAAATTGCTCGAACACCTCGGCCTCGATGGCGCGGGCAAGCAGGACAAAGCGCTCGCTTCGGCTAAGTGGGGCCTGGTTGCGGTTGTCTTCCACTCGATCCTGCAACCACGAGCGCAATTCGGTGTCGTAGATGTGCGCAAGCTCGACACCGATGTGGCCGCAATAAGTTGCCTTGAGATGCTCGATGACCGAGCGCAACGAGGCGGTTCCAAGGCCCACAACGTCGCTCTTGATAACCGCATCGAGATCCGCGTCCTCGAGGCCGTAGTCTTCAATTCGCAATGCGAAACGGGAGCGGTCCTCAAGACCGAGCGGATCGAGATCGGCCGACATATGGCCATGTTCGCGGTAGTCTTCGATCAAGCGCCGGGTGCGTTTGTCGCCCCGCGCGCGGTCGACGGCAGCGGTTTCGATCGTGTGGTTGTGCGGATACGTTGGCGTTGGTGTCAGCGTTGGCGTCAGTGTTGGTGTCAGCGTTGGCGTCAGCGTTGGTGTCAGCATTGGCGGCTCGCCGCGTTGCCAGACCGCAAAAATCGGTCGCCAGTCCGGGGGCACCGCATTGGAATCGTCACACCAGCGAAGATAAAGCGCCTCGATGAACTCCAAGTTTGCCGGTTCAATCTCCATGGTCGACGGCAGGGTGTCGTCGCGCGATGCGCTCCGAGCGGGTTCGGGTTCTTTGGAGGGCAGTTCGTGGGCGGACATGGGTGGTGAAATCAAACGCGAGTCGGGTTGGGTAGTCTAGGGCCCGGAACTCGACCTCACAACACCGAGGCGGGCGTTCTCGCGTGTTGGTCATTTTGACGGGTCGAGGTAAATGGCGGGTTTCCAGTGCGAAAACTGCGCGAAACGCCGCCGGATGATTTCTTGACCGAACTTTCAGATGGGCCCATCGTAACCACACAAAGGTGTAGGGGGAAAACCGATGACGAGCACAACGCGCGAGAAGACGACGAAAAAGGGTTCGGACAAGGCAGCGCCCGCAGCGCCTCAAAAACGCAGCGCGGCAAAATCCGACATGGAGCCCGCAGCACCGGAGCCGGCAAAAGCGGCAGCCCCGGCGCCTTCAAAAGCGCCCGCCCCGGCAAAGGCGACGGTTCGACCCAGCAATCCGGAGATCGCCTGGGTCGCCTATGGCTTGTACCTGCAGTCGGGTGGCGAGCACGGCCGAGACCTTGAGCACTGGTACGCCGCAGAGCGGATCCTGTCCGGAAAGCCTTGAGAGGCCCGGCGCCCATCAAGCCCGGCGCCAAACCTGTCGATCCAAACCCCGTGAAAGCGGGTCACAACCGAGCCAGCGGGAGTCCGCCCGGATGGGTCGTTTTGCCCCTTTGCCTGCTCGTGGGTTGCGCGGGCGCTTCACTCGAGGGCGGGCCGTTTTCGGCGCCGGACGCGGGCCCCGCGGGTTTGGATCCCCGTTTTGATCGCGTGGTCGTCATGCCGGATGATCGCACCGTGGTGGATCCCGTGCAGGATCCCTTCGAAGGTTCCTGCGGCCGTTCCACGATTCGCGCGCAGGCCTTGCCCGTGGATCTGGTGGTGATGATGGACGCTTCGGGTTCGATGAAACAGCGCACCTCGTCCGGTGAAACCAAGTGGGAGGCGGTAACCGGCGCCTTCGATCAGTTTTTTCGCACCCAGGGCGCAGGACTTTCGGTGGGTCTGCAATTTTTTCCGCTGACCAATCGCGGCGCCGTGCGTGACTGTTCGACCGATGCGGGTTGCGGCATTCACGGCCCCTGTGATCGCTTCAAGGTTTGTGTCTCGAGTGGCAAAGATTGTCTTTCCGATGCCGACTGCGGTGGCAGCGAATGTGCGCTGGTGGGACGGTGTCAGACGATGGGCGGCTATTGCGCCCCGGCCGGTGGGTCGTGTAGCACGAATGCCGGAGACAGTTGCACAGCGTTGCCCGGCCGGTGTCGCCTGTTTGAAACGTGTGACGTGAATGCCTATTCCAGCCCAAAGGTTCCGGTTACGGCCTTGCCTGGCGGCGCCGCGGCGCTATCGAGCGCGATGCGTGTTGCGGAACCCGATGGCGCGACACCGACCGGTCCCGCGCTGAGCGGCGCACTCGCACAGGCGGCAGCGCGCTTGAAGTCAGAGCCCTCTCGTCGTGCTGCGGTTGTGCTGGCGACCGATGGCTTTCCAACAAGTTGTTCGCCTCAGGGAATTCGAGAGTTGGCTCAAATCGCCGCCGGCGCATTCAACGCCACACCCTCGGTTGCAACCTACGTCATTGGCGTGTTTTCCCCGCAAGAGGCCTCGACGGCTGCATCGAATCTCAACCAGATCGCGGTTGCCGGTGGCAGTGACAAGGCCATCATCGTCGATACGGGAACCAACGTGTCGACCGAATTTCTGCGCGCACTCAACGCGATTCGCTTCGCGGCCCTCGCCTGCGAATACCAGCTCTCGCCCGATCCTTCAGGCCTGGTCGATTTCGGACAGGTCAACGTTCGGCACGTGAACGCCAGCAACAAGGTCGCCTATGTTCCCTACGTCGGGATCCCGTTTCGTTGCGACTCTGCCCGCGGCGGCTGGTATTTCGATGTCGATCCTGCGATGGGCGTGCCAACGCAGGTCCGCACTTGCCCAGCGACGTGTTCGCTATTGCGCTCCGACCCCGGCGGCCGCGTCGATCTCATCTTTGGTTGTAAGACGATTGTGATCGACTGAGTTCGCGAAAAGCCGCGGGATCGCTGTCGCGTCCGGTCTGCTATGGTTGCCTGGCAAAATTAGCCAGTTATGAAGCCACTTCTTCTGCCACTTTTGGGTCTGCTTTTACTTGGTAACTGTAAGGACGATTCATCGCCAATCGATCCCGGACCCATCGTGGCCCCGGGGCGACTGCGACTCCTGACGACCGAGCAGATAACCAATGGCGTCCGCGATCTGCTCGGGGGACCTGCGTTGAAGCTGAACTTTGGCGTTCGGACGAACCAGCAGGCGGCCGAAGCAGGCGTGAGCGCTATCATGGCCGAGGAGTTAGAGGCCGAGTCGCAAAAGGCAGCCATGGCCGCGCTCACCGATCCCAAGACCCGCCTCGAACGGGTCGGCTGTAATGCCTTGGAGATGCCGTGTCGGGAGCGATTTCTGCGCAGCTTCATGCGTCGCGCTTTTAGGCGACCCATCAACAGCGTAGAGCTGAATCGCTACCTGGCAGTAAGTGAAACTGCTCGGGTTGCGTTGCTGGATCCATGGCGGGGCCTTGCGGTTGCAGTTGCCGGGGTGTTGCAGTCACCCAACTTCTTGTACCGGATCGCGGTCACGGCTGCCGACGATCGCGTGGCACACAGTCTCGATCTCGCGACGCGCCTTTCCTTTTTTCTCTGGAATACGATTCCAGACGAACAGCTTCTGAGGAGTGCAGAAAACGGGGAGTTGGTCGATCCCGCGGTCTTTTCCCGTGAAGTGGATCGTTTGACTGCCTCACCACGATTCCGCATGGGTGGGCTACATTTTTTCTCGGACTGGTTGGGTCTTGTTCAGATTCCCGACCTTCGCAAGGATCGCGATGACTTCCCGGGCTTTACCGAATCTCTGGCCAACTCGATGCGCACCGAGGTCGAAATGCGCATCGGCAATCAGCTGTTTGACGCGAACGGCGACTATCGCGACATTTTTATCGGAAAACAGACGTTCGTGAACGCCGAGCTTGCGGCGCACTACGGATTGCCCCCGACCGGTGCAGCTCCAGAGACTTTTGTTCCCGCCGTATGGCCAGCCGATCAACCCCGCAGCGGCTGGTTGGGGCACGCCGGAATTCTAAGCCTCCGCTCTGCCGGTGGAGGTACGTCTCCCACGCTGCGCGGCCGATACATCATGTCCGATCTTCTTTGTCGTACGATACCTCCACCGCCTGATGTTACAGATACGGTGTTGCAACTCGTTCCGCCGGGTGTTCAATGGAGTACCCGACAGCGACTTGCGGAACATGTGAAAAATCCTATATGCCGTTCCTGTCACATCTGTCTCTTATACACATCTCCGAGCCCACGAGACTAAGGCGAATCTCGTAT
>ENA-ORBV01001554-ORBV01001554.1-microbial-mat-metagenome-genome-assembly--contig:-NODE-1554-length-50747-cov-9.999230_pt1 | contig 50747 bp, 56 predicted proteins | sample MGYA00237777_ERZ505514 | MGnify/ENA primary metagenome ERZ505514 (study PRJEB26160, sample SAMN06269048) | microbial mat metagenome | isolation source: Oligotrophic lake microbial mat | place... | reverse complement strand
GCTCGGAGATGTGTATAAGAGACAGCTCCCACCCATTGAGATGCAGCGCGAAAGCGTCCAGAATGAATCCCCGCTGCACCCACCGCCCATCCAGGAGTCACCAATGAAAGCCAGTTCCGTTCTCGACACCATAGGCGGCACGCCACATATCCGCATCAACCGCCTGTTCGGCGTCAACCACCAGGTCTGGATCAAGTCCGAGCGCAGCAATCCGGGCGGCTCGATCAAGGACCGCATCGGCCTTGCCATGATAGAAGCGGCGGAAAAATCCGGCGCGCTGCGGCCTGGCGGCACCATCATCGAACCGACCTCGGGCAATACCGGTGTGGGCCTGGCGATGGCGGCGGCGGTCAAGGGTTACAAGCTGGTGCTGGTGATGCCCGACAGCATGTCGGTCGAGCGCCGCCGGCTGATGCTCGCCTACGGCGCGAGTTTCGAGCTGACGCCGCGCGAAAAAGGCATGAAGGGCGCCATCGCGCACGCCACCGAATTGCTGGCCGCGACACCCGGCGGCTGGATGCCGCAGCAGTTCGACAACCCGGTCAACATCGAGGTGCACGAGCGTACCACCGCGGCCGAGATCATCGCCGACTTTCCCGACGGCATCGACGTGCTGATCACCGGCGTGGGCACCGGCGGCCACCTCACCGGTTGCGCCCGCGCGCTGAAAAAGAAATGGTCGAAGCTGAAGGTCTTTGCGGTCGAGCCGACGGCCTCGCCGGTCATCTCGGGCGGCGCGCCCTCACCGCACCCGATACAAGGCATCGGCGCGGGCTTTATCCCGAAAAACCTCGATGTGGCGCTGCTCGACGGCGTCATCCAGGTCGAGGCAGAGGCGGCGCGCGAGATGGGGCGGCGCTCGGCGCGCGAAGAGGGCCTGCTGGTGGGCATTTCCTCCGGCGCGACCCTCGCCGCCATCGCGCAAAAACTGCCCGAAATCGCCGCCGGCGCGACGATACTCGGCTTCAACTACGACACCGGCGAACGTTACCTGTCGATCGAGGGATATTTGCCGGCCTGAGCCTGAGCCTGATCCTGAGCCTGAGGTAGGGGTCCGGCCCCGCGCCGGCGAGCTATGCGCCTGCGGCATATCTACTAGCGGCGCCAGGGGCTAGGCCGACGCCGCGCACCCTCCTAGAATCGACAGCGTCACTTACGCGGAGTCTGATCCATGAGCTTCAAGCACATCAGCGTCACGCCGGTATCGCCGCACATCGGCGCGGAAATCGGCAACATCGACCTGACCAAGGCGCTGCCCGATGAAACCGTGGCCGAACTCAAGCGCGCTTTTTTGCAACACCAGGTGGTTTTTTTTCGCGACCAGCAAATCAGCTTTGACGACCAGGTGCGCGTGGCGAGCTATTTCGGCCCGCTCGGCAGGCATGTCGGCGTCAACACCATCAGCAAGACCACCGACAATCCGCTGGTGCGAAAATTTCATTACGACGAAAACTCCACGCGTATTTCGGGCGAGAACTGGCACAGCGACCAGTCGTGTGCCGCGGTGCCGCCCCTTGGCAGCATGCTCTACAACCACACCGTGCCGCCCGATGGCGGCGGTGACACCATGTTTGCGAGCACCTATGCCGCCTACGAGGCGCTGTCGCCGAACATGAAAAAATACCTCGACGGCCTCACCGTCACCCACGACGGCACGCGCGTGTTCGGGCCCGGCACGCCGATCTCGGTGCACCCGCTTGTCACGCGTCACCCGGAGACCGGCCGCAACGTGATTTATGTCAACACCGACTTCACCTCGCATATCAACGAGGTGCCGCGCGCCGAGGGCAACCGCATCCTGGAGTTTTTATACGCCCATGTCGGCCGCGACGAATGGGCCTGCCGCTTCAGGTGGCGTGCGCACTCCATCGCCTTCTGGGACAACCGCTCGGCCCAGCACAAGGCCTTGTGGGACTACTGGCCCAATGTGCGTTCGGGTTTTCGCGTGCAAATCGAGGGCACGGCCGCGCCGCAGGCAGGCACGCTGGCAGCCTGAGGCTCGCCTGCTCAGGCGCGCGGCAGCACGCGCGCAAACACGTCGCGGATCACCTCCAGCGTAAAGCGGTGCAACGCCGAGGGCGGGTGGCGCGCCGAGGTGGCGAGCGACAGCGTGCTGCTCATCGCCGGGTCGGTGATGGGAATCGCCACCAGCGAATCGGCCCAGCGCCCGGCCCGCACCACCATGGCCGAGGCGACATTGCGGCCAAAGCCCTCGTGCACCAGTTCGAGTATGGTCTCGACGCCGTCGATGTCATGCACGACATCGAGCTTGATGCCGCTCTTCACCGCCTGCGCCTCGACAATGGCGCGCAAGGGGTGCGGCGGGCTGGGAAAGATCATCGGCAGTGTAGCCAGTTCGGCGAAGGCCACCGATTTGCGTTCGCCGCCCTCGCCGCGGCGTGCGATCAGGCACAGTCTTTCCTCCGACACCGCCTCGGCGTTGATCAGCGACGAGGGTGCCTGGTCGTGCAGCACGGCGGCGTCGATGCGCCCGGTAAGCAGCATTTCGTGCAGGTTGCGCGACAGACCCTCGACCATGGACAGACGCGCCATTGGAAAACGCGCGGCGAAGGCGCGCACCAGCGGCACCGTCAGGATGCGCGCAAGCGAAGGGGTCAGGCCGAGCGAGAAGCGGCCGGTGAGCTCGGCATCGGCGGCGGCGGTGACCTCACTGGCGAGTTCGAGCTGGTGGATGACGCTTCTTGCCGTCAGCAAAAAGCGCTCGCCGGCGTCGGTCAGCCAGATGCCGCGGCCGTGGCGGTAAAAAAGATGCCGGTGCAGTTCCACTTCGAGCCGGCGGATCTGCCGGCTCAAAAACGGTTGCGTCACCTCGAGCGAGGCGGCGGCGCGCGAAAAGCTGCCGTGCTCGGCGACGCGGATGAAATATCGGAGTTGTTCCAGTTCCACGTTGTCGGGGCTGCGGGGCGGGCTAGGGTAGGCGGTAGGCGGTACGCGGTTCGCGGTTCGCGCAACCTTAGCACAGCGGCGGCGCCCGGCTATGCCCGGGCCGCATAACTGCTAGCATTGTGCGCAACCGGCAAGAGCGGCAACATGCAGCACAATACGTCTGCCTTGGCCCGCTACTTGCATCCAGCCAAACCACACCCCATCCATGGAGTAGTCATGAAACACGATCTGTCCAACACCCTGTCGCGCATCGCCGCCGCCGCGCTTTCGCTGACCCTGCTGACGCTGGCACCCGGGGTCGCGGCGCAGGCCTTTCCCAGCAAGCCGATCCGCATCGTTGTGCCCTTCGCCGCCGGTGGTTCTTCGGACGTGCTGGCGCGCGCCATTGCCAAAAGCATGACCGAGGGCCTGAAAACCCCGGTCATCGTCGAGAACCGGCCCGGCGCCGGCGGCGTGATTGCGATGGAGGCGGTGGCGCGCGCCACGCCCGACGGCCACACGCTGCTCTTTACCACCAACGGCACCCACAGCATCGGCCCGGCGCTCTACCCCAACCGCAAGATTGACTCGGTGAAAGAGCTTGCGCCGGTGGCGCTGATGCACACGCTGCCCAACGTATTGCTGATCCACCCCTCGGTGCCGGCAAAAAGCGTCGGCGAGTTGATCGCCTATGCCAAGGCCAATCCGGGCAAGCTCAACTTTGCATCGGCCGGCAACGGTTCGGCCTCGCATTTGTTCGGCGAATTGTTCAAGCTCGCCGCCGGCATAGACATCGTGCACGTCCCCTACAAGGGCGGCGGCGCGGCCATGCCCGACCTGATCTCGGGCCAGGTGTCGATGATGCTCGAGACCATTCCGAGCGCGCTGGCGCAGGTGCGCAGCAACAAGTTGAACGCGCTCGCAGTGACCTCGGCCAAGCGCGCCGCGGCGGCGCCGGAGATTCCGACCATCGCCGAATCGGGCATACCGGGCTTTGACGCCTTTTCGTGGAGCGGGCTGTCAACGACGGCGGGCACGCCGCCGGCCGTTATCGCCGCGCTCAACGCCGAAAGCGCACGCGTTTCCAGGGATCCGGCCTATCTCGAGATTCTCAAGAGCGTGGGCGTCGAGCCTGTAATCTCCAGCGCCGAGGCCTTTGACACCTATATCAAGCGCGACACCGCGAAGTGGATCGAGGTGGTGAAAAAAGCCAACATCAAGGTCGAGTGAGGCGATAAAGACGCCCGGCGGCAAGTCCGCGTCAACGCCGGCGCAGACGCAGACGCCGACGCAGACGCCGACAATAGGCTGGAAAGGTCCGACCGGCGCGGCTTTCCAGCCGGTGCCGTGTCAGTTTTTCACACGCACGCCGGTTTCCTCGCGGATCAGCCATTTGCCTTGGTAGAGGCCGAACACCAGCACCTTGCTGATGGTCTCGCGATAGCTGTTGGACTGGAAGGTCTGGATGAAGCGCACGGTGGCGCTGCCGTCGGCGGCAAAGCTCACCACCGGCGTGATGGTGCGCACGACAATCGACGAGGGCCGCGACACGCGTTCTCGCCGCTGCGCCTCCCAGCGCGCACGCGGGTAGGTGTCGGGCAGTTTGAAGTCGGGCGCATAGGCGCCAAGGTAAGCATTGGCGTCGCGCCGGCCCCAGGCGTCACGCCAGCGCTCCATCGCCTGCAGCACTGCATCCTCGGCGCTTGCAGTGGCCGCCGCCGGCGCGGCCGCTGCGCCGCCCGGCGGTCGTGGTCGCACCGGCATGGCCGCGTACTGGCGCGCACGCTCGCCGGCCAGTTTCACCTGTTCCGGGCTCATGCGCCGTTCAATGATGCTGCGCAGGCCGCCGACCTCGGTGTTGCCGCGCATCTGCGCCAGCAGCGCCCACTTCAGCGCTTCGACTTCATCGACCGGCACCCCCTGCCCGGTGCCGAACATGTACGCAAGCGCGTGCGGCGCGCGCGCATCGCCCTGCTCGGCGGCGCGCAGGAATAGCGGCATTGCCTGCACGTAATTGCGCCCCTGGTGAAAGCCCATGCCCGCTTCGTAATCGCCGGCCGCCACGGGCACCGCGGCAAGGACGGCACCGATTATGGCCACCAGACACAACAGCAATTTGCGCATTACGCCATGCATAGGAGCAACCGGCATCGTTGGAAGCATTGGCACACAGGACGACATTTTCTGGCGCGCGACGATGGTCGCGGCCACCCGCGCGCAGGGCGCAAGCTTAACGGCAACAGCGTGCGCGCGGCAATGCCTTGTGGATGAAACTTTCGCTTGCAAGCAAGGCTGCAAGGCTGCAAGTCTGCATCTGTTACGTACGGCGTGTGCAAGCGGGCGCCTCGTGACAGCCGGCCCACCCGCAGGGAGGAGAGTTCGGGTGGGGCCGGCGGCCCTCCGGCTTGAAAGAGGTGCCGCAACCACCGGACGCTACGACCGGCTTGAAGTCGGTTAAGGTAGAAGCGGTGTAAGTGCCAGTGGCTGCGGTTGATAAAGATATCGGCGCGCCCCGGCCAAAACATTAATATTTGAGCGCATCCCCCGTCACTCCCTCACTCCCTCACTCCTTCACTCCCCCTCAAACCACCATGCTCCCGCCACAACCCTCGGCGTCATGTCCACCGTCACCTTCAAGGACGCCTATCTCGACCTGCTGCCCGGCTTCGAGCGCGCCTCGGGCCACCGCGCGCGGACGCAATCGGCGCCGACAGTGGAGGTGCTGCGCCGCATCCGCGCGGGCGAGACGGTGGACCTGGCGTTGATGGCGCAATCCGGTATTGACGAACCGGCGCGCGAGGGCAAAATCGTCGCCGGCAGCGAACTGCCCTTTGTGCAGTCCGATGTCGGTGGCGCGCGACGGCGAGTGGGTGGCGGCGCCCTGGGTGGAGGGCACCTTTGTCATCAACCCCGGTGACATGTTCAAGGTCTGGACCAACGACTTGTACGTCTCCAACCTGCATCGCGTGGTCAACCGCACCGGCCGCGAGCGCTATTCGATCCCGACTTTTTTCAACCTCGACCACGATGCACCGGTGGCCTGCCTGCCAACCTGCCAGTCGGCGGACAATCCGCCCAAGTACGCGCCGATCAAATCGGGCGACTACCTCGTCAGCCGTTTCAAGTCGGTGCAAAAGCTCGGCACACCGTTGACCTGAGCGCCCGGCGCCGGGCAGACGGGCGCGCCGGCGGGCGCGCTTATTCCTTGTCCTTGTCTTGTTCGGGATTTTTTTGCTTCATCATCATCCACACGACGCCGACGCAAAAGCCGATAAAGACGACGCCGAAGATAATGCCGCCGACAGGGCCGACGGTGGCGAGATTTTCCGCTTCGGGCGTCACGGCATGGGCCTGCAGTGCGAGCACAGACAATGCTGCGACACCGACACTGGCAAGACGCGATCCGGGCAAACGCTGCATGTTCATGGTGGCTCACTTTCCTTGATGCGCTCTGAAGGGACCGGCCGGCCCAAGCGCCTGCGCCTGCTGCCGGCGGTGTCCCGAGCGAAGGGGACGCCGCGCAATCACTATGGCAGGCCAAGCTGTCGCCGGTCTGTCCGCAGGCTGTCGCGAGGCTGTCGAAACCCCATGTTCCGCTGCGCATCGGCGACCCGCCTGTCGCAGTACACGTTAGAATCCCCGCCTCACGCACATCAAGACGCAGATTCCGGACATGGCAGATAAAACACCGTCGGCGGAGCCGATCAACCTCGATTTCACCGGTGTATTCAACATCCGGGAATTGCGCGGCGAACCGCCACCACCGCCGCCACCCAAGCCGCGTCCGGTGCCCAAGGAATTTCTCATTGGCGCACGCTCGCTGGCGAAGGACAATTTTTTCGTCAACCTGACGCGACCGCGACCGGTGCGCAAGGTCGATGCCAGCAAGGTCACCATCCTGCTGGTGGAGGATGACGCGCCTACTCGCAACGTGCTCGGGCTGATCCTCGCGCGCAGCGAGGGCTACCAGATCCGCCATGCCGGCGACGTGCCGAGTTTTGTCGCGGCGCTGCAACAGCGGCCGCTGCCCGACGTGGTGATACTCGACCTGGAACTACCGGGCAACATCAGCGGCTTCAAGATCCTTGCCAAGATCCGCGCCCATCCGGCCATCAAGACGATGCCGGTGATTATTTTTTCCGGGCACGCCGATCCGGAAGACTTGCAGATGGCCATTGCACTCGGCGCCGACGGCTATTTGTCCAAGCCGGCCAAGGTCGAGGCGATTCTGGCGGCAGTGAAAGGCGTACTGGGCGGCTGAGTCGGGAATTGCAACAACGCTATCGCCTGGAAACGACCGCCCGGCGCGGCTTTCCAGCTTGCCTTCCCCTTGACAATTAACCGCCAATTAACCGCCAATCAACCGCCAGGCAGTGGCGCCAGCGCGGCGCGCACCCTCTCCCCGGTCTGCTGGATCACCCGCGCATCGGTACTCGCGCGATGGCGGTGCTGCGGGGTTTCGGCCAGCACCGCGTCCTTGGTCAGATGCCACAGTGCCGCCTCTGCTTCGCTCAGCAGGCTGCGCAGGTTCTCGAGCTTGAAGCTGGGGGTGAGCCCGGCCTCGTCGAACAGGCGACCCAGCCAGGAATAGTCGTTGATCCAGCCGTCCGAATACACCACCTTGCCGCGCAGGCGTTCGTTCAGCGTATTGGCCACCTCCAGCGCAGACCTGCCGTGGATGGCAAGAATTTCCGGCGTGATGTGGTGCAGCTTTTCAGCCGTCGCGTCCCAGTGCTTCCATTGTTCGGCCGGGCGGATCAGCGTGCAATAGGTCTGGCCGTCGGACAGGATGAACCCCACCTCGATCGGATAGCTGCCGCGACCGAAGCCCGAGGCTTCGAGGTCGATGATGGCGGGCGGCGTGGCGGTTTCGGCGGCGGTCACGGGTGGCGGCGTCTGATCACCGGAGGATGCAGGACGGACCTTGGCATCCGCGGGACGCGGCCATCAAGGGCAAGGCACGCGAGCGCGACGACAAGGGCACGGCCGCCCTCGCGGCAACAACGCACGGGTGCTCTACTCGGGCTGGATGCCGGCGCTGTCTATGACTTTTTTCCAGCGCGCCGCCTCGTCGCGGACAAAGGCGGTGAGTTCGGCGCGGCTCATGTCGCCGGCGATGGCGCCCATGTCGGAGAAGCGCTTGCGTACCGCCGGTTCAGCCAGCGCCGAACGCACCGCGGCATTCAGTTTGTCCAGAATGCGCGGGTCGGTGCCGCGCGGCGCGGCGATGCCCTGCCAGCTGCCGGTAAGCAGCTCGGGAAAGCCCGCCTCCTGGCTGGTCGGCACCCCGGGCAGCGCATCGAGGCGGGCGCTTGAGGCGACAGCGAGCGGCTTGAGCTTGCCGCTGCGGATCAGCGCGACCACAGGGCCCATGGTGTAAAAGGCCAGTTGCACCGATTCTTGCTGCAGCGCCAGCATCACCGGCGGCGAGCCGTTGTACGGAATATGCACCATTTTCACGCCGGCCAGCGCGGAGAAAAATTCCCCCGACAGGCGCGGCGGCGTGGCTACCCCGGGCGAACCGAAGTTGAGTTTGCCCGGATTGGCCCTGGCATAGGCGGCCAGTTCGCGCAGCGAGTTGACCGGCACGCCGGGCACCACCGCGACAACCGTCGGCGAGTTGGAAATGAGCGCGACCTGGTCAAACACCGCAATCGGGTCGAAGCCCATGTTCTTGTATAGAAACTGGTTGGAGGTGTAGTTGTTGCCCCCGCCCAGGAGCAGCGTGTAGCCGTCGGGCGCGGCGCGCGCCACTTCGGCGGCGCCGATGTTGCCCGAGGCGCCGGGCTTGTTTTCGATGACAAAGCGCTGGCCGAGCTTTTCCTCGACCGCGGTCGAGATCAGGCGAAAGGCGATGTCACCGGCACCGCCGGCGGCATAGGGGACGACCAGGCGGATCGGTTTGGTCGGGTAGTCCTGGGCCTGCACGGCCAGCGCCGGCAACAGCAGCAAAGCGGGACAAATCCTGGCGATGTATTGCAAGATCGAGGGCATGGTGCGTGACTCTCCGAAAAATAAAAGGCGTCGAAACGGTCAAAACCGTCGCAACAACTGGGGCGTTCCCGCACCGGCCAGCGGCACCGGCGCATCACGCCCCGCGTTCTCTCCTTTGAATCAGCATGGCGGGGAAAGGCCTGTCCCCGTCCGCCTTATGGCTCGCCGAAAAATTTTACCGCATTGTCGTACAGTATCTTGATTTTTTGCGCCTTGCTGATGTCGTTGCGCTCGATGATTTCGTGCGCCGCGCTGTCGCGTCCCTCGCCGTGCGGAAAATCCGAGGAGTACAGCAACTGGTCGTCGCCAAGCAGCGCGAACTCGTGCGCCAACATCTTGTCGCTCGACTCGACGGCAAGGAAAAAGCGCCCCGAAGTGACGATTTCCCCGGGCGTGGATTTGGGCAGCATTTTTGGATCGGCCATGCGCTGCTTGTTGACTTCCATGTAATGGCTCATGCGGCCGACAGAATAAAAAATCCACTCGCCGCCGAACTCGAGGAAGCCGACCTTCATGTCCGGATAGCGATCCATCATGCCGTGCCCGACCAGCGCGACAAAACCGAGTTGCGCCGGAATCGCCTTGCCGATCATGTTGGCGTCCTGGATGGACTGGCTGATCTGGTCAAAGGGCGGAAAACTCATCGCCATGTGAACGCACACCGGCAGTTTCGAGGCCGCGACGGCGTCCCAGATCGGACGGAAGCTCAGGTTTGAATGCATGCGCTCGCCGACGGTGCCGAATACCACGACGGTGGTGGCGCCGAGTTTGAGCATTTCATCCAGGGCCTCGATGCCCAGCGCCGAATCGCGCATTGGCAGCAGGCCCGCCCATTTGAGGCGCTTGGGCGCCTGTTTGCACACCGCCGCCATGTAGCGGTTGTAGCAGCGGAACAAGGCCGCCTCAAGGCCCGGATCGGTGGACATGGTGGCATAGAGCGTGCTCGGGAAAATCATCTGCACGTCGTGACCCATCGCATCCATGACCTTGAGCCGCGCCGTTACGTCGCCGCCCGTAACCGTGCCGATCGACAGGCCTTCGGCGTTGAAGTCGCCTGCGTTATCCGCCTTGGCGCCGTACTCGACCATGGTCATGCCCGGTGTGTTTGCAGCGTGGGTGCCCGGACCGTAGGGGTGGGGTTCCATGCGGCCGTCGAGCAGCCAGGCGGTGCGCCAGTGCGCGAGGTCGCCCGAATCGCCGATGGCCACCGGCCGCGGACGGCGCAGCGCGTACTCCTTGGGCAGGTCACGCCACATTTCTGGCGTCATCATGACGTGTGCGTCGGCATCGTAAATCTTGAATCCGTCAAGCATGCGGTTCTCCTGGACTTTAAAGGACGAAGCCGTGTAACACGGCCGTGGTTGGCGATGCGTGCGGCTCGTCAGCCGCGCAGACCCATGGTTTCAAGCGCCGCGCGGGCGAGCGGTGTCGCCGCATCGCCGAGCAGTTCGAGAATTTCAAAATGATTGACGCCGTCGATGCGCAGCAGCTTCACCGGCTTGCCGGCAGCCTCGAGTGCGGCGGCAAAGCTTTGCGCCTGGCGCTGGAACTCTGGTGTTTCAAGGCCGCCATAGACGACGGTGAGCGGCGCGCGCACGCGCTCGATATGCAAAATCGCGCTCAGCTCCAGCACTTCGGCCGCGCTGAGTCTGACGTAACTGCTGCGCGCGCTCTGCATCACCGGCCGCATGTCGTACATGCCGCTGACAACAAGGCCGCTTTTCAGCACATCGGCGGGCAGGCCCAGGCCCAGGGCCGGCCAGTCTGTGTGGAGCAGCACGCCGGCCATGTGCGCGCCCGACGAATGCCCGGACAAATGCAGGCGCGCCGGGTCGCCGCCATAGTCCGCGGCATTGGCATGAATCCAGGCGATGGCACGGCGCAGTTGCGCGATCATGTCGGGCAGGCGCACTGCCGGAATGGTCGAAAAGTTGAGCACCATGAGGCAGGCGCCGGCCGGTACGAAGGTGCGTGCCAGAAAAGACTCGTCGTCCTTGCTGAGGTGGCGCCAACTGCCGCCGTGCACATGAATGTGCACCGGCGCGCCTCGCTGCGCCGCCGGAAAAATATCCAGCGTCTCCTCGGCATGCGGACCGTAGGCGACGGCGTAGTGGTGCTTGAACTGCGCGCGCGTGGCGGCGCTTTCGGTGGCATAGCGCCGGATCACCGCGTCCGCATTGGGCGCCCAGGCGCGCTGGTCGTAGGCACGGTCGAGCTCGGCCTGGGTGTAGTCGAGATAGACGCGCTCTTCGCTCACGGCGCCGGCGCCCATGCCTTGAGCACATCTTCGAGCACGGTCACATCGCCGAACAAAAAACGCACATTGTTCAGCGTTGCCTCGTGCGCCGGTGGCGTGTGCGAGGCAACACAATCCTGCGGCACGATGCAGTAAAAACCCAGCGCGTGGGCATGGCGCAGCGTCGCCTCGACGCAGACATTGGTCTGCACGCCGGCAAACACAATGCTGCGTATGCCCTTCTTGCGCAGCTCGGCCTCAAGCGGCGTCGCGACAAAACCGTCGTAGCAGGTCTTGTCCACCACCGGCTCACCCGCCGCCGGATGCACGCCATGCCACTCATAACCCCAGGTGCCGGGGGCGCAGCAGACATCGGTGATATGGCGTTCTGCGAGCTTGGCGCGCATCGATTCGGGCAGGCCGGCGTTGGCGTAATTGGCACGCAGCCAGAGCACGGGTACGCCGCGCGCGCGCGCCGCATCGACGAGGCGGTTGACCTGCGCCGCCACGGCGCCGCACGCCGCCGGATCCTTGCCGATGACTTTGTCAATGTAACCACCGGCGCCGCAAAAATCGTTTTGCATGTCAACCACCAGCAGCGCCGTGTGGCCCGCGGCCATGCGCGCGGGCAGGTCGAGCAGCAGATTCTGTGCGGCGCTCATGCCACAGACCACTCGACACCACCCATGCCGCAACGCAGCGGCACCGAGGGCACGTAAAACATGGTTTCGCTGCCGCGCCCGGGCACGAGCGTCTGCGCCGCACCCATGGCCACCAGCCAGGCCAGCAACTCGACCGTGCCGCCGTCGCCGGCGCCCATCATTTTTTCAATCGTCACCTCGCGCAGCACGCGTCCGGTGTCGCCGCTGGCGAGCATGTCGAGGAACCAGCGGTCAAACACCTCGTCGACATCGAAATATTTCTGCCCGCCGGGGTCGTGCGACAGGCCGCCGGTGGCCATGATGGCGACGCGTGCATCACCTGGGAAAGCCTGGATGACCGCGGCCAGCACGCGGCCAAATTCGATGCAGCGCCCGGGCGAGGGCACCGGCGGCACGACGCAGTTCATGTGTATGGGCACCAGCGGGATGTCGTGATCGGGCGTCAGAAAGTTAAGCGGCACCGACCAGTTGTCGTCGAATTCGAGCTTGTCCGAGAAGGCAAGGTTGACACCGCGCGTCCCGCACCCGCGCACAATGCTGCGCGCGAGTTCACGGTGCCCCGCCACCTTGTATTCGGGCACGTTGATCCAGTCGCGAAACCACTCGGCCGGCCCCTTCCAGTTGTCGGCGGTGCCTACACACCAGTCGGGAATGCTGTCCATCGGAAAGTTCAACAGATGGTCGTTGGCGATGCCGACGATGACATCGGGGCGGGTCGCGCGCAGGCGCTCGCCCATGCGCGCATAACCGGCTAGCAGCGCGTCCTGTTCGTGCTTTGGCGCCTTGTCCAGCCAGCCGGTGGCGCCCGGCGCATGGGCCATGGCGTTGATGGAAACGATGGTTGCCATGGCTATTTCCCCTTGAGCATTTTTTCGGCGTACAACTGCGCCGCGGCACTGTCGTTATGGTTGTAGCCCGCCCCCTTGAACAGGCGCGACACCTGCGGCAAAAAGTACGGATGCACGCCAAGCTCGGACAGTGTTTGCAGATCGACTTCGCGCAGCGCCTTTTGCTCGACCGCCGACAAGCCATAGTCGCGCATCAAGCCCTCGAGGTCGTCGCGAAAGCGCGTGCGCAGCGCGGCGTCGCGGCGCACTTCAAAAATCAGGCGGTTGGCCGGAAGCGTCCGGTCGGTCTGCATGATGCCCATGGTTGAAGTCCTCCTTCAATGTTCATTGTCTTGCGGCGGCAGCGCTTCGGTCCGCGCCTGCCTGCGCCATACTACGCTGCAACAGGCCGGGGACCGCCGCCAGATCCTGTAACGCCAGATCCCGTATAATCGACGATATCTGAATAATCGATTATCATAATCGCATGAACAGAAAGTCCACGTCAAGCGCCGCGCTGCAACCGGGTCCGATCGACATCGGCGAGGCCGGGCGCAACCTCGCCGGCGGCCTTGCCACGCGTCTGCGCAACGACATTGTCGCGGGCGTGCTGCCACCGGGCACCAAGCTGTCCATAGATGAATTGCGCGCGCGTTACGGCGTCAGCCTGTCGCCGGTGCGCGAGGCGCTTTCGCGCCTGACGGCCGAGGCCTTTGTCGTGCTCGAAGACAAAAAAGGGTTTCGCGTTGCGCCGGTGTCGCGCGAGAACTGCCTTGAGGTGGCGCGGCTGCAAAAACTGCTCGAAACGCAGGCGCTGACCGACTCCATCGCCCTTGGCGACGCCGCCTGGGAGGAGGAAATCGTCGCCGCAGCGCACGGGCTGTCGCGCCTTGAGCGCAGCGAGGCCGGGCGCGGCCGGCGCGCAGCGCGCAGGGACGGCGCCGACATCGACGTCTGGGAGCAGCAGCACCGGCGCTTTCACGGCGCGCTCATCGCCGCCTGCGGCATGCCTCTGCTGCAATCGATGTGCGCCTCGCTGCACGACTTCAGCGCGCGCTACCGCCGGCTGTTTCTTGCCTCGCACGCATTTGATGCCGCCGTTCCCGGCGAGCACAACGCCATCATGCAGGCCGTGCTTGAGCGCAAACCGAAGGAAGCCTGCCGCCTGATGACGGTGCACATCGAGCGCACCGCCCAGAACATCCTCGCCTCGCTCGACGAGCAGGCGCGCTAGGCTGCCCGGCGGCGCGGCCGGCCCCTGGCCTAGTACTGCGAGTCCGGCAGCCGCAGCACCAGGCCGTCCAGCGCATCGGTCATCAGGATCTGGCAGCACAGGCGGCTTTGCGGCGTGCGTTCGTCCGCGGTGAAATCGAGCATGGACAATTCATCCGCTTCTGCCGGCGGCAACCGCGACATATACGGTTCATCAACATAGACGTGGCAGGTGGCGCAGCTCAGCACGCCACCGCAATCACCGGCAATGCCGGAGACGCCGTTTGTTGTGGCCGCAATCATCAGATTGGCGCCGGCACGAATGTCGAGAGTGGTGGTTTCGCCGCCGGCGGCGACGTAGCTTACTTTTGGCATTGCTCGTCCGTAATCAGTAGATATCGAAGTACTCGCGCTGCTCCCACTCGCTCACTTCGGCCTCAAAGCGCGCGAGCTCGGCCCGCTTGATGTGGATGAAATACTCGACAAAGGCGTCGCCGAAACCCTCTCGCATGCAGGCGCTGTCGCCAAGCGCCGCCAGTGCCTCGGGTAACGAGGCCGGCAGCCGCGGTGCAGCGGTCTCATAAGGCACATCGGCCGAGGGGCCCGGATCGCGCTGGTGCGCGATGCCCTCGAGCCCGGCAAAAATCTGTGCCGCCATGTAAAGGTAGGGATTGGCCGCCGGTTCGCCGGCGCGGTTCTCGACGCGCGAGGTCGCATCACCCGCAGCGCCGACCACGCGCACCATCGCGCCGCGATTGTCCGAGCCCCAGATGGCGCGGTCGGGTGCGAGCGAATTGGGGCGGTAACGGCGGTAGCCGTTGATGGTCGGCGTGGTAAAGGCCGCCGCGCCCTGCGCGTGCGCCAGCAGGCCGGCAAGGTAATGCACACCGGTCTGCGACAGGTAATGTGCGGCGCCGCTGTGCGATGCCCTGGTTGCCGTCCTGGTTGCCGTCCTGGGTACCGCCTTGGGTACCGCCTTGGTTGCCCCCTCGGGTGCCCCCTGGCGTGCCGGCTTGCCCTGCGCCGCCGCAACCGGCATGAACAGGTTCTTGCCGCTTTTTGGATCGGCGAGCGACTGGTGCAAATGCCAGCCCGAGGACATCACATGCGGAATTTTCGGGCGACACATGAAACTGGCGTGGTAACCGTTGCGACGCAGGATTTGTTTGGCCGCATTACGGAACAACACCATCATGTCGGCCGGGGCGATACCGCTGCCGGTACCGAACACGAATTCGCACTGGCTCGGTCCGAGTTCGATTTCCATCGAGCGCAGCGGCATGCCCATTTTGATCAGGTCGCGGCGCAGCAGGGCGAGCGCCGGTTCCATTTGCTCGTAGCGCTGTTCGGTCAGCAGCTGGTAGCCGGTCTGCAACAGACTGACCTCGGGCGGTTCGCCCGGCCAGCCGCCGTCGCTGAGCGCCAGCCGCGGGTTCTCGAGCCTGAACACATGGAACTCGACCTCGAGGCCGGCGACAAAATTGAAACCCGCCCCGCCCAGGCGCGCCAGCGCGCGCTGCATGATGGCGCGGGTGTCAAAGGGCACCGGCCGGCCGTCTGTGAAATAGGCGTTGCACAGCATCCAGCCGGTCTTGTCGGCCCAGGGCAGCACATGAAAGGTCGTCGGGTCGGCCACCAGCACCACGTCCGAGGCGCTCTGGAAATCGTCCATGCCACCGGCCTTGCCGGCACCGGCACCGGAGGTGAACACCGGCCACGCGGTGCGGCCCGAGGTATCCTTGAGCAGCACCGTGCTGACCATGTGCACGCCCTCGCGCATGGCTGTGACCGCTGCGCTGCCGACCAGCGCTTTGCCGCGCGGCACGCCATGCTGGTCGGCGAAGGCGAAGCGCACCACTTCGAGGCCCTCCCTGGCGATGCGCCGGGCCACGCCAGGCGCCGCACGCGCCTGCGTATCGGTCCACAGTCCGTGCTTTTCGACAAAGCTGCCGGTGGCTTTTGCCATTACGCCGCCTTCGGCGCAGCCCAGGGCGCGCCCTCGCGCCGCTTGCGGTCCACCTCGGGCCAGAACTGCTCCCAGCCGGCATTGGGGCCGACCCCGTCCATGGTCTGCGGACCGCGGATGTTCGCCGCCGTCCCCGCTTCGAGCACCATCAGCGGGCGCCCGCCTTTTCCGGCCGTATCCATGGCCTCGAGCAGCATGCGCCGGTAAGCCATGATGCCGCGGTCGCCGGTGCCAAGGTGTTCGCGCGTGCGGTCCTGGATGCGGCCCTGCGACTCGCAGGCCCACTGGTCGTGGATGTTGATGTCCATGCCCATGCCGGTGAAGGTCTGCGTCGCCTGCTCCGCGGCATCAAAGCCGTAATTGTTGTGGCGGCCGTGTACCGGCCGGTAGTCGGGCGCCGGATAGGTCTTGAGGCGGATGTCGCGAAAGTGCTGCTTGTCTATGGGTTTGCCGAAGCTGGTGAACATGGTGAACCAGTGGCAATTCTCGTCATCCACCGGCACATGCCATTGCGTGATGGTGATTTCGTCGGACATCGGAATGACAAAAGCCTGCGGGAAAATGGTGTGGGTGACGCGCACGTGCATTTTTTCATCGCTGAGTTTGCGCAACGTGATCAGACGCTGGCCCCAGTCGGTTTTTTCGATGCGGATTTCCGGCCGGTTGAATTCGCGCAGCACCCGCGTCATCGGCATGTCGCTGCCGCTCGAGGCGCTGCGAAACTGCCGGCCGTAGCTGTCCGCGGTGTCCTCGTCTTCAAAGTACACGTGCAAAAAAGACGCGTGCGACGGGTCGATGCCCACCTCCAGCGCCTGCAGCCAGTTGCATTGCCACAGGCCCTTGAAGGCGAACACATGCGAATCGGGGGCGACAAAACAATCGAGATGGGCGAAGGCCGGCGGCTCGCCTGCGCCAAGGTAGGCCCACAGGATGCCGCCGCGCAACACCACGGCACAGGCACGCTGGCTGACGCGCTCGCACAGCTTGCTGCCCTCGGGCTCGGCCGGTGTCTCGAGGCATTTGCCGTTGACATCAAACACCCAGCCGTGAAACAGGCAGCGCAGGCCGCCGGCTTCGCGCCGGCCATAGGAAAGATCGGCACCGCGATGGGCGCAGTCGCGATCGAGCATGCCGTAACGCCCCGCTTCGTCGCGAAACAGCACAAAATCCTGACCAAGCAGGCGCACCGCCTTGACCGGACGCGCGCCGTCGAGTTCCTCGGCGAGGGCGACCGGCTGCCAGTACCGGCGCAGCAATTCACCGGCCGGCGTGCCGGGGCCGATGCGGGTGATACGTTCGTTCTGTTCGGGGGTCATGGTGGTGTCTTTTGGTCTTTCGCTGCATCTTTCGCAAAGACGCGCGCATCGTAACGGCACGGTCGGTGCGACAAGCTTAGCCAGTTGTATACTCAAAATGCAAGACTTGCCGACTTGCCGTAACACCGGCCCGGCGCAACACCCGTCAGGCAACCCGCGTCCGGCAACCCCAACCCCGATCACAACCAGGACCACAACAACCCATGCCCAAACAAATCATCACCTCCCCCGACGCCCCCGTCACCGGCTTTACCGACAAGAGCACGCCCTCGCCGCTGGCCCAGGCCATACGCAGCGGCAACCTGCTGTTTGTGTCGGGCCAGGGCCCGCTCGACCCGAAGACGCGCGAAGTGGTCAGCCCCGAGATCGACGTGCAGACGCGCCAGACGCTGTCCAATCTGAAAAACATCCTCGCCACGGCGGGCCTCGATTTCAGCCACGTCGTGAACATGCGCGTGGTCTTGCGCAACAGCGAGGACTTCCCGGCCTTTAACGAGGCCTTTCGCGAATTTCTCGCCGGCGAAAAAGTCACCCGCACCTGCATCGGGGCGACACCACACCGCAAGGGGGTGAATGTGGAGATTGATTGCGTCGCAAGTTACGACTGACTTGCGCTACAGCTGCGTGCGGCTGCTGAACGGCTGATTCACCGAGAGTCAGGTGCCTTGGTGCTGCTCCTGGCGTTCGGTGACGCTAATTTTTAGTAGGGGTGTTTCGCTCCCTGGCGGGAGCGACTTACTTTCTTTGCTTGCGGACTTCGACCGAAGGAAGTCCGCGGAGGGGATGGCGAAGCAAAAGAAGTAACTCGCCCTCCGCAAGGTGGGTGAAACACCCAACTAAAAAGTAACGCCACCGAACAAAAAGAGAGGAACCACGCTACTGAATTCCCACCTGAGCGACAACGACGATAGCTGGAAACGCCCCAGGGACGGGCATTTCCAGTCATCAGCACGATGAATGGAAGGCTCAGCCCGCCTGCGGGCGGCAGCATCTGTGGCGCCCGCAGGCAGGCTCGCGCGCCGGAGCCGCCGGCGGATCAGCCGTTCCGCCGGCCAGCGTTCTTACGCGGGCGCCGAATCCTGCGTAGATTGCGGCCTTCCCGGCCTCGATGTTCGCGCTCTTTGCCACGGCGATCCAGCGCTTGAGGTCTTCTTTCGCCAGCGCGGCAAACCTGTCCGTGTTGCTGCCGCCGTCGATCTCAAACGCATGTGGCGCCAGCGCCGCGACGACATCGGGCATGGCCCGCGCGGCGAAATGCGCGGCGCATGCGAAAATGTGTGCATGACGCACATGCAAACGCTGATCAACCACCTGCCCGAAATCGCGCTCGCTGCGGCGCTTGCCTGGGGCAGCGGCCTGCGTCTTTATCTGGTGCTGTTCGTCAGCGGCCTTGCCGGCTACGCCGGCTGGCTGCCGCTGCCGGCGCACCTGTCACTGCTCGCCCACCCCGCGGTACTGGGCGCGAGCGGCCTGATGATGCTGGTTGAATTCGGCGCCGACAAACTGCCGTGGCTCGACAGCCTCTGGGATGCGGTGCACACCTTCATCCGTATCCCTGCGGGGGCCGCGCTTGCCGCGGCGGTATTCGGCGCCGACGGTGGCGCCATCGCCGCGGCCGCCGCGGTGCTCGGCGGCGGCATCACCGCGGGCACCCATTTCACCAAGGCCGGCGGCCGCGCTGCGATCAACACCTCGCCCGAACCGTTCAGCAACTGGGCGGCGTCCTTGTCAGAGGACCTGCTGGTGCCCTCGGGACTGTGGCTTGCCGTCGCCCACCCGGCGCTGTTCCTCGCCGCACTCGCCGTATTCGCGCTCCTTGCCGCACTGCTTGTCGGGGCCATCGTGCGCGGCCTTGCACTGCTCGTCGGTCGCCTGCGCTCCCGCGTCGCCGCATCCGGCTCCCGGTAGGTCCGCAGCGAACGCCACCGGCGCAGCGCGCCGGGGCGGATCACGGTCAGGGCTCGCGCCGGGCGGCGTCAGCGCTTGGCGGCGGCGCCGTTTCCCCGGGCGGCTTGTAGTCTCCGAGCACGCCCTTCAACGGGCAGACCGAAACCGCCGGGCATTTGTTGCAGCTGGCTGCAAGGGCAATCGGGCACAGTGTCATGGTGGTCCTCCGTTATTGATGGGCGCGGCATTGGCGCGCGGCCAGATTACGCCGGTGCCGGCATTGCCGCCACTGTTTGCGGCGCCAGTCGGCAACACGGGTCTTCGCGCCAATCTGCCGGCGGGCGCGTCGCCCTGGCCATAGTCAGGCCGGCGGTTGACCGGCGGCCATCATTGCGGCCCCGATGCGGTGGCGGTGGCCAGCGTCACGCGCTGCACCGCCGCACAGAACTCAGCCACTTCGGTGGCCTTGAAAATGAGTTCGCGCACGCCCGCGCCGCCGGCCTGCTCGCGCAGCGTCTCGTCAATGAAGCCCGAGGCGATGGCCACCGGCAGGTCGGCGCGCAGCGCGCGTACCTCGCGCGCCACGTCAAGGCCGGACATGCCCGGCATGTTGTAGTCGGTCAGCACCAGGTCGAATGCCGCAGGATCGGCGCGCAAGGCCTCGAGCGCCAGGCGCTGGTCGGTGAAGCCGCTGATGCGGTAACCGCGCCGCTCGAGCAGGCGCTTGACCAGGAACACCAGCGACTCGTCGTCATCGATGTAGAGCAGGTGCAATCCTGACGCAGGCGCCTCGGCGTCGGGCTGCGGCGGCGCGGCGTCCCCGGCCGGCGCGGGCGCACCCGCGGCCACCGGCAGGTAAATGCTGAAGATGGTGCCGCGCCCCGGTTCGCTCTCGACCACAATCGCCCCCTCGTGCGTCTGCACTATCCCCAGCACCACCGACAGACCAAGCCCGGTGCCCTCGTCCACCGCCTTGGTGGTGAAAAACGGCTCGAATATGCGCGACAGCGTCGCGGCATCCATTCCGGCACCGGTGTCCCTCACCACCAGCCGCACGGTGCGTCCCGGACGGCGCGCATGCAAGGCCTGCAACTGCGCACTGGTCCCCGCCAGCACGCCGTTGAGCAGCACCGTATCGAGCCGCATGGAGATGGCGCCGGGGCCGCTGCGCATCGCCTGCATCGCGTTCGTTGCCAGGTTGATCACCACCTGCTGCACCTGCGTCATATCGGCCAGCACCGGCGGCACGTCGGCAGCGCAATGCACCTGCAGCGTAAGGCGTGCCGGCAGCGTCGCGCGCAACAGCCGCGCCGACTCCTCGAGCACCGGCGCCAGCGCGATGCGCTTTCGCTCGGTCGGCTGCCGGCGGCTGAACGACAGGATCTGCTGCACCAGGTCGCGCGCCCGCGAGCCGGCCTTGCGGATCTCGTCGATGCTTTGCAGCGCCACCGGATTGGCTTTTGCATCCTCGCGCGCCAGCTCCGCGTTGCCCAGTATCGTCGCAATGATGCTGTTGAAGTCGTGCGCCACGCCACCCGCGAGCGTCCCCACCGCCTCCATTTTCTGCGATTCACGCAACTGCGCCTCGAGCAGTTCGCGCGCCGCCTCGGCCTCGCGCCGCGCGGTGAGATCGAGGTCGATACAGAACATTTCAGGCTCCCCCCCGGGGACCTGCACCAGCGCATGGCTCGAATAGACCAGCACGCGCGACCCGTCCTTGCACCGCAGCGACAGTTCCGCAGCCGGGATGACCTCGCCGGTCTGCGCCATGTGACGCATCGCCTCGCGCATGCCCTCGTGCATCTCCGCCGGAACGATCAGCTCGAGCAGGCTTTTGCCGACCGCTTCTGCGGCGCTGTAGCCGTAGAGCTTCTCCGATGCGAGGTTCCAGTACTGGGTGACGCCCTGGAAGTTATAACCTTGCACCGCGACCGACGGAATGTTCTGCAGCAGGTCGCGAAAACGCTGTTCGCTGGCGGCAAGCGCCTCCTCGGACTGCTTGCGCCCGGTGATGTCGATATGGCTGCCCATCATGCGCACCGGTTCACCCGCGGCATTGCGGACAAAATCGGCGCGGCTGAGAATCCAGCGCCAGGACCCGTCGCGGTGGCGCATGCGGACTTCCGCGTCGTAAGCGGCGACGCGGCCTTCGCGGTAGTCGGCGATCCGCTTCAGCAGCCATTCGTGATCGCCCGGGTGCAGGCGTGCCTGCCATTCGTCGAAACGGTCGGGCAGCTCATGCTCGTCGTAACCCAACTGCCGCTTCCACTCGCGCGAAAAATACACCTCGCCGCTGACGAGGTCCCAGTCCCACAGGCCGACGTCCGAGGCGGCCAGCAACCGTCGCGTTCGCACTTCGCTTTCACGCAGCGCCGTATCGCCGCGATCGCGCGCATCGAGCATGGCATTGAACTGGTGGGCGACGGCGCCGATCTCGGCCGGGCCGTCAACGCCGGCCCGCACCCCCTCGTCGCCGGCGGCGACGCGCGCCACCGCGCTGGCGAGATCGCGCATCGGCCGCACAATCGTCGCGCTGATGCGCCAGGCCAGCGCCAGCACCAGCAGCATCACGCCGGCACCGATGGCGAGGCTGCGCCACAGCGTGGCGTAGTACTCGGCGAAAATTTCGCGCTCGGGCACGCCGGCGACGATGCGCCAATCGACGCCGGGGATTTGCTTGAAAAAGTACAGCATCTGCACGCCATCCACGCCGGCATAGGAAAGGTGGCCTTCGCTGCGGCCCTCCACCGCCTTCTCCGCCTGCGGGTGCGACGGCTTGCCGATAAACTGCTCCGCCTCCCTCGATCGCAGCAGCGTGACGCCCTGCCGGTCAATGACCTCCGCCACTGAATTTTCGGGAATGCCCTGAAACACCAGCCGGGACAGACGCAGTAAATCCACCGGCGTGTTGATGAGGCCCGCCACGCGGCCGCCATCGTCGCGGACCGGGTGAGTCAGCACGGTTACCCAGCGCCCGGACAGGCGCCCGGAGAAGGCATTGCCCGCAGTGAATTTTTCGTTCTGCAATCCCTCCCGGAACCACGGCTGCTCGCGCATTTGCGGCGCGGGACTGGCGTTGGGCAAAAAGGTGAACACGGGGCTGCCGTCGCGCCGGCGCACGCCCAGGTTGTTGAACTCAGGATGCAGGCGGACCACCTCGGCGATCACCGTGTCGAAATTTCCCGGATCTAGCGCCCTGACCCGCGGACGCTCGGCCATGCGTCGCAGTATTTCCTGGTATCCGCCGAGCGTCAGCGACAGCCGCATCGCGCTCGATTCAGCGAGCAGCCTGACTTTGTCCTGCGCCGCCTCGCGCGCGTGTCGCACCTCGACGCCAAGAAACCACGCCAGCATCGCAGCGACCGGAAAAACGATCACCAGCGCCAGCAGCAAAACCTGCTTACGGACAGAAAGGCGTTGCAACGGATAAGCCATCCGGTTAGCCCCTACCAATCGGAAAACCCCAATCGACACAGAAAACTGCGCTGCAGCGCCGATAAGCGCTGCCGACGCCCCCCACAAGCCGGAAAACCCGTGAGTACCGACAAAATCATGGTCACACCGGGATTATAAGGTTGGCTGCACGAGTTACGCTTCACGAGGCACGATTCATGAGCCACCAACCCCCAACCACCAACCACCAACCATTAGCCACCTGGCAGGTCAAGACCGCAGCCTCACCGGCTTGTGGCGCGGTTTGTCCCTTATCCTGAATTGTCGCTGCGGCCGGGCTGCGCCCTTGCCCCGAATTGGGCGTGGTTTCAGACGCTGTTCAGGCCATTGCGTTGCGCCAGGAGGCAGCCGGAACGACCCGCCGGCGCCGGCAATGGGGAGGTGGCGGGGTGGCGGCGCGAAATCCGCTATCAGAGTATACTGAACCCGCGACTTGCCATACCCAACACGGGACATCCCTGCCATGGGATTGCCGCCGCTCTTAGCAAGCATTGATCCAAGGCGTGGCACGCCAAACCCCGGCTTAGCAGCCGGGAAGGTGCTGCACCAAGCCGGCCCAATCCGGACCCGCCCGACTTTGCCAGACCGACTTTGCCAAACCGACTTTGCCAAACAAGGTAACGCATGAAAAATTCCCTGTTGATGTTGCTTTTCACCGTGCTTAGCAGCGCTCCGGCGCTGGCTGATGTCTATGCCCACGTCGATGCGAGCGGCACCACCCGCTTCAGCACCGTGCCGGCCGAGGGCTTTACGCTTTATTTCAGGGATGTCGCCGCCACCGCAACGCCGTCCTTCGTCCCGCCCCCCGCACCCGCCGCACCGCCGACACCGCCGACACCGCCGACAATGACATGGCAGGACTCGGCGCCCTACGCCAGCCACATTCGCGCCGCCGCGACGGCGACCAATGTCGATGCCGCGCTGATCAATGCGGTGATCCTGGTCGAGTCGGGCCACAACCCAACGGCGCGCTCGAGCGCGGGCGCGGTCGGGCTGATGCAGTTGATGCCCGACACCGCCAGGCGTTACAACGTCAAGAACCGCCTCGACCCGGAGCAGAACATCCGCGGCGGCGCAAGCTACCTGCGCGACCTGCTCGTCATGTTCAACAACAATCTGCAACTGGTGCTCGCCGCCTACAACGCCGGCGAGCAGACCGTCATCAAATACGGCAACCGTATCCCGCCGTATCGCGAGACGGTGGCTTATGTGCCCAAGGTGCTGGCCTACTACAAAAAATTCAGCGCTCCGGATACGGTAGCCGCGCCGGTGCCGGCCCAGATCCGGCCCGGCGACTGGCGTTCGCGCCTGCCGCAGGCGCGCGTGCGACAAAGCTTTTTACCCGGCCGCGCCGCCGAGGTCGCCGCCACCGCGTCACCGGCGATCCTGCCCGAACTCGAATAGCGGCGCAGGCAATCGGCTGGAAACGCCCGCCAGGCGGACGTTTCCAGTCTCCCTCCCGGTTTTTTTCAGGCTTTCATGCCGGTAATCGGTGCCACCATGGCACGCGGTTCGCGCTGCGGCCAGCGTGTACGGCGGTCGCGCGCCGCTGCACGCCAGGCCGGGTTTTGGCCGCGCCGAGCGCCGAGTGCCGAGTGCCCGACGCACTGCGCCTTGAAGCGTAATCGGGACTCCGCTCGTGCTGATCGGCGAATGGCGCCGGGAAGCCACTGGGAAGCCACTGGGAAGCAATCGTGGCACCGGGCGTGCCCGGCACCGGCTAGGCGCGCCGCCCCGGCCGAAAAATGGCGGTGTCCTCATAGTAGGCCGCATCCTCGCTGGCCGGGCTCCAGCCGGGAATGCCCAGCACCGGCACCGGCGCGAGATCGCGCGTGCTCCCGAGTGCGGGCAGCGCCGCCGCGGCGAGCGCATCGCATTGTTCGCGCGATGTCGAGCCCGGCGTGTCGAGGATCAGCGCATGGGCGGTGATGCCCTTGTACGGATCGAGCAGTTTCTCGGCCAGGGCATGGCCGAGCACATCAAAGCGCATCGCGGCTTTAACAGCGGCACGCTGCTGCCAGAACAGCGGCTTCCAGTTGAAGCCCCGCAGCAGCGCGAGAAGCTCGGGCCGGTCGCTTGAGACGATGAGGCCGGACTCGTCGAACAGCGTCAGTGCATCGCGCACCGCACTGCGCCGCGTGCCCTGTTGTCGGGCCAGTGCATCGCAATGCAACCGGTTGAGCGCCGCCTTGGTCAGCGGAAAATCCAGCCAGGCCTGCGCGTTGAGCAGGTCGTGCGGATTGCCCGGGCGGGTGGCGACTTCGCCGCGATCACGGATACGCAGTTCGTAGTTGAGGCCGTCATCGGGCGGCGCGACAAAACGCAGCGGTGCGCCGCCGCCGGAGACGAGGCTGCGGGTGGCGGCCTGGGTATTCAGGTCGGCAATGTCCATGACTGTGGACATTCAGGCCTGTCGCCGACTCGAATCACCGCGATCCACGCCCGTCGTCATTCCGAGCGCAGCGCGGAATCTGCTGTTTCCAACATCGGTACAGCAGATTCCTCCGCCCCTCGCCTCGGAATGACAATTCATGCGGGGTTTTCGATCACGACACCAGTCGCCACGAAATAGTTTCCCCGGCACGCAAGGGCACCAGGTCGTCCTCTTCGCCAAAAGGCAGGCTGGCGGCGACTTTCCACGGGTCTTTTTTCAGCGTGATCTTGCCTTGGTTGCGCGGCAGCCGGTAAAAGTCGGGGCCGTTGAAGCTGGCGAAGGCCTCCAGTTTATCGAGGGCTCCGGCTGCATCGAAAGCTTCGGCGTACAACTCGATCGCGGCGTGCGCGGTGTAGCAGCCGGCGTGGCCGCAGCCCGATTCCTTGTTGGCCCTGGAGTGCGGTGCACTGTCGGTGCCGAGAAAGAATTTTGCGCTGCCGCCCGTTGCCGCCTTGAGCAGGGCCTGGCGGTGCTCCTCGCGTTTGAGAACGGGCAGGCAGTAGTGGTGCGGCCGCATGCCGCCTGAGAACAGCGCGTTGCGATTGAGCAGCAGGTGGTGGGCGGTGATGGTGGCGCCGACGTTGGCCGGCGCCGCGGCAACGTACTGGGCGGCCTCGTGCGTGGTGATGTGCTCGAGCACCACGCGCAGTTCGGGAAAGCGCTCGACGATCTGCGGCGCCAGCACGGTTTCAATGAACACCTTTTCGCGATCGAATATATCGACCGCCGGATCGGTGACCTCGCCGTGAACGAGCAGCGGCAGGTCGTAGTCCTGCATCGCCTCGAGCACCGGGAATACGCGCGACAGGCGCGTGACGCCCGAGTCGGAGTTGGTGGTGGCGCCGGCCGGGTAGTACTTGACCGCATGCACGATGCGCGACTGCCTGGCGCGGGCGATTTCCTCGGGTGTGGTGTGGTCGGTTAAGTACAGCGTCATCAACGGCTCGAAGCGACTTTTCTCCGGCAGCGCATCGATGATGCGCATGCGATAGCCCATGGCGTCCTCGGTGGTGACCACCGGCGGCTTGAGGTTGGGCATGACAATGGCGCGGGCGAACTGGCGCGCGGTGTCGGGCAGCACCGCAGCGAGCGTGTCGCCGTCGCGCAAATGCAGGTGCCAGTCGTCGGGTCGGGTCAGGGTCAGGGTTTGCATGGGGCAATTTTAACTGGTGCCGGTAGAGGGCGGGAAAAGCGAAAAGCTTTGCACCACAGAGGGCACAGAGAACACAGGGGAACCCCTCAGAAAGGCTTTGCCCGGATGTGATATTCGCTTGCCTGATCGCCCGGAAAGCCCCGACTGGCGCGCCTTTCCAGCCAATACCCTAGGGAGGCGCTGGATAAGTGTTTAATTCGTCATCGCGGCGGAACATTTCCGCGAATGCTTGAATCGGGGAGCGGTGATTCATTTTCGTGTGGTCACAAAAACAAATGGATTCCCGCTCCGGTCCCCGGCGTGGGATTCGCGGCAATGACGGACTTGTTCAGTGTTTCCCTGAGTTTTTTCTCTGTGTTCTCCGTGCCCTCTGTGGTGCAGGCTTTTGATTCAGTCTTTCCGCCCGCCAGACTTCGCCAGCGCATGCGCGTACAACACATCGCGCGGCACGCCGGTGATGGCGGCGGCAAGCTTGGCCGCCTTGGCCGGCGGCAGTTCGGCGGCGGCAAGGCCCAGCACGCGCTCGGCCTCGGCGTCGAGTGTGCCCTCGAGCTGCGGCGCACCCGATACGATGAGCACAAACTCGCCGCGGCGGTTGTTGTCGTCGGCGGCGAGCCAGGCGGCGGCCTCGTCGAGGCGGCAGCGGTGGATGCTCTCGAACAGCTTGGTCAGCTCGCGCGCAAGCACCACGCTGCGCCCGGACTCAAAATTCGCGGCAATGTCGTCGATGCATTCGGCGATGCGATGCGGCGCCTCGTAAAAGACCAGCGCATGCGGCAGGGTGCGCAGCCCCGCGAGCACCTTGCGCCTGGCGCCGGCCTTGGCCGGCAGGAAGCCGTAGAACAAAAACGCGGTTTCGGCCATGCCGGCGGCCGACAGCGCGGTGATGGCGGCATTGGGACCGGGAATAGGCGTGACGCGAAAACCGGCCCCGCGCACGCGTGCCACCGCCAGCGCGCCCGGATCGGAGATGGCCGGCGTGCCGGCGTCGCTTACCAGGGCCACCGACTGCCCCGCGGCGAGGGCCTCGATCAGCTTGTCTGCGGCGCGGCCCTCGTTGTGCTGGTGCAGGGCCAGCAACCTCGCCTTGATGCCGTGGTGGGCGAGCAGGACGGCGGTGGTACGCGTGTCCTCGGCGGCGACAAGATCGGCGCCGCGCAGGATATCGAGGGCGCGCAGCGTGATGTCCGCGAGGTTCCCAAGCGGCGTGGCGACCACATATAATTGGCCTCCACTCACCGGTGCGTGCTCATGCTGCTTGGTCATTGTCTGGTTTCGGTTGTGCCTGCGCCGTCGTTCTGGCGGGCGTTGTCGCGGTCGGCGCTGATTTCAGCGTTTGTACTGGCGCCGGCATTGTGCGCGGCCCAGGCTAAACCGGCAAGCACGCCGGCTACCGCGCCAGCAGCAACACCCGCGGCGGCGGCAACACCCGGCTCACCGGCAACAGCGCTGGCACAGGCCGCCCCGGGGGCAGTCGCGCCCGCCGCCGCGCCCGCCGCACCGCCACCGGCCTCGCCTGCACCGCCGGCCGGGGACATCGCACTGCTGCTGCCCTTGAAATCAGCCGACTTCCAGGCTGCGGCCGAAGCGCTGCGTCTCGGGTTCATGACCGCGCGCGAGCGCGACGGCAGCAAGCTGTCGGTGACCATACGCGCCACCGATGCCTCGGGCGATCAGATCATGCTCGAGTACGACGCGGCGGTTCGCGCCGGCGCAAAAGTGGTGGTGGGGCCGCTGACGCGATCGGGCGTCGCCGCCGTCGCCGCGAGCAACCGCATCAGCGTGCCCACGCTCGCACTCAACTACCCCGAGGCGCAGGCGAAAACCCCGGAAAAGTTCTACAGCTTCGGCCTGTCGGTCGAAGCCGAGGCGCGCCAAGTGGCGCGCCAGGCGCGGCTCGAGGGCATGCGCGACATGCTCGCCATTACCGCCGCCTCGCCGCTGGCGCGCCGCGCCGGCAACGCCTTTGCCGAGAGCTTCAGGGCGCTCGGCGGCAACATCACCGCCACGCTCGAATTCACGCCGGCCTCGGATCTCGCCCTGCTCAAACAAATGGTCGGCAAGGCCGGTGCCGACGGACTGTTCCTCGCCGCCGATGTCGCGCAGGCGCTCGAAGTACGCCCCTTCCTCTCCGGCGCGTTGCCGACCTACTCGACCTCGCTCGTGTACTCGGGCCGCAACGACGCACTCACCAATGTCGATCTCAACGGCATACGCTTCGTTGAAATGCCCTGGCTGGTGCAGCCGGACAATGTCGCGGTGATGGGCTACCCGCGCTTTGACAGCCTCGCCCCCGAATTGCAGCGCTTTTACGCCCTCGGCATCGATGCCTTCCGCCTCGCCTCGGAATTTGCCGCCAACCGCATGAAAATCAACATCGACGGTGTCACCGGCAAGCTCACGCTGAGCGGCAACCAGGTCCAGCGCGAAGCCGTGATGTCGCAGTTTCGCGACGGCGCCGTGGTGTCGCTGGAGCCGGCGCGCTAGGCGCGCACGGTGCGCCACCGTGTCCGGCGCGGGACAGGCGGCAGAGGACATCGCCGCAGCCTGGCTGCAGCGCCGGGGGCTGCGTCTCTTGACACGCAATTTCCGCTGCAAGGCCGGTGAAATCGACCTGATACTGCGCGACGGCGCGAGCCTGGTGTTTGCCGAGGTGCGCTATCGCAGCAGCGCCGCCTTTGGCGGCGCGGCGGCCAGCATTACCGCAAAAAAACGTCAGCGCATTGTCACCGCCGCGCGTTACTACCTGATGGACAAACCCGACCAGCCCTGCCGCTTTGACGTGGTGCTGCTCGACAAGCTGGCGCCGGACGCAGTGGAGTGGCTGCAAGACGCCTTTGGCGAATAAGCGGCGCATGGGTGAAGACGTGATGGAGTAAAGGAGTAAAGGCGTGAAAAGTGAATAAAAACATTCTGGGCTCCTGCCTCTGCACATCGTTGCTGTTCTGGCTGCCGGGCTCCACCGCAAGCGCCCTCGCGCAAGCGCCGCAGGCACAGGTGCGCATGCTGGTGCAAAGCTCGCCGCTGGCCGGCTACCGCTACCACGAGGCGAGGGCGCACTGGGCTGCGTTGTCGCGCGGCGACGCGCTGGCGCTGGTGCGCGAGCCGGACAACCCGCACGACGCCAACGCGGTGGCGGTGTACTGGCGCAGCCACAAGCTGGGCTACGTGCCGCGCACGCAAAACAACGCCCTCGCCTGGGCGATGGACCGTGGCGAGCAGGTGAGCGCGCGCATCAGCGCCCTCCGAGCCGAACAAAACCCGCGCAAACGGGTCGAATTCGAGGTGTACGTTGAATAGCCGGCGCAGTAGCGGAAACGTCCAACTGTAAAACCCGCACCACCGAGAGCACCGAGAACACGGAGAAGACAAAAACAGGTTTTTCTCCGTGTTCTCGGTGCTCTCGGTGGTGAAAAGCCTTTTTAGGAAGTACACCGCTTTTTTGCACTGAAAAGCATTTTTCTGACCCCACATTGGGCTGGTGTAAACTGGAGCCTGACCAACACCATAACGCCGCAACCCAAGCGGCGGCACACGATACCCAAGGCATGGATCTCACCGCCCGCATCAACCAGCACTTCCAGGACAGCGCACGAACCAAGCTCGACGCCGCCGCCGCGCTGCTCGGCCCGATCGCCCGCGCCACCGAACTCATGGCCGCGGCGCTCAACGCCGATTGCAAGATCCTCGCCTGCGGCAACGGCGGTTCGGCCGCCGACTCGCAACATTTCGCCGCGGAGCTGCTCGGCCGCTTCGAGCGCGAGCGGCGCGAACTGGCGGCGGTGGCCCTCACCACCGACAGCTCGGCCATCACCGCCATCGCCAACGACTACGACTACAACCAGGTGTTCGCCAAGCAGTTGCGCGGCCTCGGCCGCAAGGGCGACGTGCTGCTCGCCATCTCGACCAGCGGCAACTCGGCCAATGTCATCGAGGCAATCAACGCGGCGCATGCCCGCGGCATGCGCGTGGTGGCCATGACCGGCAAGGACGGCGGCAGGATCGGCGCCATGCTCAAACCCGGGGACGTGAACCTTTGCGTCCCCAACAGCCGTACCGCGCGCATACAGGAAGTGCATTTGCTGATGCTGCACTGCATGTGCGACGGCATTGATCAACTCTTGTTCGGAGAAGCCCCATGAAAACGCTTCGCATCGCCACCCTCGCCCTTGTCATCGCACTGCCGCCGCTGCTGCAAGGCTGCTTTCCCCTGATCGCAGTCGGCGCCGGTGCCGGCGTGCTGGTCGCCACCGACCGCCGCACCTCGGGCACCTATCTCGAGGACGAGGGCATCGAGGTCAGGGCCGGCAGCCGCATCAGCGACAAGTACAAGGACCGCACGCACATCAACCTCGCCAGCTTCAACCGCACCGTACTGCTGACCGGCGAGGCGCCCACCGCCGAGATCAAGGCCGACATCGAAAAGCTCGTCGGCGAGGTGCCCAACGTCAGGAGCGTAGCCAACGAAATCCAGATCGCCGGCATCAGCTCGCTCACCGCACGCGGCAACGACAGCTTCATCACCTCCAAGGTGAAGGCGCGCTTCATCGACGTCGGCAAGTTTTCGGCCAACCACGTCAAGGTCATCACCGAGGCCGGCACCGTCTATCTGCTTGGCCTCGTCACCCGCCAGGAAGCCGACGACGCGGTCGAGGTCGCGCGCACCACAGGGGGCGTGGCGAAGGTGGTGAAATTGTTCGAGTACGTGGCGGCCGCGCCGAAGTAATCCTCGTCCGTCGGTGCCATGCCGGCGGATTGAGCGCGCTTGCGGTGCGCTTGGGCTGACAGGCCGGAGCGCTTCGTGGGCAACAGGCATGCTCGTCGCGCTCCCGGCGTGGCTGTTTAAATCGTCACAAGCTTTTTCGCTCCATTGCACTGCGCTTTGCAGACTCGCGAGATGTTTCGCCCTTGTGGTTCGCGCGTTTCTTTGCAGACTCGCGAGATGTTTCGCCCCTCGCGGGGCGAGCATTCTTTCTTTTGCTTCGCCAAAAGAAAGAAGCCAAAGAAAAGGCGACCCCAACGACACCGCCCCCTTCGGGGATTCCCTGCGCTACTCGGCAAGGCGGGCCGGTGCCAACCCGTAGATGCGAGCATCGCAGGGCAGTCGCGCAGCGACCGTCACCTCCGGGTCGCCTTCTTTGGGTTACCTTTCCTGGCGCAGCAAGAAAGGTAACTCCCCCCCCCCGCAGGCGGGGTGAAACCGCCCAACCCAAAAGCAGCGCCACCGAACGCAAAGAGAACAACCAAGACACTGGATTCCCTTCTCCCCGACAGCAACGAAAGCTGGAAACGCCCAAGGGACGCGCGTTTCCAGCCGATCGCGCGACGAATCAGCGCGACAGATTCTCGCCGCCCCCGGGCAGCATCGCATCAGCCGCCTTGAAATACGCACGCGCGAATTTGAGCAGTTCGCCCTCGCTCGGGTGATCGAGCGTTTCGACACCCACCAGGCGGTCAACCAGCGCCGCATGCTTTTTGTGGATGTGCTTGACGAACTCGAGCTTGGCATTGGCCGGGCCGGCGACGAGCAACTCGGGTGTATCGGCGACGGCAACGAGAATTTGCTCGTAGTACTTCGGGTCTTCGGCGGCGTGGCCCGACCCGGTCGAGCCGCGACGATGGTGCAGGTGGCGCTCGCCGCCCTCGTGATGGATCAGGACCGCCTCGCTGGTCTCGCGCCCGAAACGGATGACGTGGGCGCGTTTATGGTCAAGCCAGATGACGGCGTGAGAATAACTCATGGAATTTTCCTGTTGGTTTTGGTACGCGTTGTGCTGCAGATTTGGTGCGGATTTGCTGCGGATTTGCTACTGCGGGTGACTAAAGAGAAGCGGTCCTCGGCCGCCCCTGCTCGCTCTTTTCCTGGCAGGCGGTGCAGCGTTTTGCGGTGGGCGCGGCAAGCAGGCGCGCCGGCGCTATGGCCGCCGTGCAGTCAACGCATACGCCGTAGCTGCCGGCGGTGATGCGCTCGAGCGCGGCGCTGATGTCGCGCACCTCGGCGAGGTCACGCTCGACCTCGGCCTGGTGCAGACTCGCCTGCGCATCGATTTGCGCGCCGTCGCCGCCGTCAGTGCTGCTGCCGGCGTCAAAGCCGATGCGGTCCTCGCGAACCTCGGCCAGCTTGCGGTTGACCTCGCCCTCAAGTTCGGTCTGCCGCGCGGCAAGCTTGAGTCCGGCCGCGGCGAGGGCGGCGGTGCTGATTCGTTGTGCTGTCATGCCCGGCTCCGTGATGTCGGTCTGTGGCTTGACTCTAAACCGCCCGCCTCGCGCCGGATTGATCTACATCAAGGCAACAGCGCGCCAGTCCTCACCCGGGCACGCCCGGGTTTTGCAGCGCTCGGGTGGGTCAGCGTTTGCGCCCCGCGCTTGTCGTTCAAGACGGCGGCTCAGTCGGCCTTGATGCCGGTATCGCGAATCACCTTGGCATAGCGCTGCATGTCGTCGCGTATGATCTTGGCAAAGCGCTCGGCGCTGCCACCCAGGGGTTCGTACTGCTGCGACAACAGTTTTGCGCGCAAATCGGGCAGCGCCAGCACCTTGTTGACCTCGACGTTCAGTTGCGCCAGCACCTGCGGCGGGATTTTTGCCGAACCGACCAGGCCGAACCAGACATCGACATCGACGTCGGGAAAGCCCAGTTCGGCCAGGGTCGGGAAGTCGGGCGCGAACTGGCTGCGTTTGCCGCTCAGCACGGCGTAGCCGCGCAGCTTGCCGCTCTTTATCTGCGGCGCGAAGTGGGCGTAGGTGCTGATGAACACCGGCACCGTACCCGAGAGCACGTCGGCCATGGCCGCGCCGCAGCCCTTGTAGTTGATGTGCTGCCATTTGAAACCGGCCATGGCGCCGAGCATTTCGCCGGCGAGGTGCTGCGGCGAGGCCGGGCCGCAGGTGGTGAAATCGAGCTTGCCCGGATTGGCGCGGCCGAATGCCAACAAGTCCTTGAAGCTCTTGCCGGGGAAGCCCTCGTACACGCCGATCATGATGGGCGTGCTCGACACCAGCGCGATCGGCGCCACATCCCGCAAGGTGTCATAGGGCACCTTGGCATAGAGCCCGGGAATGATGGACAGATTGTTGGGCATCATCGCGAGCGTGTGACCGTCGGGGTCGGCCCTGAGCATGGCCTCCATGCCGATCATGCCGGCGGCGCCCGGACGGTTCTCGACGACGCAGGGCTGACCGAGCAGTTGCGGCAGCTTTTCACACAGGTAGCGCGCCATCAGGTCGGCGGCGCCGCCGGCGGCGTAGGGCGCGATGATTTTCATCGGCTTGGTCGGAAAAGCCTGCGCCAGCGCCGTCTGTGTAACGACGGCGAATGCGAGGCCGCAGCAACTTGAAATCAAAGCCAACCACGGTTTTTTAGCAGTCATACGATTCTCCTTGGGTTCTGCGGTTCTTGGGTTCTGCGGTTCTTGGGTTCTTGGGTTCTGCGGTTCTGCGGTTCTGCGGTTGCCAGCCTGACGGCATGCGTTGTGCCGCCAGGCTCTGGTTGAGGTGATTGCGGCGATGGATTGCCCGGCGTGCAGCGACTTCGCTTCAAGCCGGCTTGGCCTGGACCGGGCGCGACTTGTCGAGCACCGTCATCGCCGTGGCCATCATCGACGATACATCGGCGACGTTGGACGGCACGATCATGGTGTTGTTGGTGCGCGCGAGCAGCGCAAAGGCGTTGATGTAGGCTTCGGCGATTTTCAGGTTGGCCGCCTGCTGGCCGCCGTCCTTGGCCATCGAGGCCGCCACCGCCTCGACCGCAAATGAGGTCGCCTCGGCGACGACGCGTATCGCCGTGGCCTGGCCCTGCGCCGTGTTGATGGCCGAGATCTTGTCGCCCTCGGACTTCAACACCGCCGCCTGCTTTTCGCCCTCGGCGATGTTGATTTCCTGCTGGCGCTGGCCCTCGGACTTGGCGATGAGGGCGCGCTTTTCACGCTCGGCGGTGATCTGCGCCTGCATCGCGCGCAAAATCGTTTCCGGCGGCGTGATGTTCTTTATTTCGTAGCGCAGCACCTTGACACCCCAGTTGCGCCCGGCCTCGTCGAGCACCGACACCACCTGCTTGTTCATTTCATCGCGCGACTCGAAGGTCTTGTCCAGCTCCATCTTGCCGATCTCGGAACGCAGCGCCGTTTGCGCCAGTTGGGTGATGGCGGCGATGTAATTGGACGATCCGTAGGAGGCGAGGCGCGGATCGACCACCTGGAAGTAGATGATGCCGTCCACCGACAACTGCGTATTGTCGCGCGTGATGCAGATCTGCTCGGACACGTCGAGCGGCACTTCCTTCAACGAGTGGCGATACTGCACCTGATCGAAAAACGGCACGATGATGTTGAGGCCGGGCTCGAGCGTGGCGTGGAACTTGCCAAGGCGTTCGACCACCCAGGCATTTTGCTGCGGCACCACGCGCACGCCCTCGATGACGAACACCACCACCAGCGCGATGATAAAAAACGGGATGGCGAAACTGCGCGTCTGCTCTATGCTCGCAATGGCGAATGTGGCGATTAAGACACCGATCAATTTTGGAAACATGCCGATCTCCTGCGGGGATTTGAATGGTAATTTTTCTGCCAGGTCGCCAACCCAGTCTTTCGGGTTGGGCGGCCGCGGCATCATCACGGTCGCACTTTCGTCACGCGCAGACTTGAACCCTCGACTGCGCTGATGTAATACACCGCACCGATAGCCGGCGCGTCGCCCGCGGGTAATTGCGCGTCCCACTCGGCGCCGCGGTATTTGACACGGGCAAGTCCGCCCGCCTGATCGACCCAGGACTCAAAGTGCACCGGCTGGCCGGCATCGAGCGGGAGCATGGAGGCGGTGTTGCTGGCCTTGTGGTGATGGTGCACCCACCACACGCCGGCGATGGCAACGCCGGCGGCAACCACCGTCTGCACCCAGAACGCGCCGCCAAGCCAGGCCGAACCGGCCCCGGCGAACGCGGCCACGCCCAGCACCAGCAGATAAAAGGTGCCGGAAAGCATTTCGGCTATGACCAGCACAAAGCCGGCGATCAACCAGACCAGGTAACTATCCATCTGCCTCCGGAAAAGCACCATTGCGGAACCGCCATATTACCAGCCTACCGGCGTACCAGCCTACCGGCGCATTCCGCGCGCGCCGGGTGCGCGGCCGATCTTGCTGCACCGCGACACCGGTTTCCAGATGTAAAAGCGCCTGAATCATGGCAGACTAACTCCCGCCAAAATCAACTGGAACCGGCGGCAAGCGGCCGGCGACGTACCGACAAAATATTGCAACCGTTCCACCCATCAGGAGAATTCCATGGTCACACTCACCGTCAATGGCAAGGCTGAAGAAGTCGACATGCCCGCCGATACCCCCTTGTTGTGGGCGCTGCGCGACCACCTCGGCCTCACCGGCACCAAATTCGGTTGCGGCATGTCGCAGTGCGGCGCCTGCACCGTGCACGTCAACGGCGCACCGACGCGCTCCTGCGTGACGCCGATATCAGCCGTCGCCGGCAAGAAGATCACCACCATCGAGGGCCTGTCCGCCAACGGCGACCATGCGCTGCAAAAAGCCTGGGTGGCCGAACAGGCGCCGCAGTGCGGCTACTGCCAGTCGGGCCAGATCATGACCGCCGCCGCGCTGCTGGCCAGGAACAAGAAGCCCTCGCGCGAGCAGATCGTGCAGCACATGTCGGGCAATCTGTGCCGCTGCGGCACCTACAACAAAATCATCGCAGCGGTGGAACGCGCTGCGAAAGAAGGCTGAGGAGCGCGCCATGACCATGAAAAAACGCAATGACAAAACCCCCGCTGCCGGACACAGCACCGGCTTCGAGGACATCGCTTATGCCGGCGTGTCGCGCCGCGCATTTTTGCTCTCCGGTGCCGGCACCGCCTTCGGCGTAATGTTCGGCGCGCCGCTCGCCGGCATCGCCATTGACGACGCCTTCGCGCAAGCCGCCTCGTTCTCGCCCAATGCCTGGATGCATGTGGCCACCACCGGCACCGTGACCATCTACTCGCCCGCCTCCGAAATGGGCCAGGGCACGATGACGGCAATGCCCCTTCTCATCGCCGAGGACATGGACCTCGACTGGAACCGCGTCAAAGTGGAACAGGCGCCGACCAATCCCAAAGCCTACGGCAACCCGCGCTTTGGCGGCGGCATGACCACCGGCGCCAGCCGCACCACGCAGGGCTATTACGACCTGCTGCGCCTCGCCGGCCTGCAGGCGCGCCAGGTAATGATGCTGGCCGCAGCCGACAAATGGGGCGTGCCGGTGGCGCAATTGTCAACCACGCCGCACACCGTGGTGCACCAGGCCTCCGGCCGCAAGATGGGTTACGGTGAAATCGCCGCCTTTGCCAGGGTGCCGGACACACCGCCGGCGGTGACCAAGGCCAACCTCAAGCCGATCAGCCAGTTCCGCCTCATCGGGCACGACCAGCCGCGCGTCGATGTGCCGTCCAAGACTACCGGCAAAGCCGTGTATGGCATCGACGTGCGTCTGCCGGGCATGCTCTACGCCACGGTGCTGCGCGCACCGGTGCAGGGCGAGAAACCGGAGAAAATCGACGATGCAGCGGCGAAAAAAGTCGCCGGTGTGGTGAAAATCGTGCCCATGCCTTATGGCGTCGGGGTGATCGCCGAAACCTACCCGGCGGCAAAAGCCGCCAAGGCCGCGCTCAAAGTCGAATGGAGCAAGACGGCCAAGGCGCGCGGCTACAGCTCGGGCGCCGTTTCGGCCGCCTACCTCGCGCGCTCGCGCAACCTCGCCGACGGCGGCGTGACCTTCCTCACCGAGGGCGACGCCAAGGGCGCGATGGCCAGGGCGGTGAAGACGGTGAGCGCGGAGTTCAGTTCCGAGCACGTCGCCCACGTCACCATGGAACCGATGAACGCGACCGCCCTGGTCAACGGCGACAAGATCGAGGTCTGGGCGCCCAGCCAGTCGCCGTTTTTCATCGTCGGCGGACTGACGCGCGTGCTCGGCTTCCGGCCTGAGAACGTCACCGCCAACATCACGCTGCTCGGCGGTGGCTTCGGCCGGCGCGTCGAGAACGACTATGTCATCGACGCGGGTATTCTCGCCAAGGCGATGGACGGCAGACCGGTGAAGGTGATCTGGAGCCGCGAGGACGACATCCAGAACGACAAGTTCCGTCCCCTGGTGGCGCAACACCTGTCGGCCGGCCTCGACGCCAAAGGCAATATCATCGCCTTCAGGCACCGCATTGTCGCCGAGTCGATTTACGCGCGTGCCGCGCCGCCCTTGTTCCAGCAGGCGGGCGGCAAGGACGCGCCGGTGTGCGAGGGTGCGGAAATCAACTACCACGTCGGTACCCACCTCGTCGAATACCTGCGCGAACAGCGCGGCATCGACGTCGGCTTCTGGCGCGCAGTGGGTCCGGGCTACACCAAGTTCGCCATTGAGACACTGATCGACGAAATTGCCATTGGCGCCAATCGCGACCCGGTCGAGTACCGCCTCGCCATGCTGGAAAAAACCCCGCGCGCGCGCGCCGTGATCGAAGAAGCGGCGAAAATGGCCGACTGGAAAAAGCCGCGCGCTGCCGGACGCGCGCTCGGCTTTGCCTACTCGGACGCCTGGAACACGCATTGCGCCCAGGTGGCCGAGGTCTCGGTGGACAAGAAGACCGGCAAGTTCCGCGTGCATGAAGTCTGGAGCGCGGTCGATTGCGGCGTGGCGGTGCAACCGGCCAACGTCGCAACGCAAATAGAGGGCTCGATCATGTTCGGCATCAGCCACCTCAACGAGCGCATCACCGTCCGCGAGGGCCAGGTGCTCGAGTCGAACTTCCACGACTACCCCATCATGCGCATGAACGAGGCGCCCAAGGTCACGGTCAAGGTCTTGCAGACCGACAACCATCCGGGCGGCGTCGGCGAATCGGGCCTCGGCCCCATCGCCGCGGCGGTGGGCAATGCCATCACCAAGCTGACCGGCAAGCGCATGCGCACCCTGCCGTTTGACACCGGCCTGATCAAAGCCTGATCAGCCGCCGGCAAGCCAAAAGCCCTGCGCGAATCAAATCGCGCAGGGCTTTTTTTCGTCCGTCGCCTTCATGCAACCGGCTGGAAACCCGCGTCAAATGGCGATTTGCAGCCGATGATGCTGATGCGCGGTGCATTAAGGATGAGGGTTTCAGACGAATTCGTCTGGCGAAATGCCGGAATGGTAAAATTTACCTTCCTTTCTTTTACGGGGAGCATGCCATGCCAGAATCCAAAGCCGAGCGCGTTGCGCCGGCGCCGCGCGTGATTAAAGTCAATCCCGGCGAGCACATGGTGGTAATGCGCCGCCCCGATCCGAAAGAGGTGAAGAAAGCCCTGCAGGAAATCAGCGCTCGCATGAAACGCTGGGGCGAAAAACGCCCGGCGTGCGGCGTCGAAACGGCGCGCCAAGCGCTACTGGCGGCGCGTGAGCGTGGCTGATCGCCTGATTGTTCATGACGCCAGCGTGGCTGTCGCCTGGCATGTACACCAGTCACCGCAGCTCACGCGTTACGCCGGAGCCGTCTCCGACTTGGCCGAAACAGAAAAAGTGACTTTCTGCGTCCCGCCTGTTTGGGACTATGAAGTCGCGTCCACGCTCACGCGGTTGCATCGGGACCAGAGAAACGGATTCACCTTGGTGCAATTGCGCCACGCTGTTGCGACTCTTGGGCGCATGAATATTGACGTGCACACATTCACATCGAGCGTAGGTGAAGTAGTGGGCTTAGCCATGCGCTACCGTCTGTCCGGTTATGACGCGCTGTACCTTGACTTGGCCGACCGCCTGGACGCGCCGCTCGCCACCTACAACAAAGCGCTGATCGCCGCCTGCAGGCAATTCAAGATCAAGCATTACCAGCCGGATTAAACCCGCCACCAAGCTTGGCTTGGGAGCGCTGCGGCAAGCCCCTGAAGCGCAAGCCTGGCGCTTCTCGCCGACGGAGCGTAGTGAACTGATATGCCGGAAACGCCCGCCTGGCGGGGCTTTCCGGCCATCGGCATTTAACACCAGAGGGCTTCGATAAGCGGAGTAACTCAACTTCGCCCCGGCAGCATTTTATTGAAATAGAATGAAAAAGCCCGACGGGTTTCCCCGTCGGGCCGGATTCGTCTTAATCTTTCGATTAAAACTAAATCAGCATCAATTAATCTCACTCAGTTCGCATACATGCTTGAGCCAACGACTGAGCCAACGACCGATACGGATCGGATCGTAAATATTTCTTCCTGAAGGTACGGGATGTAGTCGAGGCGGCGGTTTCCGAGGCGACGTTTCGTCAGGTGGCGCAGAAGATGCAGAAGACGCTCGACATCAAACTCACCGGCGATCCTGTCAAGGCCGTCGAGGTGCTCGCCAATCGCTACACGCTCAACGCGTCTGAACGTGCCGGCGTGCTGCGTCACCTGATTGTCGAAGGCGATCTCTCTGCCTATGGGCTGATCAATGCCGTCACGCACTACTCGCATGACGTTGAGGACTACGACCGGGCGACGGAGTTCGAGGCGCTGGGCGGCAGATTGATCGATCTGTCTTCCAGTGAACGGGAAAAAGTGGCAGAAGCGGCTTGATCGCTTCAACCGGATCCCGGTATGGGACTCGGTGTTTATCTTGACTGCCTGCTGGGCGGTTGCTTGAACTGGCCAAGACAGACAAGGCGTAACCCACGTGCCTGGCCAGGTCTTGGCTGCAATGCTGTCATTGCAATTGTACGCAAGCGTCTCGGCAGCGTTTCGAATAAATGTATATAATCGAAACTCTGAAAACGCTTGGAGATCCATAATGCGAGCAACTACTGCCAGTCGGCTACGTACAAAAAAGACCCCTGCGCTGCGCGGAGCCTGCGAAAAATCTGCGCGTGCCGTGATTTCTGCTGTCCGTCGTGCAGCGACAGGGAAGACTTCTCCCGAAGCGCTGAATGACCTGGTCGATTCATTGACGGGTGTCATCGAGCAGACAACAGAACTCCTTCTCGCCGGCAAACAGGTTCGGATCGTCGAAGACGATATGGCCATGACGACCCAGGAGGCAGCCGATGTCCTCAATGTATCGCGCCCTCATCTGGTCAAGTTGCTCGAACTGGGACAAATCCCCCAACTGCCCAAGGTGGGTCGCCACCGCCGTGTCTCCCGGGCTGTCGTGCTCAAATACAAGCGTGCAAGAGACGCCCAGAGAGAGTCTGTGTTGAAGGATATGGCCGCGCTCTCGCAACGCCACCGGCTTGGCTATTGACCGTGCCGCCGGTTGTCGTGCTCGACGCTTGTGTTCTTTATCCGGCAGCGATTGAGTGAGCCTTGCGGCCTATCCGCGCACGGATCCACCGCAAAATCAGACTCCCTTCAAGCCAAATGGAGTCTGAAATGGAAAGCGTTCAAACGCACGAACCGAACGGAGGTAACCATGGCCTATGACTTGGAAGCTGCGACAACCCGAATCGCATCAAGCTCAAGCCGGTAAATCAGGGAATAAGGGAAACTGTGAAGCGGTAGTGTTCGCACGTTGCGCGCGATCGCCTTTCCCAGTTCCGGAAAGCGATTCAGAAGTTCGAGTGCCTGACCAAGTTCGTCAACGAAATCCCCCGCCGCCATGGCCACGCCTGCACCGATGTCCCAATCCACAGCAGCATCAGCGTCGGCCTGGGCCTCGGCACTAAGACTGACCTGCACCGGCCTTGGCAGAGGTGATTTTCGCGCCTAACCGGAACATTACCTCATCAGCCGGAGACCAGCGTGTGCGTCCTGCATCCATATCGGCGACGCGTCGGCTGATTTCCTCATCCCAAGCCTTTGCAATGGATTCGGGTAATTCATCGGGCTTGCTTTCAAGGCTGACAATGAGGCGGTGGATCAATTCGCCACGCTCCGGCGCGGACAATTGCAGCGCCTGGGTTTCAATTTCCGTCAAAACTGCGGCCATGCATTTCTCCCGGGAACGGCACTCGAGTCACAATGTCACCACCGCCCTCAGGTCAGAAACCGATCCGTACTATCAGCCGGAAACGCCCGCCAGGCGGGGCTTTCCAGCCATCGGCCTATTTTTATTTTGCGGCAGTTACGTGGTTATTCCGATGCCAGATGCAGTGGAAGCCGCGTCGGCTCAATCCAGAAACAGATTCCTCGCTATGCTCGGAATGACATTTTCCGGCGGGATCATGTCGAAACCGGTTCCGGCAGCACGCTCAGGGCATGCCGGCGCACAGCGGCAACGCCAGTGCCTGCAGTACTTCACCGGTCTTGCGGTTTTGCACGAAGGCGACGGCGCCTGACTTGCTGCGATTACGCCCGGCGAGGGCGGCGGCGAGCTTTGCTTCGGCGCGGCCGTCGGCGCCCAGCGCCACCGCCCCGCTCCAGTCACGCGCGACATAATCGTGTTGCAGGGTGACGCCCTTGTTCTCGCCCGCCTGCACCGGACTGGACAGTCCGTTTTCATACAGCGCAAGAACCAGCACCGCGTCGGCGCGATCCTCGGGCCGCTTCGCCAGCGCGCTGCCGGCGACTTCGATGCGGCCGGCACCGGTGTCGCGAATTTCCAGATTGATATCGGCCCTGGCCGTCTGGGCGTTGATACGCTTTACCTCATCGGCCAGGCCGCCGCCGGACCAGCGGCGAAAGTCGCGCCCGCCCAGCAGCACTTGCGGCGTGTATACGAAGGTGGACTTGTTGATGGCGCTGGCGTCCTTTTGCCGCGCGGTGAACGCCGGCTTGGCGAAGGGGTCCTTCCAGCCGATGTAGTCCCAGTAATCGACGTGCAGCGACAAGGCCACCGCCTTGTCCGGCGTGATGCCGGTCGAGGGCAGCGTGCGCAACCAGCGGTCGGCCGGCGGGCAACTGTCGCAGCCCTCCGAGGTGTAGAGCTCAACCAGCGCCACCGTATGCGCGCCGCTTTTGGCGCTGCAAACCGGTGTCGCCGCGGTGACGGGGACGGCGAGCAGGCTGCCGGCGGCCGCGGCCAGCAGCGTAGTCACAGTCGCAGTAAGTGACAACCACGTGTTCATGCGGGTTTCTCCTTCTCATTGAGGGACCTGACCTTTGGTCATTGGTCATTGGTCATTGGTCGTGGCGGCGGCGCAAGCCTTACGCAATGCCTTGATTTACCAACCTCGGCAGGCTTGATTTGCCGCGCCATGCCGGCACAGCCCATAATGGAGCCCGAACCCTCAGGATGTACGTCCCCTGCATGCACCACCCCCGATGAACCGCCCCGAGCCCACTACGCCAGGCCTCGCCGCGCTGGCGCCGTTTTTCCTCAGCTCCTTTGCCTGGAATTTCGCGCTCGGCGCGACCTATATCCTGATACCCCTGTTTGCCCATTCGCTCGGCATGTCGGGGGTAGAGATCGGCACGCTGGTGGCGGTGCCGGTGGTGCTGCAAATCGGCCTCAACCTCATCGGCGGCGCTTTTTCCGACCGCCTCGGCGGCAAGAACCTCGCCATGGCCTCGTGCGTGATGACGGTGCTGGCGGCACTGTTGTTCATGGTATCGAAGAGCTTTGCGCCGATATTTGTGGCGCAGGTGATGATGATCACGGCACGCGCCATGTTCTGGCCGGCGACCTGGTCAATGGCCAGCCAGTTGCCCGGCGCCTCAGGTGTGCAGATGGGCAGGCTCAACGCCGCCACCAATGCCGGGCAGATCTTCGGCACCGCCAGCGCCGGTTTCATCATCGCCGTGTCGGGCTATCGCGCCGGCTTTGCCGCGATGGCCGCGGCCGGTCTCATCGCGCTCGTGCTCAACCAGGTGTTCCGCCATGCGACGCGGCCACAGCGCAAATCGCTGGCGATGGTCGCCACCTACCGCATGCTGCTCAAAAAACGCAGTATCCGCTACGCCATGCTGTGCGCCTATATTTCGGCGCTGCCGATTTCGCTGTCGTTCTCGTTCTACCCCATCCTGATGGTGGAGCAGGGCTTTGACTCGGACGCCACCGGCACGCTCATTTCCCTTCGCGCGGTTGGGGCCATCGCCGCCGGCTTTGTCGCCGGGCATTTCGTCAGGCAGGTGCGCAGTCTGCGTGCACCGCTGACCTCGGCGCTGCTCGTCGGCGTGTCGGTGGCGCTCGCCGCAGCGTTCACGCAACCGGCGCTGATCGCGCTGTTCATGCTCGGCCTCGGCGCCGGTTCGGCCATCATGACCATTTATTTCCAGATGCTGATCAGCGTGGCAAGTTCGAGCGACACGCGCGGCTCGGCAATGGCGCTGGGCGGCATGGGCTGGGGTCTTTCGCACCTGACGACGCCGCTGCTGATGGGTGTGTTCAAGGACTGGCTGGACATTCAGACGGCGTTCTACATAATGGGGGCGATTGCCCTGCTGTGCGGGCTTGCGCTGTTGCCGCTGCGGCGCTGGGCTTTCGCCGAAGCCGCGCCTGATCACGAACAAAGGCCAAAATGATGCTCTTGTCAGCGCGCCGTATAATCCGTGTATCGTCCCGAAGCGGGCCCCGAAGCGCAACCCGCAGTGCGCAGCGCAGCGCCGGCGGCCGGGCAGCAACCCCACGCCAGTACCAGCAGTACCAGCAGTTCCTCCAGTACCTCCAACACAACCAGCACAGGGAGCTTGCATGGATTTGAAATGGGCTTATCTGACTTTTGGCATCGGCATGCTGATCATCGTTGTCGAGTACAGCATGGCGTCGAAGAAAAAAGGCGGCGTCACCGCCACCGACAAAAAAAGCATGTTCGGTCTGTTCTGGCTGTCCATCGGCGCAGCCGGCCTGGTCGCCTTTTTAGTCAACGCCTGAGAGCACCCGCGACATGAGCAAGCTGCCGTGAACCGCGCACCATGATTTTGCGCCTGGGCGTACTCGACCAGTCGCCCATCATTTCCGGCCACACCCCGGCCGAGGCGCTGCGTGAAACCATTGCGCTCGCCGTCGAAGCCGAGACGCTGGGCTACGCCCGCTACTGGTTGGCCGAGCACCACGCCATCGCCGCGCTCGCCGATCCGTGTCCGGAGATCCTCGTCGCCGCAGTGGCCGCCGCGACCTCGCGTATACGTGTGGGCACCGGCGGCGTGCTGCTGCCCTATTACAGCCCGCTGAAAACCGCTGAAGTGTTTCGCATGCTCGAAGCCCTTTACCCCGGACGCATCGACCTTGGCATCGGCCGCGCCCCGGGCGGCGACATGACCACCGCGCGCGCCATGGGCGGCGGCGCCTATTCGGGCGCGGAAGATTTTCCGGAACAAGTGCAAGACCTGGTCGGTTTTCTCGACGACAGCCTGCCCGCCGACCACCCCTTTGCGCGCGTCAGGGCGATGCCGGCCGGCCCGACCGCGCCACAGGTGTGGCTGCTCGGCTCAAGCGACTACAGCGGCGCGCTCGCCGCCCATCTCGGGCTGCGTTTCGCCTTCGCCCATTTCATCAGTGCCCAGGGCGGGGACGCGGTGATGCGCGAGTTCAAGGCGAAATTCCAGGCCTCGCCGCGCGAGCGCAGCGCCGCCTCGCTGCTGTGCTGTTTTGTCATCTGCGCCGACAGCGACGAAGAGGCCGAACAACTGGCCAAATGCATTGACTTGCGCCGCCTGCACATGGCCCTTGGCGTCGATGCGCCGGTGCCGACGCTGGCCGAGGCCGACTCGCGCAGCTATTCGCCGCAGGAGCGCGCCTACATACAACAGCAGCGCGCGCGCCTGGTGCTCGGTTCGCCCGCCACCGTCAAGGCGCGTCTGCTCGAACTCGCGGCGCAGTATGGCGCGGACGAATTGTCGATACTGACCATCACCGGCGACTACGCCAGCCGCCGCCGTTCCTATCAGCTCATCGCCGCGGCCTTCGGTCTTGGCAATTCCGGCACTGCAAACCGTGAAGCCGCGCTCGCAGGCTGACCTCACGCTGCGCCTCGCCGGCGAGGACGATGCGCGCGTCATCGCCACGCTGTCACGCGAGCTCATAGAATCGGGGCTCGGCTGGTCGTGGACGCCCTCGCGCGTGCTGCGCGCCATACGCGACCCGGACACGCTGACGCTGGTGGCCTGCGACGGTCCGCTGATCATCGGCTTTGCCATCATGCAGTTCGCCACCGACCGCGCCCACTTGTCGTTGCTGGCGGTGCGCAAGCTGCAGCAGCGCCGTGGCGTCGGCCGGCGCATGGTCGAATGGCTGGAGGCCTCGGCGCGCATCGCCGGCATCGCCCGCGTGCACCTGGAATTGCGCGTCAACAACCACGCCGCGCGGGCGTTTTACGCCGACATCGGCTTTGCCGAGACGGCGCAGGTGCCGGGCTATTACCGCGGCGTTGAAACCGCGGTGCGCATGGTACGGGTGCTGCGCACCCACAGCGAGTTGCCGCCCTTCCCCGAGCTGGGCTAGTCCGGACGGCACGGCCGGTGTGGTGTGGCGCACAGACTGCGCGCGCGTTTGTTCCTACTCTGGCGGTTCTGCAGCACGGCGCCCGCCGTGTCGCGTGGCACCGCCAAAACAAGGAACACACCATGAAAACCCAATCCGCAATCGCAATGACTTTTGTCGCCGGGGCAGTCGTGCTCGGAGGCTGCGCCCAGCAACCGGCCTTCGACTCGAGCTATCCGGGCCAGTCCAATACGCAGCAAAGCCGCTACCCGTCACAGCAGTACCCGAACAACAGCTACCCTGCGCAGGGCTACCAGCAACAAGGTGTTTATTACGGCACCGTGGACAGGATTGAGGTCATCAACCGCAGCGACAACAACAATGTGGCAGGCATGGTGATCGGCGGCATCGTCGGCGGACTGCTCGGCAACCAGGTCGGCGGCGGCACCGGCAACACTGTTGCCACGGTCGCCGGCGTCGCCGGCGGCGCCTATGTCGGCAACCAGGTCCAGGGCCGCCAGCGCGCGTCGCATGAAACGCTGCGCGTCACGGTGCGCCTGGAAAACGGCGCCTACCAGACGGTGACCACCGACAATATCACCGACCTGCGCAGCGGCGACCGGGTGCGCGTGGACGGCGGCAGCATTTCACGCTACTGACAGCGACGCAACCGCCCGGGCGCTGCGCCCGGGCACCTTAGCGCGACGCGCGCAATTGCTCGTAAATATTGAGCAACAGCTTGCGCCCGGTCGAGCCCGGCCCGGACAGGTCGAGTCCGCCGATACCGTGTTGCAGATACCCTTCCAGACCCGGGCTGACCGGCGCATCCAGCCCGCCGGCGTGGGCAAAGCCCATCCACCATTCGGCAAAGCTGCGTTGTGCCACCGCCTGTTCCCAGGCAAGGGATACGCCACCATGGCGTTGGTCGCGGCTGATGATTTCATTGAAAACCTGTTGCACGGCCTCACGCGGGCCCTCGAGCAATTGCACGAACTCGCCCCTGCCGTAGATCAGCAGGCCGGTAATGCCCTGCGCGCTGTTGTTCTTGCGCGCACCGACCAGAATGCGCTCCAGTTCTGCGCTTTGCATCGCGTGCGGGTGGGCGATACTGGTGTAGACGAGTTCGTGAAACATGGGATGCCTCGCAGATGGGCCGAGGCGCGCATTATAGGTGCTGCAACTGCACCGGTGTCAAGCCGCGCATTCAAGGGTACTTCAAAGCCGCCTGACCGGCGCGAGGAAATGAACTGCGGCACGATCACCGCACCAGGGCAAGGCCGCCTCTTCGGAGATGGATTCGTTGATGCTCACTTCACGCCGGCTTGTGGGCGTCATTGCGGCAAAGACAAACGCAGATTCCCGCGGATCTGATCGCGCCATCCGGGAGTCACTTGCGCCTGGTCCGCGTAATCCGGCCATTTCGCCACGGCCGCGCGCACCTCCCCGACAATGCTGTCGGCACGACCGCGTTTCATCAGGGCGCTGTTGGCGCAGGCACGCAAATCCGTCATGGTGAAGTCATCGCGTTTGCCGTTGATGCTCATCTGGTGTTGCGCGGTCCAGAGACCGGCCCGGTTGTAGCTGTAAGTCATGTCGAACGCCGGCGAGAGTGACCAGGTGCCCTCCTGATCCATCAGGAAAGCGATGTTCTTGACGTGATCATCCTGATTGCGCGCAATGACGTTGAACACCATGCGACGGAACTGCTGTTCGATGGCCTCCATGCCAAGACCGAGTTGCCGGATGATGAGCAACGCCTGCTCATAGGCATGGGCTCTGGGGTTGTTGAAATCAAAATGGGCAAGCGCGCACAGCGATTGCGCGTGCAGCTTGCCGCCGCCGGGCAGCCGGTCAAAGCGCCGCGTCATGAAATGGCGGCGCTTGTTTTCTTCGAGCAGCCGGCACTCGCTCATCGTCACCCCCGCAGCCTGGGCCATCAGGAAGTAGGCGTATTCGATAACGCCATAGCCTGTCGGGTCTTCCAGTTCCTTGTCCTTGTTGCCGGCGACGCCGTCGAACTTGAGCAACCAGTAGCCGAAGCCCTCGCCCGCCGCGACCTGGCCCGAGCGCACTTCGTTGGTGGCACTGTTCCAGGCAATCACCGCCTTGGCGCGCGCCCCGCCTGCCGAGGTGCCGACGCGCAGGATGTCCTGTAGCGCTTGCGCGCGTTGCGGGTCGGCAAACGACGCCGCGAAGCCGCCGCGCTGACCGAGCACATCTGAGGCCATGCGCACCAGCACATCGATCTGGATTTTCTCGGCAACCCGTGCGGCGGGCCCTGCAGCCGGCGCAAATTCCAGCGCGCCCATGCCGCGCGTACCGGTGTAGCACAAGCGCTCGACGGCATTAAAACTGCCGGGCGTGCGGCCTTGAGTCGAAAGCCAGGCGCTGATCAGCGCGTTGCCAAACTTGTCCGGCAAGGAATCGGCCAGCAGGCCGGGCAGCCCGTGAAAGGTGTTGCGCGGCAGCCCGGCAAACCGATGCACGGCATTTCCAAGCGGCATGGTGACAGGTGAAACCTCGATACCGCTCGCCGCGAATTCCGGGGTGTATTGGAACGCCGCAAGCTCGGCGCCCTCCTCCAGTGACACCGCGCCTATGGTGCGACCCCACAACCTGACCTCGGCCAGCGTGGTCACGGCTTATCGCCCCACTGCCATTTAGCCTTTTTACCCTTTTCACCCTTTTCACCCTGGCCCGCAGGTGCCGGCGCCCTGGCCGAAGCCGCGCGCTTTCTTTGTCGGCCTTGCAGCTTGAGTTGCGCCACCGGACTGATCGCCGGCTGCGGAATCAGCGTATCGAACCGCTCCACCAGCCCGAGCGCGCGGCACACACGCACCAGGTTGACGAGTTGGGTCGCACCGCCCGCCTCCATGCGTTCAAGCGTGCGCTTGGCCACGCCAGCCTGGGTGGCAAGCTCAGCCTGTTTCAGGTTGCGTTCCAGCCGCACACGCGCCAGCCGCTCCCCCAGCTCACGCAGAATCACGGCGTCCACCATTTGATCAGCGATTTTCATAATGCGTCAATTATTGCGAATAATGAAGATTATATTGTATAATTCGCCACAAAAAGCGAATTAAAATCAAAAAATTATTCGTCATTGATAGCGATTAAATGGCTTCCAAGATCGATATTCGCCATAAATCGCGGATACTTTTAACCTCGGAACAGCCGGGCATTTCCAATCATCACCCTGCGCGGCATCTTGCCGCCTTCGACCAGCTCGGGGCGAACCGGGATCAGGCGTCCGCTCCCGCAAACTCAGTCGAGAAAAATATCCGGCAGCGGCGTGCTGCCCGGCAGCATGGCATAGCCGCTCAAGTCGGTGACGCCGGCCGACGCCAGCACTTCATCGTCGATGTAAAAATTGCCTGTGGCCTCGCGGCTGTTGCGATTGAGGATGACATGCGCGGCGTCGGCGACGATGTCGGGCTTGCGGCCCATTTCGGGCTTGACGCCGGGAATCATGGCAAGGGCCGCGGTGGCGATCAGCGTGCGCGGCCACAGCGCGTTGACGGCGACGCCCTGCCGGCGGAATTCTTCGGCCATGCCGAGCACGCACATGCTCATGCCGTATTTGGCCATGGTGTAGGCGACGTGGTTCTTGAACCACTTTGAACTCATGTTGAGCGGCGGCGACAGGGTGAGGATGTGCGGGTTGGGCGATTTGAGCAGGTGCGGCAGGCAGGCCTGCGACGTGCAATAGCTGCCGCGCACGTTGACACCGAACATCAGGTCGAAGCGCTTCATCGGTGTTTCCAGCGTGCCGGTGAGGTTGATGGCGCTGGCGTTGTTGACGAGGATGTCGATGCCGCCGAAGTGTTCCGCCGTCTGCCGCGCCGCAGCCTGCACCGCAAGTTCGTCGCGTATGTCCACTTGCAGCGGCAAGGCGCGGCCTCCCGCCGCCTCGATTGCGGCGGCGGCTGAGTGGATGGTGCCGGGCAGTTTTGGATTGGGATCGCTGGTCTTGGCGGCAATGGCGATATTGGCGCCGTCGCGCGCGGCGCGCAGCGCGATGGCGAGGCCGATGCCGCGCGAGCCACCGGTGATGAACAGCGTTTTTCCGTTGAGACTCATGGCTTACCTCGCGAACCTTGAAAGCTTGGACCACAGAGAACACAGAGAAAGCAAACATTTTCTTCGAGTTTGAGGACTCCGTGTCCTTCGTGTTCTCCGTGTTCTCCGTGTCCTCTATGGTGCAAGCTTTTACTTCTAGCTGAACTTCGAAAAATCCGCTGCGCGCTTTTCGAAAAAGGCCGTGAACGCCTCTTTCGCCTCGGGCGAGGCGAGCAGCGTGCCAAAATGCCCGCTCTCGGTGCTCATGGCCAGTTCCACCGCCCTGGCATGCGGCGCCTTCATCAACTGTTTGGTCAGGCGCAGCGAGCCCGGCGGCTTGGCCGCGAGTTTTGCGGCGGCCGCTTCGGCGTGCGCAAACAATTGCGCTTCGGGCACGACAGCGTTGATGATGCCGGCCGCCTGCGCCTGCTCGGCACCGAAGGGCTCGCCCAGCATCAGCAGTTCGGCCGCACGCTTGTAACCCGCAACCAGCGGCAACAGGTAACTGGAGGCCGCTTCCGGGCACAGCGCAAGATTGACAAAGGGCAGGTGAAAACGCGCGTTCGGTGCCGCGAACACCAGGTCGCAGTGCAGCAGCATGGTGGTGCCTATGCCAACGGCGGGACCGCCCACGGCGGCAACAATGGGTTTGCCGGCAGCGCTGATGGCGCGCAGGAACTGGAACACCGGACTGTCGGCACTGCGCGGCGGGTTGTCGGCAAAATCCCTGAGGTCGTTGCCGGCGGTGAAGCAGGCGGGGTCGCCCTGCAGCAGCAGCACGCGGACCGAAGCGTCAGCCTCGGCGCCACGCAGCGCGTCGGCCAGCGCCTGGTACATGTCGCGCGTGATGGCGTTCTTGCGCTCCATCCGGTTGAAGCGGATGTGCAGGACATGGCCCTGCTGTTCGGTAAGGATATGACTCATGGGAGGACTGCGGGCGCACGTGGGTGGGGACGCACTGATTATATCCGCACGCTGAGGGGTGGCGAAGGAGGCGGCTTTGATCGCCGCAGCACCCTTCAACGGCGCCAAGCCGATCGCCGGAAACGCCCGTCTGGCGGGCATCTCCAGCGGATCGTCTTTTCCGCGGAAGGGGGAATCCGGTTGCATGGTTCTTCTCTTTTGTTCGGTGGCGTGCTTTTTGAGTTGGGGTGTTTCGCCCCCTTGCGGGGGGGCGAGTTACCTTTCTTGCTTCGCCAGGAAAGGTAAGCCAAAGAAGGCGACCCGCAGGTGACGGTCGCTGCGCGACTGCCCTGCGATGCTCGCGCCCTCGGGCCGGTCCCGCATGTCTGAGCCCCACAGTTTTATCGTCGGGCGAGTTCGGGACCGGCCCGCTTTGCCGAGTAGCGCAGGGGACCCCGAAGGGGCGGCATCGGGGGTGTGCTTTCT
>ENA-ORBV01001553-ORBV01001553.1-microbial-mat-metagenome-genome-assembly--contig:-NODE-1553-length-50760-cov-27.240633_pt1 | contig 50760 bp, 55 predicted proteins | sample MGYA00237777_ERZ505514 | MGnify/ENA primary metagenome ERZ505514 (study PRJEB26160, sample SAMN06269048) | microbial mat metagenome | isolation source: Oligotrophic lake microbial mat | place... | reverse complement strand
GAAATTCCCTGGTGGCCAGTGAGGTCATGACCTTGATCGGCGTGGCGGTCATTGCGAAGATGCTCCGAAAAGTGTGGGGACTCGCGAGAATCGAAGTATCTCAGCGAAAAGCAGTTGCCGCATTGTGCTTGGGATCGCCGCGCACCCTTGCAGGGAGGGCGGCCGCAGGAACGCGTCAGCGTTTGCTCTGATGACTCCATCTACCCGATCAAGGCCGGCAGCCAGGTCGCCACCGCCGGCACGAAGAACACCAGCATCAGCAGAATCAGGCTCATGACCACATATGGCACCACCGCCTGGAAGATGTGCAACATGGTCACCTGCGGTGGCGCCACGCCCTTCATGGTCATCAGCAACAGGCCGTGCGGCGGCAGCAACAGGCCCAGTTGCATGCAGATCAGGAACATCACGCCGAACCACACCAGATCGATGTTGAGTGCCTGCACCACCGGCATGAAGATCGGCAGGGTGATCATCATCATGCTGACCTGATCGACGAAAATCCCGAGGAAAATCAGGATCAGCATCATGCCGGCCACCACCGCCGCCGGCGCCAGGCCGGTGCCGGTGATCGCCTGTGCCAGGCCGTTGGAAGCCCCGGAAAACGACAGGATCTGCGCGAAGGTGGTGGCACCGACGATGATGAAGAGGATCATCGCCGAGATCGCGACGGTGCCCTTGAGCGACTTGAGCAGAATGGACGACGTCAGCGAGCGGTAGGCCATGGCGAACAGCACGGTGGCGAAGGCGCCGACGGCAGCCGATTCGGTTGGGGTTCCCCAGCCGCCCACCATGGTGCCGACCACCACGCCGAAGATCGATACCAGCGGCAGCACGTACATGAGAAAGGGCTTGAAGCGCTCGAAGCCGTGGTATTCGACGAGGGCGGAATTAGGCGCCAGGGCGGGGTTCATCCTGACCCGCACGATGATGTAGGTGATGAAGGCGACCGAGAGCAGCATGCCCGGCACCACGCCGCCTACCAGCAGCTTCGAAATCGAGATGCCCGACAGCGAGCCCAGGAGCACGGTCAGGGCCGAAGGCGGGATCAGCATGTCGACCGCGCCGATGGCCATCACAGGCCCGGTGGCAAGCGTCGGGTGGTAGCCGCGTGCCAGCATCACCGGCACCATCAGCGAACCGAGCATCGCGGTGGTGGCAATGGTCGAACCGGAGATTGCCGAGAACACCGTACCGGCCACCACGGCCACCACCGCCAGGCGCCCGGGCACCTGGCGGATAAGACGCTCGATGCCGTCGATCACCTTGACAGCAAGGCCGGTATGGAACAGCACCTCGCCCATCAGCACGAACAGCGGAATCGGCGTAAGCGCAAAGCTCATCACTGAATTGACGCTGTTGCGCGCCAGTTGTGCCAGACCCGGTTCGCCGCCAAGCCAGAGGTAGGCGCCGATCAGGTTGATCACCAGAAACGAAAAGGCTACCGGCAGGCCCAGGAACAACAGCACGGTGGAGCCGCCCAGCATCAGCCAGGCTGCGGCGCCCCAGCTCATGTGGCCGCCAGCCAGGCGTCGGGCAGCATGTCGGCTTGCGGGTTCTTGTCGCGACACCACTGGCGCAGCAGGGGCCACGCATTGCCAGGTTCGGGTATGTCGAGCTCAGGCACGGCCAGTAGCGAGTCGATTAAATCGATCCCTTTCGAGATGGCAGCGGCGCTGGCGAATATCCCGGGATTGGTGACCAGACGCAGGTGACTGGCGCTCGCCATCGGCAGCAATCGAAAACGCTTACCTGTCGCGCACTCTTCCAGGGACTTGCTCGGCGTCTTCTTGGCATGCGGATTCATCACGCCGCACTCACCGCGTCATCCCGCGGCCCCTTGTCACTTAGCGCCAGTCGGCGCATGCGCAACACGAACTCGATGGCCAGGAGCGCAAAGCAAACCGGCAGGGGCGCCATCAGCCACCACTCGGGCATGACCAGGGTCTTGATCGACTGCGCGCCATCCTGGAAGCTCTTCAAGGTAACGGCAATGCCGTACCAGAGCATTCCCAGACAACAGGCAAGCCCGGTCAGGTCGCCGATCCATTCGCAGACATAGGCCCACGACTTCGGCAACGCGCGCAAGAGGATGTCGACGCGGATGTGGCGCCCTTCGCGCAGCAGCCAGGGCGCGGCGAACATGGTGATCAGGTAGAGCATCAGCTCCGAGATCTCGTTGCTCCATGCAAGCCCGCGCGGCAGGCCGGGCAGCACCACGTTGCGGGTGAAGACGTCGCCGCAGATGATCAGCATCATTGCCAACAGCAGCAGGCTGGCTGCGACCGCGAAGGCATTGAGCAGGCCGCAATAGGCGCGGTCGAAAGCCTGCACGCGGCGCCCTTACTTCGAGGTCAGTGTCTTGAGCTTCTTGGCGAATTCGGCGTTTGCCTTGTAGGCGCTGGCCCAGCCGGTGTCATAGGCGGTATCGATGTATTTCTTGGTGCCGGCGGCATCGAACTTGATCACCTGGATGCCGGCCTTGTCCTGGCGCGCGGTTTCTTCGCTGGCGTAACTTTTCCAGACCGTAGGGTTCTGCGCTTCCAGCGCCAGGATCTGCTTTTCCAGATAGGCCCGCTGGTTGGGTTTCAGGCCCTTGAACTTGTCCAGGTTCATCACGATCGACACTTCCGCGTCATAGAAGCCGGGGTCGATGCGGAACTTGGTTTTTTCCTGCCAGTTGAGGTCGAAAATGCCGCCGATCGGCCAGCCGTAGCCGTCAACCACGCCACGCTCGAGAGCGGTGTAGACCTCGCCCGGCGGCGTGGTGACCACGTTTGCGCCAAGCGCCGAGAAAAAATCGCGGTACACCGGCGTGATGCGGATTTTCAGGCCGGTCAGGTCCGGCTTGTCGACCTTCTTGGTGAGGTACACGTGAAACGGCTGGTTCTCGACCACGCGTCCCAGGTACATCATGTTGGCCTTTTTGTTCCACACCTCGTTGATCGCCGTGAAGGCGCCGTTCCTGCGCTGTTCGGCGATGCCGATTTGCGTGAGCTTGAGAAAGTCGGCTTCCGGCATCACGTTGGTGTAGAAGGAACCGGTTGAAAAGCCCAGATCGACCACACCGGTCTTCACCGCGTTGCCCACTTCGAAGGTCGGAATCGCTTTCGGGCCGCCGATGAAATTGATCTGCAGGTTGCCTTTGCCCTCGGCGTTGATCTTGGTGATCCACTTCTCCAAGTGCTTCACATAGTGGCTGTTCTCGGGGAATGCGCTGACCATGCGCAAGGTAACTTCCTGCGCCATGGCGTTCATGCAGGATGCGGCGAGAATCGCGCCGGCGGCCAGTTTCACGGGTTTGAACATTTGCTTTTTCTCCGGTAATGCTCGGGGTGTGGTTGTGCTGCACTCAAGAGGGCATCTTGCATTGGCTGACGAACGAGTCCTGATGATCGGTCAGGATCTTGCCCATCAGGCGGTTGGTGATGCGGCCCTTGTCATCCTTGCGCACCACCCGCAGGTAGTAATCCTGGATCGGGAACTGGTTCTTGTTGAACTTGAACGAACCGCGCACCGACTTGAAATCCGCCGCCTGCAGAGCCTTGCGGAATGCTTCCTTGTCTTCAACCCGGCCCTTGACGCGTTTCACGGCCGAATCGATCAGCATGGCCGTGTCGTAACCCTGCGCCGCATACATCGTGGGCAGGCGTCCGTAGGTCTTCTCAAAGTCGGCTACGAAGCGTTTGTTCGCCGGGTTGTCCATGTCATGGGCCCAGAATGAGGTATTGACCGTGCCAAGAAGCGACTCGCCAACCGCCTTGATGGTGTCTTCGTCAGCCGAGTAGCCGGGCACGAATAGCTGGATATTCTTGCCCAGGCCGGCTGCCGAAAACTGTTTGATGAAGTTGATGCCCATGCCGCCGGGCAGGAAGATGAACACCGCTTCGGGCTTCCTGGCCTGCATGTTGGCAAGATCGACCGAAAAGTCGAGCTGGTTCATCGGTGTGTAGATCTCGTCGACCACATTGCCCTTGTAGAAGCGCTTGAAGCCAGAAATGTTTTCGCGCCCGCCCGGATAATTGGCACCGATCAGGTAGATGCTCTTGACCCCGCGCTCGCTGACAAATTTGCCCATGGCGCCGGGAATGTCCTCGCTTTGCCAGGACGAGACGAAAAAGTAGGGGTTGCACTTCGCGCCGGCGTAGTCGTTGGGCCCGGTGTTGGGGCTGATGTAGAAGGTCTTGCTTTCCAGGATGGTCGGCGCCACCGGCAACAGCACGTTGGTGAACACCATCCCGGTGATGATGTGCGGCTTTTGCTGCTGCAGCATGCGGTCGACCGCCTGCTTGGCCACATCCGGTTTGAGCTGGTCGTCGACGATCTGCAGGTCGAGGCCGATCCCGCCCAGCTTGCCGCCATTGGTCTTGACGGCGAGGTTGAAGCCATCGCGAATATCGATGCCGATCGCGCCGCCGGGTCCCGAGAGGGTCGACAGGAAGCCGATGCGCAATTGGTCGGCGGCCAACGCAGACGTAGCCGGCGCCAGCGCGCCAGTCAAGGTGGCGATGAGGGCAAGCGCGAATGATCGTTTCATGAAATTTCCTTTTGAAGAAACAACGGCAGGAGCCGAGTCAGCATGGATCCGACCCGGACTGTAGCAAAGTCCGGCAGAATTCAGGCGAACCCACCGCCGGGCAACTTTGCAAGGGTACACTCCAAAGATGTCAGATCATCCTGAAATCGCCCAAATGAACGCCGCGCACGTCAAGGCGCGCGCCCTCGCCCTGGGGGCGGATCTGGTGGGCATCGCCAGTGCCGCCACTCTCAACGCCTTTCCGCCCGACCCACGCTGGCCGCAGACGCCCGATCGCATTTCGCCGCGATGCAAAAGCGTGATCGTGCTGGTGCAGCGCATCCCGACCGGCGCGTTTCGCTGCAAGAGCAATATTCCGGTGCAATACATGGACATGCTGGTGCTGCGCAAGATGGACCGTGTGGCATACCGGCTGGCCGATGAGCTGGAGGAGGCCGGGCATCCGAGCCTTGTGACCGCCGCGCAGGAAACCGAGTGGACCTACAAGCGGGCGAGTTATGGACGGCTCTCGACGCGCCACCTGGGGGTGGAAGCCGGGCTCGGCACGCTAGGGCTGGAAGTCAATATCCTCACGCCGGAATTCGGCCCGCGCATTTACCTGACCGGCATTCTCACAGAGCTGGAGCTCGAAGCGGACGCGCGCATCACCGAGCAGGTGTGCATCGGCGAATCCTGCAGCCGCTGCCTGCATTCCTGCCCGGCCGACGCGGTGCTGCAGTGGGGCATCGACAAGCGCGCCTGCGCCACGGAGGCGCAGGAATTCGGCTTTGGCCAGATTGCCAAATTCTTCGAGAAGTTTATCGACGCAGACCATGCTGCGAAAAAGAGCATGGTGGTCTCGCGCGACCTGTTCGGATTCTGGCAGGGCCTGCTGCGGGTGGTGGGTTCGTTCGGAGACTGCCCGCGTTGTCTTGCGGTGTGCCCGGTCGGCAACGACTACCACGCCCATCTGGCCGACGCGCAAAAAGTGATTCCGGAGAAAACGCCGGAGAAAGTCACGCTGGCCAAAAAGTACAAGGTGGCGCGTGTTGCGCATGACGGCGGCGCGAACGACCTGCCGGGGCTGTCCGACTGGAATCGCCGCTGGGTCGGTGAAGATGGATATCAGGGCATCGTGGCCAGGCAGTTGCAGGCGTTCAAGCAGGCCCAGCGCGAGCGCGAGGCGGCAATTGCCGGCACCGCAGCCGAGCCCGGGGAGAAGATCTGATGGTCGCCATTACCAGGACACCGCTGACCGCAGCGCAAGTCAAGGCCAAGGCGCGCGAACTGGGCGCCTCGCTGGTGGGCATTGCCGATGGCGCCGCGCTCGAGATGCACCCGCCGGACCCGGCCGATCCGCGCCGTCCGTCCGATATCACGGAGCTTGATGGCGGGCGGGTGATCGTGCTTGCCAAGCGTCTCAACAGCGGTGTGGCGCGGATTCCCGGCTGGAGCGACCGTCACAAGTACTACAACGATGAACTGGCGCTCACCATGCTCGAGGAAACCTCGCTCAACCTGGTGTATTGGCTGGAAGACCAAGGCTACCCGGCAATCATCATTCCGCCTTCGCATGTCGATCCGTGGCGCTACCAGGATGACCCGTCGCAGCACCAGACCACCATCCTCTCGCTGCCGCATGCGGCCGTCGAGGCCGGCTTGGGCACGCTCGGGCTGAACCTGCAACTGCTGACCCGCGAATACGGCCCGCGCGTGGTGCTGACCGCGGTGCTGTGTTCGCTTGATGTCGAATGCGATGCGCCGATGGCCACGGCCTTGTGCCACGGGCCGGCCTGCGGACGTTGCCTGACGGTATGCCCGGCAGATGCGGTGCGCCACTGGGAGCGCGACTGGCCGGCTTGCGACACGCACCGGTCGCCGCACGGCTTCGCGCAATTGGCAAGGCACGTGATCGACATCATCGAAGAGCCGGACCCGGCGCGCAAGAAGGAGAAGCTGCGCTCGGAAACGCAGTTCAATTTGTGGCAAAGCATCCTGCGTGGCTCGGGTGTGGTGACAGGTTGCAGGCGCTGCGCCGACGTCTGCCCGGTAGGCGCCGACTATGAAACCATGCTCAAGGATGCGCTTGAGCACATACCGGAAGCTACGCCGGAGAAAACTGCGCGATTGGCGGCGATCGCGACGGCCGAAGCTGCGGGCGACAGCGGCGCGTACGCCCGGCAGCAGCGCTGGATCGGCGCCAAGCCATGAGACCCGCGCTGCGCCGCCCGCTGCCGGCCAGCGTCGGCGCGATCGCCGCGATCCAGAGCGCAGGCAAGCGCCGCGCCGTGCTGCAGGCGCGGCGCGCGCCCTACTTCAAGGACAAGCTTGCGCATGTGGACATCAACCGCCTGGACGACCCGGCCGAGTGGGCGCGCTTGCCGATACTCGACAAGGACATGCTGCGTGCCCTCACCGACGCGCAGTTCTACAACGAGTTTTGCCTGCCTGCCGCGGGGTTGAGCGAATTCTGGCGCTCCGGCGGTTCCACCGGGCGCCCCTTGTTTTACCCGCGCAATCAGGAAGACATGCACCACGCGATGGTCAGCTTCGGCCGTCTCTACGACTGCCTGGGGCTCGCGCCCGGCGAACGCGCGCATTGCTCGTTTCCATTGGGGATTCATCCGGTCGGCCAGATGCTGGCGCGCAGTGCCCAGACCTGGGGCCTGGGTGTGAATTGGGCCGGCGCCGGCACCACCACGCCTTCCGGTTTGCAGCTCGAACTGATCGAGCGGTTGCGCCCAACCCTGTGGATGGGCATGTCCAGCTACGGCCTGCACCTGGCCAACCTGGCCGACGCGCAGGGCCTGAGCCTGGCAGGCAACAGCGTGACGACCATCATGTGCTCGGCCGAGCCGCTGTCGGAGGCCAAGCGCGCCAAGCTGGAACGCGCCTGGGGCGCGCGCGTGCGCGACACCTTCGGCATGACCGAGGCCGGCATGATGGGCTGCGAGGACATGGATGGCCCCGCGCAGGGTTTCCGGGTCTGGACCGACCTGCATTGCATCGAGGTGCTTGATCCCGTCACCTATCAGCCAGTGGCCGAGGGCGAGGTGGGCGTGCTGGTGGTCACGCCCATGTTCACCAACAACGTCACACCTTTCCTGCGCTGGAATTCTGGCGATCTTGTGACCATGCACGCCGCAGTGCCCGATGCAGCCAACCCGTTTTCAGTGTTTCCGTGCCTCAAGCATGCGCACCGCACGCTGGGGTTTTTCAAGGTGCGCGGCATCAACATCAACCACGCCGAATTCGAGGATTTCATTTTCAGCGACCCAAGGATCAACGATTTCAAGGCCGAACTGCATGCAACGCCGCAAGGCCTGGATATGTTCAAGGTGTCGATCGAGACCCGGCGTGACGTCGATGGTGCGGCGGCGGCGCTGGCGCTGCGTGGGGCGGTGAAGCAGCGCTTCGAGCTGACCCCGGAGCTGGAATTGCTGCCGCCGGGTACGCTGGCGCGCGAGTTCGAGGCATCCATCAAGGCGCCGCGGTTCGTAGACAAGCGGGGTTGACGCCTGCGGCACAAGCTTGAGGCTGCGTCGCTCAAGGGACGGCGCGCAAAACCCGGCGCCCGCAGGTATCCACAGCTTGATCAACGAAGCTGGCTTCCGACATGGATGCAGTGCCTCTTGGCGCTGCAGTACGGCTCAGGGTTCGAATGTCTCGATAGTCAGTTCCCCGACCACCCCGAAGTGCTTGACGTTCGCGGTGATAAGGGTGGCCTTGAGCTCGATGGCGGTGGCGCCGATGAGCGCATCTGCCAGGCGCATACCGTGCGACAACGCCAAGTGGTCGATCAACCGGGCCGCGCGCTCGCTGATGGCCGGCGTGATCGGCACGATCTCGGTATTGCGCGCGGCCAGCCCCCTCTTTAGCCGCGCCAGATCGGCCTTGTCGCGGCAGCCTTGGGCCAGCTCGATATAGGTCACCACTGAGATGCGCCAGGCGGGCAGTGCATGCAGCCGCTGGGCCGCGCCCACATGTCCGCGCGTGAGCCAAACCAGCACATCGGAGTCGATCAGCATCGGCGCAGGCTCTTGAGCCACCATCCCTAGTGCTTCACTCAAGCCTTGAGCCGTCGTCGTTGAACCGCGAGGCGCGCAGCTTGCGTACGTAGCCGGCCACGTCGGCCATGTCCTCGCGATCGCGCCACATGCCGAACAGCGGATCGTCGGCGAAGGCCTCGGCCACCAGGGGTTCTTCCTCGATCCGTACTGTCACCAGAGTGTCGCCGGCCTTGGCGAGCTTGGCGCGCCATTTCTCCGGCAGCTCGGCTACCGGCACATGCTCGAATATCACCGTGTTCATCGCTGATCCTTTCCTCGGCGGCCCTGCTTCGCGAGCAAGGCCTCGATCACTTCCATCACCGCACGCTGCTTGGGCTGCGGTTGCGCGCTGATGCGCTCCAACTGCCGCTGAACCGGCGGCGCGGGCCGCAGTTGCGCGGCGCGTGTTCGCCTTCGGCCATCAACTCATCGCGCGACACGGGAAGCGTCTTCGCCAGCAGCCGCAGCGTGGGCACCGGAATACGCCGCTGCCCCACGTCGTAGGTCTGCACCGTCTGTTGCGACACCCCCAACGCTAGGGGCCAGTTGAAATTGCGTGATGACGCCCGCCTCGCGCAGCCTCGGCACGCGCTCACCGAGTCCGGCAAAGAAGGTGCGTTCGTCGTCGCGGATGGTCATGGCAGGCATCTGAATGGTCAGTGATGCCAAGGTCAGGGCTCCACGTGGACGCGTAGCTGGCAATACTACCTTGATTGGCACTAGGGTCACCTGGGCTGCAAGGCGGCGGTGACGCCGGACACAAACCGTAATGCGCCCTGCGGGTTCGCTGCCGGGTTGGTGGCCGGCAACGGTTGTTGTAAGCTGTTCCGTCAGCGTTGCAAGGTCCAGTGCTCGAATGTTCATGACGTGTCATCCACCGGTCTGACCCGAGCCGCAATCCGTTTGGCGCCCCGTGCCGGACCCAAAGAGGAGCAAGTCAATGAATGCCGTCCCTGCCCCACCGCCACGCCCCGACGCCGCCCTGATCGCCGCACTTGAAGCGGCGCGCTATCACCCCCTGTGGGACCGCTACAAGCGCATCACCCCGATTGCGCCCGCAGCGCCCGACTCCGCTGCGCTGTGGCGCTGGCGTGATTTCGAGCCATTCGTCGCCCGCGCCGCCACCGAGGTGCCGATCGAGGATGTCGAGCGGCGCGCCATCATCATGGCCCACCCCGCGTTCAATGGCGCGACGCAAACCACCAGCAACCTCCTGGCGGCGTTTACGGTGCTCAATCCGGGCGACCATGCGGTGCCGCACCGGCACACCGCCTCGGCGATCCGCTTTTCCACCCGCGCCGAGGGTGCCTACACGATTGTCAACGGCCGCCGCTGCGCGATGGCGCCTGGCGACCTGGTGCTGACCCCGCCGCTGTGCTGGCATGGGCACATCAATGCCTCTGAGGCGCGCACGGTCTGGTTCGACGCCGCCAACATTCCCCTGGTCGGCAACCTGGACGCCAATTTCTTTGAACCCGGCTCGCGCTCGGATGCAGATTTCTGGAAGGTCGACGCAGGCGAAGAACGTCTGTGGGCGGCGGCAGGGTTGGCGGCGGTCGGTGCGGCAGGCCCGAGCGCGGTCGCGCAGTCACCGAAGTACCACTATCCCGGTGCGCTGACCCGCGCAATGCTCGATGCCGCGCCTGCCGCCGCGGACGGTGCGAAGCTGTTGCGCTATACCAACCCGGCCACCGGCGGCGCGGTGATGCCGAGCCTGGACTGCTACGCGATGCGCCTGGCCGCAGGTGCGGCAACGCGCGCGCGCCGCACCACCTGGAACACCATCTGTCTGGTGGTCGAAGGCGCCGGCCGCAGCAAAGTCGGTGACACCAGCATTGCGTGGGAAAAGCACGACGTGTTCACCATTCCGCACTGGGCCTGGGCCAGTCACACCGCCGCCAGCGCGGATGCCGATCTTTTTCTGGTGACCGACCGTTCTCTATTCGAGCATCTCGATTTGCTGCGCGAAGAGATGCAGTGATGACCGAAAAGTCACACAAAAAGACCGCGTTGATTGTGGGTGCCACGCGCGGCCTCGGCCTGGCGCTGGCCGCGGAATATATCCGTCGCCGCTGGCATGTGATCGCCACCGTCAGGCAGGCGATGTCAATTAGCAGAATCAGATCCTGCCCTGGTAGGTCGCGGGTTCGTCTCGTGAACGGCGGCTTCAAGCAGCGCAGGCAGGGGGCGGGCGCGGCAGATTCACAGCCGATGCAGGTTTGTCAGTGCACGGGCGCGCAATGCGCTGACAAACGCCGCGACAGGATGCCGATCGAGACTACCGAATAGGCAGCGCCTACTTGTCCCACCAGTGCATCGAGTCCTGGCCTTCACCCTGCCTGCCATTCGGTCCACCACCACCCGAACGCACATACACCTTGCGCGCATAGCCGGCCTTGAACTTGCCGTCGAGCGCATCGCGCAGCCAGTCCATGCCCATCATGTGGATGTCGGCGCGATTCGGGTCGCCATCGAACAGGCGGGTCTGGTGGTAGTTGTCTTCGTAGACCCATAGTTCCTCGGGCGCACTGATCTTGTCGTAGAACTCGTAGATCATTTCGGTCGGACTGCGAGCATCGTATTCGCCCACGGTCAGCATCACCGGGCATTTGATGCTGCTCTCACGGCCGGCGACCGTCATCTTGCTGACGATGGTGTCGAGCGCGGCTTCCGACTCGGCGCCGGTCAGGCAGCCGAATGGCTGCTTGTAACGCGGCGAGAAGGTGTCGTGGGTGAGCTTGATGTTGCGCAGGTTGCCGGTGTCCTGGCCGGGACCATCCGTCACCATCGGATGCATGCCGCGATGATGGGCATGGACCACGCGCGGATCGGGGTACATTTCCTTGGTCAAGTCGCAGCCGGGAATGAAGATAACCACCGGCGCCTTCGGCTTGCCGGGCAGGAGATGCAGGTTGTACTGCAGCTCAACGCCTTCGAATGGCACTTCCACGCGCTGACCCAGGCGATGGCATGCGACTACACCCAGACCTGCAGCACGTAATCGAACGGCGCCTGACCATTGAACAAGTCGACCCGCTGCAGCTTGATGCGAAAGCCGCCACCATGTTTGACAAGCGTATGCCGATAGGTGCCGCCGAAGTGGCGCATGTTGTCGCGTCGCAGTTCCATCATGTGGAAGCGTGAGCGCACCACCACTTCCTTGCCCGTTTCAGACTCAATGACGACATTGCCGACCACATGGTTGGTGGCCCACATCGGCGCCTGCGACCAGGCGTTCGGGTGTGTCACGCGGCCCATGCGCACGCTCATCAGCAGCTTGTCCTCGGCAAAGATCGAGGCGGAACCCTCCCACTCGGTCTGCTCCGGCAGCGCCGGCATCCAGTAGACGCCGTCGTCGGCGAACAGGTCGATGTAGTCCTGCCACAATTTGTTGTCGAGAAGCTCCGACTGACGGAACAGGAACTGTTCGATTCGATCTTGCAGATCACCACTGGTGGCAACTGCCTTGAGCGCACGCGGCGCGGTCAGCGCGCCAGGGGCTGCGCGGGGCGAGTGATCCGGTGCGATCGATTGCGCACCGGTTTTTCTGGCGGAGGCGCCGGCGCGAATCACCAGGCTGCCGGCAAGCGCTTTTTTCAACAAGGGGCGGGCTGCGGCTTTTTTCACAGGGGTTCCTGTATTGCCGGAGGGCCTGCGCGTGCTTTTGCCTGCGTTCTTTTTCGCCGTCGTTTTTTTGCTGGCCATTATTTTGCCTCCGCCAAATATTCGACCCAGGCCTTGAACTGGCTGCGCATCACGCCTTCGGAGGTGCCTTTGTTCGAGTAGGTCACGCCGTTGTCGATGGTGTCGCGCCCGAATTCGCGATGAAAGCTGACCCAGTTAAGGCCGGTCGATTCAAGCCCCCATTGGCCCTTGGTCCAGTTTTCCAGATCGTCGGCGTTGATCATGGTGGCCGGTGAATTGACCAGGTTGTAGTACCAGAGCGAGCGTCGATAAATCGCCTCGGGCGCGCCTTTCAGGCGGAAATGCCAGATCTCCGACAGCGTCTTGTTGGGCGCCAGTGGGCGCAGCACGCGCAGTTGCTGCAGCGGCGACTGCACCGACAGGTAGGGATACACCAGCACATGGTGGATCGAGCGCGACAGATACTCCTCCGTCTTCTCGCGGCCGTAGGCCTTTACCATCAGCTTTTCATAGGCCTTGGTCTCCGGGTCCTGTGGGCGCAGTCCCATGTAGGCCTTGAGCACGCCGTGGCCGCGCGGGAAGTTGATGGTTTGTACGCCATCCCATTGTTCGAACGAGGAGGCGAAGGTCGAGAGGTAGTGGTAATACAGCGGCGCCTTGCCGCCATTGGCGGCGATCTGCTTTTCGATGCGCCCGGCGGCCACACCGGTGGATTGGTGGGTCACTGAAGGGTGCAGGGAATCGAGCTGGTTTTCCATGAAGAACTTCCAGTTCGAGTGCTGCACCACGCGATGGCACACCGGCACCACTTCAACTTCGCCCTCGGGCGCGCGGTCGCACATGTCGTCGAAGGCGACCTTCGACTCGCCCAGGAATTCAAGCAGCGAGGGGCCGCCGGCGGCCAGGCTGGCAAACACGAAGCCGCGGTAAGACGCAACCCGAGGTGCCGCCTTCATGTGGCAATCCGGGTTGTCGCGCGTCAGGCGCGTGCCGTCGTAGCCTTTTTGCAGCGGCATGCTTTCGAGCTTGCCGTCGAGATGAAAGCTCCAGGCGTGATACGAGCAGACGAAATTGTTGCCGGTATTGCCCTTGAGTCCACCGCATAGCTGCACGCCGCGGTGCGGGCAGCGGTTGTACAGCACGCGCACCTGTGCATCCTTGCCGCGCACCATCACCATCGGCTGGCGGCCAATCTGCAGGGTGGCGTAGTCGCCGGTGTTTTTTACCTGCGACTCGTGGCCGCAATACACCCAGACCTTCTCGAAGATGTTGCTGATCTCAAGGTCGAAGACCTCCTGGCTGGTATACGCCAGACGATGAACGCGGTCGGGTTCGACCATTTTTTCCGGGGTGAGTTGCATCAGTTCTCCTTGGAGTAAGGGAAGCACTGAATGAGTCCGCAGGTTGCGAAAGCCGCTCTTGCAACCGGTTGAATTGAAAAGAACATCTGTTTGATGGTCTGAATTCCAGGACTTATTCAGGGTTTTTGAGCATGCCGGGGCGGGCGAGGCCGTGGCAGAGCCGCACACCATAGCAATGCCGGCGTGGGCTTACAACAACAACGCATGCCATTTCCATTGCCATTGGTTATGGATTATCGACGGATTCAGCTTTTTCTGGCGGCAGCGCGCCACGGACGCCGACCTCGTACATGACCAGTTGTTCAACGAGGCCGGCGCCGTGGTGGCGCGTAGCGGCCACCCGCTGGCAAGCCGGCGCAGTGTTGCACCGTTGGATTTGCTTGCGCAAAGCTTCATCCTCGCGCGCCGGCGTGAGCTTGAGCGGGTGGCTTTCGACGATCTGTTTCGCGCCCATGAACTTGAACCGCCAGAGCCGGTGATCGAAAGCACCTCGACGGTGCTGATGAAGGCGGTGGTGATGCAAAGCGACATGCTCACCTTCATTCCGCGCGAGTTGATGTGGTGGGAGGAGCAGGCCGGGCAGCTGGTGGCGCTCAACGTCAGCGGCAGCCCCTGGGTGCGCCGGGTCGGCATCACGCGGCGGCGGCGCGGGTCATTGAGCCCGGCGGCGCGCCTGTTGATCGAGGCGCTCAGGCGCAGCGCGCAGGCGTTGGCCCCGGCTGGCGCTTGAGTTCGACCATCGCGGAGACAATCGGAACCTATCGGCAAGCGCCCGCCACTTGAGAGTGGGTGTCCAGGAGTCCGCGCGCCATCGGTAACAAGCGATGCCGGCTAGCAGGTACTCTACGGCACCTGCTTATTGAAACGCCTGAATCCCGGTCATCGCGCGCCCGAGAATCAGCGCATGAATGTCATGTGTGCCCTCATAGGTGTTGACCACTTCGAGGTTCACCATGTGGCGGATGATGCCGTATTCGTCGGAGATGCCGTTGCCGCCCAGCATGTCGCGCGCGACGCGCGCGATGTCGAGCGACTTGCCGCATGAGTTGCGTTTCATGATCGAGGTGATTTCGGGCGCCGCGCTGCCTTCATCCTTCATGCGACCCAGGCGCATGCAGCCCTGCAGGCCCAGGGTGATCTCGGTCTGCATGTCGGCCAGCTTTTTCTGGATCAGCTGGTTGGCGGCCAGCGGGCGGCCGAACTGTTTGCGGTCGAGCACGTACTGGCGCGCCCGGTGCCAGCAGTCCTCGGCCGCACCCAGGGCGCCCCAGGCGATGCCGTAACGTGCCGAGTTGAGGCAGGTGAACGGGCCCTTCAGGCCCTCCACGTTCGGCAATTCGTTTTCCGCCGGCACGAATACTTCATCCATCACGATTTCGCCGGTGAGCGAGGCGCGCAGGCCGAATTTGCCGTGGATGGCCGGGGCCGACAGGCCTTTCATGCCTTTTTCCAGGATGAAGCCGCGAATGCGGCCTTCGTCGTTTTTCCCCCACACCACGAACACATCGGCGAAAGGCGAGTTGGAGATCCACATCTTGGCGCCAGTCACCGAAAAACCGCCGGGCACGCTCTTGGCGCGGGTGATCATCGAGCCCGGGTCGGAGCCATGATTCGGTTCGGTCAGACCGAAACAGCCGATCCACTCGCCGCTGGCCAGTTTGGGCAGGTATTTTTGGCGCTGGGCTTCGGAGCCGAATTCGAAAATCGGCAGCATCACCAGCGACGACTGCACGCTCATCATCGAGCGGTAACCGGAATCGACGCGCTCGACTTCGCGGGCGATCAGGCCATAGGCCACATAATTGAGCCCCGGGCCGCCGTATTCGGTTGGAATCGTCGGCCCCAGAAGGCCGATCTCGCCCATTTCACGAAAAATCGCCGGGTCGGTCTTTTCATGGCGAAACGCTTCGAGAATTCGCGGCGCGAGTTTGGACTGGCAATAGTCGTTGGCGGCATCGCGCACCATGCGCTCATCTTCGCTTAGCTGGTCATTGAGCAACAGCGGGTCGTCCCACTGGAATTGGGCTTTGACTTTTTGCGGAGCAAGCATGCGGCGCCTCGGAGGAAATGGGACTTTCAGGATCGAAGATTATAGACCGCCGGTTTGCGCTCGCCACTCTGCGTTGACACTCTGCGTTGCGTGTCGGCCGGCAGGCGGTTGCCTGCCCTTTGCCGCATTTGATGGCCGGTGAAATCCAACGCAAGCGCAGTACACCCGGATCCAGCCAAACGGCAAAAATGGGCCTTATTGATCGGTCCCAAAAACATGACAGCACAGCCAGAGGCATGTTTTTGTCATGAATTATGCAATTCTCATTGGTCTGGCACCACTGCGGTGGCTTCGATCTCCAGCCTTGCCTCGGGCTCAATCAGTGCGGTCACGCCAAAGGCCGACATCGGCGGGAAATGGCGACCGATGATTTCCTTGTAGGCAGCACCGACTGCCGGCCACGCCGCTACATACTCGTCGCGGTCCAGCACGTACCAGGTAAGCCTGACCAAGTGTTCGGGCTTGCCGCCAGCCTCGGCCAGGATGGCCACGATGTTGGCCAGGGCCTGCCGGGTTTGCCCGGCGAAGTCGCGTGCATGCCAGACACCCTGTCCGCCGGCGCCACTGGCCACCGGGTCCCAGCCGACCTGGCCGCCGATCATCACAAGGGTGCCACGCGCGGCTAGACCGTTCGAATAGCCGCGCGGCTTGGCCCAGCCAGGGGGTTGCAGGATTTTCACGAGTGCCTCCACGCCTTGCGCGATCGTCTGATTGTTGACATATAAATAGTTTAGACCTAAAGTAATTGGCAGGCAATTGCCATCGAATCGCGGGCTTCTGGCCGCAACTCCTCGAGCTTACCGAAACCGTCCTTCATGTTGACTCTGTATGAACTAGGCGCGCCCGACGGTGCGCACTACAGTTCCTTTTCCTGGCGTACACGCATGGCGCTGCGCCATAAGGGCCTGGCCTTCGAATCGGTGCCGGTGCGGGTCTCGGACAAGGCGGCCATCGGTTTCTCGGCGCAGGGCAAGGTGCCGATCCTTCGCCATGGCGAAACGGTGGTGTTCGATTCCTGGAAGATCGCCGCGTATCTTGAGGCCACCTTTCCCGATACGCCCAGCCTGTTTGGCGGCGCCAGTGCTGCCGGTTTATGCCGGTTTGTCAATGCCCTCGCCGATCGGCAATGGATGGCGGCCTTGGCGCCTGCATGCGCATTGGCGGTCACGCAAATGGTCGACGCCGGTGATGCCGCACATTTGCGGGCTGGTTTCGAGAAGGGCTTCGGCAAGACGCTGGAGGAGATGCAGGCTGCGCGCGCAGCCTCGCTCAAGGCGTTTGGTCGCGCGCTCGACCCCTTGCGCGCAACCCTGCGCAGCCAGGCCTATCTGGGCGGCGCGGCTCCCTGCTACGCCGATTACATCGCGATGAGCCCGCTGCAATGGGCGCGCATCATCGATGCCGCGCCGGTACTCGAAGCCGACGATACGCTCCTGTCCTGGTTCGAACGCATGCTCGACTTGTTTGACGGCTTTGCCCGCGCCGAGCCGGCGCGGGCGACTCGCGGCTGACGATGGCGCAGATACGAATCGAATTCGACCCGGCGCAGAGCGCCGCTTATCGCAGCGCCGGTTTGTGGAACGACGAGGTGCTGGGCGACTGGCTGGCCCGCAATGCGTCGGTTCACGGTCAACGCCTGGCCTTGCGCCTGGGGGAGCAACGCTGGACCCATGCGCAACTTCGGGACGGGGTGGCGCGCCTGGCCAACGCCCTGCAGCACCTGGGCGTGAAGCGCGGTGAGGTGGTGGCGGTGCAGTTGCCAAATATCCCGCAATTCATCTTCGCCTATCTGGCGATTGCCGCCATCGGCGCGGTGATGCAGACCGTGCACATGGCCTATCGCGGCGCCGACATCGAAGCGCTGCTCAAGCATGGCGGCGCGGTGGCGGTGATCTGCATGGGCGACACTGCCGACCTGGCAACGGCCAGCACTTACCTGGCGATGCAGCCGCGCCTGCCGGCGATGCGACAGGTAATCGTCGCCGGTGATGGCGTACCGCCGGGAGCGCTTGGGCTCGCCGGCCTTGCTGCGTCTGAGCCAGCTTCGATGCCGCCCACGAATCTCAAGGGTTCGGAAGCGTTTTTGTTGCTCTACACCTCTGGCACGACCTCGTCGCCCAAGGGGGTGCCGCATGCCTACCAGGACTTCCTTGCCAATGCCCGACTGTCCGCCGAGGCATTGGCGGTGTCTTGCGACGACACCTTGCTGTCGGCGGCACCGTTTACCCATTTGTACGGTCTGTTCACGGTCAACCTGGCGCTGGCCAGCGGCGCCGCCATCGCCTTGCTGCCGGTGTTCTCCCCGCCCGCCTTCGCCGAGGCGATTCGCGTATTGCGCCCAAGCATAGGCTTCACCGCTCCCGCGCATATCGCCGCCTGCATGAACGGCGGTTTGTTCGATGGTCTCGACCTGAGCTGTTTTCGGTATGTGCAAATCTCCGGCAGTGCGGTGCCGCCCGCGCTTGGCCGCGCGCTTGAACCCCTGCTCGGGGCGGGGCGGGTCATGCAGCTTTGGGGCATGACCGAGCTGCAGGCGGGCGCGTACACGCGGCTGGGTGATGCGCTGGCGGTGCGTACCGAGACCACCGGGCGGGCATCGCCGGGCACCGAACTGCGCATCGTCGACGCCGCGGGCCTTGAGCTGCCGGTGGGAGAAGAGGGCGAACTGCAGATGCGCGGCCCGTCGCTGTTTCAAGGCTATCTTGACAACCAGGAGGCCACGCACGATGCTTTCGCTGCAGATGGCTGGTTTCGCAGCGGCGATCTGGCGACTCTGGATGTGAATGGCAACCTGCGCCTGACCGGCAGGGTCAAGGACCTGATCAACCGTGGCGGCGTCAAGTTCAATCCGGCCGATGTCGAAGCCCTTCTGCAGAAGCATGCGGCGGTAGCCGAGGTGGCGGTGGCACCGATCCCGGACGCGGTTCTGGGCGAGCGGGCCTGCTGTTTCGTGGTCGTGCGCCCGGGTTTGTCGCTAGACTTCTCCGCCATGCAGCGCCATCTGGCGGATGCGGGCTTGAGCAAATTCAAGTGGCCCGAGCGTCTGGAAATTGTCGCGGCCATGCCGCTCACTCCGACCCGCAAGATCATCAAGGCGCGGCTGGTGCAGGATCTTTTGCGACGAGCATAGAAAGCCGGATTGGCCATGAAAATCGAAATCCTGGGTGGCGGTCCCGCCGGCCTGTATAGCGCGATCCTGATCAAGAAGTCGTTCCCGCAGGCGGTGATCCGCGTGGCGGAACGCAATCGCGCCGACGACACCTTCGGCTTCGGCATCGTGCTGTCCGACGCGACGCTGGCCAATCTGCGCCAGGCCGACGAACCTTCGTACCGCGAGATCGCCGCCAACTTCGCCTACTGGGACGACATTTACGTTCATTTCAAGGACAGGGTGATGAAGTCGGGCGGCCACGGCTTCTCCGGCCTGCTGCGCTTGAAGCTGCTCAACATCCTGCAGAAGCGCGCGGCCGAATTGGGTGTCGAGATCGCCTACAGCAGCGACGCCAAAGAGGTCGACGAAGCGGCTGCGGCCGCCGACCTGGTGATCGGGTCCGATGGCATCAACAGCGCCGTGCGTGAGCGTTGGAAGCAGCATTTCAAGCCCAGTGCCGACCTTCGCAGCAACAAATTCTGCTGGTTGGGCGCCACCATGTCGCTGCCCGGTTTCACCTACGCCTTCAAGGAAAACCAGCACGGCATCTGGAACCTGCATGCCTACATGTTCACCCGGCCCGGCGATCCGCCGCAATGCACCTTCGTGCTCGAAACCACCGACCAGGCATTTCGCAATGCGGGACTGGTCGTCGAGGACCAAGAGCGCACAGCGCGCTATTGCGAGACCGTGTTCGCCGACGTGCTCAAAGGCAACCGGCTTCTGAGCAACCGTTCGTTCTGGCGCAACTTCCCGACCATCAAGTGCGAGAAGTGGAGTCACGAGAACGTGGTCCTGCTGGGGGATGCGGCGCACACCGCGCACTGGTCGATCGGCTCGGGCACCAAGCTGGCGTTGGAAGATGCGATCGCATTGCATGCATCGGTGCTGCGCCATCCGCGCGACCTGCGCGCGGCATTGGTCGACTACGAAACCACACGCCATGAGGAAGCCGATCGCATCCAGCATGCGGCCAATGTTTCGCTGGTGTGGTTCGAGAATCTGCGGCGCTTCTGGAACATGGATCCGGTGCAGTTCAATTTCAGCATGATGAGCCGCTCCAAGGCGATCACCTTCGAGAACATGCGCATGCGCGACGCCGCCAGCGTGACCGAGCTGGAAAACTGGTGGAACGCGGAGGTCGCCAAATCTCAAGGCGCAATGCTGCCCGCAGGTTTCAGGGCGCCGCCGATGTTCGCGCCTTATCGTCTGCGCGGCATGCAACTGCGCAATCGCGTGGTGGTGTCGCCGATGGCGCAATACATGGCCAGGGATGGTGTGCCCGGCGACTGGCACCTGGTGCACTATGGCGCGCGCGCGGTCGGTGGCGCCGGGCTGGTGTTTACGGAGATGACCTGTCCGACCGCGGATGCGCGCATCACCCCGGGCTGCGCCGGCCTGTACGACGACGCGCAGGTGGCCGGCTGGAAGCGGGTGGTCGATTTCGTGCATGCCAACACGGAAGCGAAGATCTGCATGCAGCTGGGGCATGCCGGTCGCAAGGGCTCGACCCAGGTCGGCTGGGAGAAGATGGATCATCCCCTGCCCGAAGGCAACTGGCCGCTGCAAGCGCCGTCGGCGCTTGCGTATGATGCCGGCAACCAGCTCCCGCGTGAGATGACGCGCGCCGACATGCAGCGCATCACCGCAGACTTTGTCGCCAGCGCGCGGCGCGCCATCGACTGCGGATTCGACATGCTCGAACTGCATGCAGCGCACGGCTATCTGCTGGCCTCGTTTGTTTCACCGATCACCAATCATCGCCAGGATGACTATGGCGGGACGCTGGAAAACCGGCTGCGCTGGCCACTCGAGGTGTGGGATGCGATGCGCGCGGTCTGGCCGCAGGAAAAGCCCATGAGTGTGCGCATATCGGCCACAGACTGGATACCCGGTGGCACCACCTGGGTGGACGCGGTGACGATCGCGCGCGCCTTCAAGGCGCACGGCGCCGACCTGATCGATGTCTCCAGCGGGCAGACTGATCCAGCCTCAAATCCGGTCTACGGGCGCATGTTCCAGGCCCAGTTCGCCGAGGCGGTGCGCATCGACGCCGGCATCGCCACCATGGCGGTGGGCGCAATCACCACCGCCGACCAGGTCAATACTCTACTGGCGTCCGGCCGCGCCGATCTGGTGGCGCTGGGGCGACCGCACCTGGCCGATCCCCACTTCACCCTGCACGCGGCAGCCGAATACGATTATCGCGGCGTCGGCTGGCCCAGGCAGTACCTGTCCGGCGCGCAGCAGGCGCATATCCTGGCGACGCGGGCGCGCGAGGAAACCCTGCGAAAGGAAGAGGCGATCAGGTTGGAGAAGCGCGGCGTCGAATAAAGCATCGCCATCGGGCTGGCGCGAAAAGTTGCGCCGTGGCGATCGAATCTCCCTGCAATTCCAGCCGCGCTGGATCACCGCGGGAATGATGCGCGCGGTCCAATCAGACCTGCGGCAACAGTCCCTTGACGCGGTCGCCGTGTGATCAGGGTGGAGAGACGAAGCCAAAGCGCCATGGCTTCAGGCTGGCGCTGCTTCGATGCGTCGTTCGATTGCGCGGATGACCAGCCCGCTTACGAAAATGATGGCACTGGTTGCCAACAGCAAGTAAAGCATGCGCTCCCAGGCCAGGCTGGCGCCGACCAGCGCGGTGACCACCAACGGGCTGACGAACTGGCCCATGTTCGAACCCTGGTTGATCATGCCCTGTACAGTGCCCACCTGGGCATTGCTGCGTGCATGGGTCTGCGCTGCCGACATCACCGATCCCGGCAGGATGCCCACCGAGAACGAGAAGGCGACACAGCCCAGATAACGTGCCCAGTCGGGGAGTGCCGGTGAAAACACGATAACGCAGGTGAGCGCCGTGGCTACGCCCGCCATGCACACGTTGGTGCCGCGTGCGAACCCTCGCTGCAGCAGGATGCCGCCCAGCACGTTGCCCGGAATGTTGGCGGCCACCATCAGCGCGGTGAGAAGCGCGGCCACGCCCAGCGGAGTATGGCGTTCGCCGACCATGAAGGTCGGCAACCAGACCATGATGGCGTAGAAGTTGAAGGCGTAGCAGCCGAAGGCCAGCGCGATCCACCAGGGCGCGGCCTTGCGCAGCGGGCCGGCGGAAGCGCGCCACGGCGTGCCGGCGGCACCGGCAGGCGCGGCGTATTCCAGGCGCAGTGAATACAGTAGAAGCATCGCCGCAAGCGCGCAGGCGGCAGTGGTGAGCCAAAGCGCGCGCCAGCCGTGGGCTGCGATCAGGAGCGGCGCCAGCAACATGCCAAGGGTGGTGCCGGTCGGCATGTAGGCGCCCCAAAAACTGAAAATGCGCTTGCGATCGGCCACTATGGTCGATTGCATGATCAGCGCCGGTGCCGACACCACGATCGAGAGGAACCCGACGCCTTCGAAAAAACGGCTACCGAGGAGCCAGGCGGTATCCGGGGCGAATGCACCGACCACGCCGCCGGCTATCAGGCAGGCAAGCCCGGTCATGCACATGCGCAACGCGCCGATGCGCGCGGTGAAAAGCCCCATGAAAATCGAGGCCACCACGCCCAACGTGTTGAACGCCGATACCAGCCAGCCCGCTTCCTTGAGCGAAAGAGAGAACTCCGCGCGCAGCGCCGGGATCGCCGGCGGCAGTTTGCCGATATAGATGGCAGCGACCACGCCCAGGAGCAGGGCGGCGATCGCGGCTTTCCAATGCGTGCGAGTCACCAACCGGTCTTCATGCAAGGAGCCGTCGGCTGCGATGTTGAAGGTTCAACTGGCTGGCGCTTTGCCGCTGACCGTAGAGGTGGAGGTGGCTTGAGCGACCCGGGTGCGGCCGCCGCATGCGAGATGCGTGCGGGTTCACACGAACTCGACTTCGGCCTCGATCTCGACCGGAATGTTCCACGGCAGTTCGGCCACCCCGATGGCCGAGCGCGCATGGCCGCCGATTTCGGTACCGAAGACTTCGAGAATCAGGTCCGAGGCGCCGTTTATCACCCGCGGCATCTCGGTGAAGCCGGGCGCGGCATTGACCATGCCGAACACCCGCAGCCAGGCCGAAACGCGATCCAGGCTGCCTAGCGCCGTGCGCAGATCGGCCAGCATGGCCAGCAGGGTCAGGCGTGCCGACGCATAAGCCTGATCAATGCCGACCTCGCCACCGACCTTGCCGAATGGTCCGGCGAGCGTGCCATCGGCATTGAGCGGTCCATGTCCCGAAATGACGGCGCGCCTGCCGTGAATGCGAACGGCGGCGAAAGGCAGGCGTACACCGGGCGGCAGTTGCAGTGCGGCGGGCAGAATCAGGCCCAGATCAAGGAGACGTTGTTCGGCGGGCATGAAGTGGGCTTTGCGTGTGCGGCGCTGCGGGGGCGGGCCGCGATTATGCACCAGGCAACATTGGGCGCCCGGACTGACGCAGTGTGTGGCGGCAAGCCCGGGCCCTACATGCGCCCGGCGACGCCGGCCTGGCTGAAGCTCGCCATCGACTCCAGAAACCCCGCCGCTGCAAGAACCAGGGGGAACGCGAGGGCGGCGCCAGTGCCCTCGCCCAAACGCAGGCCGAGATCCAGCAGTGGCTTGGCCTTGAAGTGGCCGAGCATTGCGGCGTGTCCATGCTCGTCGGACGTGTGGGCAAAGATGCAGTAGTCCAGTACGTTCGGCGCCAGCGCCTGCGCTACCAGCAGTGCGGAGCCGACGATGAAGCCATCCACCAGGATCACCATGCGCGCTTCCGCTGCGGCGAGCATGGCGCCGCTGATCATCGCGATCTCGAAGCCGCCCAGCGCGGCGAGTGCATCCAGCGGGTGGCGCGCGCCTACGTGCAGTGCAAGGGCTGCTTCAATAACGGTGTGTTTGCGCGCCAGGCCGTGGTCGTCCACGCCGGTGCCGCGCCCGATACAGACGCTGAGTGGCAGGCCGGTGAGGTGCGCCATCAGCGCGCTGGCGGCAGTGGTGTTGCCGATGCCCATTTCACCGAATGCAATCGCGTTGGTGCCGCTGCGCGCGAGTTCTCTTGTAAGCGTTGCGCCGGCGTCGACTGCCTGCTCTGCCTGGGCCATGCTCATCGCCGCCTCGCGCGCAAAGTTGCGGGTGCCTGCGGCGATCTTGCGATCAACAAGGTCGGGGTGTGGATCGAAAGCGTGACTGACACCGGCGTCGACCACTTTCAAGGTGAGACCCGCGGCACTGGCGAAGACGTTGACCGCGGCGCCGCGCGCCAGGTAGTTCATCACCATCTGCCAGGTCACTTCCTGTGGATAGGCCGAGACCCCTTCTGCGGTAATGCCGTGATCGGCGGCGAACACCAGCAGGTGCGGCGCGGCGATGCGCGGTGTGCTCGATCCCTGGATCAGGCCGAGTTGAATTGCGATGCTTTCCAATTGCCCGAGCGAGCCAGGCGGCTTGGTCTTGGCATCGATTTTTGCGGTCAGTTGCCGTTGCAAACCGGCGTCTGCGATCGCGGCAATATCGAAAGGCATCATTGATCGACTTGTGCCGCCAGCGCGCGCGCCAGGCAGGCCGGGCACAGGCATGTGGCGACGGCCGGGTCAATCTGCACAAGCATCGGCAGGCTGGCACACCAGCATGGCGTTGCCGCCTTGACGCCACAGCCAAATTCGTCGCCACAGCGCACGCACCGGGTAGGGCTGAAACCTTCCGAACCGTCGCGCGCGGCGAGCGTTGCTTGATTCATCATGAGCGAGGCATATGCATTCGGCGTCAGGCGCATTCTATGGCACTTGAAAACCGGCGCTGTGCTCGCAGTTTGCAGTGCTTGTCGAATGTACCGCCAAGCCAAGTTGCTCCGTAGCGCACGACCGACGCCCCTTGAAAAGCTGCGAACCATCCCGACTTAGTTTGCATCGCGGCGCGTGCCGCTCATGAAACAGATCACGGAGAAATGCACATGACCACACTGACCCCCCTGTTCGCCTACTCCCGTCGCGCACCTTTCGACGCCACGCTCTCCGGACTCCTGGATGGTTTCCTGCGCGCACCGGTGCGGGCGATTCCGTTCGAAGCCAGCGAACAAGGCGACACCTATGTGGTGGCAGCTGACGTTCCCGGGTTTCGCAAGGAAGACATCGCCGTCGAAATCGATGGCGCGCGCGTAACGATTACGGCGGCAAACAAGGCCGAGCGACCGACGGTCGAAGGTGAGCGCTTGCTCTACAGCGAACGCGTTGCCGGCCGCGCCACGCGCAGCTTCGAGCTCGGCGCCGAAATCGACCAGGCGCGCGCGAATGCCCGCTATGCCGACGGGGTTTTGACCCTGACCTTGCCGAAAAAAGTCGCCGAAACCCGGAAACTTTTGCAGGTGCAGTAGCTCAAAGATGTATCTGCTTTAACGGGCAGTACGCTGGCGGCGGCTCCTTCCCCTGAAATGCCGCCGGTGCCCGCCTTACGCGCTTGCGCGACATTGCCTCACGCGACCTCCTCCCGTGTGCGGTGATGTGGGCGGGGCGGGTTCCGGTTCCCCTGCCGGTTCCCGCATCTTTTCAAAGGCGCTTCCGGTTTCCGGAAGCGCCTTTTTTCTTTCATGGCCTCCACCGTCGGCCGTGCGGACCACGATGTGAGCAGACGTTACAATTCAATCGATCGCGCCGTAGCCTGACGGGCATGAATCCCGGGGTCGCCGAATCCCGGTACTTGCCGATTTTTCCCACGCTCATCGATCTTTACCAAAAACATGACAGGCTCGTGAGAGGCATGTTTTTGTCATGAATAATGCAGTACTCAATAAACCAGGATGCGATGACCTCCGCTCACCCCAAAGTCCCTCCTGCCGTTCAGGCTTCAATTCTGGCTGAAGCCCTGCCCTACCTGCGCCGTTTTCACGGCAAAACCATTGTTGTCAAGTACGGCGGCAACGCGATGACCGATCTGAAACTGCAGCAGCAGTTTGCGCATGATGTGGTCATGTTGAAGTTAGTCGGGCTCGATCCTGTGGTGGTCCACGGTGGCGGCCCGCAGATCGAACAACGCCTGAAGCAATTGGGCATCGAGAGCGAATTCGTCCAGGGCATGCGGGTGACCGATGCGGCCACCATGGACGTGGTCGAAATGGTGCTGGGTGGCAGCGTCAACAAGGATATCGTCACCCTGATCAACCAGGCCGGTGGCAAGGCCGTGGGACTCACCGGGCAGGACGGTGCCTTCATTCGCGCCAGGAAACTGCTGATGCCCAACCCGGAAAAGCCCGGTGAAACCATCGATCTGGGCATGGTGGGTGAAATCGAGTCGATCGATCCGTCGGTGATCGATACGCTGGAGGCCGGCGGCTTCATCCCGGTGGTGGCACCGATCGGTGTGGGCAGCGATGGCCAGAGCTACAACATCAACGCCGACGTGGTCGCCGGCAAGTTGGCAGAGATACTCAAGGCTGAAAAACTGGTGCTGCTGACCAACACACCAGGGGTGCTGGACAAGGCCGGGAACCTCTTGACCAACATCACGCCGCGCGATATCGATGCCATGCTGGCTGATGGCACGCTATCCGGCGGCATGCTGCCGAAAATCGCTTCGGCGCTCGACGCCGCGCGCTCCGGCGTGCACGGCGTGCACATCATCGATGGCCGGGTCGAGCACGCGTTGTTGCTGGAGATACTGACCGATCAGGGCGTGGGCACATTGATTCGCAGCAAGTAGGACCAGCATGGTTCGGCGGCCGGCCCTTGCGCGCCAGTTTTCCTGGCAACCGTAGGCCTGTGAGCCCGCTGGTGCGTGCCGCACTCGCGCGCGCCACTTTCCTACAGCAATTTCGCGATGTCGCCAATATCCTCCTCGAACATTTCGCCCATCTCGACCAACGCCAACCTGCCTTCCCGGTCGATCACGTAGGTCTGCGGCAACCCAAGGCGCAAGCGGAAGATGCGCTCGTAGCCCGGGTTCAACATGGCTGCCAGGAAGGTGTAGCCGCGTGACTTGAGGTAGTCAGCCGCCGCCTTTTGGGTCTTGTCGATCGAGATCGCCAGCACCTCGAGGCCCCTGGACCGATGCGCGCGATAGAGTGCTTCGATATGCGGGTTCTGGCGGGTGCAGAACGGGCACCAGGAGGCCCAGAACTCCAGTACCACCACTTTACCCCTGAGCGTCGCCGGATTGAGCAGGCGCCCGTCCAGCAGGGTCAATGGCGGCAGCGCTACTACGTCGCCCTTGTTCCAGGCGCCGAAAGCTGCGACCGGCAGCGCGGCGCCGGCAGCCAGCACGAGGAAATCGCGGCGCCCAATCATGCCGGACTCAGAATTCGATCGAATCGGCGATCGCCTTGATGCCGGCCTTGGCGCATACCTCATCGGCTTCGCCGCCCGGGGCGCCGGATACGCCGATCGCGCCCAACACGGAGCCGCCGGCTTCGATCGGCAGGCCGCCGCCGAATGCGGCAACGCGCGGCGTGGCGCGAATCCCGCTCATCGGTCTCCCCGCCTGGGTTTCCGCAGCCAGCGCTAAGGTGCTGATGCGAAAACTCGCAGAAGTCCAGGCCTTGTTCATCGCCACCTCGACGGTATGCGCGCCGGCAAAGCGATCGCGCAACATGACCTGGGTCACGCCGGCGCGATCGGCCACCGCGACACCCACCTGATAACCGCTTTTGCGGCAACTTTCCAGTGCGGCGCGCGCCGCAACCAGTGCGGCTTCAGGCGTAAGCTGCTTGATGCTGAAGGTGCCGACGGCCGGTTGGGCACTGGCGTGTGTAGCTGCCAGTGCGAGCACGCCTGCTGCGAGCAGAAGTTTTTTCATTGCGATCCCCTTGCAGTCACGGCCGTATGTAGGCCCAGCCCTGTTGCTGACGTTTCATCAACTGCACCACGCCTGCCTCCACGTAGCCGATCTTCGGCAACATGTCATCGCGCGTGATTTTCTGGTTTTTCATCGTGTTCTCGCACGCCACCACCGAAACGCCGGCCGCAAGGGCCTCGGCAACCCGGTTGCCAGCCACGGAGTCCGCCTTGAGCATGCCCAGGCCCGGCCCGTAGGCCACGATCTCGATCTCGACGTTCTTCGCGCCCAGATCGGTCTGCACGTTCCTGATGTTGTTCAGGGTGAGATTCCATTTTGCCGGCTCGGCATCGCTGACCTGGAATACGATCTTGTTGCGCGTTGCGACTTGCGCGTGCGCATCCCCGGCCCATGGCAGTGCCAGCGCGATGACCGCGCCCAACAGTGCCGCCAAACATGCAAACGAACCAGACTTGGTGCTCATGGTCAAACCTCCCGGGTTGTTTGCTGCGGTAAAAGGGGACGGATGCACGCTCGTGGCGCCGGGGAATCTTCTGTTCGAACAACTTGCTAGGCGATCCCGGGGTTGCCGTGCATGCCCTTGATCACAGGCAGGTTCAGCTTGACCGGCTTGATGACCTTTTTGGAGCGCAAATAGCCGGCGACCAGATCCCAGATCGGCTCGCCCTTTGCGCCTTCGGCAACCGGCGCCCAGCCGGCCACCTTGTACTTCTTGTCTGCCTCGATCGGCTTTCCCTTGAGGCGCATCGCGGAAATCCGCCCGCCCATTTTTGCGATCGGATCGCAGGTATAGGTCATGCCGCCGACCCGCACCATGTCGCCGCCTTGCTGATAGTAGGGGTCGGGATTGAACAGGTTGTCGGCCACATCTTCCATGATGGTCTTGATCTGCTCACCGGTGAATTCATTCAGGGTCACATGCGGGTAGGTGATCGCGGTCTGGTCCATCACGTGGTCCAGGGTGATGGCCTGGCCAGGCAAGAGGGAGGTACCCCAGCGGAAGCCGGGCGAGAACGCCAGGTCGGCGCCCTTGACCTCCATCAGGGCGTCGAGGATCACCTGGTCGAGCGTGCCGTTGAAGTTGCCGCGCCGGTATAACAGGCCCTCGGTGACCGCGAGCTTTTCGTCAAGTTTGGCCTTGTAGGGGGCGCGCACGCGGTCGATCAGGGCCTGCATCTCGGCGTCAGCCTTCAGGTATCTCGAAAAGACCGGCAGCAACTTGTAGCGAAAATCGACCACGCGACGGTCACGTACTTCAAGATCGAGCACGCCGAGAAATTTCGCGTTGCTGCCGGCATTGGTGACCAGTGTTTGCCCGGAGGCATTCGTAACGATCACCGGTTGCGGCACGCCGTCGTGGGTATGGCCGCCCATGATGGCGTCGATCCCGGTCACGCGCGACGCCAGCTTGATGTCCACATCCATGCCGTTGTGCGAAAGCAGGATCACCGCGACAGCGCCCTTGGCGCGCGCTTCGTTGACCGTCTTTTGCATGTTTTCATCCTGGATGCCGAAATTCCAGTCCGCCACCAGGTGGCGCGGATTGGCGATCGGCGTATACGGAAACGCCTGGCCCACGATCGCCACCGGCACGCCGTTCATTTCGCGCATGACGTACGGGGCGAATACCGGATCGCCGAAATCGGCGGTCTTGATGTTCTGGGCCACGAAATCGACTCGGCCCTTGAAATCCTTCGCCACCACTTCCTCGACCCGCTTGGCGCCCAGGGTGAATTCCCAATGCCCCGTCATCACATCCACGCCCAGCAGCTTGCAGGCGTCGATCATGTCCTGGCCGTGGGTCCAGAGGGCCGTCGCCGAGCCCTGCCAGGTATCGCCGCCGTCGAGCAACAGGGCACCGGGACGTGAGGCGCGCAACTTCCTGACCAGCGTCGCCAGGTGGGCAAAGCCGCCGGTCTTGCCATACAGCCTGGCGGCGCGCGCGAAGTCGATATGGGTAAAGGCATGCGCGACATTGCGTGCCAGATCGCGCGCCTGACCCTTTGGCGCGATGAGCGGGTTCATCCTGAAATGATCGAGCAGCGCCTGACCTACCAGGTGAGGGGGGCGTCCGATGGCATCGGCCACGCCCAGGTTGACGTTCGGTTCACGGAAATACACCGGCAACAACTGTGCGTGGCAATCGGTGAAGTGCAGGAAATGCAGGTTGCCGAAGGTCTTGAAATCGTACAGATCGGCGGCCGGATTGGCGCCAAACGCGTCGCCTGCCTTGAGGTTCATGCCAGACGCTGCGGCAATCGCGAGCAAGTTGAGGAATTCACGACGGTTCATCAGCGTTCTCTTATGGATTGAGGCGAAAAAAGGGGCGCGGTCGCGCCCCGTGCCCGGCCGCCTACTTGTTTACCGGCGAGTCCGGATCGAGCAACAGGGCGGTGACATGCTTGATCTGTTGCTCGGTCAGGATCCCGTTGTGCCCGAAGCGCGGCATGTTGGAACAGGCCGTGAATGCTTGCGGGTTGTAGATCTTGCCGTAGGTATAACGTTGCATGGCCTCGGAGTTTCCGCGCAGCTTGCCGTACCCGAGAAGCGGTGGGCCGATGGTGCCGAAGGAGATCTCGGCCGGGCTCATCTGGTGACAGGCATAACAGTTGCCACCTGCCGGACTGGTGGGGTTGTCGGAAAACTGCTTGCCCACGCCGGACTGGGCGATTTTCTCGCCTTCGCGCCAGTCACCCAGCAGCTTGCCATCAGCCGGGTACTTGAGCAGTGCTTGCTGCGCCTTTTCCATGCGTTCAAGTTCTGCGACCGGCGGCTTCTTGTCCAGTTCAACGCTGCATACCGCCTGTGGCTGATCCTGGGTCAGGCGGTCAAGCGTGGCCTGGCCGCTCTCCTTGAAAGAGGCCCGCAACACTTCTGCGGCCTGCTGCACGTAACGTGCGTCGGACATTGAAGCGCAGCCGGCGATCGTGGCGAGCGCGCCCGCGCCCATGAGTGTTCTGGAGATTATTTTCATGGAATTGGTCCTGGCGGCTAGCGCTTGATTGCCGGGGCGTTGAACTCGGCACCGTTGGCGTTGCGTGCCAGGAAGGTGGTCAGCGCAATCGAGGCCTCGGAAGTGAATTCGAGCGCCGGAAAGCGCTGTTGCCGGAAACAGTCGAACAGGCGCCACTGGAAGGTGCGCAGTTCTCCCTGCGATACGCGGTAGGCGGGCCAGGTGGTGTAGGCGCGCTGGGCGTCTTTGGTTTCGGTCAGGTTGGGCAAGTCCTGCAGGCGAATGCGTTTGCCGGTCTCGGAGTGGCAGGTGGCACAGGAAAAGTCGTGTGGTCCGCCGCGGAAATAGAACATCTTCTTGCCCAGCTCGTACGATTCGCGCAGTTTCGGGTGATCCAGAGCCACGTTCATTTTCACGCCCCTGGATTCGGCGGTAATGAAGGCGACTAAGGCCTCGTTGTCGGAGCGCTGGTTGCCGTTGCCGAAAGGCCGTGCACGGGCCTCTGCCTGGCTCAAGCCCTGGATGTTCATGCGGCAATGGACCAGGCGGGCTTCAAGATCCATCACCTGGCCGGCATCGGCGAAGAATTTCGGCAGTTCGGCATAGGCGCCGCTGACTCGGCCGGGACCCTTGCCAAGGTCACAGGTCTCGAGCGACGCGCCTTTCGGCCCGGCTTTCTTTTTCCACAGGTCCTCGCCACGCGCTTCCCACAGTTCGGCCGGATTGCCGCTGGCCAGCGCCTGACGGTATTCCTCGATTTTCTTGATGGTGTCAGCGCCGCTTTGCGCCATGGCGCCTGTACAGGCACAAGCCAACGCGAGCGCCGCAAGAGCGGGCCATGTTCGAACTTTCATCGGGTCTCCTCGGAAATCGATCCATCGTTTGCGCCGATACCTGGTCGGGGCGAAATTGTTGCAGGCGTCGCGTGCTTGCCGCGCCGGCGGGCACACACTTTGACTACGCGGTGTGACTACGCGGCGATCGTCGCTTCGTCGGTACGCTTGTCGCCCTTGTTGTCGGTCCAGGTAACGCTCACCTTCTCGCCGGCCTTGGCGCCGCTGAATTGAAACTGCAAATACGGATTCTTGGAAACCGCGGGGCCCCACTCGGCCATCAGCACGGTCTTGCCGTTGTGTACCGCTGTGACTTCCTGGATGAAGTGGGCGGGAACCACCTTGCCGGTGCTGTCCTTGCGCTGGCCGGTTTCCATTTCGTGCGCCATCAGGACGCGGACGACGGTCTTGTCACCTTCGAGTTTGGCGCGAATGCGCATCGGGTCTGCCATGCTGTTCTCCTGGTCTTGCTACGGTTCTGTCGATATGTTGCGTGATTGATCAAGGCGGCATTGCGGCCGGCCGTGAGCTTTGCTGCCCACCTTGGCGCCGCAGCGTCAGCCGCCGCAACCACCCAGAGTGACCTTGATCTCGCGCGTGGCAATGAAGTATTTGCCATCAGCCTTGATCAGTGCGTGCACCTGGGAAGTCTCGCCCATCTTGACGCGTGTACTGACGTTGGGGTCGGTGCCGGCCGGGATGGTGAACGAGGCCGCCAGCGTGCTGGGATTTTTCTCGATCAGGATCGCGATGCTTTCGGTCTTGGGAATGTTGCTGGTCACGCTGACCGGCACCACCGCGCCGTTTTCCGCGATTTCCGGCGTAGAGCCCCAGCTCACGTCCTTGGTGGGCGCAGCGCTGGCACCGCCCATGCCCTTGATGACGCCGTCAACGTTTCTGGCGGTAAATGCGGCCTGGTTCCAGGCTGCATGCGCGGTGCCGGGCCTGACGAGGCCGGCGGCGACAAACAGGCCAAACACTGCAGCGGTTCCGCCTTGCCTGAGCGCCTGGCGGCGCCCGTGATCGATGTGTTTCATGCTTTTCTCCATTTCATGACAGGAATTCAAACAAGCGTCGCAACCGCAATTTTACTGCGCCACGCCGCCCGCGTTACTGCGGCGCACCCTTGAGAATCCAGCGCGCCAGCAGGCTGGCTTCGGCGTCGCCAAGCATCGTCGTCGGCGGCATCGGCACCGATCCCCACACACCCTGGCCGCCATTCCTGATCTTGTCCGCCAGGTAGTTCTCGGCCTTGTCGTTGCCCTTGTATTTCGCCAGCACCTCGTTGAAGCCCGGTCCCACGATCTTGCGGTCGATACCATGACAACCCAGGCAAGCGGCCTTGCCGGTAATTTCCCGCACCGTCGCGAACTCGGAGGCGGGCGCGCCGGCGGTGGCTGTCGCCGCGGTGGCCTGACCGCGGATCGCGCCCAGGTTGCGGGTCTGGTCGGCAAGGTTGCCGTGCGAGCCGCGCGCATGGTCGGGCAGGCTGGAGGCGACTTTCACATCAGGCCCGCAATTGCGCATGCATGCGACGTTCTTTACGTCCGGCTTTCCCGTCGGCAGCCACATGCCGTGCCGCGAGGACTTGCCGTCACGATTGGGCAACATCGCCTGGACCTCGCCAATGTTGCGGTCGGACAGCGTGAAGTCGCCAGGCAGCACCTCGGCCAGATTCAGGATGTAGGCCGTGACGGCGTAAACCTCCTCAACGGTGAGCGTTCGCGGATTGTTCCACGGCATCGCGCGATTGATGTAGTCCCACAGGCTTGATAGCGTGGAGAGCTTCATCATGGTGGTGCGTTGCGCTTCCGACCCGGTGCTAAGGCTCGCAACCCTGCCGGTCTGCAGGTCCTTCCTGGTGGTGCCGCCGATGATGGGGGTGAAGACTTCGTTGGATTCACCAAACACGCCATGGCACGACGCGCATTTTGCTTCCCATACATCCTGCCCCTTGGCGACGCTGCCGGAACCTTGGGGAAGCCCCTTGAAATCGGCACGAACGTCAATATCCCAGGCCTTGACTTCGGCTGCGGTCGCCGCGCGTCCCAAGCCCTGCCATGTCGGCTTGCCCGGGGATTGCGCCTGTGCGTTCAGGCAAAGCAGCGCAGCGAGCAGGATTGCGAGGAAGCTAGCAGCCTGTCGGACTTGGGGCGTCGAAAGCGAAAATCGGCCCCAGCGAGGCCAGTTCTTGCCGCATTCGCCGCCCCATAGCCCGGCTATGGGGCAAGAAGGCGGTGAAAACTGGACCACTGCGGTCGATTTGCAGCCGACGATTCCCAAGTCCGACAGGCTGCTAGACCTGGACATTGCTGACCTCGCCGCCGGGCGCGATCTGCCAGGACTGGATCGCGTTGTTGTGATAAATCGACTTGGCGCCGCGGACGGCGCGCAACTGGCGCATGTGCGGCTGCACGTAGCCGGTGTCATCGGTGGCCCTGCTTTGCAGGATCGCCGGTTCACCGTTCCAGGTCCAGGGGAGGTTGAATCGTGTCAGGCACTTCGACAGCACCGGAGTCTGCAGGGTTGCGGGTTTCCAGTTGCGGCCGCCGTCCAGACTGAGGTCGACGCGCCGGATCTTGCCGCGACCGCTCCACGCCAGGCCGGATATGTTGTAGGTGCCGCGGTCGAGCAGGGTCTGGCCGCCTGACGGGCTGGTGATGACCGACTTGCATTCCTGGATCGAGGTGTATTGGCGGTGCTTGCCGTCCGGCATCAGGTCTACATAGTGCATCACCTCTTCGCGCGCGCCATAGGGCTCGTCGCCGACCTCGATGCGACGCAGCCATTTGACCCACGACACACCCTGCACGCCAGGTACCACCAGGCGCAGCGGGTAGCCGTTTTCCGGGCGCAGCATTTCACCATTCATGCCATAGGCCAAAAGCACTTCGCCGGATTCGACCAGTTCCATGGGGATGGTGCGCGTGAGGCCGGAACCGTCACCACCCTCGGCCAGCACGAACCGGCCTTTCTTGTAGTCGGCGCCGCAATAGTCGAGCACGTCGCGCAGGCGCACGCCGGTGAACTCGCTGCAGGAAAGCATGCCGTGTGTGTACTGTACCGTGGGCACCGCGACGTTGCCCCATTCCATTCCGGTATTGGCGCCGCATTCGATGAAATGCATGCGCGATACCGGCGGCATGCGCAGCAGGTCGTCGATGGTGAATACGCTGGGGCGTTTGAGCAGGCTTTGATTCGCGCCGTTGATCATCAGGCGGTGCTGCGAAGGATCGAGATCATGCCAACCCTGGTGATGGCGCTCGAAGTGCAGGCCGGAAGCCGTGATGATGCCGAACATGCCCTGCAGAGGCGAAAACGAGACCGACGCCGCAGCCACCCGGGTGAGACCCGGTGACTCGCGCCGCATCAGGTTGCGTTCATGTTTCGAGGGCATGCCATAGCCGGTGGCGGCCACTGGCTGCCCAAGCGATGTGGCATGCGCTTGCGGCTCAAGAATGACGCGTTCGCCTTGGGCCTGGGCGGCGGCTGCCCCGGCCGTAGCCGCGCCGGCAGTCGCGAACGCTGCGCGCAGGAAATCCCGACGGCCACTCTGAACCCGCCGAATTTCTTCGGGATTCAGGAAATTTTCGGGAGCGCGGCATAGTCGCGCCGGCGCGTGCGCGAACATGGACATCGGGAAGCAAAAGCCTCATAAATCAGAACATCATTAAATACTAATATATATGGCCAGAACAAGTCACGCTGCGGCGCAACATCAATGCTCGCGCGTGCAATCCGACAAACCATCCACGTAACCGCTGCGCGCGCTGCATATCGTCAGGGTCTGCCGACGCGGCACGGTGGCGGCCGGCGCCAGTCCCAGGTGCACCCAGCGTCCGTATTCGTGGATCAACTGATCAAATTCCAGTGCGGAGTCGGCGATCGCGCGCGCGGCTGCAAGCGATGTTCCAAATTGTGGACAGGTGAAATCGACCGCCAGTCCGAGCGCGTGGCGTGATTCGGGTGCGCCGCCCACTGCGGCATTGAGTTCGGGGCAACGATACGCGCTCGAAATCGAAAGTGGTGCGCGCAACAGGGCCATGACCAATTCCAGGGTTTGCGCCAGACGCATCAGGCCGTCAATCTGCCACTGGTCCGGCTGATTGACGATGCCGCGTGCCAGCGCCGTGTCGGAGTGCGTCAATTGTGCGAGCGTGAAGTTGGGTGACAATCGCATGCCCGCAAGTTTACGATCCCCAAGGTGGCTGCGGGCGCATCTGATTGCCGCTGGGCGCGGGTTTCGTTGCGTGGCGAGCGCCTCGGCAGTTCCGTCAAGCGTGGTCATCATGGACGATCCGGCCCTTGCATTCCGCTCCGCGCAAAACCCTGTGGCTTTTCGATCTCGACGACACGCTGCATCGCGCCACACCGTTGATCTTCGATCGCATGAACCGGTCGATGACGCAATATGTGATGCAGCACCTGGGTCTGGCCGAACCTGCGGCCGGCGACCTGCGTCGCGCCTACTGGGAGCGCTATGGTGCGACGCTCTTGGGGTTGATGCAGCGCCATGCCGTCGACCCGGTGCATTTTCTACAAGAGACCCACCAATTCCCCGATCTCGAAACCTTGCTCGATTTCGACCGACCGCTGCGGCGGCTTCTGAAGACCCTTCCCGGCCGCAAGATCATCGTCTCCAATGCGCCGCGCCACTATGTCGACCAGGTATTGGCGTTGATGGGCATTGGGCAGCATCTGCATGCGATCGAGACGATCGAATCGATGCGCTACGTGCCCAAACCGGCGCGCTCCTCGCTGGCGCGGATTCTCAAGCGGCAGCGCCGGCGGGGTGAGAATGTGGTGATGGTGGAGGACAATCTGTCCAACCTCAAGACCGCGCGCCGCTTGGGCCTGACCACGGTTTGGGTTTCGCGCGAGCCCGGGCGGCCGGCATTTGTTGACGTCAAGCTCAAATCAGTGCTTCAATTGAGTAAGCACTCACGCCTGCACAGGGATTTTCCGGTGCGGGTTGCGTGAACTGCCATCAAACCTCACGCGCCAGACTCCCATGCCGCCACGTTCCGGTGAACGCAAGACGCAGATTCTGCAGTTGATCGCGCAGATGTTGGAGTCGCCCAAAGGCGAGAAAGTCACTACCGCCGCGCTGGCTGCGCGCCTGGATGTGTCCGAGGCTGCGCTGTATCGCCATTTCGCCAGCAAGGCGCAGATGTTCGAGGGGCTGATCGAATTCATCGAGTCCTCGGTATTTGGCCTGATCAATCGCATCACTGCCGACGAAGCCGACGGCATGAAGCAGTTGCACGCGATTGCCGCCATGTTGCTGGGATTTGCGGCGCAAAACCCGGGCATGACGCGGGTTTTGATCGGCGACGCGCTGGTCAACGAGAATGAGCGCCTGCAGGCACGCATCAACAGCTTTACCGACAAGATCGAGGCCAGCCTCAAGCAGTCACTGCGCGTGGCGGTAAGTCAAGGGCGCCTGCCGGAAACACTCGATGTCGCGGCCCAGGCCAATGCGCTCATGTGCTATGTGATCGGGCGCTGGCACCAGTTCGCCAAGAGCGGTTTCAAGAAATCGCCCACCGAGAACCTGGAGCGTCAATTGCCGCTGCTCCTGGGTTAACCCCACGCTCCAATTGGCACGCTGTTGCCAGCTATGCAGCAGCTTCACCGTGTCCGCAAACTGCGCAGCCTAGGTCCTTGGCCAGCCTGACCTGCCGCCATTCCATCACAAGGCCGTCCAGCAGCAGCAGGCGACCATTGAGGGAGTCACCCACATCCATCAGGAGCTTGAGCGCTTCGGCTGCCTGCACAGCGCCAATGATGCCCGTGAGAGGCGCGAACACGCCCATGACCGCGCAGCGCGTTTCCTCCAGGTCCTGGCCCTCGGGGAACAGGCAGTGGTAGCAGGGCGCGCCGGGCTTGCGCAGATCGAACACGCTCACCTGACCATCGAAGCGGATCGCAGCCCCGGAGACCAGCGGCTTGCCGTGTCTGACGCAGGCGCGGTTGAGATCATGCCGGGTGGCGAAATTGTCGCAACAGTCGAGTACCACGTCGGCGCCGGCAACCAGTTCGTCAAGCATCTGACCGGCCGCGCGGGCTTCCAGCGCGATCACTGTCACGTCCGGGTTGTACTCGGCGATGGTTTGGCGACCGGACCGGGCCTTGGGCAAACCCACGGCCGCATTGCGATGCAGGATTTGTCGCTGCAGATTGGTCAAATCGACGCTGTCGCCGTCGACCAGGGTGATGCGACCTACTCCGGCAGTGGCCAGGTACAGCGCGGCAGGCGATCCCAGTCCACCGGCGCCGATGACCAGCGCATGACTGGCAAGCAGTCGCTGCTGCCCTTCGATACCGACCTGTGGCAGCAGAATGTGGCGCGAGTAGCGCAACAGTTGGTCATCGTTCATGTGCGGGAGTGAAGTTAGACGGGGAAGTGAAAAGCGGCTGGCGAGGCCGAGCGAGAGTGTCTGCGTTGCGGCGTGGCAATCTGCTGCGCTGGCGCCGGAAGGTCTCCGTGGGGAGCGTCGACAGCATGCATGGCGTGCAATGAAAACAGGGGCCTTAAGCCCCTGTTTCCGATCAATTCAAGGCGATCTTGAATTTGATTATTTCTTGACGTCCGCGGTTTTCGGACCTGCTGCTTCCTGCGATTTCTCACCCTTGACCGGCTGACCCTTAAGCAGGTTCAGCGCCTGCTGGAACTGGAAGTCTTCCTTGGTGCCGAACTCGATGCGCACCGGCGGCTTGTTGTCGTCTTTCTTGTCGTCGACCTTGGCCTCAGGCTTGGCTTCCGGCTTCTTCTCGGCATTCAGGTCCTTGTCGTTGACCAGGTGATTGGCGAGATCGGCTTCGCGCATGCGCGCGCTGCGCACCGCGCCCTCGGCCGTTTCGGCCACCGCCCAGTCGGGAATGATGCCCTTGGCCTGGATCGAGCGCCCGGCCGGCGTGTAGTAGCGTGCCGTGGTGAGCTTCATGCCGGCGCCGTTCGACAGGTTGATCTTGGTCTGCACCGAGCCCTTGCCGAAGGTGGTCGTACCCATCACCACCGCACGCTTGTGATCCTGCAGGGCACCTGCCACGATTTCAGAGGCCGAAGCCGAACCGTCGTTGACCAGCACGACGATAGGTACGTTCTTGATGGCAGCGGGCAAGCCGCGCAGGGCGTCTTCGCGGGTACGGAACGAATATTCCTCAGGTGTGGCCGTGTAGTCGTGCTTGGTGTCGGGCAGGCGGCCGTTGGACGAAACCACCAGGGTACGCGGTTCCAGGAAAGCCGCCGAAACACCGATGGCCGAGTGCAGCAGGCCACCCGGGTTGTTGCGCATATCCAGTACCAGCCCGGTCAGTTTGCCATTCGACTCCTTGTACATGCGCTCAATTGCGCGTGCAAGATCATCCACGGTACGTTCCTGGAACTGGGTCAGGCGGATATGCGCATAGCCGGGCTCGATCAGTTTCGCCTTGATGCTTTGCACCTTGATTACTTCGCGTATCAGGGTGAATTCGAGCGGCCGGTTTTCGCCCTTGCGCGCTACCGTCAGCTTGATCGGGGTCTTGGGCTTGCCGCGCATTTTCTTGACCGCGTCGGACAGCGAAATGCCTTTGGTCGAGGTGTCGTCGATCTTGACGATCAGATCGCCGGATTTGATGCCCGCGCGCGCTGCTGGCGTATCCTCGATCGGCGAGACCACCTTGACGTAGCCCTCTTCAGTGCCTACCTCGATACCCAGTCCGCCGAACTCGCCACGAATGCTGGTTTCGAATTCCTTGTTTTCCTCGGCATCCAGGTATGAAGAATGCGGATCAAGCTCGGTGAGCATCCCTTTGACCGCGCCGGTCAAAAGCTTTTTGTCCTCGACCGGATCGACATAGCCCTGTTTGATGTTGCCAAACACCTCGGCCAGGGTCTGGATTTCAGGCAGCGGCAGTGGACTGCGCGCCTCGCGCTGGGCGATCGCGGAAAAATTGAGCCCCAAGAGAATGCCGGCGGCCGCACCGATGCCGACCAGTCCACTGTTTTTCCATTTGCCGTTCATGGTTCACTCCAGCGCATCGCGCCAAAAAATCAGACTGCATCATCGTACTGTGGATTTCGGCTCACTTGCCAGCAAATCAAGCCACATATCTCGCATTGGGCGCAACGTCCGCTCGTAGAACTCCTGGCGCGGACTATCGAGCCTTGTTGCCGTTGCAACAATTGCAACAAAAGCTTGCCAAGGCGTGAAACTCCATCTTTCAGCGTTTGACCCAAGCCAGCGGATCGAACGGTTTGCCCTGATACCTCAATTCAAAGTATAGGCCGGTTTCCGGGTTGCCCCCGCTATTGCCCACGCGAGCGATGGCGTCCCCGCTGCCTACACTGTCACCGGCCTGGCGGAACAGGCTTTCGTTGTTGCCATAGATGCTAAGGTAGTCGCTGCCATGGTCGACGATCAACAGATTTCCAAAACCACGCATCCAGTCGGAAAAAACCACTCGGCCCGGCGCCACGGCGCGTACCTCTTCGCCTTGCACTGCGCGGATGAAAAGCCCCTTCCATGTCGTTCCTCCACCCTCACGTTGACTGCCAAAACGGCTCGCAAGTTCCCCGCGTGCAGGTAACCGCAACTTGCCGCGTAGCGTCGAAAAGGCGCCGGACAAGCCCGTTTCGGGCAGCAATTCATTGCGCGGGCCGGTACGGCGCGGCTTTTCGGGCGGCGCCTTGGGCAAGGTCAGTCGGGCCAGCTTCTCGATCAAGTCCGTGAGGCGCTTCTCATTGCGCTCCAGCGTATTTACTTCCTTGCGCTGGGTGCGGATCTGGGTGGAAAGGCGCTGCAAAACTTTGCGCCTGGCTTCCGATTCGCGCGCCAACTGTTCTTTTTCGCCGCGTTGACGAGTTTCAATGTCGGCCAGTTCGGCGGTCCGCTCGCGCGCCTCGCCGGCCAAGCGCTGCAATTCACGCAAATTGCCGCGCAAGCCTTCTATCAGACGCGCCTGCGCGCGCGAAATGTAACTGGCATAGTGGATTTCGCGCGCCGCCGCCGCCGGGCTTTCCCCAGAGAACAGCATCTGCAAGTAGCCGCGCTCGTGCTTGATGTATTCATCGTGGATCAGGCGTGCCAGGCGTGCGCCCTGAGTGCTGACCGTTTCGCTCACACCTTTGCTTTTTGCCCCGAGTTCCTGCAGGCGCGCCTGGGCGGACTTTTTTTGTTCGCCCAGGTCACGCAGGGCGCGGTTGGCCTGCGAAATCGCCTGTTCCGATTCCTGCAGCGAATCGGCGGCTTCGGCGCGGCTACCTTCAGCCCGGTCAATCTCCTTCTTGAGGGAGTCGATGCGACCACGCAGTTCCTTGAGCTCGTCCGCAGTCGGGGTGCCAACCGCAAGCCCGGACGCACAGGCAAGAAGGGCCGCCAGGCCGACATCGACCCATGACCTGCGCCAGTGTGCATCCACCTGGTTTATGCCTTTGCCTTGCCCTGGGCTGCCACAGCGGCCTGGGCACGTGCGATTTCGTCCGGATCGGCCAGGTAATAGTGGGAGAGCGGGCGCAAATCGGCATCGAGCTCGTACACCAGGGGTTGCGCCGTCGGGATGTTGAGGCCGACGATTTCCTCTTCACCCAGGCAGTCGAGATACTTGACCAGCGCGCGCAGGCTGTTGCCGTGAGCCGCGATCAGGACTCGCTGCCCACGGCGAACCGCAGGCGCGATGCGTTCGTTCCAGTAAGGCAGCACCCGCGCGACCGTATCCTTGAGGCATTCCGTGGCCGGCAGGGCATGCGCATCAATGCCGGCATAGCGCGCATCGAAGCGCGGGTGGCGCGGGTCGTCCAGGCTCAGGGGATCCGGTGCGATCGCATAGGCACGGCGCCAGATCAGCACCTGGGCGTCACCGAACCGGGCAGCCGTTTCGGCCTTGTTGAGCCCCTGCAGGGCGCCGTAATGGCGTTCGTTCAAGCGCCAATGCTTTTCGACCGGCAACCACAACTGGTCAAGTTCTTCCAGAGAGGTATCAAGCGTCTTGATTGCGCGCTTGAGCAATGAGGTGAAAGCCAAGTCGAACACCAGCCCCTTTTCCTTCATCAGGCGGCCGGCGCGACGTGCTTCCTCGACCCCGGCATCGGTCAGATCGACATCGGTCCAGCCGGTAAAGCGGTTTTCACGGTTCCAGGCGGATTCGCCGTGCCGCATCATCACGAGTTTGTACATGGGGCCCCGGATATTGGATTGACCGCAATATTTTATAATCCCGGCTTCGCGTGCGGTTGAAGTTTGTCGATGCCAGCAGTCAAAAAGGTCCCGGAAGACATTTTCGAGCTCATCGGGCGGTCCGAAGAGATCGAACAGGCGTCAATTGCAGTCAAGGCGATCGCACATCCCTTGAGACTCAAGATACTGTGCCTGCTCAGCAGTGGCGAGATCGCGGTCCAGGAGATAGTCGAAGCCGTAGGCACGTCACAAAGCAACATTTCGCAGCACCTTGCGATCCTTCGGGACAAGAAAATCCTGAAAACGCGCAAGGATTCCAACAAGGTGTACTACCGCATTGCCGATCAACGGATACTCCAACTGGTGGCGCTGATGCGCCAGGTCTTTTGCGGCGTGCCTGAAAAATGAAGTCAGAGGACAAGCAGTGATAGAAAAATTCGTGATGGATAACTGGCCCCTGATTGCGGTCGCATTCGCCTCGGGCGCCATGCTGGTCTGGCCCTATGTGGCGGGAGCCCGCGGTGGGGCGAAACTGTCTACCTTGCAGGCCACACAGCTGATCAACCAGAAAGACGCTGTTGTCATCGATATCCGTGACCAGGGCGAATACGCGCGCGGGCACATTGTCAATGCACGCAGCTACCCTTCCAAGGTGTTCGACGAGCGCCGGGTGGAGCTTGAAAAGCTCAAGAGCGCGCCGGTGATCGTAAGTTGCGATACCGGCCAGCGCGCCGGGCCAGCGGCCGACAAGTTGCGCGCTTTTGGCCTGGCGGAGGTGTATGTTCTGCAAGGCGGCCTCAACGCCTGGCGCGATGCGGGCTTGCCGGTCACCAAATAATGGGCGAAGCGCGCCTGTTTCAATCAACTTTCGACACCGTTTCCTTGCCATGACCACAGCCCAGGTTCGCATGTACGCCACCGGTTATTGCCCATACTGCCATCGAGCCGAGGCTTTGCTCAAGGCCAGGGGGGTGGACGCGATCGACATGATCCGCATCGATCTGGACCCGGCCAAACGTGCGGTCATGATCGAGGAATCGGGCAGGAATACCGTGCCGCAAATCTATATCGGCGCGACCCATGTTGGTGGTTGCGACGATCTGGTGGCGCTTGACAAGGCTGGCGGCCTGGATGCGCTGCTGCGTCCAGGCACTGTCTGAAGCGTCTCAAACACACTAGCATGCCAACTGCGGCCGCTTTCGGCTGCGGCGCGGCAGCTTTCCGCCGAATCCAGCAAACAGGACAATCCCATGGCTGAACAAACCGCGCCGGCAAACGGTGCCCAGGCGCAAGACGCAGCAAGCGTCGTTTTCAATTTCGAGAAGATCTATGTCAAGGACATGTCAATCGAAATTCCGCATTCGCCGGCAATCTTTCTCGAAACTGAACCGCCGGCGCTCGAGACCCAGATCAATATCGATGCCAACAACTTCAGTGAAGGCATGTACGAAGTGGTGGTGACCGCGACGGTTACCACCAAAGTCAAGGAACAAGTCGCGTTTCTGGTTGAATTGCGCCAGGCCGGTATTTTCGAGATACGCAACTTTCCGGCAGACCAGATCGATCCGCTATTGGGAATTCACTGCGCCGGTGTCCTGTTTCCTTACTTGCGCGCCAATGTGGCTGACATCGTCACGCGCGCCGGATTTCCCGCCTTGCACCTGCCCAACGTGAATTTCGAGGCCTTCTACGCCCAGCGTCTGCAACAGGTGGAAGATGCGCGGCGCAAGGGCGAGTCGGCGGCCCCGACGCAGGTACAGTAACGGTTGCGCCGATGCCTGGCATCGTTGCCCGCAGCGCGGCTGCATTGTTGGTCCTGTGGCCGCTCCTGGTGTCGGCGCAGAAAGGGGTCGACCATCGTGCGGTCGGTGACAGCCCGGCGATCCTGTATGACGCCCCCTCGCTGCGAGGCAAGAAGCTGTTTGTGGCGCCGCGCGGCATGCCGCTAGAAGTCGTGGTTTCGATCGAGGGCTGGCTCAAGGTGCGCGACCGTGCGGGTGACCTGACGTGGATCGAGCGGCGGGCGGTAGTCGAAAGGCGCACAGTGGTCACGACAGTCGCGGCGCAAGTGCGTGACCGACCGGAAGATGGCGCATCGGTGGTGGTCGAACTTGCCGCCGAGGTCGTGCTGGAATTGCTGGATCCGGCTGCCGCCGGAGGCTGGCTGCGCGTGCGGCATCGCGACGGCGCGGCCGGTTTCATACGCGCGTCCCAGGTCTGGGGCGTTTGAGCCGTGGAGATCGGCATTTTGGGCGCGGGAGCTTGGGGCAGCGCGCTGGCGCTTGCGCTGGCGCGCGGCGACGGCAGGCGGGTGCACTTGTGGGCGCGTGAAGCTGGCTTGGCTGCGACCATGCGCCAGACTCGCGAGAACGCGCTGTTTCTTCCTGGTTTCGAGTTGCCGCCCGCAGTCTTGCCGGTGGATTCCTTCGAAGAGGCCGTTGCCGCGGATATCGTGATTGCGGCGCCGGCGGTAGTAGGCCTGCGCGCAACGTTCGAGCGCTTTGTCGATGTCGGCGGCAAGGCGCCGTTGATCTGGTTGTGCAAGGGCTTCGAGCAGGGCAGTTCGCTGTTGCCGCACCAGGTCGCGGCCGAAGTGCTGTCGGCAGGGCATCCGAGCGGTGTCTTGGCCGGCCCGAGTTTTGCGGCGGAAGTCGCGCGCGGACTGCCGGTGGCGCTGACGCTGGCTGCGGCAGACGAGGCATTCGCGCGTGGGGTGGCGCAGCGCCTGCACGGCGGACAGGTGCGTATTTACTCGAGTGCCGACATCGCTGGCGTCGAAGTCGGTGGCGCGGTGAAGAACGTGATCGCGCTGGCAGCGGGAATCAGCGATGGGCTGGGGCTGGGCTTGAACGCGCGCGCCGCCCTGATCACCCGCGGCCTGGCGGAGATGGCGCGGCTGGGGGGCGCGCTTGGCGCGCGGGCCGAGACCTTCATGGGTTTGACCGGCATGGGCGATCTGACGCTTACGGCGACCGGTGATCTTTCGCGTAACCGCACAGTTGGCATGCGTCTGGCCGCCGGGCGCGATCTCGCGCAGATCCTCGCCGAACTCGGCCATGTCGCCGAAGGCGTGCACAGCGCGCGCGAAACCCGCGCGCTGGCAGTGCGCCATAAGGTTGAAATGCCGATCACCGAGGCGGTGTGCGCGGTCTTGTTCGAAGGTGTCGAGGCGCGCAGCGCGGTGTCGGCGTTGCTGTCCCGCGACTCGCGGGCGGAGTAAGGCGCGTAGAGCAGGGGCCGGCGCTACGCGTGCTCAGGCCGCGCCGTCGAAGCCGCACTGACGCCAGGCCTCCATCACCACCACGGCCACGGCATTGGACAGGTTGAGGCTGCGATTGCCGGGACGCATCGGGATTCGCAGACACTGCCCGGCCGGCAACGCATCCAGCAGTTGCTGGGGCAAGCCACGGGTTTCCGGTCCGAAAACGAACACATCTTCGTCGCGATAGACCGGTTCGGCGTAGGAGCGCACGCCACGCGTGGACAGGGCGAACAGCCGGCGTGGGCCCAGGCTTTGCCGACACAAGTCCCAGCTTGCGTGCAGCCTGACGCTTGCGTATTCGTGATAGTCGAGGCCGGCGCGCCTGAGCGCACGGTCGTCCATGGAGAAACCAAGCGGCGATACCAGGTGCAGTTGGGCGCCGCTGTTGGCAGCCAGTCGGATCACATTTCCGGTGTTGGGGGGGATTTCCGGCTGGTACAGCACGATATGCAGCATCGGGTCACGCGCGTTGTGCTGCGGACGCCGACAGCGCCGGCAAGCCGCCCGCGACGCCGTATCAGTTGAGCGCAGTGGCCAGTCGGCGCCTGAAGGCGAGCACCAGTTCAGCGGCCCCTTCGTCGCCGGCGAGTATGTTGAAGACGTTGATCATGGCCTTGCGCGCGCCTTCTTCATGCCACTTGCGGTCAGCGCGGACGATCGTAAGCAGGTGCTCGAGCGCTTCGGCGAAAGCACCTTCGGCGATCAGTGCGTGCGCCAGGTCGAAGCGAGCCTTGTGGTCCCCGGGGTTGGAGGCCAGGGCAGCGCTCAATTCCTCGGTTGCCGGCAAATCCTTGACAGCCTCGAGTGCTGCAAGCCTTGCCTTGAGCGAATCGAAGCGCGTGGCCGTTTCGCGCTCCCCGGGCTTCAATTCGACCTCCGCAAGGCGCTTGCTTGCCGCATCGTAGTGTTCGGCGGCCATCTCGATTTCCGCCAGGTCGAGTCGGGCGTGCACCAGCGCCGGATCCAGGACAAGCGCGGACTCAAGGGCCGCGATGGCGGCGTCGAAATCGCCGGCCGCCGCGAGCGCGGCAGCCTCGCCGCGCCTGGTTTCGGCAGGACTTGGCGGTGGCGCAGCGACCTCGGCGGCGGCAGCCTCCAGAGCCTTGGCAGCGTCCGGCAGGGCCTGGGCGAACGCCTTCAGGGCCTGATCAAAAAAAGTCCTGACCTGGCCTTCCGGTTTGGCACCCATGAACTGCGCGGCCAATTGTCCACCCACGAGTGCGGCTACGAATGGAATGCTGCGCACGCCGAAGGCTTGCGACAGCCCCTGGTTTTCATCCGAATTGATCTTGACCACCTTGACACGGCCGGCATACTCGACCGCCAGCTTTTCGAGAATCGGGGAAAGGGCGCGACAAGGGCCGCACCATGGGGCCCAGAAATCGATCACCACCGGTTGATGCATCGACGCTTCCATCACCTCCACCTCGAAGGTGGCTTCAGTGACATCCGCGACATGCGCGGCAGCAGGGGCAGGGCTTGCGTTCATGAATATTCCGATTTTCGCAGTGACAGTTTCCATCTTCCAACAGGGGTGCCGCAAACCGCACTTTCAAGGCATGGCCCGGGCCGCACTGCTTGGCAGGAGCGGATTTTAAGGCATGTGGGCGGATGGCCGCGGCAGGGTGCGCGCGACGACCCAGTTCACCACCCGCAGCGCGCCGGCGGCCTTGAGTACGCGGGCCATCTCGTCCAGGGTAGCGCCGGTAGTCATGACGTCGTCTATGACGGCTACGCTGCAACCATCGAAGCGGCGTCGTGCCGCGAATGCGCCACGGATGTTGCGGCGTCGCTCCTTCCAGGGCAGGTCGGCTTGCGGCGGCGCGTGTCGCACACGCGCGACCGCGCGGCCATCCAGCGCCAGGCCGCGCTGCCTGGCAAGCACGCGCGCCAGTTCGAGCGCCTGGTTGTAGCCGCGCTCCTTGAGACGCGCTGGCGCCAGCGGTAATGGCACCAAAAGATCGACCGACCAAGGTTCGTGGGCCGGAATCGCCTGGTTCAGGTAGGCCGCAAGAGTCGCGCCCAGACCCACCGCATGCTGGTACTTGAAGGATTGGATCAGGCGAGTGACCGGAAACGCGTATTCAAGTGCCGCGCGGGTTTCGTCATAGGCCGGGGTTGCAGACAGGCAGCGGCCGCAGGTTTGGGCGCCAGGCGAGGGCAGGGCGCATACCGGACAGCGCTCAAGCGGCAGTCGCGGCAAGTCGGCGTCACAGGCCACGCAGATCGGGCGGAGTGAAGCAGCGCCGCACAGTCTGCAGTCCTGTTCGCTCAGGAGTTCGAGAAGCCGGCCGAAAATTCTCACGGCGCCGCCCGAAAGCGCGTCTCGGACCACAATACGGGTTTGGTGATCATGCGGCTTTCAAACATGAACAATTGGTTCAGAGTGTGCCTGTTGCTGCCGGGCGGTTTTCGGTCCCTGCTCGCGCTTGCGGGCGCAACCGGTCTGGCGGCCGCGCGCAGTACTGGCTCGTGCAGCGTGCTTCATGGATGATACCGGTGCACCTGGCGCAGAACCATTTTTCGCCGACCGCGCCGCGCAAAAGCGCAACTTCGAGCGCGCGGCAACTTCGTTTACGCGTGGCGACGTTTTGCATCGTGAAGTCGCAGGGCGCATGCTGGAACGCTTTGACGTCATAAAACTCGCGCCGCGCCGCATCCTCGATCTGGGCAGCGGCCCCGGCGCTGCCCGCGCGGGCTTGCGCAATCGGTTTGGCGCCGCCGGTATCGTCGGGCTTGATCTGGCGGTAGCCATGGCGCGCGCCGGCATGCCGCGCGCGCCAGCTTGGCGCCGCTGGCTGGGCGGGGCGCCGGCGACGAGCGCGGTATGCGCCGATATGGCCGCACTGCCGTTTGCGCCAGGTGCTTTTGGACTGATCTGGTCAAATCTGGCTCTGCACTGGCTTGACGACCCGTTGCCGGCGATTCGCGAGGCGCAACGCGTGCTCGAAGTAGACGGCCTGTTCATGTTCAGCATGCTGGGCCCCGACACTTTAAAGGAGTTGCGAGCCGCGTTCGCCGATGCCGGCCCGGGCTGGCATGTCAAGCGCTTCATCGACCTGCACGATATCGGCGACGCCCTTGGCGCCGCAGGTTTCGGTGCACCGGTGATGGATATGGAGATCCTGACGCTCACCTATGCGGATCTGGATGGCCTGTTCGCTGATTTGCGGGCGACCGGTTCGGCCAATGCCATGACCGGTCGCCGCCGTACTTTGACCGGCCGCGCGCGCATGCAGCGGGTACGCTCGGCCTACGAGATGGCGCGGCGCGATGGCCGCTTGCCGGCGACATTCGAAGTGATCTACGGTCACGCGTGGAAAGCCGCGCCTCGCCGCCGTGCGTCCGCAGAAGCGGTCATCAGCTTCACGCCACGCCGCAAATAGCGGGCGAATCCGCGCCCAACTCGTGCGTTGCGCGCTGGCGGCGATCGGTCATCATGCCGCATCAAGAACCACGCTTTCGGATGCTCATCATGCAAATGGCCAACTCCCACGACAGCAACCCGATGCTGCCCGCCGCGCTGATCCCGACCGGCGGCGACATCGCGGTCATTGCGCGGCAGCCGATCGTCGATGCCAAGCGCGGCGTGATCGGCTACGAGCTTCTGCATCGCCGCCACCCCGATGCCGATGCCGTTACCGAGTTGATGACCGCGGCGACCGATGCTGCGCTGATGTTCAACGCGCTCTCGAACATCGGCAGCGAGTCGCTGTTTGGCAACAAACTTGCGTTCATCAACTGCACCACCGAGACACTCAGCGGCGTGCATCTCGAAATGGTCAACCCCGAGCGCCTGGTGCTGGAAGTTCCGGCGATCGATGACAATCAGGCCGACCTGATCGCCGCCGCCGCCGAGGCGCTGGCACAATTGAAAATGCGCGGCTTTCGCCTTGCGTTTGGTGCTTTTGCCTTGACCAAGCCCTACGCTGCCTGGCTGCCGCTGGCGGCATACATAAAGCTCGATATCCGCCGCCTCAAGCCCGAGACTTTGCCGGCTGCAGTGCGCATCGCCGGCAACCATCAACACGCGCAAGTGATCGCCGAAAAGGTCGAGTCGGCGCAGGAATTCGAGTTGCTGGCGAAGCTGGGCGTCAAGTTTTTCCAGGGTTTTTACTTCGAGCGCCCAACCGCGGTCGCTGCCAAGTTGGCCAATCCGGCCTATTCGACGGTCATCCAGTTGATCAACCAGGTGCGCAAGGAAGCCGACCCGGGTGTCATCGAGGATTTGCTCAAGCGCGATCCAACCCTGGCGTTCAAGCTTCTGCGCTATATCAACTCCGCCGGCTTCGGTCTTGGTTGCGAGGTCACTTCGTTCCGCCACGCCGTGATGATTCTCGGGCTCAAGAAACTGTTCCGCTGGGCGGCACTGTTGCTGACTTCGATCAAGAGCAGCAGCGCACCGCCGGTGGTGGCCAGCTTTGCCGTCACCCGGGCCCGCTTCATGGAGTTGTTGGCCGCTGAATGCCTGCCGCCGGAAGATTGTGACAATGCATTCTTGACCGGTGTTTTCTCACTGCTCGACGTGATGCTGGGCGTACCCATGGAGCAGGCGATCGAAAACCTGGTCCTGCCGTCAGACATCATTGACGCCTTGCTTGAGCGTACCGGCTTGCTGGCTCCGTTCCTGCAATTGGTGGAAGCCTGTGAAGCCGCAGACGGTGACGAAGTTGCTGAATTGGCGCGCTCCCTGCAGTTGTCAAATGAGCAGATCAATCGCGCACATATCGAAGCGCTCAACTGGGCCGAGCAGTTCACCGAAGGTTAAACCCTTGGTTCGTCAGTAGAAACTGTGGGCGAGTGGCGGCTCGGGCAGTTTCCCAAGTACATGATATAGCGAGAGTTCTGTCACTTTGAAGGTGCGGAAGCCGTAGGATTTTCTCATGGTGACTTTAGCTTTGTTGTTGAGCCCCTCGACGACGCCGCTAGAGAACTGCTTTCGGGCGCGGAAATAGTTGAGCAGCAACTCGCGGTGGTTACGCATGGTGCGGGCGAATTTTTTCAGCGGATCGATGCGCGAGCGCATCACATCGGCGCACCACTGGTCGAGGAACTTGCCGGCCCAGGCGGGCGATTCATAGTCCCAGAACGTCTGGAAGTATTCCTTGGACAGGTAAGCGCGAACGCTTTTGAGGTTGTAGCGCAGGACCTCGCGCAACTTGACGCGCTGCGTGTCGGTCAGATTCTCGGGGCGCTTGAGCAGACACCAGCGGGACTTTTTGAGCACCGGTTCGTAGCCGTCCTTGATCAATTGGCGCGCTTCGCCGGAGCGGATCTGGTCGATCGCCAGGTTGAGCTTAGCCACGACGTGGAAGCGGTCCAGGATGTTGAGGGCATCGGGACAGTTCTTCTTGATCAGGTCCAGATAGGGCTTCCACATGTCGGAGCACACGAACTCGATGCGCCGGGCGATTTTGGTACCGATCAAGTTGAAGAACTTCTGGAAAGCCGCCTTGGTACGTTTCTCCCCCACCCAAAGCAGGCGCGTGCAGCCGGCCTCGATTTGATAGACCAGGGTCAGATACTTGTGGCCACGGCCGTAGGCGATCTCATCGACGCCGATGGCCCGGATTGTGCCGAGTTGCCGGTGCTGCAGTCCCCACTCCACGACGTAGGCCACCGCATGGTGGACCTTCTCCCAACTGGTGTGGAACGACAACGCGGTCTCTTTCCAGGACAGCTTGCGTGCCCATTGCGCGAGGAACAGCATGTACGCCTTGGTCAACTGGTGTTTGCCGCTACCCCAGGGCACCGCTTCGACCGTGACGCCGCAGCGCCTGCAATCGACGCGCCGCATGCAGTACAGTAGAACCACGGCGAAGCCCCAGATCGGGATGAACTCGAAACCGCGCTGCGACAAGCGGTCGTAGCCGCTGGCCGGTGCATGACATCCGGAACAGCGCGCCTTGGAGCCCTGGCGCGGTCGGACATCGATCTCGATGGTGTTGTCGGCCGTACGCAAGCGGGCCGCGGCGTAGACGAAGCCGGGGAAATGATGACAAGCGTTGAGCAGGCGAATCAGGTCCATGGTTGGCAAGAGGCGGGAAGTTCAG
>ENA-ORBV01001552-ORBV01001552.1-microbial-mat-metagenome-genome-assembly--contig:-NODE-1552-length-50789-cov-11.225390_pt1 | contig 50789 bp, 47 predicted proteins | sample MGYA00237777_ERZ505514 | MGnify/ENA primary metagenome ERZ505514 (study PRJEB26160, sample SAMN06269048) | microbial mat metagenome | isolation source: Oligotrophic lake microbial mat | place... | reverse complement strand
GACCTGACAGTGACAACATCCAGGGGGCAGTTCCAGAAGCGCGTCGACCGCGTCCCTGGCTCTCCGGAATGGCCGATGACCAAGGCAGATCGGTCCGAGAAGTTTCTCGATAGTGCTGGGCGCGTACTGGGTATCAATGGTGCGAAGAAATTATTCGAGGCGCTATCCAACTGCGCTTCAGCCAAGGAAATCCGGGAAGTCACCCGTCTGATGATTCCGGATTCATCAACCACCGGCACGCCCTCGACCCGGGTTCCCGCTTGAGCGCATCCGGGGGGGGCACTGCGCAATTTGCACAGTTTGCTATTGATACTCCCGAGAGCATAATTCCCGACGCGGTTTTCGATGCAGCAACGAATGCCCTGCTCGACACTGTCGGGGTCGGCTATGCGGGCAGAAATGATCACACGGTCGAGATTCTTGAGACACTGTCATTAGCGACCGGCGGACAGCCGCAAGCACAGGTCTGGGGTAAGAATCGGGCAACCAGCACGGCTGAAGCAGCATTTCTGAACGCTACCCAGGCCCATGCACTCGATTACGACGACTCTTCCCTGACATTACGAGGCCATCCCAGTGCTACGCTGGTGTCGGTGGCACTTGCCGTTGGGGAAGAAACTAACGCCTCGGGGCGTGACGTCCTTGCGGCCTATTCGATCGGTCTGGAAGTTGCATCCAAGCTGAGCCCGGCCTTGGGACCAGATCATTATTTTCGTGGTTGGCACACCAGCGCGACTGCCGGAATTTTTGGTGCGACAGCTACTGCGGCACGACTGTATCGACTTTCGACCGAACAACTCCGTAATGCATGGGGTATTGCCGCTTCACAAGCCAGCGGTCTGAAAACGAACTTTGGCACAATGACCAAGGCACTTCATATCGCTAATGCCGCACGGGGTGGAATTGTTGCAGCACAATTAGCTCGTTCCGGGTTTACCTCGGATCAGTCGATTTTAGATGGGCCCGGCGGATTTATCGATACCTACCGGGGAAATGACTCCCAACCTGTCGAGCAACAGGCCGGCCGTGTAGGCGCCCCGTGGGAATTAGTTAACCCGGGTTTATACGTAAAGCAATGGCCCTGCTGCTATGCCTCACACCGTCCAATCGCAGGAATGCTGGAGCTGGTGTCTAATCACTCCCTGTCCCCGGATGACATTGTACGTATTGATGTCGGCTTTTTACCGGGAACGGAACAGCCGCTGATTTTCAGGGAGCCCATAAACGAACTACAAGCAAAATTCAGCGTGGAATACCCAGTTGCGGCAGTCATTCTCGACCGGAAAATCGACTTTGATTCCTTTGCTGATGAACGAGTCTGCCGCCCGGCCGCACAGGATTTGATGAAGAAGATACACCGATTTCTGATGCCCGACGATGGAGTTTATAACGGGTTAACCGGACACACAGATCTTAAGATCACCACGATCAACAGCGCCTTCACTCACCGCGTATCTGAAACACCCGGTTCGCCCACGCGCCCTCTGACCGCCAGTCAGCGCAAGACTAAATTCATGAGTTGCACGATGCGAGCGATTCCGCGCCAAAGCGCGGAATCGCTCTATTCAAGGCTTATTCAATGCCGTGCGCTGAATAGCGCAAGGGAAATCTGGATCGCCAGCTGACTCAACAATTTCCTGAAACTGCGTTATTCAGCTTTTACGTTGGCAGCCTTGATCACCTTGTTCCACTTTTCAATTTCGGCGCGAACCATGCGTCCGAACTCCTCGGGATTGCTACCCACCGGTTCGGCACCATCAATCAGAATTTTTTCCCGGACGCTCGGCGAGCTCACTGCATCAGCAACATCGCGTTGAAGCTTTTTGACGATTGCCGCAGGAACTCCGGCAGGCGCCATGACCCCAGTCCAGGATGATGCTTCATAGCCCGCAACACCAGCTTCAGAAATCGTCGGCACATCCGGCAGCGCCACAGAACGTTTGGCGGTACTCACCGCAATGGCCTTCAGGCGACCGGCCTTGAGATGGGGCAAGCTCGGGAGAATGGTGCTGAACATCATCTGTATCTGGCCGCCGATCAGGTCGACGAGCGCAGGCGCGGCACCGCGGTAGGGTACGTGAATCAAGTTAAGCTTCGCCATCATCTTAAAATACTCGACAGCCAGGTGACCACCACTACCATTACCCGGAGATCCAAAATTCATCTTTCCGGGATTTGCGCGTGCATAGGTCAGAAATTCATTCACCGTCTGAACTGGAATATTCCGATTCAGCGCAAACACATACGGCTGCACCGCCACTTGGGAAATAAAGGTTAGATCCTTGACTGGGTCGTAGGGAAGATTCTTACCCTGCAAACCAGGATTAATCCCGTAGCTGCTGGAGGCCAGAAGAATCGTATAACCATCGGGCTGCGCTTTCGCAGCGAGAGTCGTGCCAATAATCGTCCCCGCTCCTGGCCGGTTATCGACAATAACCTGCTGCCCCCATTTATCCGACAACGGCGCACTGATCAGTCTCGCAATCGTGTCAACCCCGCCTCCGGGTGGGAAGCCAACGATGATCCGGACCGGTTTGGTGGGATATGTCGTAGTTGATTGGGCAAAGGCACCTGACACACTGAACAACAACGACAACAGCAACACAGTCTTATTCATATTTCCTCCTCTTATGGTTATTTATGCATCTTCGTTCAACCAACACTCGTCTCGTGTCATCTTCAGTGCGCGGTCAACCAGTCGTGGCGCATGGCCAACGTAATGCGCAGGATCCAATGCTTCTCTGAGTTCCTCTTCGGTAAACAAATCCCGGGTTTTATCGAATGTCAACAACGCCTGAAAAAAATCCAGTTTGTTGGTTTGACCAAACATGGAAGCCTGGTAAATAAGCTCGTGAGCAGTTTGCTTTCCGACCTTGTCCGACAGCAAAAACATGATCTTTTCCGAGAGTATGTAACCGCCAAGCATATCGAGGTTTTTTCGCATTTCATCAACATTCACAACAAGCCCGGAGAGCACGAATTTAGTTTGCGCAAGCATGGCGCCAGTCAACAGGCAGCATTCCGGCACCACCTTCCACTCCGTTTTCCATGCCGCACCGTCTCGTTCATTCTCCTGAACCATCGCCTCCTGCATGATTGATACGTTGTAACGAAGGATCCGGCCGGCAGTAATCACATTCTCGATAACCGTGGGATTCCGTTTGTGCGGCATCGTGGATGAACCCACTTTTCCAGGCGTAAATGGCTCTTCCAACTCACCGAACTCGCTGCGCTGCATGTTGAATATTTCGTTGGCAATCTTGCCAAGCGTGCCACCTATCAAACCCAGCAAACACGTGAATTCCGCCAACCTGTCTCGCGCAGATGCCCACGAAATATCTGCTACGCCAAGACCAAGACGCTTCATCACGCGCTCTTCAAGTTCGAAGGCGCGATCGCCGAATGAGGCCATGGTGCCAACGGCGCCACACATACTCCCAACCAGAATTCGTTCCTGCGCCTGCGTCAGCCGTTGCTGGTGTCGTGCCATCTCGCGCAGCCAGATCGCGCACTTGTGCCCGAAGGTGATCGGCAAGGCCTGTACGCCATGCGTCCGGCCGGCCATTGGCGTATCCCGATAAGTCTCAGACAGTCGGTAGAGTTCACGTCCAACCGCTTTCAAATCACGCAGAAGCAATGCATAGGTATCCTTGATCTGCAGCATGAGTCCGGTGTCGAGAACATCCTGTGTAGTCGGCCCATAATGGATCCATTCGCCGTTTCCCGGCTTGCAAAGCTTTTGCACTTCGTGCAGCGTCGGGACGAGACGATGTTTGACGGCGCGGATGCCGGCAGCAATATTCTCGAGTTTGATCAGACTTACATTGCATTGCGCAGCGATGTCATCAGCCGCTTCCTTCGGGATGATCCCCATCGCGGCCTGCTCAAGTGCCAGAGCCGCTTCGAAGTCAAACCATTTTTGCAATTTTGTTTCATCGCAAAAAATGGCATAAAGCTCATCTGTTCCCCACAGTTGCCGCAAGAGTATCGAATCAAAAACGCTGACGCCCATTTAAATTTCTCCTATCACTATCACGTAAATATCAATTCGCTTTGAGACCTGCAGCGCGAACAACGCGCCCCCACTTTTCGATTTCATTCTTGATATAAAGCGAAAATTCTCCCGGACTGTTCGGCGCGACCTCAGCCCCCTGCGCTGAAAACTGGGCCACCACTTCCGGCTTTTTCAGAATTCGCACTATCTCCCGGTTCAACATCAGGATGATCGGTTGTGCAGTCTTTGCGGGTGCGATAACGCCATTCCAGGCCGTAATTACCACATTGGGTAAGCCAGACTCCCCCATTGTCGGGACATCTGGTAATGCCGAGACACGCTTGCGCGCAGTCACAGCCAGTGGCCGCAGCTTTCCCGACTGGATGTGCGGAAGCAGTGCGAGAACAGTGCCAAAGGACAATTGAACCTGGCCGCCAATCAGATCTGAGAGTGCCTGACCGGTTCCCTTGTATGGAATATGCACAATGTCGACACCAGCTTCCATTTTGAACAATTCTCCAGCCAGATGCGGGGATCCTCCTGTGCCGGAGGAGGCAAAATTGATTCTTCCAGGACGACTTTTTGCCAAAGAAATGAACTCGCTAACATTCTTGGCGGTCACAGACGGGTGAACAACCATCACGTTAGGCGCCAGTGAAATCAAACTTATTGGCGAAAAATCTTTGACGGCATCGTATTTAAGATTTTTATACAGCGTAGGGTTTACGCCAAAAGTACTCGAACTGCCGACAAGAAGCGTGTAACCATCAGCCAGAGAGCGAGCGGCAAGTTCGGCGCCTATGTTTCCACCCGCGCCAGGACGGTTGTCCACAACCACCTGTTGCCCAAGGGCCGCTGAAAGTTCCACTGCAATGGCACGCGCGGCGATGTCTACGCTTCCGCCGGCCGCGATCGGAACAATCAGTCGTATCGGTTTTGATGGATACGGCGCGGCAGCTTGGGCGCTTGCCAAGCCCATTGACATGAGTGCAATGACAATCGGAAAGTGTCTGGCAACATTCGCGATAGACTGACTAATTGTCCTCAGCAGCACTAGCCAACGGCACGGATAACCCAAATTATGGAACATTTAATCCTCCTCCGTTATCTGTGAAGTATTATCTATTTATTTGTGATATTTCAACCATTTCAGCCAGATAAATTAATTATTTTAATAATTAACCCATATAGTGGGCATTTATGAAATCTTATTCCAATAGATCAGAGCAATCCGCCGTACGCTGCACGATCATGCGTGGCGGCACCAGCAAAGGCATATTCTTTCTCGAAGACGACCTACCCGCTGACTCGACGACAAGAGATCGCCTGTTTCTCGCTGCCATGGGCAGCCCGGACCCAAGGCAAATAGATGGGCTTGGCGGCGCCGACAACCTGACCAGCAAGATCGTGGTCGTCGGAAAAAATCACGACAACAATGCTGATGTCACCTACACCTTTGGACAGGTTGGCATTGATTTACCCTACGTCTCGTATTCAGCAAACTGTGGCAATCTGTCTGCCGCCGTAGGCGCCTACGCCATACAGGAAGGATTGATAGAAGGCGTCGAACCTATCACTACGATTCGCATCTTTAATACCAACACTAAACAGTTGCTGATATGCCACGTGCCGGTGTTAGGCGGCATGCCTCTCGTGAAAGGCAATTACGCCATCGCCGGCGTTCCTGGAACCGGTGCTGAAGTCCGATTGGATTTTGCGAGGACCAAGGGTGCGACCACAGGGAAAATGCTACCCAGCGGCAGCCCCGTCGACGATCTCTTCGTGCCTGAACTGGGGAAAACGATCCAGGTCTCTTTTGTCGATGTCGCAAAAGTAACCATGTACTTTCATGCGCGCGATGCTGGCATTCGCGGGACAGAAACGCCCGACGAATTTACTCCAGAGATTCTTGGACGTTTCTGGGCAATACGTAACGCAGGAGCCCAACACATCGGACTCGCTCCCGACTCCCGACTGCCTCATCCGGTTTCGGTGGTTGCCCCGGATGACTACTTCAATTACATGACCAAAGCCCGGGTCCACGCTTCGGAGGTCAGTTTTGTAGCAAGACGCGTTGGCGGCCCACCGCCCCGCCTCCACAAGGCTTTTGCCGCTACCGGCGCTGTATGCACTGCCGTAGCAGCCAATCTTCCCGGCACCATCGTCCATCAGCTTTCGCGTCAATTTGATGACGGAGTCGTCAGAATTGGCCATCCAACTGGGGTGTTTCCGGTTCGAATCCAAATCGATTCAGATGGGAACATTACCGAGGCATCCTATTCCCGTACAGCCCGTCGAATCATGGACGGCGTGGTTTACGTTGACTCAGATATTGTGGCGTGACCACATCAACTCCTATTAGCCGAAAGCCCAATTCAATGACTGCTCTTACATACGAACTCGCACAATTCATTCATCAAGCCTCGATTGACCAGTTCCTTGCTGATGCAGTGGAAAAATCAAAAAAAGTAATCGCTGACACTATCGCCGCCATTCTTGCCGGCGCCCAGAGCGAAGTCACCGAGCCCTTGCTTGCATATTTGCGAATTACCGGTGAAGGCGGAACGAGTCCTGTCCTGGGGACATCACTGCGATGTAGCGCGGAAATGGCGGCACTCATTAATGGAACGTTCGGCCATGCCCTTGATTTCGATGATGTGCTTTCAATGATTCCGGCACATCCCAGTGCAGTGATTCTCGCAGCCTTACTGGCCGACCTTCAGAACCACCCGCTGTCGGGCAAGGAATTGATCGAGGCTCACGTTGTGGGCGTTGAAGTCGGCGGAAAGATCGGACTTGGCATTACCACCGGGCATTACCATCGCGGTTTTCATGGAACTGGAACGCTGGGCATTTTCTGTGGTGTCGCGGCTCTCGCAAAAGCCTATCGACTATCTCCGCAGACCACGCAGACTGCATTTGGGATCGCGGGATCCATGGCCAGTGGGCTCAGGCGTAACTTTGGAACCATGACGAAACCGCTGCATACGGGATGGGCTGCACGCAGCGCATTAGCTGCCGTTCGCCTTGCAATCTGCGACTTCACTGCTGCGCTGGACATTATCGAAGCAAAATCGGGGTTTTTCGAAGCTTATGGTGTCGACAAATCGAGCGCAAAAGTTACCTTGGATTCCCTGGCGAAGCCATGGATCATTTCAGAACCGGGCATTGCCCTGAAGAAGTTTCCTTGCTGCTATGCCTCTCACCGGGGCATGGATGGCATTCTTAAACTACGTGAAAAACATGCGTTCAATGCATCCGATATTATCAGTGCAGACTGCCGCATGCCCCCCGGCGGCATGCAGGTATTGACCTACGATAAACCCAAAACCGGCCTCGAGGCAAAATTCAGCCTGCAATATGCCATAGCAGCCGGCGTGCTGGATGGACGGTATACGTTATGGAGTTTCACAGATAACGCTTTAAATCGTCCGGAAATTCTGGATCTGCTGAAACGCGTCAAAGCATTCGAAGATCCGGCGTGCAAGGATGACGATCCACTCTTCGAAACTCGCAGTTCGGGTAGCCGCGGATTTGTCGAAGTGGATATCGAACTGCGTAACGGCACCAAGGACACGGTTCGAATCGGCAAACCGCCCGGCCATCCGTCTCGAGAGCTCTCGTGGACAGATCTGGAAAACAAATTCCGAGATTGCGCATCTCAAGCTCGTATGAACGAGAAAAACACTACGATAGCCATAAACACGCTAAAAGAGCTTGAAAGTCAGTTGGACGTCGGAAAAATCGTCACCTTGCTGCTGAAGTGATGTCACAACCGGGTTCAGTGATCAGGCATTAAGCTGCTGATGATATGTAACAGGCTTTGCAGCCAAGCAAGATCACGATTAAAAGTCAGCGAGAATCGGCGCCTTGACGATTAATCAGCTTTTCGATTACTGAGGCCTCCTTGCGCAACAATGTAACGAGCTCCTCAATTCTTTTACCCAAAATCCGTGTCGCAACAGCTGAAATGCTCAGCGCAGCAAACGGATCCCCTTCCGTGTTTTTTATAGCCAAGCCCACGGCCTTGACCCCGGAAACGTTCAAAACATCATGCAATCCATACCCCAGCCGGCGAGCCAGTGTCACACGCTGCAACATCTCCTTCTTGGTTAGACTGCCGATGAGTCCAAGAGCATTAGAATTGTCTTCGATAACCTGCTCCGCCTGGTCTTTCGGCAAATCTGCAAGTATCGCAAGTCCGCCTGCCCCAACTCCCAACGCTCTGCGGTCACCAATATTCAGGGTAAAAACTTTGACCGGGAATGCACCATCCTTGCGGTCTATACACACCGCCTCTCGCCCACGCCGCACGGTGAGAAAGACCGTATCTCCTGTTTTCTCTGAAATGCGTACGAGGGATGGCTGACATATTTCCCGCAATCCGAAGTTCTGCTCTGCTGCCAAACCCAGCTCAAAAATAATGGGGCCAAGAAAATAGCGTCGATTCTCCGTGCTTTGAATCACCATACTCTCGGCAATCATCGCCTTTAGCATTCGATGAACTGTTGGCTGTTGGAGGCTTGAATGTCGAACGATATCGACAAGCCGGAGACCCGCTTTATTATTCGCGGCAATCAGGCGCAGCAAAAATGCCGCGCGCTGAATACTTTGCGTTCCCACGGGGCTAACATTCAACGCGCCAGAGGATTTTCTTTTAGTTAGTGTTTTGTTTTGCATCAAGTGTTTGATTTGAAAATGCAATGAATAGAAAAGTTTCCAGAGAAAATTTTTCTTGTCTGCTTGGGGATTACGATGCTGATTTGGCCAGATTAACTTAGGACCCATTTTGAACGAGACTTGTATGAACAAGTCAATGTATGACTACATCAACGCCACAACTCCCCTTGTAGATTGCGAATCACGCCCGCCGATCATAAGCGGAATAGCGTCAATAAAAATCATTATATTTCAATTGGTTAGTCTATAACACGGTGGGGAGTTCGTCTGTTTGGTTGCCTACCACCAAGAGAAACCATGCTGGCGCATAGAGCTCCCCCCTCCCCGCTTAATGCTAATAATAATTTCTGGAATACTAATACTTCCAGCTTTCGTGTCGTACAGGAATTCGGTTTAGGACTGCACGATGGAATTCCCAATTTGGAATGAACTGATCCATCAGCGACACAATGCTTGGGCGGGATTCTGGCTCTGGGTGTCTGGACCAACGTACTTCGCATTTTTGCCTAAAATCGATTGCACGAGTTCCATGGCGTTTTGATGATCGCCAGGAATTTTGGGGTCCGTTTTGATTTTCCTGGGACGACGGGTAGCTAATTGTACTGTGTTAAGTATCTCGTGATGTGTCTCTGTAAGCCCTATAGCAGCACGGGCATAGTGGCAGATGGCGAGCGATGGCGCGAGCGAGTTTTTGGCGCGCCGTGGCGATGGACCAGGGCACGTGCCGCTGCATCGGGCCGAGCCCCGCGCGGGCGGAAGCTCTTGGGTAAGGCAGGTGCTTGTAGTCGAGCGGTGTTTTTTTTGACACCCGATAGCCGCTCCAGCATGAGGAAGCCATACGCGGCGATACAAAGACTCGCGTGATGATGAAAACCTCGCCAGTTACGTCCCTCATAATGATCCAGTCCCACCTCCTCTTTCAGTTCCCGGTAGTCGTGCTCAATGCGCCAGCGCATCTTGATGGTGTTGATGAGCGCCTTGTACGAGGTTTCTGCGGGCAGGTTGGACAGAAAGTATTTGGTGGGCTGCGGCTTGCCCATGGGCCATTCGATGATGAGCCACTGCTCTTCACGGGGGCGGTTATTTTGTGCGACGCGGCAGCGCACACGAGCAAAGCGCGATCCCAACCGGGTATTGGTGCCTTCACGCCAAGTGACGGTGCGGTAGCTCTTGGCGGGCAGTGCACGAGCCAGATCGAGCACGCTGATCGGTTGGTGAACCGCGTCGCGCTTGACTCGCTGACGGGGCCGCCCACCATACCTTGGTCGCCTGACGGATGCCCACCGCGTAGGAAAGACCATGGGCCTCCAACCGATCACGAAACGCCGCTTCGTCGCCATAGCCCGCGTCCGCCAGCACGACGCCCCTCGGAACCTCAGCCGCCAAGGCCGCTTCGATTTGCGCCCAAGCCAACACGCCCTTGGTGGCAAAGGCTACCGCTTTGGGCACCCCGGCCGCCTTGCACCGCTTCGGCTCATCCGTCCACTCGCGTGGCAGATACAGCCGCCAGGCCAGCGGCAAGCTGCCCTCTTGGGTCGCCAGCGACAGGCTCACCGCCACCTGGCAGTTCTCGGTCTTGCCCAGTTGCCCACAGTATTGCCGTGCCACCCCTACCGAATGCTCGCCATACTTGCGCATCCCCGTGTCGTCGATAATCCAGTAGCACGGCCCGCCATGGCTCAACACCGGTGCCACTTTACCGGCCACCGCCGACAACAGGGCTTGATCACTCCACTCGGAGTCGGCCACCAGATGGTGCATGCGCTGGTGCGCCGAGCGCACGTCCTGCGGCTGCACCCGCGCAGCCATCGGCTCGACGCTCTTCCTCTCTCCAGGCAGCATCAGCCCACGCAGATACCAACACGCAGGCTGCTCCCGGCTCGCATGACCCAGCGCTTTGACCAGCACCTCGCAATACCTCTCAAATCGCGACTCCAATCTGGATTCCATGGCGTTATCCTTTGCTAATATGAATACCTCGCCATGATCTCAGAATACTTAACACAGTACAACTAATGACCCCAATGACTCTCTGCGTCCGCCAAAATGCGTACGCAGAGCCTTGGGAATGATAACGCAGAAGTAATAGACGCCGTGACGGGAGCGGCGAAGACGGGACGGGAGTCGCATGGGGCCCTTTCAGTTGAAAGCGGCTCACCGCGGTGGAGCGCCTCGCGCGATTATTTGCCGTTTTTCTCTTTTAGACCAACAACTTACATATCCTTGGCGGAGAGAGAGGGATTCGAACCCTCGATAGGATTTTGTCCTATACGCCCTTAGCAGGGGCGCGCCTTCGACCACTCGGCCATCTCTCCAGATTCATTTCTAACGCTTGATCTATTTCGCTTACACCATCTCATCTGCCACGGTGGTCTTGGCGCTCTGCGCCGAATGTTATGACGGCTATCGCCGTGACCACCCTACTGTTGCGATTACAATTTTGGGCGAGGATAACACAGCCCTCCCCGCTTTCCGCCTTGTTCAGGGCGCCTGATCCAGCGCAAACGCCTTGTGCAGCACCCGCACTGCGAGCTCGGTGTATTTCTCGTCAATCACCACCGAAACCTTGATTTCGGAGGTCGAAATCATTTCGATGTTGATGCCTTCTTCGGCCAGCGTGCGGAACATGGTGCTGGCGATGCCAGCGTGGGAGCGCATGCCGACGCCGACCACCGAGACCTTGGCAATCCTGTCGCCGCTCTGGATGCCGCGCGCCTTGGTGTGCGTGATTACCGGCTTCAGCACGGTTAGCGCTTTCTGATAGTCGTTGCGATGCACCGTGAACGAAAAATCGGTGAGCCCGTCGTGGCCGACGTTCTGCACGATCATGTCGACGTCGATGTTGGCGTCGCCGATCGGCCCGAGGATCTGGTAGGCGATGCCCGGACGATCAGGCACGCCGAGCACGGTGATCTTCGCCTCGTCGCGGTTAAACGCGATGCCTGAAATGACGGCTTTTTCCATGTCCTTGTCTTCCTCAAATGTAATCAGCGTGCCTTCGCCTTCATCTTCAAAGCTGGAGAGCACGCGCAAACGCACTTTGTACTTGCCGGCGAATTCGACCGAGCGAATCTGCAGCACCTTGGAGCCGAGGCTTGCCATTTCGAGCATTTCCTCGAAGGTAATGGTTTTCAGGCGGCGCGCCTCCGGCACGATGCGCGGGTCGGTGGTGTAGACACCATCGACGTCGGTATAGATCTGGCACTCATCAGCCTTCAGTGCCGCAGCCAGTGCGACACCCGTGGTATCCGAACCGCCGCGGCCCAGCGTGGTGATGTTGCCGGCCTCGTCGACGCCCTGGAACCCGGCAACAACCACAACATAGCCGGCCTTCAGGTCGGCGCGCATGTTCTGCTCATCGATGCTGACGATGCGCGCCTTGGTATGGGCATTGTCGGTGAGGATCCTGACCTGGGCACCGGTGTAGCTGCGCGCCTTGAGGCCGATTTCGATCAGCGCCATCGACAGCAGCGCAATCGTCACCTGCTCGCCGGTGGAAACCACGACGTCAAATTCCCGCGGATCAGGATGGGCCTGGATTTCCTTGGCCAATGCAATCAGCCGGTTGGTTTCGCCAGACATCGCGGACACGACAACAACAACGTCATGCCCCTGCGCTTTCCAGCGCGCAACACGTTTGGCGACATTTTTGATGCGTTCGGGGCTGCCGACCGAGGTGCCACCGTATTTCTGGACTATCAACGCCATGATGGCTGGGTCTCTGGATGAACCAAAAAGGGGCATATTTTATTGGATTTTCCGGCGAAAAACGAGGTTTTGCCGAGGATTTTGTTGCCGAGGATTTACGCGGCACAACTTCCATTCAGTTCCGGAACCATTGCGCGCGGCGGGACTCCTATTCGCAGCACAGGAGGAAATCACGTTGAAAAAGCCGGCAAAATCCCAAGCAAGTCCCGACCATCCCCGCGAAATCCGCCGCAAGCGCGGCCTCAACCAGCAGCAGTTCTGGCCGTTGATCGGCGTCACCCAGAGCGGTGGCTCACGTTATGAGTCCGGCCGTCGCATGCCTAAACCGGTTCGCGAGCTGTTGCGCATCGTGCATGTCGAAGGCATACCGCTGCCGCAGGTGCGCGGCGACGACTTCTCGCTGGTCCAGTACCTGAAAAAATCGCGCCCCGGCCTGTATCGCGAACTGAAGGCCGCCGCGCAACGGGATCGCAAACCGCGCAAGTAGAGCAACTAGCAGGCAGTATTCATCATTAACGCTGCGGGCGGTCGACGCGGGCGCTTGTTATAATTTGCGCCCCATGCGCATTACCCGCAGGCTGGAATTCGACGCCGGCCACCGCATCCCCAACCACACCAGCCAGTGCCGTCACCTGCACGGGCACCGCTACGCCATCGAAGTCACCTTGAGCGGACCGGTGGTCGCCACCGCTGGCGCCGCCGACGAAGGCATGGTGATGGATTTTTCCGCAGTCAAGGCGATTGCCCAGAAGCACGTGGTCGAGCCCTGGGACCATGCCTTCCTCGCCTGGAAACACGATCACGCCGTGGTCGCCTTCCTCGCCGGCATGCCCGGCCACAAGACCGTGCTGTTCGATGCGCCGCCGACGGCGGAACACCTCGCCCGCCGCGCGTTTGAATTGCTCAACCAGCATTACCTCGCCTGTTACGGTGCCACGCTGCGCCTTGAGCGCGTCCGGCTCTACGAAACACCCAACTGCTGGGCCGACGCCGAACAGGGCGGAGACTGATCCACCGTTTGAACCGCCCCACTCCGCCACGGCCACCACCTGATGTCCACCGCTGCTCCAGAAACCGCAGAAATCCATGCCAGCCGGGGCAAAATGCTGATCGCAAAACGGCAATTCGCAGCAGCGGTCATCAGTTATGACCAGGCCATCACCTTAAAACCCGATTTCGCCGAGGCATACATCCAGCGCGGCAACGCACTGCGCAAGCTCGGCCAGTTTGAATCCGCCGTCACCAGCTATGACCGCGCACTTGCGCTGCTGCCCGACCATGCCGAAACCCATTGCAACCGCGGCATCGCGCTCAAGGAACTGCGCCGGTTTGAATTGGCGGTCGCCGGTTACGACCGGGCCATCGCGCTGAATCCTGCATTCCTCGCCGCATACGCCAACCGCGGTGTGGCGCTGGCCGCGCTCCACCAGCACGAAGCAGCCGTCGCCAGCTTCGACCAGGCCAACGCGCTGCACCCGGGCGTCGCCTTTACGCACCTGCACCGCGGCGTTTCGCTGCATGCGCTGGGACGTTACGCAGCCGCCGTCGAGGCTCACCAAAAAACCATCGCTCTGGATGCCAGCAGCTCCGAAGCGCATCACAATCTCGGCCTCGCGCTGCTGCAGTTGCGGCAACACGAAGCGGCGATTGCAAACTTTGACCGCGCGATCACACTGAACCCGGAATTTGCCGACGCGTACGCAAGTCGCGGCCTCGCCATGTACGAAACAAGGCAACACCAGGCAGCCATCGCGAATTACGAAAAAGCCATCGCGCTGCAGCCAACCCTGCGCATCGCCCATCGCAACCTCAGCCATCTCTACCTGCAACTCGGGGATTATGTAAAAGGCTGGGAGAAATTCGAATGGCGCATGCGCGGCGAAGATAATCCGGCCAATCGCCGCACGTTTACCCAGCCCCTGTGGCTGGGCCAGGAATCAATCGCCGGCAAAACCATACTGCTGCACAGTGAACAGGGCATGGGTGACACGCTGCAGTTCTGCCGCTACGCCAGACAGGTGGCCGATCTCGGCGCCAGTGTGATCCTCGAAGTGCAGAAACCCTTGCTCGGCCTGCTCGGTAGCCTCGAGGGTGTGACCACCCTGCTGCCCAAATTGAGCGTGCTGCCGCCCTTCGATCTGCACTGCCCGCTGATGAGCCTGCCGCTGGCAATCAGGGCCCGCATCAACAACATCCCGTCAGCACAAGGCTATCTCAGGGCCGATGCCGCCAAGGTCGCGGAATGGCAAGCCCGGCTGGGCGCCAAAACCAAACCCCGCGTCGGACTGGTGTGGAGCGGCAATCAGCTGCACAAGAATGACCAGAACCGCAGCATCCCGCTCACCGAGTTCGCCCAACTGCTGTCCGACGATTGCGAGTTTGTGTGTTTGCAAAAAGAGGTAAAGCCGGCTGATCAGGAAATCCTCGCAGCCCACCCCGAAATCCGCTGCTTCGGCGCGGAACTGAACGATTTTTCCGACACCGCCGCGCTTTGCGAACTGCTGGACCTGATCATCAGCGTCGACACCAGCGTGGCACACCTCGCCGGGGCATTGGGCCGGCCGGTGTGGATACTGCTGCCGTTCAATCCGGACTGGCGCTGGATGCTGGAACGCAGCGATACGCCGTGGTATTCCCGTGCGCGCCTCTACCGGGGAGACCGGCTTCAGGGCTGGAGTGGGGTTATCGCGAGGGTTCGCGGTGACTTGAGCCGGGGGCTCAAGACAGACGGACTCTGATTGATTTAAAAAATACTTGGCGGAGAGTGTGTCCGCCTAAGTGAAGTCCAGTATTGACCAAGATTGTCCAGCTTCATAGGGGATTTCATAGGGGAAATTTATACATTCGTCTTGACACGTCCAAAATAGACCAGCATCATCCAGATATATTTTGTGGGTAGATTGTTGGGTTTTTGGGGGTAGTTATGGCTCGTCTGACCAACCGGCTCACGCCAAAAAGCGTGGCAAGTAAGCGCAAGGCAGGCTACTACGCCGATGGCTTGGGGCTATACCTTCAAGTCAGCAGGTCCGGTAGTAAATCGTGGCTATATCGCTTCATGCTGCGCGGTCGTGCGCGCGAGATGGGCCTTGGCTCGGTTCATGACTGTTCCTTGGCCGAGGCCCGTGAGAAGGCCGCAGAGGCCCGCAAGCGGGTGCGTGAATGGATCGATCCCATTGACGTGCGCGATGCCGAGCGCCGGCACATTGCGCTTGAAGAAGCGCGCTCCATGACCTTCTCCAAGTGCGCCGAAGCCTTTATTGAAGCGCACAGGGCTGGCTGGAAGAACGCCAAGCACGCCAGCCAATGGACAAACACCCTGGAAACCTACTGCGGACTGGTATTTGGCACCCTGCCTGTTCAAACCGTGGATACAGCGCTGGTCTGCAAGGTGCTGGAACCCATGTGGACGAAGAAGTCCGAGACGGCAAACCGCCTGCGCGCCCGTATTGAGAAAGTGCTTGATTGGGCTACGGTACGCGGCTACCGGCAAGGCGACAATCCTGCCCGCTGGCGGGGACACCTGGATAAGCTGCTGCCCGCCTTGCAGAAGAGTAAGCGGGTTAAACATCATCCCGCACTGCCGTACCAGCAGATCGGCGAGTTCATGGCAGTGTTGCGCGAGCAGAAAGGCATCGCTGCGCGAGCGCTCGAATTCACGATCCTGACGGCAACCCGTACCAGTGAAGTCACAGGTGCCAGGTGGGATGAAATCAACCAATCAGCAAATATCTGGACCATTCAGGAAAACCGCATGAAGGCCGGCAAGGAGCATCGAGTTCCTCTGTCGCCTCCCGCCCTGGCACTGGTCAAGACCATGCGCGCGGCCCGTCTTGGCGATTACCTGTTCCCCGGCAAGCGCGACAACGCGCCGCTATCGAACATGGCAATGCTGGCACTGCTGCGGCGCATGGAGCAAAAGAACGTGACGGTTCACGGCTTCCGGTCGAGCTTCAGGGACTGGACATCGGAGCGCACCAACTACCCGCGCGAAGTCTCGGAAATGGCGCTGGCGCATGCCATTGGCGACAAGGTTGAGGCTGCGTATCGGCGTGGCGATCTGTTCGAGAAGCGGCGCCGGCTGATGAACGAATGGGCGAAGTTCTGCGAGCGGCCGGATGCCGTGGCGAAAGTCGTGACGATGACACCCCGCCAGCGGCGGGCATAGCGTTTTCCGTCCCCGGTGCGGCTCATCGGGAAAGACGGCGGGGCTGGTTGGATAGAACCAGTTCCCGCCTGACCACAACGCAGCACTCTATGGGAGTACCGCATCATGGCTACAGCCAATCTTATCAGCAAGCTGGACCTGCGTGACGAACTTGATCGTAAACTTGAGCAGGCGCGCGGAATCGTCGCCCTCTCTCGACGCTTCTGTGCCAAAGATACCGATACATCACAAGCCGACGGCGATTTGTCGTCAGCACTTTGGAGCGTGGAAAACCTGCTGGATGAATGCAATGAAGTTCTGCGCAAACTCGATCTCGCGACAGCATCCCAGCATACTTAATCCTCTACGAACGCTCGCCAGAACTGAAAGCAACGGGGACTGTCTGGATATGGAAAAGACCAGCGATGAGATTATTGACGCTCTGGTGTTTTTGGGGATTGCAGAAACAGTCGCGCTTAATCGCGAGCAAACACGTTCGCTTTTTCGGCTGCTGACGAAGTCTACGGTTCCACCAGAATTTCAGGTGGCTGATATTCGCTTGACTGTGGACGGTGCCGAAGTCGCCTGCTCTCGGAAAACCTGGGATCGGGCCGTTGCAGATCTAGCCGCCGAAGCGACAATGGAAATCGACCGGCTATTGACGCTATACCCTCTCCGCAAGTCGGCTGAAATTCTGCATTGGCAGAATCGAAAACAGAAAAAGCGCGGGCGCAGAAGACCGGAAGAAAACTACTGGCTCGCGCGTGAAATAGCCGATGCAATATCGGCAGTGCCAGGCATTAAAATCGTAGTGAGTCGGTCTGCACGGCCAACCGTTTTCATGGAGGTGTTGCGCGTCTCTTTTGAAGCGATCGATCACCCATTTTCGTTAGGGCGTGTGGCTGCTGCCGCGGCCATGCCGGAAAAGCCGACCGGCGTCGATGATGAGACGTGGGCAACTTACTTGACGGAATCACGTAGGGGGAAAGGTAAACGGGGGTAATTCGTCCCCGCAAATATCGGGTTATTTAGTAGCCCGGATTCCCGTCGTAAATTACTCTTGCCAAATAGACAAGCGCATCGCTTGTCCTTTCTAAGGAGACGACAATGGAAGAGAAAAAAGTCCCGGCGATTGAGCCTGCGGGCATGAAAATAAAACAGTTCGCACGGGCGGTTAGCCTTTCGCCAGCGACAATTTACGCGCTGCCCGTCGAGCAACGTCCCAAAGCCGTTCTCATCGGCCGTTCCCGAATCATCACCGAAACGCCATGGGAATTTTTGCAGCGGGTTGGGCGGGCAGCATGAATAATTGTCAAACAAAAAGCCCGCTGGCGGCGAACCAGGCGGGCTTTCAAATGCACTTCGACGACGACGATTCTACGCCTGCGCATTTTTTTGGGCAAGCAGCGCGTGATCTCAAACTTGAGGAAGCCATCATGCACGCCGGGCAATTGGCGATGAGGGGCTTTGGCAGCATTGCGTGGCGCCGGTATACGCAACTCGTCGCCCTGCGCTCCACGGCCAAAATCGCCGAACTTGAAGCTGCCTTGGGTTTGGTATGAAGCGCCCAGCGATACAATTTTACGCCGCCGACTGGAGCGCAAACGTCAAGCTCAGGCGTTGCTCGCATGCCGAACGCGGGATCTGGCTTGAAGTGATGTGCCTAATGCACGACAGCGACGAATACGGCCTCCTGCACTGGCCGCTCGCGGACATCGCGCGGGCGATAGGCTGCCGGGTAGCCGAACTGCAGTCCCTGCGCACCAAGGGCGTTTTAAAGGGCGCTGATGCTGGTGAGCGATGCGCAGCCTACGTGCACATTGGATATCACGCGCGGCAGCCGTTGCCGCCGGTGACGCTGGTCGCTGAGCAGGACGGGCCGCTCTGGTACTCTAGCCGCATGGTGCGCGACGAATACATGCGCCAACACCGCGGTGCCGGGACCCGATTTGGTGATGAAAAGCGGCCGGATCAGTCACCCAGCCGTTCACCAGACAGCGCACCCAGCCGTTCACCCACCCATCGGCAAGGTGACGGCCCTTCTTCTCCTTCTTCTTCTTCTATAAAAACACCCCCCAAACCCCCCAAGGGGGGTGGTGTGTTTTTGGAGTTCTGGCACGCCTATCCGCGGAAGGTCGCAAAGCCTGCGGCCCTGAAAGCCTGGACGCGCATCTGCGTTGATGACCGACTGCTTGGCACGATGCTGGCCGCGCTCGAACGACAGGTGCAGTCAGAGCAGTGGCGGAAGGACGGTGGCGCCTACATCCCGCACCCCGCCACTTGGTTGAATCAGCACCGCTGGGATGACGAGGTAGGCCCGTTGCCGACATTGGCATCGCCGGCATCTTCCGACGGACGTTGCGCATGCGGTGAACTGGGCGTCGTCAGAGCCAATAACGACGCGTGGCTGTGCTCTCGCCACCGGGAGGCTGCGTAATGGTCGCCATCGTTGTGCCGGCTCCTTCACATCTCCGGTTGCCACCTCAATCGATCGAGTCCGAACAATCGGTGCTGGGCGGACTGCTGCTCGACAACTGCGCCTGGGATCGGGTTGGTGATGTGCTTGCCGAATCCGATTTTTACCGCAGCGAGCATCGGTTGATCTTCCGCGCGATCGCTCGGTTGATTGAAACAGGGAAACCGGCGGATTCGCTGACCATCGCCGAGTTCCTCAACGAGCACGGCAAGCTCGACGAGACTGGCGGGCTGTCCTACATCGGATCGCTGGCGTTGAACACGCCAAACGCCGCGAACGTCCGACGCTATGCCGAGATCGTGCGAGATCGGGCGATACTTCGCAGCATGGCCGGGCATGCCCAGCAGATGCTGGACGACTGCACGGTGCCCAACGGCGCCGACCCGGCCGAGATTACGGGCCGCATGGAACAGGCAATCTCGAACCTGACCAACCGGCAACAAGGCGATGTCGTGAGACTCGGTGATGCCGTGCTGGGGGCGGTCAAGCATGCCGACGCGATGCACGCCCAAGGTGGTGGCATGGCCGGTCTGGTCACAGGATTCGTGGATCTGGACCGCATTACTAGCGGATTCGCGGATGGTGACCTGATCATTCTCGCCGCCCGTCCGGGAATGGGCAAAAGTGCGTTGGTTATGAATATCGCCGAACACGTCGCGCAGCATGGTGAAACGGTAGCCGTGTTCTCACTGGAGATGTCGAAGCAGCAACTTGCGATGAGGGTTCTCGCTGGGAAATCCAGAGTATCCATGCATCACTTACGCACCGGCCGCGTCAATGACGACCAGTGGTCGTCAATCACCGAGGCGAGCACCCGTCTACTCGACTTGCCAATCTTGCTCGACGACACACCAGCGATGACCTGCGCCCAGATTCGTGCCCGCTGCCGGCAAATCAAGCGGCAACATGGCTTGGCGCTAATCGTTGTCGATTACCTGCAGCTCATGCGCGGCGATGGCGACAACAGGACGCAGGAGGTCGGGAGTATTTCCCGCGGACTGAAGAGTCTTGCCAAGGAACTCGCGGTTCCCGTAATCGCACTGTCGCAACTGAGCCGCCAGGTCGAGGGTCGAAACGACAAGCGACCGCTGATGTCCGATCTCCGAGATTCCGGGGAAATTGAGCAGGACGCGGATTTCATCGCGCTGCTCTACCGCGACGAAATCTACAACAAAGACACGCCCGCCAAAGGGACGGCTGAACTCCTGGTGCGCAAACACAGGAACGGCCCGCTTGGTGACATCCGGCTCTGTTTCCGCGAGGAATTGATGCGGTTCGAGAATTATGGCGGACCGGAGATCAAAAGATCGCAACCGCAGTTGAAGTGTGCAGTCACCGGCTTTGATTACAAATCCGCCAAAGCTGGCGAATGAATTATGAAATAACTAATTGATTGCAAAGGATAAATAATGATCTACAATGCAAAACTTCGTCGTTACGTGATCGAATCACTGTTCGCATCGGGCTTCTGCGTAGTCAGCGCCAGCACGGCCTTCAAGCTGTGTCCGGACCGCTGGGCAACCCGCGTCGACTGCGGTACGTCATTCAATGATGGCCCGCAGCAGATCGCGAAATTCCTGCAGTCCTTGGACGGGGTTAAGGTCGTTAATGTCCAGTTCGCGGGCAACCCTGCGTGGTGCCTGCTGGCCACGCGCTCAGAAGACAACCTGCCCAGCCGTATCAACCACATCACCGGACAGACCGTTATCGGTTTGCGACCATTCTCCGGGGGACAGGCGATGCCGTTGCCGGTGCCGACAGCCGCTGTCAACGATCCAATCCCCGGTTATGCGTGTGTTGAGCGCACGAGACGGCTGGAAAAGGCTGGATTACCGGACACCCTAAACGTGCCCGGTTTTAAACCGGGGCGATGACAATGTTTGAATCGATTGAATTGCAGGGCAAAGACCGGGAATGGGCTGAGGCGCATTTCAAGCCGATCGTGCCGTTTCCGAATCTGCTTCAGACATTTGTTGACCTCGAGGGGCTGGCCGTTGCGCAGCGCGAATATCGGTCGGTTCAGCAGATGATTGCTGACACCTTGCCGTACGACGAGTGGTTGCAGCACAAGCCGGATTGGATGGACCGCAATAACTACTGGAAGTGGGTTGATGGCCTGCAGGATATGGTGCGCACGCTCGAACGTGAATACGCCGTTGAGTTGTTGATGGCGCCATCCCTTGAGGAACAGCAGGAGCGTCCGCAATGACGGCGGCGAAGCGCAGGGGGCGCGGACGGCCACCCGGGGCGGTCAACATGTTCACGCGGAAGATGCGCGAGGCTGCTGTGCAGTCCGGTGAAACGCCTTACGAATTACTGCTGCGGGTGTCGCGTGGCAAACCCATAGCAATGCCGGGAAAAAAGCCGCACGTTCCCACGTTTGAAGAACGACAGGAAGCCGCGAAAGCGGTATTGCCGTACATGATGCCGCGGTTGTCGGCTGTAGGTGTCAAGGCGATAAGCCCGGACGATCCGTGGACGGACATACTGAATTTGGTCGATGGCAGCGGGCGCAAGCCCCCAGGCGAGAACACTGCAGGCGGGCGGCGAATAAAAAATTGATTTTTATTTAAAAAGGAGCAGGTCATGAGTTTCCAAAATGCAATGGTTCAGGGCGGTCTAATGCATCGAGCTATTCAAGGCTACGACAGCGAACAGGCACGGGAGGCGAATGCGCAGCGCGTGCGTGAGTACGGCGTCAAGGTCATGGGTTCGCAGGAAAAGGCCATGGCCGCGAATGATTCCCTGCTACCGGACCAGACTGTTGAGCAGCGTGCCATTCTCCAGGACAAGCGCCAACAGCGTGACCACACGACCGATTACCGGCAGTTCGTCGCCAACGGTGCGTCTTTCGAGACCCTGGCTACTGAGGCGCAGAAGCGTGGTGACCTGGCATCGATGAAAGGATTTCAGGATTCGCAGAAAAATCTGGAGCGCGAGGGCATGAAAGATGTTGTCGTCGCCGCGCTTTCTGGTCGCGATGACGCCGAACTGGAAAAAATTTACAACAGGTCCGGGCAAGATCGCATCGACCCCGGGTCGGTCAAGATGGACAGGAAAACCGGGTTTGTCTTCTTCACGAATAACGGCGAACAGAAGCAGATCAACATGACCCAAATGGCTGAGTTGCTGGGCGTGGTGAAACGGGAGGAGAAGAAACAGACGGTCCTACCGGCAGGATCGCAACTTGCGGTGGACGGCAAGATTGTCGCCACCAATACCGCTGGCGTTGATGCAAAAAGCGCGGCTGATCTCAGCAAGCTCGATTACGAATACGGCCTGAAACGGAACCTTGAGTCATTCAAGGCAAAGCACGGCGAAGGAAAAGCAACGGCGCTGATCCAGAACATGGGTTACCTCGTGAAAAGCGGTGTTGCTGCCGACAGCAAGGACGCATACAGCAAACTCCGAACCACTATGGAAAAGCCGGAGGAGGATGCTGTGCTGTCGCTGGCTACGACCTTGGCCAAGAGTCCCGGCTATCGCGGCAAGGATGGTCTTAATCGCGCCATAGCTGACGCGACAGGCATGGTGAAATCCGTCCGCGGTGCCGCACCACCGGCACAAGGCGCGCCATACAAATCGGCAGAGGATATCCGGGCAGCCTTCCGCGCGGGAACGATTGATCGCGCAACGGCCGAGGCTGAGCTGCAGAAGGGTTTCGGTTACAAATGAGAGCCACAGAATTTCTGAATGCGGACACGGTGCCGGCGGTCCGGCAGCGCGCATCCGAATTTCTTGGGCAACCGGACGCGCCGCACGATCCCGCACCCTCAGAAAACGAACTCAGGCGAACCGAGCGGCCCGCCACGGCGATACGCACGCGCAGCGGTCGGGTGTTGCTGACTGAACCGGAACCGTATCGCGATGTGTGGGATGTCGACGTGCAGGGCGAGCGCCGCGCGCCATGGACTGGCACAGGTGGGGTAATGAAAAGTCTGCCGGCGCAGATGGTCGCCGGCGCGCGCAGTGCCGTAGCCGAACTGCGCCGCATGATGGCCGAGGAGTCGATTACCGCGCGGCGCGCAAGCCCCGCCGTGGGGGAAACTCCGGCAGGGGCTGTCACCGGACGAGCCGCACCAGGAGCCATCGAACGCCAAGGTGCGCGACTGACAGAGGACGAAGACGCGCGCGCCGCTGCCGAACGGGATGCCGCGACCGCGCGACACGATCTGCAGATGGTCACCCCGCACGGCATGAACACAGCACAGCAGGCCGTCAGTTCGCTCGCGCAGTCAGCCCCGCCGACGTTGCTGGGTATCACCGCCTGGATAATCACACGCAATCCCGCACTTGCCATGGCGATCGCGGGCGGCGGTGGCGGTGCGATACAGGCGGGATCAACGTACGGTGAGGCCCGCGGGAAAGGCGCATCACACCGGCTGTCATCAACTGCGGCCACGATTGATGCCGTGCTGGAGGGTGTGGGCGAGGCCCTGCCGCTACGCATCGCCCTGAAGCAGGGTTCGCCTGTCATGGCGCGCATCTACGGCACCATGGCTGCGGAGGCTGGCCAGGAAGCGGCTACCCAGGCACTGCAAGACCTGAACGCTTACGCGACGTACAACCCGGACATCACATTCAACGAGGCGTGGCAAAACCTCAAGGTGGCGACACTTGCTGGCGGCATGGGCGGTACGGTTTATGGGGGCGTTGGCGCCATCGCGCAGAACGCGAGCCGGGGCGCGCCGCCTGCAGCCGCACCGACCGCGCGCGCTTTTCTTGATGATGGCCTGCTGTCTCCGGTGTTCAGCGAGGAAGGGGCCCCTGGTCCGCTCACCGACTCGATTCAGAGGCTCAGCGATACTATGATCCGCGCCAGTCGGACGCCCGTGCCGTCGTTGCCGCCAGTTGCTGAGTCCGCGCCGAGCGCAGCAGCCTTTCTCGATGAAGGCGCACCAACGATGGGTGAGGGGGTGGCCGCACCAAGTCAAGCCGTTGCCGAATCAACGCCGGCTACCGCGCCGGTATCGTCACCCGCGGCCACTGTCAACGATGCCGTGCCTGCACTCGCGGTAACGGCACCTGTCGAGGGGGCAAGCGCGACGGCTTTCCTCGATGAAGAACTGGCGAGTGAGGCTGACGCCGAAGGTACTGGCGTGAGAGCTCCCGTCACGGCACAAGCTGCGGTACAGCCCGCCACCAGTCCCGTAGCGATCGCTGCCCCGACAAGTGCCGTAGTGAGTGAATCAGAACAGCCCAGCGAATTATCAGCCGGGACCGGCGTGGTCATGACGCCGCCGTATCAGGAGGTTGGGGGTGAAGTGCGCGATGCTGCGGGCGCGCGGCCTGATGCCATCCGCCAGTCCATCAGGACGCTGTTCAACGTGCCGATCAACGAGGGTCACTTCAAGCAGAGCCGGGACACGCTCGGCATCTTCAAAGTGAAGCCCCGAACCATCCGGGTGCGGAACCAGAACGACATCGGCGTCATCAGTCACGAGACCGGGCATCATTTCTCGGAAACCAGCCGACCGGTGCGCGACATCATGAAGACCCATGCCGGCGAACTGAGCAAGATCACGCCCTACGCCGCGCAGCAGAAAACCGTTGCCCTGCAAAGAGAAGAAGGCTTTGCCGAATACCTCCGGCTGCTCTGGACACAGCCGACGCAGGCACAGGAACGCGCGCCCGGCTTTCACGCTGCCTTTGCCCAGTACGTCGACAAGAATGGCTTCCGGCCGGCATTCAAGCAGATCGAGGGGGCGATTCGTGACTGGCAGAACCTGCCTCCCGCGGATCGAATCATGGCCAAGGTGGGACAGGCGCCGGAACGCCCAAACCCGAAAGCCTTGCGCGACCGCTTCATCTTCGAGGTGCTGGACAAGTGGTTGCCATTGAAACGTATGGTCCATGACTTGAAGCCCGGCATCGCGCCGAGCAAAGACCCGTTCAAGGCCGCGCATCTGCTGGCGGGTGACGGGGCAATCATCGAGAGCTGGATTATCAGCAACACCATTCCCTTTGACCCGGTACGGCGCGCCGACACCAAGAACTACGAAAAACCCCTGCGTGAGATTCTGCAACCCGTTGCCGAGCAAATCCACGATTTCAATGCCTACCTGATCGCGCGGCGGGCGGACGAACTCACGCGCCACGGCAAGGAGCGACTGTTCACCCCGGAGGAAATCCGCGCCGGCCTGTCACTGGAAACCCCTGAGTTCAGGAAAGCGGCGAAAGAAATCTATGCGTTCAACGACAGCCTGATCGACTATGCGGTGGAAGGTGGACTGCTCTCGCCCACCATCGCCGGCAAGCTGCGCCAGTACAGCGCCTACATCCCGTTCTTCCGTGAATCGCGTGACGGCAACGGACACGGCGGCGGCAAGAACCCGTTCAAGCGGCTGCTGGGTGGCACGGAGAATCTGCGCGACCCGATTGCGAACCTGATCCAGAACACGGCGAATATTATTCACGCCACGAACCGGAATGCCGTGTTGGTGAAAGCGCGCAATCTGGCCAACGCCGTGCGCGGCGGCGGACGCTGGATCGAGGACATCCCCATACCGGATGCCGTGCTCAACGTGCCCACCAGAAGCGTGCTGGAGGCGCTCGAGCGACAGGGGGTGACCCTCGACCAGGACAGCCTGCAGGCCCTGCAACAGATTCAACGGCTGGTGGTGCCCAGCCCGGTCGACAACCGCGGCGAGCGCATCGTCGTCGTCCGTGTCAACGGTGAAACCAAGGCCCTGCAGATCAACAATGAGATGCTATGGCAGGCATTGCAGAGCTTTGAGCCGGCGGACTTGGGGTTCATTGAACAGTTGTTGACCATACCTGCAGACCTGCTGCGTTCTGGCATCACGCTGTCACCAGAGTTCATGTCGCGCAATTTCATGCGCGACACGCTGTCCGGCTTTGTCCAGTCCAAGGCGGGCATTTTCCCGGTTGCGAGCACGGTATCCGGCTTCAAGGAAGTCGCCACACGATCTGATGCCGCGCGCCTGTTCCGGGCCTTCGGCGGCGCGTATGCCGATATGTGGAAGGGGGACAGCCAGCAGACCAAGGCGGTGCTGGAGCGCATGGCCAAGCGTGGCCGGTTCGACCCCAGAACGATTCTGACCCCAGGTGGCATTCTCCGGCTGCTGAACGACTTGGGATCGCTCACGGAGGCCGGCACGCGGGTTGCCGAGTTCAAGAACACCATGAAGCCCGGTGACACGGACAGCTTGATTGAGGCGGCCTACAACGCCCGGGAAGTGTCCGTTGATTTCGGTATGCATGGTGCCAGCCAGAACATCCGGCTGCTGACCCGCATCACGCCGTTCCTGAACCCCGCAATGCAAGGACTTTACAAGATGGCCCGCACCAGCCAAGAACGGTTCATGGTCACCCTGCTGCGCGGCTCGATGCTGACGGCCTTCAGTGTAGCGCTGTTCATGCTGAATCGCGACGAGGACTGGTACGACGAGATCGAGCAGTGGGAGCGCAACGTCTACTGGCATATCAATGTCGGATTCAAGACCGATGACGGCAAGGTGTTGCCGATCCGCATCCCGAAGCCCTTTGAATGGGGCGCCGTGTTCGGGTCTGTGCCGGAGAGCCTGGCGAAGGTCGCCGTGGATCAGAACGGCGGCGAGTTCGCGAAGCGCATGAAGTCGATTGTCACGGACGTGTTTTCACTCCGAGCCGTGCCAACTGCGCTGCTGGTGCCGATGGAGCAGTGGGCAAACCGAAGTCTGTTCACGGGGCGCCCCATCGTGTCAGAGGGGCTGGAGGGTCTGGATCCGGAACTGCAATACACGGCTGGTACGAGCATGGCGGCGCGTGAAACCGGGAACGCCCTTGGTACCAGCCCCGCAAGAATTGACCATGCGATTCGCGGCCTCCTGGGCACCATGGGGGTCTATGTGACATCCATGGCCGATTTGGTGATCCGTCCCTTGGGTGACTACCCGGTCAAGCCATCCGCCACGGTACGCGAGATGCCGGTAGTTCGGGCCTTTGTTCATGACCCAAACTCGCCCAACAGCCGCTACGTGACCGAGTTCTACGAGACGCTGAGCAAGGCGCGCAAGGCTGACGCCAGCATGCGCCAACTTGAAGGCGAGCAAGCGGACGCCTACTACAAAAAGCACGGAGATGTGATTGACGCTGCCCCCATCCTCAATCGTGCGGCGCGCGATATGGGAGCGGCACGCCGGGAAGCGCGCGAGATCGGCGAGGACCGCACCACTTCAGCGGAGGAGAAACGCCGCGAGATCAACGAGCGGAATCAGGAGATTCGGCGCACTGCGCGTGAAACGATGCGCGATGTTATCTCTCAGGGCGTACGGTAGCCACATTCGGCTTGCGTTATGGTCACGTCAAATCTCAATCAATCAAAGGATTGCATGGCATCAACGAGGGGCGGCAAACGACCAGGCGCGGGTCGGCGTAAGGGCGGCGTCAACAAGATGACGGAGAAGGCGCGCAAGGCTGCGTCGGCAACCGGGCTACTGCCCCATGAGTTATTGCTGGCGATGTCGCGGGGGGAATCCACGCCGGGCGTGCCGAAGCCATTGCGCCGGGAAATCATTGATGCGCGCAAAGCGGCGGCACCGTATTACGCGCCAAAACAGGCCTCAACAGAATTCCACGGAAGCGTAGATGCGGAAGGCCGACTGGCTGCATGGCTCATGGCCCAGGCAGACGGTAAATCACGCGGACTACCCAGTGCACGAAATTAAGGGCAAAGGCGGTCGCATGTTGCGTGACGTGGTAAGGCAAGGAGTGAGGTAGGGGATTGCATCTGTATTGTTAAAGCGATTCTAATATCTGCTTCCGCTTTGCATCAGCATTCATGTCGTCGAGCGCCTTCAGATAATAGGCATGTGTGGTCGCCCAGCCGATCAAAGCGCCAACCGCTGCGCCAATGATTGTCATAAGCACGTCTCTTTGCATCACCATATCGCCGCGCTCCTTGACTAAATTGGCTTAGCCCAGAATGAGTCGTCAATCCTGCCAGTTCAATGGGTCAATTAGGGGGTAGTATGAATCGTTAAATACATAATTGTTATTTTTCAATGACTTATAGCCATCTCTGGCGGAGAGTGTGAGATTCGAACTCACGAGGACCGTGAGGCCCTGCCGGTTTTCAAGACCGGTGCATTCAACCGCTCTGCCAACTCTCCGTATTCGCGGAAATTACCGCTGCCGGGGGCGGATTGTAGCCCCTAACCCGCACTGGATGCGCCCTGGCTGTCACAATTGCGGCGCATAATATCATCTATTATCAATTGCTTGCGCAACCCTGGCAGCCCGAAAATCGGCCGATACCGATTGCAACTTTAACCGCCTTTCAGTAGTCTTACATCCTGCTTACACCAGCTTTTTTGGTGAACCTTTTGGAGATCCATCACTATGCAACCTGAACTGCGCACCGGGGCAACCTATTCTGCCGGCACGTCCGACATTGCCGTCCAGCAGAACAAGGTACTGCGTAACACCTATATGCTGCTCGCGATCTCGCTGATCCCCACGGTGATCGGCGCTGCGGTCGGCACCAATTTCATCAATTTCAGCTTCATGCGCGCCAGCCCGATCATGTCGATGCTGGTGATGCTGGCCGTGTTCTACGGCTGGATTTTCGCAATCGAGAAAAACCGCGACAGCGTGCTCGGTGTCGGCCTGCTGCTCGGCTTCACCGCCTTCCTCGGCCTGATGATGGCACCGATGCTGCAAAGCATCCTGTCGCTGCGTAACGGCGGGCAACTGGTGATGATGGCTGCAGGCGGCACGGCTGCGGTGTTTTTTGTGCTGTCGGGCATTGCCGCGACGACCAAACGTGACTTCAGCTTCCTCAACAAGTTCATGCTGGTCGGCTTCGTGGTGATCATGCTGGCGGTGCTCGCCAACATCTTCCTGCAAAGCCCGGTGCTGCAGCTGGCGCTGTGCGGTGGCTTCATCATCTTCTCGTCGGCGATCATCCTGTGGCAGATCAATTCGATAGTCCGCGGCGGTGAAACCAACTACGTGTCGGCGACGCTGACATTGTATGTGTCGCTGTACAACATCTTCACCAGCCTGCTGCAGATCCTGGGCTTCACCAGCGGTGATCGTGACTGAAACTTGCGCGACTGAAAACGCTTAAAAAAAGCGGCCTGCGGGCCGCTTTTTTATTGCCTGCATTATTCCAGCCGCGCCAGGCCTACTCCCTCTCAAACAACGCCATCGATTCCACGTGTGCCGTATGCGGGAACATGTTGATCACGCCGGCGGCACGCAGCTTGTAGCCATGCGTCGCCACCAGCACTTCGGCATCACGGGCCAGAGTTGACGGGCTGCAGGATACGTAGACGATGCGCCGCGGGCCGCCGGCCCCGATCAGCTTGATCAGTTCCATTGCACCATCGCGTGGCGGGTCGATCAGCAACTTGTCGAATGGCCCCAGCGCGGCCCACTGTTCGGCGTCGATCTTGAACAGGTCCATGGTCAGGAAACGCGTATTGTCAGCCAGCCCGTTGCTGCGTGCATTCTCCTCCGCCCGGCTGATCAGCCCTTTGCTGCCTTCGATGCCGATGACCTGCGCGCCGCTGCGCGCAATCGGCAGCGTGAAATTGCCCAGCCCGCAGAACAGGTCGGCGATGCGTTCACCGGGTTGCGGCGCCAGCAGGTTCAGTGCGCGGCGCACCAGCACCTGATTAATGGCATGGTTGACCTGGGTGAAGTCGGTGGGGCGGAAATGGATGCGTACGTCGAATTCGGGCAGCGTGTAATACAGTGCACCGGTGTCCGGCGGGCAGAACAACGCCGCCGTTTCCGGCCCTGAGGGCTGCAGATAGAACACCACGCGATGTGCGTCGGCAAAGACGCGCAGTTTGTCTTCATCTTCCGGCGTCAGCGCATCCAGGTTGCGCAGCACCAGCACATCGGCGTTGTCGGCCACCGCCAACTCGATCTGCGGCAATCGCGCACGCAGACTCAGGCTGTCGACCAACTGGCGGAGCAGCGGCAGCAGATCCGAAATCCGCCTTGGCAACACCTCACAGCTGGTCATGTCGGCAACATAACTGCTGCGTTTCTCATGAAAACCCACCAGCGCGCCGCCCTTTTTGAACACATGCCGCACCGTCAGGCGCGCGCGGTGGCGGTAGCCCCAGGCCGGACCGTAAATCGCCGGCAGCATCTGTTCGGGCTGCACCTTGCCGATATGCCGCAGGTTGTCTTCGAGCACACGCTGTTTGGCGGCAACCTGGGTGCGCGCATCCATGTGCTGCAGGCTGCAGCCGCCACAGAGGCCGAAAAATCTGCAGCCCGGCGTGGTGCGCGACGCGCTTTGATCAAAAATCCGCGTTGCGAATGACTGCTCGAACGCCGGTTTTTTGCGATAAACCGAGACTTCGACCCGCTCACCGGGCAGCGCGCCTTCAACAAAGACGACCTTGCCGTCACGGCGGGCAATGCCACGGCCTTCCTGGTCCAGGGATTCGATCAACAAGGGAGTCATTACGATTTTTCAGACCGCGCACAGCAGCGTGGTGCGTGATTTTTACTTTGTTATTACGTTATGCCGTCCAGCGCGCGAGAAATTCCTGCCAGTGCGGTTGCCCGGCTTTTTCCAGCGTGGTACGCACCATCGTGATTTGCGTATCGTGCTGTGCCTGGGTCAACGCACCGCGCATCAGCTGGAAACGCAGAAACACCAGGTGGGTATTGACGACATCGGTTTCGCAGTAACGCCAGATGTCTTCGAGCTTGCCGTCCTGATAGGCGCCCCATACCGCAGAGCCATCCATGCCGAGTTTGCCCGGCAGGCCCATCAGTTGTGCCAGCGCGTCCAGCGGCGCATTGGCACGGCCCTGATACAGCGCCAGCAGATCCATCAGATCGAGATGGCGCTGATGGTAACGGCTGATGTAATTGTTCCATTTGAATTCGCGGTCGTCCTCGCCCATGTCCCAGTAGCGCGCGGCCGTCACGCCATGCATCAGTCCACGATAATGCAGGACAGGCAGATCAAAACCGCCGCCGTTCCAGGACACCAGTTGCGGCGTGTATTTCTCGATGCCATCAAAAAAACGCTGGATGATTTCAGCTTCACTTTCCCCGGCCGCACCCAGCGACCACACCTTGAAACTGTCGCGATCCTGCAGCGCGCAGGAAATCACCAGCACACGTTGCAGGTAATGCGGCAGGAAATCATTGCCGTGGCTCTGCCGGCGCAACTGGAAGGCCATTTCCGCGACATCGCGGTCGGACACTGTGCTGTCGATCCCGTGCAACTTGCGGATGCCGGCGACGTCGGGCACGGTTTCAATATCAAACACCAATACGGTATTCACGAAATTACCTTTAAAAACAATTGCTTACAAAGTATTTGCGGATGACCGTTATGCGAATACACCCGTGGACAGATAACGGTCGCCGCGGTCGCAAACGATGGACACAATGACCGCGTCATGCACCTGCGCTGAAATCTGCAGCGCCGCCCACAACGCGCCGCCGGAAGACACGCCGGCAAAAATTCCCTCTTCACCGGCCAGCCGCCGCATCATGTTTTCTGCGTCGGCCTGCGTTACCTCGACCACCTGATTGACCTGCGACCAGTCGCAGATTTTCGGCAGGTACGCAGCGGGCCATTTGCGGATGCCCGGGATCTGCGAACCATCGGTCGGCTGGCAGCCGACAATCTGCACCTGCGGATTTTTTTCCTTGAGGTAGCGTGACACACCCATGATGGTACCGGTGGTGCCCATGCTCGAAATGAAATGCGTGACGCGGCCACCGGTATCGCGCCAGATTTCCGGGCCGGTGCCTTCGTAATGTGCCAGCGGATTGTCGGGATTCGAAAACTGATCGAGCATCACGCCGCGCCCCTCACGCACCATGCGTTCAGCGACATCGCGCGCGCCTTCCATGCTGACCTCTTTCGGTGTCAGCACCAGCTCGGCGCCATAGGCGCGCATGGTCTGCTGGCGTTCCAGCGACTGGTTCTCCGGCATCACCAGCACCATGCGGTAGCCCATGATCGCCGCCACCATCGCCAGCGCAATGCCGGTGTTGCCACTGGTCGGCTCGATCAGCGTATCGCCGGGCTTGATGGTGCCGCGCTCCTCTGCGCGGCGGATCATCGACAGTGCGGGACGATCCTTGACCGATCCCGCCGGGTTGTTGCCTTCGAGTTTGACCAGCACCGCATTGCTGGTCGCGCCGGGTATGCGCTGCAACTTCACCAGCGGCGTATTGCCGACGAAGTCCTCCAGTGTCCTGTCCATGACTCAGCCCGCGCTTTTCGCCAGCAATTGCTGGCAGTACCGCGCGACGCCCTGCTCCACCGTCAGAAACGGTTTCTGGTAGCCGGCTGCGCGCAAGGCGGTCAGATCAGCCTGGGTATAACTCTGGTATTTGCCCTTGAGGTCGCCGGGAAACGGGATATAGCGAATCACGCTTTTGCTCTGCAGATCCGCCAGCAACAAGGCTGGCTCACCCGCCGCCGCACGACAACCGTTCACCGTGGCAACAGCGACATCGTTGAAAGACTGTGCCGCGCCGCTGCCACAATTGAATATCCCTGACTTGTCGCCGTTATTCAGGAAGTACAAATTGACTTTGACCACATCCTCGACCGAGACAAAATCGCGGCGCTGCTCGCCGTTGCCATAGCCGCCGCTGCCTTCGAACAGCCGCACATGGCCCTCGGCGCGGTACTGATTAAAGAAATGATATGCCACCGAGGCCATGCGTCCCTTGTGCTGCTCGCGGTCGCCATAAACATTGAAATAACGCAACCCGACCACCTGCGGACCGCCGGGCGGCAGACGCCGCACCCGCAGGTCAAACAGCAGTTTTGAATAGCCGTAGACGTTCAACGGGCCTTCGCAGTCCGCCTGCTCACGAAAACCGGTCAGTGCGCCATAGGTCGCCGCGGATGACGCATAAATCAGCGGGATCGTCTCGGCTGCGCAAAAATCCAGCAGCGTGCAGGAATAGGTGTAATTGGTGTCCATCACATAACGGCCGTCACTGGCCGTGGTGTCGGAACAGGCGCCCTGATGCAGTATCGCCTTCACGCCACGGCGGAAAGCGCCGGCTTTGATGCGAGCGAGGAATTCATCCTTGTCGAGGTAGTCGCTGATCCGGCAGTCGACCAGGTTACGGAATTTTTCGCCCTGCGTCAGGTCATCCACAGCGAGGATGTCGGTGATGCCCTGCGCGTTGAGGCCCTTGACCAGGTTGGCGCCGATAAAACCGGCAGCGCCGGTGACCACATGGATCATGGCTTATTCCTCCTGCGCCGGCGGGAACAATTCGTCCGGCTGGACCACTGCAGTGCCGAATTTGCCGACGACGATGCCCGCGGCACGGTTGGCAATGCGCACTGCGCTTTCCAGGTCCTGCCCTGCCGCCAGCATCACGGCGATGGTGGCGATCACCGTGTCACCGGCACCGCTGACGTCATACACTTCGCGCGCCTGTGCCGGCACATGCAGCCTGCTGCCGCGCCGGTACAGCGTCATGCCTTCCTCGCTGCGCGTAACCAGCATGGCACCGATGCCCAGCCGCTGGCGCAGGTTCTGCGCTTTCGTCGTCAGCGCAGCTTCACTGCTCCAGCCACCGACCACCGCGCGCAGCTCAGCACAATTGGGTGTCACCAGCGTCGCGCCGCGATAACGCGAATAGTCCTCGCCCTTGGGATCGACCAGCACCGGCTTTTGGTGACGGCGCGCCAGCGCGATCATGCGGGCGATATGCGCGAGGCCACCCTTGCCGTAGTCCGACAGGATCGCCACATCGCAACTTTTCAGCAGACGCTCGAAATCTTTCAGTTTCGACGCCAGCACTTCATGGCTGGGCAGGGTCTCAAAATCTGCGCGCAGCAACTGCTGACGACGACCGATGACCCGCAGTTTGACTGTGGTGGAGATGGTCGGATCGTCGTGCAGGCTGGCAATAACGCGATCACGTTTCAGCAACTGGCGCAGGCAGCGCCCGGCCTCATCACGCCCCACCACCGACAACAGTGAAGCCTTTGCCGAGAGCGCAGCGACGTTGCGCGCAACATTCGCCGCACCACCCGGGCGTTCCTCGACACGATCAACCTTGACCACAGGCACCGGCGCCTCCGGCGAAATGCGGCTGACTTCGCCGAACCAGTAGCGATCCAGCATCACATCACCGGCCACCAGCACCCGGGCGCGGCGCATCTGTGCCGGCAGGCCGCCGCGTGGTGACACCGGTTTTTTATTCAGTATTTTTTTCATTAGCGAATTTGGTCAACTGATGATTTTAATGCACTGGCAATGTCGGCATTGATCCGGTCCAGCACGGCCAGCGGATCTGCGGCACGGGTAATCGGCCGGCCGACCACCAGGTAATCCGCCCCGTCGGCAATCGCCACCTGCGGCGTGACAATGCGTTTCTGGTCATCCTGCGCAGCATCGGCGAGACGAATACCCGGCGTCACCAGACAAAAATCCGCCCCGCAGGCACGGCGCAGCAGCAAAGCTTCCTGCGCCGAACACACCACGCCGTCCATGCCGCTGGCGGCAGCCAGCCGTGCCAGGCGCTCGACCAGTACCTTGGGTTCTTCCGAATGTCCTGTTTCACGCAGGTCTTCAGCGCCCATGCTGGTCAGTACCGTCACCGCAATCAACATGGGCGGATGCGACAGTCCGGCAAGTGCTTCGCGCGCCGCCTGCATCATCGTGCGCCCGCCACCGGCATGTACATTGATCATCCACGCACCGAGCGCCGCCGCGGACTTGCAGGCCGAGGCCACAGTATTCGGAATGTCGTGGTATTTGAGATCAAGGAACACGTCGAAACCGTGCGCTGCCAGTTGCCGCACCAGATCAGGACCGGCAACGGTAAACAATTCCTTACCGACCTTGACCCGGCAGCGTTTGGGGTCCAGCCGTTGCGCGAATGCCAGCGCCTCGGCAGCACTGGCGTAATCCAGTGCGACAATGACCCGCGAGCCCTTTTGATCCATGCTCATGCAGATACGCCCTTTGCTCCGGCGAGTTTCAAGCCGGAATGTCCCCCAGCTATGGCAGACTTCACGCCGGTATTCCTTCAGCTCCGGCAGACTTCACGCCGGTAGTCCTTCAGCTCCGGCACGCTTCACGCCGGAATGTCCTTCAGCTCCGGCGCGCTTCATGCCGGTATTCCTTTTTCTTCGGTACGTCGCGGCGCGTAGGTTTCCCATTCGCCGCAGGCCGGGCAATGCCAGTAAAACTGCCGTGCACGAAAACCGCAGTGTTCACATTTGTACATGGCGAGGCTACGCGTGTGCTGGTGGATCAGTTGTTTGATCAATTCAAGATCGGTGCGGCGCTCTGGCGGCACTTCCAGCAATTGCGCTTCCAGCAGCTTGTCGAGCCCGAGCATGGTCGGCGTACGCCGCACTTCATCGCGCACCAGCCGGTATGCGGCCTGCGCCCCGCTGTCGGCCAGCGTGGCCTGGTACACCAGATCCAGCAAATCCATCGACGGATACTTTTCGAGAAAACCGCGCAGCAGGTTGAGGCCCTCGTCGGGCTGCCCCGCTTCGCGGTAGGCAATCAGCAACCGCTCCGCGACCAGCGACAGATAGGCCGGGTTCTGCGATTCAATGTGCTGCCAGGCGGCAATCGCCGCGGGCCCGTTGCCGAGGTCACGCTCCAGATCACCCAGCAGCATGTTCGCCCGTACGCACAGCCGATGATGCGCCAGCGCCTCTGTCAACAAGGGCCGTGCATCGGCAGGTCGCGACTGCATCAGCTCGCGTGCCGCCATTTCGCAGTAGAAATTGGCAATTTCCTTCTGGAAGGAACTGCCGTTGAGGACTTCGAGTTTTTCGGCAATCACAATCGCCTTGCGCCATTCCTTTTCCTGCTCATAGATTTCCAGCAGGAACCGCAGCGCAGCCTCGGCATGCGGCGTATCGTCAAGCTTCAGGAACAATTCTTCAGCGCGATCGAGCAATCCCGCCTTCAGGTAATCCTGCGCCAGCTCGAGCACGGCCTGCAGCTTCTGCTCCTGCGCGAGGTCTTCACGCTCGGCCAGGTTCTGGTGCATGCGGATCGCTCGTTCGACCTCACCGCGGCGACGGAACAGGCTGCCCAGCGCGAAATGCAGCTCGATGGTCTGGGGATTGACCTTGGCCACTTCGATGAAGGCCTCGATCGCCTTGTCGGGCTGCTCATTGAGCAGGAAATTCAGGCCCTTGAAATACGATGCGGGCAGCAGCCGGGATTCAGTGACGATCTGGCGGATGTCGACGCGCGCCGCCATCCAGCCCAGCGCGAAAAACAGCGGCAAAGTCAGCAGCCACCACAGTTCGATGTCCATTATGCGCGGCGCTTCACAACAATTTTCACGGCAAATTTCACAACAGGTCGGATGGCGGCAGGAGCGGCGCGTCGGGTTGCCGGGCGGCGCCCAGTTCGCGCTTCAGCACGGCAATCTGCCGGCGCAACCGCAGCGTCTGGAACAAACCCGCCAGCAGCCCCACCAGCGCGCCGGCGCAGATGGCGACCAGCAGCACGACCACCAGCGGCGCTTCCCACCGGTATCCGAGGTAATACCGCACCGTGACCGGATCCGTGTTCACGATCGCAAACGACAGGATCAGGAGGAACAGTACGACCTTGATGATCCACATTAGGTATTGCATGGCCCGTCGAGAATATCACGCCCCGCCATTCGCGCGGGAGCGCGCCGCAGCACACAAAAAAGCGGCATGGCCTTGTAGCCATGCCGCCCAAAGGAACGATGCCTGATCGTCCGTTATTTCTTGATGTCGACGCGTTCGCGCAATTCCTTGCCGGCCTTGAAATGCGGCACGTACTTCGCCGGCACCTGCACACGTTCGCCCGATTTAGGATTGCGCCCGGTACGCGGCGGTCGGTAGTTGAGTCCGAAACTGCCAAAGCCCCGGATTTCGATGCGCTGCCCCTGTGACAGGCTTTTCCCCATGGCATCGAGAATCATCTTTACAGCCAGTTCGGCGTCCTTGGCCACAAGCTGCGGATAACGTGCCGCCAGTTTCGCGATCAACTCCGACTTGGTCATGATGCTCCCTTACTTTTATTGTTGAGTATTGGCTGTGTCCAGCTTGGCTTTGAGCAGCGCGCCAAGATTGGTGGTCCCCGAACTCGCCTGTTTGTTGTCCGAAGTCATCTTCTGCATGGCTTCGGTCTCCTCTGCAAGGTCTTTCGCCTTGATCGACAGGTTGATCGTGCGGTTCTTGCGGTCGACGTTGATGATCATCGCGGTCACCGAATCGCCTTCCTTCAGTTTGGTGCGGATATCTTCAACGCGGTCTCGCGAAACTTCCGACGCGCGCAGATACCCTTCCATGTCACCTTCGAGGTGGATCACGGCGCCCTTGGCATCGATCGCCTTGACCGTGCCGGTGACAACGGTGTTTTTCTCATGGCCGCCGACGTAGCTGGTGAACGGATCACCTTCGAGCTGCTTGACGCCCAGGGAAATACGCTCACGTTCAACGTCGATCGACAGCACCTGGGCTTCGACTTCCTCGCCCTTCTTGTAATTGCGCACGGCCTCTTCACCGGGCACGTGCCATGACAGGTCGGACAGGTGCACCAGACCGTCGATGCCACCGGCAAGACCGATGAAAATGCCGAAATCGGTGATCGATTTGATCTGACCCCTGACCTTGTCGCCCTTTTTCGAGTTCATCGAGAACTCTTCCCACGGATTCGCCATGCACTGCTTCATGCCGAGCGAGATGCGGCGGCGGTCTTCGTCGATCTCCAGCACCATCACTTCGACCTCATCGCCCAACTGCACGACTTTGGACGGATGCACGTTCTTGTTGGTCCAGTCCATTTCGGAGACGTGCACCAGGCCTTCGATGCCCGGCTCGATCTCGACAAAGGCGCCGTAGTCGGTGAGGTTCGAAACCTTGCCGAACAGACGGGTGTTGGGCGGGTAACGGCGCGACAGGCCGACCCAGGGATCCTCGCCCAGCTGCTTCATGCCCAGCGAGACGCGGTTTTTTTCCTGGTCGAACTTGAGCACTTTGGCGGTGACTTCGTCGCCGACATTGAGCATTTCCGACGGGTGTTTGACCCGGCGCCAGGCCAGATCGGTGATGTGCAGCAAGCCGTCGATGCCACCAAGGTCGACGAACGCGCCGTAGTCGGTGATGTTCTTGACGATGCCCTTGACGGTCGCGCCTTCGCGCAGATTCTCGAGCAGCTTCTGCCGCTCTTCGCCCTGGCTGGCTTCGAGCACGGCACGGCGTGACACCACGACGTTGTTGCGTTTGCGGTCAAGCTTGATGACCTTGAATTCCATTTCCTTGTTTTCGTACGGCGTCGTGTCTTTGACAGGACGCGTATCGACCAGCGAACCGGGCAGGAAGGCACGGATGCCGTTGATCATCACGGTCAGGCCGCCTTTGACCTTGCCGCTGATCATGCCGGAGACGATGTTGCCCTTCTCGAGAGCGTCTTCAAGTTCGTGCCAGGCTGCGAGGCGCTTGGCCTTGTCGCGCGACAGGCGGGTTTCGCCATGCCCATCTTCCAGAGCCTCAATGGCGACGCTGACAAAATCACCGGGCTTTACTTCAATCTGGCCGCGGTCGTCATGAAACTCTTCGATCGCCACATAGCTCTCGGATTTCAGACCGGCGTTGACCACCACAAAATTGTCATCAATACGCACGACTTCGGCGGTAATCACTTCGCCGATGCGCATTTCTTTCGTTGCCAGGCTCTCTTCAAAGAGCGCGGCAAAACTCTCGGTAGCAATACCGACGGTAGCAGCTTGTTGGGTTGTTTTCATCATTGGAATCAGGAGGTTATCACACCCGTTTGAGAAACGGGAGGGTAGTTGAAAAAAGCCATGGTCCTGGCGGCCCATGACGCCTGTTTGCTGCCTTTATTGCTTTTTTACGTTTTTTACGTTTTTTGGCACTTCTGATACAGATGCAAGACCTGCGCCACCACGTCAGCCGCCGGTATCCCGGTAGTGTCTATTTCAATGGCATCAGCACACTTCAACAGGGGGGCCGTGACGCGGTTGCTGTCGCGAAAATCGCGGTCGCGGATGTCCTGCAAAAGGGCCGCCATACTAGCACCGGAGTCCTTTTCCATCAACTGCTTATGACGCCTCCGCGCCCTCTCCTCAGCGGTCGCCGTCAGGTAGATTTTCAGCCGCGCATCCGGGAACACCACCGAACCCATGTCGCGGCCGTCCGCGACCAGGCCCGGCGGCTGGCGAAAACCATGCTGCAGCGACATCAGGGCCGTGCGCACACCGGGCAAGGCCGCCACTCGTGACGCGGCAGTACCGGCGACTTCGCCACGAATCTGATCCGACACCTCCCGGGCATCAACAAAAACGCGAACCCCGTTAAATTTTACCTTTAAATTCAATGTGATATTGGTTATTTCCGAGTCATTGTCGAGATTGCCCCCACACTCTCCTCCGACAAAACCGACAATCCGGTACAACGCTCCGCTGTCCAGATAATGAAATCCCAAGTGCTGCGCAACGGCTGCGGCAATCGTGCCCTTGCCCGAGGCCGAGGGGCCGTCGATGGCGATGACCGGTGGCAGGCTCATGCGGTGATACCTGCCAATACCTGGAAATAATCAGGAAAGGTTTTGGCCACGCAGCCCGGGTCATTGATCCGTAGCGGGACACCACCCAAAGCCGCCAGCGAAAATGACATGGCCATGCGGTGGTCATCGTAGGTATCGATGGCCGCAGGCCGCCATTGTGCCGGGGGCGTTATTTTCAGGTAATCAGCACCCTCTTCCACGCTCGCGCCAAGTTTCACCAGTTCAGCAGCCATCGCGGCAATACGATCGGTTTCCTTGACCCGCCAACTGGCGATATTGCGCAGCGTCGTCGTGCCATCGGCAAACAGTGCAGCCACCGCCAGCGTCATCGCCGCATCGGGAATATGGTTGCAGTCGAGATCGACCGCGCGCAGCCGGGCGCGTTTTCTTGCGTCCTCACCCGCGCCGGCTTCGATCCAGTGTTCACCCATGCTGACCGCGGCGCCCATCTGTTCCAGTGCCTCGGCAAAACGCACGTCACCCTGAGTGCTGTTGCGCCCCACGCCTTCGACGCGCACCGGACCGCCGCCGCTCAGGCCGCTGATCGCGCCAGCAGCGAGAAAGTATGAAGCCGATGAAGCATCACCTTCGACATACAGTTCACCGGGGCTGACATAACACGCACCAGCCGGCAGCGTGAATGTGGCCCAGCCATTGCGTTCCACAACGACGCCGAACCTGCGCATCGCATTCAGCGTGATCTCGACATAGGGTTTGGATATCAATTCACCCTCGATACGCACCACCGTCTGGGCACCGAGCAGCGGCAGCGCCATCAGCAATCCGCTCAGGTACTGGCTGGACACATTGCCGCGGATGCTCACTTCCGCCTGCGTTTTCAGCTTGCCGGGATGGATCTTCAGCGGCGGGAAACCCGGGTTACCCAGGTAGTCAATTTCCGCACCCAACTGGCGCAGGGCATCGACCAGGTCACCGATCGGCCGTTCGTGCATGCGTGCAACACCGTCGATGCCGTATTCGCCACCACATAACGCAAGCACTGCGGTCAGCGGCCGCACCACGGTGCCGGCATTGCCGAGAAACAGATCAGCCTTCTTGCCCGGAAAAACACCGTTGACGCCATGCACCGTCATCGCGCGCGGCCCGGAGGCCTCGCAACGCACGCCCAGCGCGCGCAAGGCCGTCAGCATGTACCCGGTATCGTCTGAATCCAGCACTTCACGCAGCGTCGTGACACCTTGCGCCAGCGCGGCCAGCAGCAAGGTGCGGTTGGAAATACTTTTCGAGCCGGGCAAACGCACCGTGCCGCGCACTGCGCGGATCGGCTGCAGATCCAGATATTCGGGTTTTGCCGCGCTCATTTACTTTTTAAGCAACCACCGCGCCCGTGCTTTTTGCGCAGCGCTGAACATATGCTCAAGCGATTCCCCGTCACCCGCCGCCAGAGCGGCGCGAGCGGCTTCGAGTTCACTGATGTATCCGTCAACCAGCGGCACCAGTGCTGCGCGATTGGCGATGCAGATGTCGCGCCACATTTCCGGCGAGCTGCCGGCAATGCGCACCGTGTCGCGCAGGCCGCCGCCGGAAAAACCGAGCAGGCGTTTGGCATCGCGCCGCTGCGCCAGCAGATTCACCAGCGCAAACGCCACCACATGCGGCAGATGGCTGACCGCGCCGAAAATTTCATCGTGCTCTGCTGCCTCGAGGCGCACAATGTTCGCGCCGCAGGCCAGCCAGGCCGCGCGCACCAGGCGAACCGCGGCAGCTTTGGTTTCCTTTTGCGGCAACAGGATCAGGTTGCGGTCGCGGAACAGTTCGGGAAACGCAGCACCCGCCCCGCTGTGTTCGGTGCCGGCAATCGGGTGCGCCGGTACGAATTGCGCAAAATGTGCGCCGAGATGGCGACGTGCCGCAGCAATCACATCCTGCTTGGTACTGCCGGCATCAGTGACCACGGCATGTTTCGGCAAAACCGGCGCGATGCGCGCAAAAATACCCGGCATCTGCCCCACCGGCGCACCGACCAGCACCAGATCGGCATCCACCACCGCGCGTGCAGCATCGGTTTCAGCCTTGTCGATCACGCCGCGACGCAGCGCCACCTGCAGGTTCTTGCGGCTGCGGCCGACGCCGACCACCTGTTTGACGATGCGCGCTTTTTTCAGCGCGAGCGCAAACGAACCGCCGATCAGGCCGACACCGATAACAACCAGTTTATTGATGCGTAATTTGGCCGACATGACTATTCCGTTCAAGCGTTCCGTTCAGACAATCCGCGCAGGCGCATTAATCGCCCAATCGTTACCTTACCGCAGTCTCAGTCACCGCCTCGAACCGCAAAATCAAGCCGTCAAGGCCTGCTGCAATACTTCGAGAAAACGCGCGTTTTCGGATTCCAGTCCAATCGACACCCGCAGATGATCGGGCATGCCGTAATTGGCAATCGGCCGCACGATGACGCCGGCCTTCAGCAGCTTCTGGAACACGGCGGACGCGCCCGGCACCTTGAAGGTGATGAAGTTGGCGTAGGACGGGATGTAATTCAGCGACAGCTGCTGCAAGCCGGCGACGATCTGCCGCATGCCGCGACGGTTGAGGTCATGGCTTTCGCGGACAAACGCTTCGTCATCCAGCGCCGCTGCTGCGGCCGCCAGCGACAGGCTGTTGACGTTGAAGGGCTGGCGCACGCGGTTCATCAAGTCGGCGACACCGGGTGCCGCCAGTGCATAACCAATGCGCAGGCCGGCCAGGCCGTAGACCTTGGAGAAAGTGCGGCTGATCACCAGATTCGGATATTTTTTCAGCCAACCGATGCCGTCGTACCTGAACTGCGGTTCCAGATATTCGTTGTAGGCCTCGTCGAGCACGATCAGCACTTCCTGCGGCAACTGCGCGATGAATGTTTCGAGCGCGGCACCGTCAATGAATGTGCCGGTCGGGTTGTTCGGGTTGGCGATGAACATCATCCGGGTATCGGGTTGCACCGCGCGCGCCATTGCCGGCAGATCATGGCCAAACTCGCGTGCTGGTACGGCAATGCCCTGCGCCCCCATCGCCTGCACCGCCAGCGGATACACCGCAAACGCATGCTGCGAATACACCGCGGACAATCCCGGCGTGAGGAATGAACGCGCCGCCAGTTCCAGCACGTCGTTGGAGCCGTTGCCGAGCACGATATTTTCCGGTTCAACACCGCAGCGCTGCGACAAAGCCTGTTTCAGCTCAAAACCGTTGCCGTCCGGATAACGCGCGAGGCCGTCGAGTATCGCGCGTATGGCAAGCGCGGCTTTCGGGCTGACGCCCAGTGGATTTTCATTCGATGCCAGTTTGACGATGCCGGACTCATCGAGTCCCAGTTCGCGGGCCAGTTCGGAGGTCGGTTTGCCCGGCAGGTAGGGCGCAATGGCGCGGATATAACCGGGCGCGAGATCGCAGACATTCATATTATTTTATCAATAAAAACAAATACTTATAATCAACATCGAAATCAGAAAATGTTAACCGCCGGTGAACGCGGATTAACGCCGATAGCATCAAAAAGTTCGGAAAACTCGCCAATTGAATCAATGCAAGTAATTGTTTTTAATAAATTATGTTGCCTGCCTTCAGCGCGTTTTGTGCGCAGGTTTGAGCTGCGTTCATCGGCGCACCCCTCAAGGGGGTATTGAAAAGAATTTATCGGCGGTTTAATTGGGTTCGGTCTTTCTGTCAGGCGCTCTTAATAATAAATACCAGTTCAACGTGCCGCCGGATAGGATCCCAGCACTTTCAGGAAGGAGGTCTTGCGCGCCAGCGCGGTGAGCGCGCGGGCCACGCGCGGTTCCTGCTGGTGGCCCTGGATATCGACGTAGAACACGTATTCCCACAAACCCGTGCGCGCAGGACGCGATTCCAGCCTGGTCATGCTCACGCCATGTTTCGCCAGCGGCGTCAGCAGCTCGTGCACTGCGCCCGGCTCGTTGCGCGTCGACAGTACCAGCGAGGTTTTGTCACGGCCCGACGGTGAGACTTCTTCTGCACCGATCACCGCAAACCGTGTGGTGTTCTTCGGATCGTCTTCTATATTGCGCGCCAGCAGCTTGAGACCGTACAAAGTAGCCGCGGTACGACTGGCAATCGCCGCTGAATGCCGGTCTTTACTCGCCAGCCGCGCAGCCTCGGCATTGCTGACCACGGCAATGCGTTCCGCCTGCGGCAGGTTGCGCGACAACCACTGCTGGCACTGTGCCAGGCTCTGGGTATGTGAATACACCTTGCTGATGCCGTCGCGCCCCGGCGCCACGCTCATCAGACATTGCCGCACCGGCAGCATCACTTCGCCGCAGATGCGTGCCGAGGTATTCAGCAGCAAGTCCAGCGTGCGACCAACTGCACCTTCAGTTGAATTCTCCACCGGCACCACGCCATAACCCGCTGCGCCGGTTTCGACGGCGCGAAAAACCTCGTCAATCGTGGCATGCGGCTGGGATCCGGTGACGGCGCCGAAATGTTTGACCACGGCTTCCTGGCTGAATGTGCCCTCGGGACCCAGATAGGCCACCGCCATCTGCTCTTCAAGCGCACGACAGGCCGACATGATTTCGGTGAACAACCGGCTCAATGTAGCGCCCGTCAATGGCCCTTTATTCAATTCGCGCACCCGGCGCAACACCTGCGCTTCACGCTCGGGCTTGTAGGCAGCCGCACTGCCTTTGGCCTGCCAGGCCTGCTGGGCCAGTTTCGCACGCGCCGACAGCAACTGCACCAGCCGGGTGTCCAGCGCATCAATCTTGCCGCGGATATCTTTCAGTGAATCAGCCATGCGCGTATTGGATCAGGTGTTACGTTCAAGTGCAGCGTTCAAGTATCTTGCTCAATTCGTCGGCAGATATCTTACCGCGAGCACGCCCTTGATCGCTGCCAGTTCTGCAATCACCGCATCCGGCACCGCGCTGTCGACATCGACCAGCGTATAGGCCAGATCGCCGCGCGATTTGTTCAGCATGTTGTGAATGTTGAGGCTGGCGCGGGCCAGGGTCGTGGAAATCTGCCCGACCATGTTCGGCACGTTGGCATTGGCAATCGCCACGCGCCAGGCCGATTCGCGGTGCATCACCACGTCGGCGAAATTGATCGCATTGCGGATATTGCCGTGCTCAAGAAAATCACGCACCTGGTCGGCAACCATCACCGCGCAGTTGTCCTCGGCCTCGCGCGTTGATGCGCCGAGGTGCGGCAAGGCCACCACCTGTGGATGGCCCGCGAGCTTCTGCGCCGGAAAATCACAGACGTAAGTGCGCAGCCGTTTGGCAGCCAGCGCCTCGATCACGGCGTCGTTGTCGACAATGCCGTCACGCGAAAAATTCAGCAGCACCGCACCCTTTTTCAGCAACAGCGCACGTTGTGAATTAATCAGATTGCGCGTTGCCGGCACCAGCGGCACATGCAGCGTGACGAAATCGGCGGCTTTCAGCACTTCTTCAATGGTATGCGCCTTGCGCACCTGCGACGGCAGGCTCCACGCCGCATCGACAGTGATATCCGGGTCGTAACCCAGCACATCCATGCCGAGCTTGATCGCGGCATCCGCCACCAGACTGCCGATCTTGCCGAGGCCGATCACACCGAGCGTGCGGCCAGGCAGTTCAAGACCGGCAAACTGTTTCTTGCCGTCCTCGACCAGCTTGTGCAGCGTTTTGTCATCGCCCTGCAAACCATCGACATAACGCGCCGCCGGCAGCAGGTTGCGCGCCGCCATCAGCAGCGCAGCAATGACCAGTTCCTTCACCGCGTTGGCATTGGCACCGGGCGCGTTGAACACCGGCGCACCGCGCAGGTTCATCTTGTCGACCGGAATGTTGTTGGTGCCGGCTCCGGCGCGGCCGATGGCCATGACGCTGGCGGGGATGTCCATCGCGTGCATGTCGTGCGAGCGCACGAGTATCGCGTCCGGCGCGGCGGTAGCGTTACTCACCTGATAACGTTCCGCCGGAAAACGCTGCAGACCGACGCCGGCAATCGAATTCAGCGTGAGGATTTTCAACGGTGCGCGGCTCATGGATTCAGCCATGCTTGCGCTCGAACTCGCGCATGCACTGCACCAGCGCCTGCACGCCTTCGACCGGCATGGCGTTGTAAATTGACGCGCGCATGCCGCCCACCGAACGATGGCCCTTCAACTGGGTCAGGCCCGCCGCTTCGGTGGCCTGGAGAAAGGCCTTGTCCAGATCGGCGCTGCGCAGCGTGAACGGAATGTTCATCAGCGAACGGTCGTCCTTCGCCACTGGCGAATGATAAAACTCGGTCTGGTCGAGATAATCGTAGAGCAGCGCAGCCTTGCTGCGATTGACCTGCTCCATTTTCACCAGGCCGCCGCGTTGCTTCAGCCACTGGAACACCAGCCCGGCGACATAAATGCCATAGGTCGCCGGCGTGTTCGACATCGAGTCGTTTTCCGCCTGCACCTTGTAATCGAACACCGTCGGCGTCACCGGCAGCGCCTGGCCAGGCAGGTCATCGCGCACGATAACAATGGTCACGCCCGCCGGGCCGATGTTTTTCTGCGCACCGGCGTAGATCAAGCCGTACCGCGACACATCCATCGGCCGCGACAGGATGTGGGAAGACATGTCGGCGACCAGCGGCACAGTGCCGGTATCCGGCACCCAATGAAACTCGACGCCACCGATGGTTTCATTGGTGGTGATGTGCACATAGGCCGCGTCCGGATCGAGCTGCCACTGCGCCTGTTTCGGTGCGTGGCTGTAGTTGTCGGCCTCGGAACTCGCCGCGACATTCACCACGCAGTATTTTTTTGCGTCGGTGATGGCTTTTTTCGACCATTGCCCGGTATTGACGTAGTCGGCTTTGGTCTTGCCGCGCAGCAGGTTCATCGGCACCACCGCAAACTGCGCGGAGGCGCCGCCCTGCAGGAACAGCACCTTGTAATTCTTCGGGATGCTCATCAGTTCGCGCAGGTCGGCTTCGGCCTGGGCGTGAATTTCGATGAACTCCTTGCCGCGATGACTCATTTCCATGACCGACATGCCGCTGCCGTGCCAGTCGAGCATTTCCGCTGCCGCCCGCTGCAACACCGGTTCCGGCAACACCGCCGGTCCGGCACTGAAATTGAATACCCGTGCCATACGCTCGCTTATCCCAGAAAATGATTGATGCCGTGGCGAATTATTCTTCTTCGTCCCCGGTATCGACAATGGTTTCCATGCCGACCAGACGCTCGCCGTCATCGAGGTTGATCAGGCGCACGCCCTGCGTCGAACGACCCTGCACGCGCACTTCCGACACCCGCGTGCGGATCAGCACGCCGCCGCTGGCAATCAGCATGATCTCGTCTTCCTTGCTCACCAGTTGCGCACCGACCAGTTTGCCGTTGCGCTCACTGGCCTGGATCGCGATCATGCCCTGCGTGCCGCGACCGTGGCGTGTGTAATCCGCCACCGGCGTGCGCTTGCCATAACCGTTCTCGGTCGCAGTCAGCACCGACCGGGTTTCTTCGCCTGCCGTCAGCAACGATATAACCTTTTGTTTTGATTGAAGTTTCATGCCGCGCACGCCTGCCGCCGCACGCCCCATCACGCGCACCTCTTCTTCATTGAAGCGCACCGCCTTGCCGGCGTCCGAGAACAGCATGATGTCCTGCTTGCCGTCGGTCACCGCAACGCCGATCAGGTAATCGCCGTCGTCGAGGTTGACCGCAATGATGCCCTTGGCCATCGGCCGCGAAAACGCCGACAAAGCGGTCTTCTTCACGGTACCGGTGGACGTCGCCATGAACACAAAATGGTTATCGTCGAACTCCTTCACCGGCAGGATTGCGGTGATTTTTTCGTGCTCCATCAGCGGCACAAGGTTGACGATCGGCTTGCCGCGCGACGCACGGCTGCCCTGCGGCACGGCATAAACCTTGATCCAGTAGACACGACCGCGGTTCGAGAAGCAGAGAATGTAGTCGTGGGTGTTGGCGATGAACAGCTTTTCGACGAAATCATCGTCCTTGGTCGTCGTCGCCTGCTTGCCGCGACCGCCGCGTTTTTGCGCACGGTAATCCGCCACCGGCTGCGATTTCATGTAGCCGCCGTGGGACAGTGTCACCACCACATCCTCCGGCTGGATCAGGTCTTCAGTGCTCAGGTCCTGGGTGCTGGTGACAATTTCGCTGCGACGCTCGTCGGCATAAAGCTTTCTGACGTCGGTGAGTTCCTGCGCAATGATTTTCGTTACCCGTCCCGGCTTGTCGAGAATGTCGAGCAGGTCGGTGATCTTGTCCATCGTCTCGCGGTATTCAGCGACGATCTTGTCCTGCTCCAGCGCAGTCAGGCGCTGCAGGCGCAGCTCAAGGATCTGCTGGGCCTGCGCCTCGGACAGCCGGTAGCCTTTTTTCTGCAGGCCGAATTCGGCGGACAGTGCATCGGGCCGGTACGACGCGCCCTCTTCGGCACGTTCGAGCAATTCCTCGACCAGCTTGGAACGCCAGAACCGCGCCATCAGTTCGCGTTTGGCGTCCGCCGGAGTCGGCGCCGCCTTGATCAGTGCGATGACCTCGTCGACATTCGACAGCGCCACCGCCAGACCTTCCAGCAAGTGACCGCGCTCGCGCGCCTTGCGCAGTTCGAATACCGTGCGGCGGGTCACCACCTCGCGACGATGACGCAGGAAGGCTTCGAGGAACTGCTTCAGATTGAGCACGCGCGGCTGGCCATCGACCAGCGCCACCATGTTCATGCCAAAACTTTCCTGCATCTGCGTGTCTTTCCACAGATTGTTCAGGACAATTTCCGGCACCTCGCCGCGTTTCAGCTCAATGACAGCCCGCATGCCGGACTTGTCGGACTCGTCGCGGATGTCGGAGATGCCTTCGAGCCGCTTCTCGCGCACCAGCTCGCCGATTTTCATCAGCAGGTTGGCCTTGTTGACCTGGTACGGCAGTTCGTCGATGACGATGGATACGCGACCGCCCTTTTCAGCCTCCTCGAAATGGGTGCGCGCCCGCATGATCACGCGGCCGCGGCCGGTGCGGTAACCGTCGCGCACACCGGATACACCGTAGATGATGCCTGCGGTCGGAAAATCCGGTGCCGGCACGATCTCGATCAGCTCATCGATGGTGATTTCAGGGTTTTTCAGCAGTGCCTGGCAGGCATCCACCACTTCGCCAAGGTTGTGCGGCGGAATATTGGTGGCCATGCCCACGGCGATGCCCGAGGAACCGTTGATCAGCAGATTCGGCACCTTGGTCGGCAGCGTGACCGGCTCTTTTTCCTTGCCGTCGTAGTTGTCGACGAAATCGACGGTGTCCATGTCGATGTCGGCGAGCATGTCGGAGGTGATTTTCTCGAGCCGGCACTCGGTATAACGATAGGCCGCAGCGGAATCGCCATCGACCGAACCGAAGTTGCCCTGGCCGTCGACCAGCATGTAGCGCATCGAGAAATGCTGCGCCATGCGCACCAGCGCTTCGTACGTGGCACTGTCGCCGTGGGGATGGTATTTACCGAGCACGTCACCGACGACGCGGGCGCATTTCACGTAAGACCGGTTCCACACCGTGTTGGACTCGTGCATCGCGAACAGAATGCGGCGATGCACGGGCTTGAGGCCATCACGAACATCGGGCAGCGCGCGCCCGACGATCACGCTCATCGCGTAGTCCAGATAGGAGCGGCGCATCTCCTCTTCGAGGCTGATGTTCAGTGTTTCTTTGGCGAATTGATCCATGGATTCCAGAGGCTTGTTTTTATAATCGGCCGGGCACTTGGCGCGGTCGTGAAGACAACATTACAAAGCGCATTACAAAGCGCATTACAAAGCATGGAATTCTAACATGCTGCAATGCGGGTCACACCGTTTCGGCAACGCTCAGGCAGAGGTGCGAACGTCGCGGGCGACAACCGCGCATCGTCAACCAAAGCAGCAAATCAGCAGAGCTGAATCGCCGCTCTGTTTTTGACTGCAGCACTGCTGGAATAAGGCCACGGGCTGCCCCGCCGGCCAGCCCGTCGGGCAGCGCAGCCGGGACCCTGCCCGGGCCGTTTCCGCCCAAAATCCGCCTGCCCCGGTGTTCCACAAAGTGAAATACCGCCCGGAGGGACTGATGTATTTGCACAACAGCTCTATGCTTTATTTTTAAAAAACATGCTACTATTCACGCCTAGGCTTACTCAGATATCGGGGATGTGGTATCAAGTAGGCCTCGGGGAGCACCAAATTTTCGACTTTTTTACCGGCTATCCGGCACGTCCCTACTTTCCGCAAAACAGGAGGATCAAAAACATGCGTTCAGCACTCAGGATTACCTTAGCAAGCGCCATCGTAGCAGCCGCGCTTGCCCCTGCCCTCGCTTCGGCGCAGGCCAAGGACGGCTATCTGACGGATACCGCTGGTGGTGTCGTTAGGGCCCCCGGCGCCGGCGTCTGCGTGCACACCAGCCAATGGACCCCGGCTCTGGCCATCGCGGAATGCGATCCGGATCTGGTGAAAAAGCCGGCACCAAAACCGGCAGCGCAAAAAGCTGCTCCGCAAAAAGCTGCTCCGCAAAAAGCTGCACCGAAACCCAAGCCGGCGAAACCCGAGTTCCTCAACATCGAAGAAAAAATCGAGTTGCAGGGCATTGAGTTCAACAAGGCTGAAATGACCGCTGGCAACAAGGAAGATCTCGACAAATTCCTCGGCGCCCTCGGCAAAGCCAACAAGCAGCGCGCCGCAGTCGTGTTCGGTGCAGTCATCGTTACCGGCCACACCGATCGCATCGGCAGCATGAAATACAACATGAAGCTGTCCGAGCGTCGCGCGATCACGGTGAAGGACTACATCGTCTCCAAGGGCATCGACCAGAAGCTGATTTTCTGGGAAGGCAAAGGTCCGAAACAGCCGATTCCGGTCACCAAGTTCTGCGACAACAAGATGAAGCGCAAGCAACTCATCGAATGTCTGGCGCCGAACCGCCGTGTCACCGTGGAAGTGGTTGGCCGAGCCCAGAGCATGGCGAAGCCGAAGGCGCAAGCAGCAAAACCGCAAGGCGCAAAGCCGCAAGGCGCAAAGCCGAAGCCGTAAGCAACAGCACTGTAAAAAAGCCCTGCTTCGGCAGGGCTTTTTTTTTGCAATACAATCGGCCATCCTGATCAGCAACCTCATCGCGCAACATGCCAACACCGACCGTCATTGAGCCGCGCTGGGTAGTCCCTGTCGAACCGGCAAACACAGTGCTCGCTGCACATGCCGTGGTCATCGAAGGCGACCGCATCCTGGCCGCGCTGCCCGTGGCCGACGCCGCAACCCGTTATCCCGACGCGCCCCGCATCCCTCTGCCCGACCATGCGCTGATTCCCG
>ENA-ORBV01001549-ORBV01001549.1-microbial-mat-metagenome-genome-assembly--contig:-NODE-1549-length-50834-cov-8.252477_pt1 | contig 50834 bp, 45 predicted proteins | sample MGYA00237777_ERZ505514 | MGnify/ENA primary metagenome ERZ505514 (study PRJEB26160, sample SAMN06269048) | microbial mat metagenome | isolation source: Oligotrophic lake microbial mat | place... | reverse complement strand
ACCTTGGTGAACGTGGCCGGTCCAAAGCATCGCCCCATTCGGGTCGTTAGAATGGGCCGAGAACTTAACAGATTCGCCATTTGGTGGCGAAAATTTCGCCACCAAATGGCGAATTTGCAAGCGAAACACGCCCAAAAAATCGGTATTTTTGCCGACAGACCCGCGCATTGACACTCACAGGCCCCACGGTCGAATCTCCTAAATCGATCGCCTACTTAGACCGAGCACCCTGGAGCCAGCACCTAACACCGGGCACCTGAACGGAACATAGCGTCCCTCGCTTTCCGCCGACCCTAGCTCGCAAAATGCGCGTCGACGGCAACTTGCATGTCGCGGACGAGAACGGTCTTCCGTGTGTCGCGGGCTGCACTGCGAATGCTTTCAACGGCTATGCGCCGTAGGTGGTCGGAGAGCGGAACGAAAACGCCGTCTGATGTGCTGAGCGCATGGGCCAGCTTCACATAATCTTTTGTTTTGCTCACAATCAGCAGTACTTCTTCGGGCAGCTTCGCATCGGTTGGCTCGCGATGGATCACTTCGCTACGCCGAGGTCTGATGAGCGGGGTGATGTCCCGATCGAGGAGCGTTTTCCTGCCATCACTCGTGCTCAAGACTGCTGCGCGATTGACGAGCTCTCGCACATGATCGCTCAGGATCGGAAACACACCCTCCGCAACCTGCATGTGTGCTTTGGCTTCGACGTAGGCCTTGAAACGCGAAGCCACAATCAACATTTCGCGCGGCCCCTTCCGAATGCCAGCTTGTGCTTCCATCTTTGCGGCTAGCACCTTGGGCTCGGTGGCCGCCAGCCGCTTCTGTTTCTCGTGCTGACGCTCGCGATCATCCCCCACCAACGCTTGCCACTCCTCGCGCGTCGGGCTAACCGCTCTGGTGGCCCAACCGTCTCGATGATTGGCCTCTTCCCGATGCGCCTCCCAACAAGGAAGTGTGCAGAAGGCGAGAAACATGCGCTTCTTGTTGCACGTCGAAATACTGCAACGAAAATGCGGTGCTTTGAAGCCAATCGGCAGCCGGCAGCTGCTGCAGTTGCGCCAGATCTCTTTCGGATCGCTCATGGGGGGAATCGTTCAGTTCTCAGCCTCGGGCTGCGACGCAGATTCAGCGGACCGCGACGCTGACTCAGCCGCTGCTGCCTCTTGGCCCCCACGGCGGCCCTTATTACGCCCAGCGCTGGGCTTCTTGACAGAGCCCTTCTCATCCTCCGGCGCTTCACCAATCTGAAGCTCGCACTCGCCAAAGACGACTTGCCGTGCGCCTGTCTCTCCGGAAAGCCGAACCTCCAACGTCTTGGCTCGGAGCACGGTGTTATCACGGACCGCACCCGCAAGGCGCATCGTATCGGCCTCAAGATCCCCGGATATCTCACCTTCCGATTCCAGCGACGTGACTCGCACCTTCCCATGCACGGCACCCGTTGTACTGATGTTGAGAGCTGGGGCCGTCAGTTCCCCTTCCAAACGCCCATGCGCCAGGATGTTCACCTTCGAGTTGAGCTTCCCGGAAAATTCGCTGCCTTCTTCGACGATGGTATGCCGAAGATTCACATCTGAGACGTTGCGATCATTCATGGTTCTTATCTCCTCAACTCAAGCTTGCGACCTTAAGATCTTGACTCGCAGCCGGCACCCAGGCTGAAAGGCGAACGCCGTGGGTTCGGAGCCCTGAGCAATCGTTCCGACCAACGAGCCCTTCGCGCTCACCACGAGCGTTCTGGGGCCCGAGATCCCAGGGCTCTCACGTTCAAAGAACTTGCCGTGAATGGTGATGTTTCCACCCCCAGTGATCACGCACTCACTGAGCACGCCGGATTCGCCCACCACCAAATCCGTGCCTTCTCCGAGCGATATGTTGCACTTTTCGAAGCGGCTATCGATCTCCACTGCCGAGCCCTCGCCAAACTCCAACGTCGCATCGCGCAGCACATCGCCCTCGCCAAAGTAGCGCGTTGCCGCAGCACCAGGGGTCAGCTTCCCGGCGAGAAAAGCCGCAACATCTTCACCTGAGATGCGTTTGGTTCCGTCGCCACCTTTACTACCATCCAGCCAATCGGCGGCCACACTTTCGAGCACGGCATCCTTGGTGAGGGTGCCAAACAGCTTGGCTCCCGTGAAGGTCGTGGAGGTGAAGTTGCCTTCCGCCAGATCCGCGTGACGCAAGTCTGCACCGGTGAAGTTGGCTTGACTAAAACGCCCCCTCGCGAGGCGAGCGTTCAAGAGTGCCGCGTTCGTAAAGTTGGTGCTCACGGCCTCGGCACCTTCGAGATTGGTGTCATGCAACGTCGCCGAGGAGAAATCCGCTTCCTCAAGATTCGCGCCAGACAAATCCGCGTTGCTCAAGTCGGCTGAGCGAAACTTAGCGCCACCCAAATAGGCTTCTGGAAGCTCGGCGTGCGTCAAATTCGCGTTGGAGAGATTCGCCTTCCCAAGCTCTGCAGAAGCCAGCTGTGCACCACTCAAGCGAGCGCCTACCAGATCGGCCTCCGTGAGATTCGCTCCTTCAAGCGTTGCTCGATCGAGATTGGCTCCACGAAGATTAGCTTGCGTGAGATTGCTACCTTCGAAATCCGCCTTACCAAGATCAGCATCCGATAAATCGGCCAGCTTCAAGAAGGCCTCGCGCAGGCTGGCGTTCCGTAGGCTGGCACCCCGCAACTTCGCGCCTTCCAGATTGGCGCCGTCGAGATCCGCCCGTTTGAAGTCTGCACCTTCCAAGGGGGCACCCGACAAATCGAGCCCCGAAAGGTCGCAGCGTGCTAGCGGCTGCTTGTTCCGGACGCGTTCGATCACTTCATCTCTTGAATATTCGGCCATCGTGAATCTCGCCTCAGACGTTGAGTTCCCGTTTTTCGGTTTTGCTGCGCTCCAGAAGTTTCTCTAGCTCCTCGACTTTTCGCATGAACGTGAAGCGCTCCAGCCGAGAAATCAAGGAAGCTTCCCCAAGCCGTGCCAAGACCACCTGGATCTCAAGCCAACCATCAGTGCGTGCTTGGCGGAGCTTCCGTTTCTCTTTGCTCACGTTACGCGTCCAATTGCGAGCTTGATCTTCGATGGATTGATTGTGGCGCCGAAGCTTACTCACCAGCTGCTCAAGCTGAGCATGCTCAGCCTTCCTTTGCGGCTCCGGTACGATCGATGCGGAGCGACGCCGGTAGCGCTCAAAACGCTCCAGGATCTGAGCTGAAAGCTCGAGGCTGAGGCCAGTGGTTGCCGCGAGGTCCTCCGCCTTCGCTTCATAGTACATCTTTAATTGGCTGAGCCCCACCGCGTAAATCTTGTCGAGCTGAACTTTATTCACGCCTGGCACTTGGCGCAGCAGGCTATCGATAATAATTGGCTCACGCCGATTCTGTTCTCCCGCCACAGAAAAGGCTTCCGGCAACACCTTAGCCAAGCTTTGGTAGCAGTTGAGCAGCTGGGTGCGAGCTTCTTCCTCCAGCACGGCTCCACGGCCCTTTTGAGCCTGTAAAAGCTCCACAGACAACACTTCGAGGGGCGGGACTAAATCTGCGAGGGAGAGCTTCTTGGCGCCTTCCAGCAGCGAATTAACAGCGGGCAAACAAATGCGCACCCATTCGCGACGCGCCTCGCCGAGGTTGAGCTCCACCATGAAGTCCCGAAACGGCGCCAGGTGCTCGGCTGCTAGGTGAGCAAACAAGACTTCCACTTGTTCGCGATCTTGAGGCGCTCCACCAATGCCGTCGCCACTCCCTTGAATGGCTTCGAAGTGTGGGTCCACATCATCAAACCCCTTGTCGATGTCGGACGATGTAATGCGGGTGGGAGGCTGTGACTCGCCAATCGTCCACGCGTCGACCTTTGGCTCTACAGACTGTGGCGCAGCGCTCTTGCGTGCACTCGGTGCCGGTGGCCTAGACACAATCAGCTGTTGCGCTTGAAGTGCTTGCTGATCGAGAGGCTGAGTGTGCGCCGGATTCAAGCTAGGCGCTTTGGAACCACCCGGGAGCGCTAAGCCGCACTTGACGCAGAACCTCGCCGTCAGGGGGCAAGTGGCCGAACACTTGGGGCACTGTTGGGTATCTTCCATGGTCATTTCGCGGGGGCTGGCGCTGTTCTGCGGCTGGGATGGCATCTCTTCCGTGAATGACTGAGAAGCATAGTCCTGACATCCGGTGCTCGTCTGCCCTGAACGGAGGGGGAGTAGCGGAAGGAGCCAAAGCCAGCGGAAGTTTGGCTTGGTTGATTGGCCGTTGACACCCCATAGGGGCGGGCCAGACTGCCGCCGGCGTGGAGTCCCCGTCTCTTTCTAACGCAGAGGTGCAAACAGGAAGCCGCGGGCTTTTTGAGCAGGGGCTCGGCCGAGAACGCCTGGCCCTGGGCACAGCCGGGCTCGGTGGCATTTGGGCGGGGAGCCAAACCCACCAGTCTGTAGACGCCCTCTTGTGGAGCTTGGAACAGGGCCTCTCGGTTTGGGACACCGCCCCGGCGTACGGCAGCGCAGAAGTCTCGATCGGAAACGCCCTGAAACAGTGGCGTGGGCCGCTACCAGTTATCAGCACTAAGGTGGGCCGAACTCACGATGCTCAGCCGCCCTCACGTTCCTACCAACCTGAGGTTCTCCGCGCGACGCTTTCAAAGAGCCTCGACCGAATGGGTGTCGATTCGGTTGACATCTTGTTTCTTCACGAGCCAGAGAAGCTCGAGCTGAGCTCGCGGGGCGCTGTACTCGATGAGCTGTTGCGGTTGAAAGCGGACGGGCTCGCGCGCCACCTTGGCCTCGGCGGAGGCTGGGGCAAAGCCTGGGATGGCCTGCTTTCGTCGCAGGAGTTTTCAGCGGCAATTGTGTTTCTCACCTTGGACGCTTGCTGCTTGGATTCCATGATCCACGACGTGCCCCGCCTCAAAGCCGCTGGTGTTGCGATCTATGGCGGCAGCCCGCTCCACATGGGCCTCTTAGCCACGTTATCGGCCGAAAAAGCCCCTTGGGCAAAACCTGAGGCGCTGCTTGGGATGGAAAAGTTGAAAGCCCTTTCGGCCGAGCTTGGCATTTCCAGCGTAGAGCTGGCCCACCGCTTTGTGTATTCACTCCGAGTGCTCGATCGCGTACTCATCGGACCGCGGGATCTCAATGAGCTCAAAGCATCCATGCGTGATTTTCAGGAGGGTGTGTTGCCGCGCGCCATCTTTCACCAAATTTACGACGACGCGCTGGCCCGGGCAGTGCCGAGAGAATAGCTAGAGGAATTATGTTCGCAGAGTCATTCCACATCGTTGAGGCACGCGTTCGCTCCATCCACGCCATGCAGCTCAAACGCCCCTTCTACGACGGCACCTGCGGACCCTTTGCGGCTTTTGGACTATCTGTGCTTTCGCTCACGGACGCCGATGGAACGGTGGGGCAAACGCTGGGCGGGCTCGACAGATCGCTCCTGCCATTCATGTTCACAGATCAGCCAACCCTCTACAGCGAGCTGTATCCCAAACTGTATTGGTCGCTGCGCAACCAGGGGTTTCGAGGGCCTGCCATGGGTGGCCTTTCTTCTGTGGATCGCGCGCTGGCAGATATCGCCGCAAAACGCCGCAAATTGCCGCTACATCGTTACCTCGGTGCGACGCGGGATTGGGCTCAAGCCTACGCCTCAGGCGGGAGCACCCAACTGACCGAGGCGCAATTGCTCGAAGAGCTGGGTAGTTTTTGTGAGCAAGGGTTTCGAACGGTTAAGATGAAGGTGGGCACCAACCGAGGCACCGAGATGGAGCGCGATGTCGCGCGGGTGCGGAGTGTGCGACAACACCTCGGCAAGGACGTTCGCCTAGCGGTGGACGCCAACCAGGCCTGGTCTTCGACGCTCGCTTTGGAATTCATCCAGCGTATCGCCGAGCACGATATCGCCTGGTTTGAGGAGCCCGTTCATTCGGCTGATCTGATAGCTATCCGTGAATTCTCTCAGGCCTCCCCGGTACCCGCGGCCTTTGGAGAATCCGAACGTTCCTCCAAAGTTTACCCTTCGCTCGTGGAAGCTGGTGTTCAGCACCTGCAGCCGAATCCGCTCGGCTCCACCAGCATCCAGGAATGGTTCGAAGTGAGAGACCTCGCGATGAAACACGGGCTTGCACTCTCCTTGCCGGGGCAGCCTCAAGTGGGCTGTGTGTTCGCAGCGGCGTCCCCGGAAGCCACGCTGACCGAGATTCTTTTCCCCGTTTTGTGGGGTTTCCCAGAATGTTACGCCCGCGAGCCTAAGCTGGAAAACGGGCGTTTCCTACTCTCAGACGAACCCGGAGCACCGCTCGAAGTGGATTTCGACTACCTGAAGGCCAACGGGCGGCTCTCAACCGACGAAACCATTCGCCCCCGAGATCTGATGAAGACTGATCGCAGCCCGTGATCCAGTCTTCATCGGGCGCCAGATTGGGGGTTGCTCTTCGGTGACTGTGTCAGGGGCACGAGCTGCCCGCTCCTCGCCCTTAGGCGGCGCTCTTCTCAACTGCAATTCGTAATTCGGCTAACAAGCTGTCGATCACCTTCTTAGCGTCACCGAAGAGCATGCGCGTGTTCTCTTTGAAGAAGAGCGGATTTTGCACGCCGGCATAGCCGCTGGCCATGCTGCGCTTCATCACGATGCTGGTCTTGGCCTTCCACACTTCCAACACGGGCATGCCGTAAATGGGGCTTGAGGTATCATCCAGCGCGCCAGGATTCACAATATCATTGGCGCCGATCACGAGCACGACGTCTGTTGTTGGGAAATCCTCGTTGATCTCTTCCATCTCCAGCACGATGTCGTAAGGCACACCGGCTTCAGCGAGGAGCACATTCATGTGTCCTGGCAAGCGACCTGCAACCGGATGAATCGCGAAGCGAACGTTGGTGCCGCGCGCACGCAATAGCGTCGCCACTTCGAACATGGGGTGCTGCGCCCGAGCCACCGCCATTCCATAGCCCGGCACAATGACAACGCTTTTGGCCTCCAGCAAAAGCTCCAGCGTCTGAGGCACATCGATCGCGATCGTTTCGCCTTCCGGCTCGTCTCCCTTTTTGGCCGGAGCCGCGCCTTCATTCGCCCCAAAACCCCCAAAAATGACGCTCCAAATCGAGCGATTCATGGCCTTGCACATGATGTAGCTGAGGATGGCCCCACTCGAGCCCACGAGTGCGCCCGTGATGATCAGCAGATCGTTGCTCAGCATGAAGCCAGCGGCCGACGCGGCCCAGCCCGAATAGCTATTGAGCATCGAAACCACGACGGGCATGTCCGCGCCACCGATTGCCAAGACCAAATGAATCCCGAGCACGCCGGCGATCGCTGCCATCGAGAGCAGCGGCATAATCGCGGTATGATCGGCAACGCCGATGAACTGAGAGCCGAAGTAAGCGCTCACCCCAAGCATCGCCAAGTTGATGAAGTGGCGACCCGGCAAGAGCAGCGGCCGACTTCCGATAATTCCTTGGAGCTTGCCAAACGCGACCACCGACCCGGTGAAGGTGACCGCCCCCACAAACACGCCCACAAAGATCTCCACCTGGTGGATGACAGACTCAACCCCTTCAAGATGTGAGTTGGGATCCAAGTAGCTTGCCAAGCCCACCAGCACCGCCGCTGCACCCACAAAGCTGTGAAGCACGGCTACGAGCTGAGGCATGGACGTCATCCCAACTTGCGCCGCGAGCACGGCTCCAATCACTGCCCCGACCACGACGGCACCCACCAACACTTCGTAGCGGCTCACTTGCGAGCCGAGGGCCGTCACCAGAACCGCCGTGAGCATGCCCACGATCCCTAGCCAATTTCCCTTGCGTGCGGTGGCTTGCGCGCTCAAGCCGGCAAGGCTCAAAATGAATAGTACACCGGCCGCGATGTAACAGACTGTGACTAAGCTCTCAGGCATCTTCAAGATCCTCAATTAGCGGCGAAACATTTTCAACATGCGCTGGGTGACCAAAAATCCGCCCGAGATGTTGATGGTGGCAAGTAAAATGGCGGCTGCACCTAGCAGCGTGACCGGAGAACTGAGCTCGCCGGAAACTTGAAGCATGCCGCCTACGATGATGATCCCGCTAATGGCGTTGGTGACGCTCATGAGCGGGGTGTGTAACGCGGGAGTTACATTCCACACCACTTGCCAGCCGACAAAAACAGCCAGCACGAAGACGGTAAAGTGCGAGAGAAACTCGCTGGGAGCGACCGAGCCCAACCCGAGCAACGCCAACACGGCCAACAGCACGAAGAGGCCAGAACGCACCGCGTGATCTTGCGCCACGGGCGCGGGCTTGGCTGGAGCGGGCAGACTCTTCCGAATCGGGGGCGGGGCTGGTGGCGCCTGCACCTTGGGCGGCGGCCATTTCTTTTCACCGTTGAGGAGCACGAGGGCGCCTCGCACCACTTCATCCCCTTCGTCGATGTGCCACGCCTTAGCACCGCCCATATCCGCCAAGAGATGGAGCAAATTGTTGCCGTAGAGCTGGCTCGCCGTCGGCGCCAGGCGGCTCGGGAGATCCGAATAGCCGATGATGGTGATGCCGTTGTGCTCAATCACGTGGCCTGGCTTGGTGAGGGCGCAATTGCCACCCGTTTCGGCTGCCAGATCCACAATCACCGAACCGCGCCGCATCGCATTCACGGCCTCCTCTTTGACGAGCAGCGGTGCTGGGCGACCTGGGATCAACGCCGTGGTGATAATAATGTCGGAATCCGCAGCTTGCTTCTTGATCAAAGCCATTTCAGCTTCGATGAACGCAGGGCTCATTTCTTTGGCATAACCGCCAACGCCCTCGCCTGCTTCGTCGAATTTGAGCTCGACAAACTCGGCGCCCATGCTCTGCACCTGCTCGCGCACCGCCGGACGTGTGTCGAAAGCTCGCACGATCGCTCCGAGCCCGCGCGCAGCACCAATCGCCGACAAGCCAGCAACACCGGCGCCAATCACGAACACGCGCGCTGCAGGCACCTTTCCAGCAGCTGTTATTTGCCCTGTAAAGAAGCGTCCATAGTAACTGGCTGCTTCAATCACGGCACGGTACCCGGCAATATTTGCCATGGAACTCAGCGCATCCATTTTTTGCGCACGCGTGATACGCGGCACCTGATCCATCGCGAGAACCGTGGCCTTGTGAGCAGCCAAGCGCGCGATCAATTCATCGGCTTTAGCGGGCCAGATGAAACTGATGAGCACTTTGCCTTCCGACATGAGATCCGCCTCATGCATGCCCAGCTTCGGGTGCTGTTCGGGAGGATTGACCTTCAAAACCAGGTCAGCCTCTGCCCAGAGTTCACGGGTGCCCTCGACGATCCTGGCTCCTGCTTGCACGTAAAGTGGATTGTCAAACGCGGCGCCGTCACCGGCTCCGGATTCTACGAGCACTTCGAAGCCAAGCTTGATGAGCTTGGCGACAGCTTCGGGCGTGATCGCGACGCGACGCTCGCCGGGTCGAATCTCCTTGGGAACTGCTATTTTCATTGCTATCTCGATCCAGCGGCCGAGCCTGCTCGAGCTGCTTACACCTCCAGCATTACCCCAAATCGTCAGCTAATGAAGGGCTCGAGCAACGCCTCGCGGTCGATCGTCGCGTCCATACCGACTATCCTGGGGGGCACCGGGGCGGTTAATATTATGAAACCCTCTGGAAACGTCTAGGCCAATTGGCCAAGGCTTCGCAACTTGAACCTGCCTACGTCAACCCACATCGCATTGGCTCGCACGTGAAGATCGCGCAACGTGATGGGCTCGTGTTCTGGCTCCTAGTGAGCGCAGTGTTTGGTGCGGCACGCCATGTGGGCGCTGAGAGTCCCTCCGCCACGGAAGGTCCAGCAGCGGCGCCAACCACTGAATCGTCGGCGCCTCAATCGACATCCACGCCTGCCATCGTGATGCCCAAGCTCTTGCACGCGCCTGTCGTTCCGTATCCCGAAGGCGCGCACGGAGACCAGGCTGTTATCTTGCTCCTCTCGCTGGATGCGCACGGCAACGTCGTGCAAGTTGACGCTGAGACTGGCGACGAGCCTTTCCGCAGCGTGGCTAAGGTGGCCGCAGTTCTGTTTCGATTCACGCCCGCGCTGCGTGGCACCCAAGCGCTGCCGTCCAAGATCCGTTTTGAGCTCAGCTTCACTGAACCCGAACTGACTCCCCAAGCGACCCTAATTCCCACTCCGCCCATGGAAGCCAGCACGGGGGAAACGCCACGCGACTCTGCGCCACGCGGGGCCGCGCTCGAAGTGGAGGTTCTCGGTAAACGAAATGAGCCCACCGTGCGCAGTTTTTCCCGCGCGGAAGTGCGCGAACTTCCCGGAGCCTTCGGCGACCCTTTTCGCGCCGTTGAGGCGCTGCCCGGGGTAACCCCCATCTTTTCAGGCATTCCTTTCTTCTACGTGCGCGGGGCGCCACCGGGTAACGTCGGATACTTTTTGGACGGCATTCAGGTACCGCTCTTGTATCACGCTGGCTTGGGGCCTTCGGTGATCCATCCCGGCCTCGTAGAAAGTGTCGATCTCTACCCCGGCGCTTACCCCAGCCGCTACGGGCGCTTTGCCGGAGGCATTGTCGCCGGTGAGACCAAGGCACCCGAACTCAAATGGCGCGGCGAGGGCAACGTACGCTTATTCGATGCGGGTGCGCTCGTGGAGGGCCCTTTTGCGGAAGGGCGCGGGAACGCCCTGGCTGCCGGGCGCTATAGCTACACGGCGGCGCTGATCTCGCTGTTCGCGCAAAATACACGCCTGGAATACTGGGATTATCAAGGTCGGGTGAGTTATGAGCTCACGCCGAGAGATCGAGTCACGATATTTGCATTTGGGGCGTTTGATTTCTTTGGGCAAACGGGCACCGGCAATGACGATTTTTTTAGCACTGAATTCCATCGTTCGGACTTTCGATACGATCAGAAATTGTCCTCGAAAAGCGATCTCCGCACCGCCGCAACACTTGGCATCGACCGCACGCGGGCCGACGGCGGACAGGCATATGTGATCGACCAGAAGCTTGGGCTGCGGAGCGAATACAGGAATCAACTCTCAAAGACAGCCCTGCTGCGTGCAGGCGCGGACAGCACGCTGGATCACTTCAGCGTTGAGATCGGCGAAACCAATACCGCCACGGACGTTTCTAACGGCGGCACGACAGCCGGCAGCGAACCTGGAATGCCCTTCCCGAACGCACCTCCGCCAGATGGGTCTAACCAGCCACCTCTTGAGGCACCTCCCAGGACACCCCCGAACGATGGGCCTAGCCAGGCGCCCGGCGACATCAACGGCAACAACAGCGGAAACGGCGACATCAACAACGACGAGGACTTCAATCGAGGTTTTCCCTCTCGAACCGATATCGCGTTTGGCGTGCATGCCGATCTGGTCTGGAATGCCGATCCTGACGTCACCGTCACACCCGGTGCGCGCGTGGATGTCTACTCGTCCGACGGTGCCGCGGCCCTGGCTTTGGAGCCGCGCATCACGGCACACTACCAAATCACGCCGATATTCAGCCTAACTAACGCCTTCGGTATCGCGCACCAACCGCCCAGCTTTGTGATCCCTGTACCTGGCTTTCAGCTGGGAGGACTGCGCGGCGGCTTGCAACAAAGCTTCCAGAGCAGTTTTGGAGGAGAGCTGAAACTGCCCGATGAGCAAACACTCGGTATCACGGGCTACCACAACGTTTTTTTCAACATGTCCGATCTGCTCAGCTTGGTGCGCGCGGACGACCGGCTGGACATCAGCATCGACACCAAAACAACGGGCCAAGCCTACGGCGTCGAATTCCTCTTCAAGCGCGATCTCTCGCGGCGTATTGGCGGCTTTGTGAGCTACACGCTGTCACGCTCCATTCGGTATACCGAGATTGGCAAGCTTCCTTCTTCCTTTGATCGAACGCACGTTTTTAACGGAGCGCTGGGTTACGATTTGGGACGCCATTGGCGAAGCGGCGGCAAGCTCTCTTTTTACACTGGTGCGCCCGGTACCGGTGAATTCACGTTCGAGAAACCCGAGCGCCTGCCGGCCTACTATCGGCTCGATATACGCCTGGAAAAACGCTGGCAACTGGCAACTCCCGAGAGCTACATCTCCTTTGTGTTCGAAGTTTTGAACACCACGCTCAACAAGGAAGCGATCAGTCAAAGCTGCGACCCGGTGAATGGCTGCAAGACGGAATATATCGGTCCGGTGACGATTCCGAGCATTGGGGTTGAAGGGGCTTTTTAGGCTGGAAGGGCCAATCACATCACGGCGCCGATTTGCCACGGCACGAACTCATTGTCCCCGATCCCCAAAAGCTCACTCTTGCTCTTCTCTCCCGATGCCACGCGCAAGATGAGCTCAAAGATCTCGCGCCCCTTCGCTTCGATCGAAGCCCCTTTGTCGACGATGTCACCGCAATTCACGTCCATGTCGTCCTGCATGCGCTCGTAGAGGCCCGTGCTCGTGGCCAGCTTGATGCTCGGAGTGGGCTTGCAGCCAAAGACAGAACCGCGACCTGTAGTAAAACACAGGATATTGGCACCGCTGGCGATTTGGCCGGTAGCCGAACACGGATCATAACCCGGTGAATCCATGAACACGAAGCCTTTGGCTGCGATGGGCTCGGCGTATTCAAAAACATCCACGAGCGGCGTTGTTCCACTCTTGGCCACCGCTCCGAGTGATTTTTCTAGGATGGTAGTGAGCCCGCCGGCTTTGTTGCCAGGCGACGGATTGTTGTTCATCTCGGCGCCGTGTAGCTTCGTGTAGCGCTCCCACCACTCGAGCCGGGCCAGCAGCTTATCGGCGACAGCTTGGCTCACGGCACGCTGAATTAAGAGATGCTCGGCTCCGTAGATTTCTGGAGTTTCGCTCAAGATTGCCGTGCCGCCCTGTTGCACCAGAAGGTCCACCGCGGCACCGAGCGCAGGATTGGCCGTGATCCCCGAGTAGCCATCCGATCCGCCACATTGCAGGGCCAGCATGAGGTGGCTAGCGCTCACCGGCTCTCGCTTCACAGCATTGGCATACGGAAGCAGCTTTTCGATCAACTGAACGCCGCGTTCGATGGCTTTTGACGTGCCGCCCGCGTCTTGAATACTGAGCGTTTGCAACAAATTGCTCGCCAGCAGCCCTTGATGCTCGCACAAATCCTTGGGCTGATTCACCTCGCAACCGAGGCCCAGGATGAGCGCACCCGCAATGTTGGGGTGACGTGCAAATCCGGCCAAAGTTCGCTGTAAGATATCGTAGCCTTCGCCGCTGCCCGGCATGCCGCAGCCTTGGCCGTGGACGGTGGCCATCACGCCATCCACGTTCGGGAAATCGCCGAGGCCGCGCTGGCGGAAGCGATCCACGATGCCGTTGGCCGCAGCCGCTGAACAATTCACGCTCGTCAACACAGCCAAGTAGTTGCGTGTGGCCACCTTGCCGCTCGGCCGAACAAGCCCCTGGAACGTGGCAAGCGTTGCCGGATCGGCTTTCATCACCTCTCGGCGATCTCGCCCCACTTCATGCTGCAAGCTCAGCGCGCCCACAGCACAATTCTGCGTGTGCACGTGCTCCCCCCTAGCAATCGCTTGACTCGCAAATCCGATCACTTGGCCGTACTTGCGAACCGGAGCGCCTTTGGCAATTTCTTCCAGCGCTACCTTATGTCCCTGTGGGATCTCCGCGCCGACCCGCAAGCCCTCCGGGGTTACTGTCCCTTTCGCGAGTGGCCGTGCGGCGACCGCTACATTGTCGGAAGTGTGCAATTTTAGAGTAGATGGACTCTTGCTGAGGGACGCCAACATTAGGCGTCGAAGTGTAGCTCAAACCCTTGACCGGAGTCATCGAAGCGGAGGCGTCCGCCTTCGAGGAGTACAGGCTTGCCATCCAAAGTCGCGTTTTTCCCCTCGCTATTGAGCAACACGAGTGAAAATTGCTCACGCGCAAACTCCGGGAAGCCAGCGCCTTCGGTGCGAGCCTGGAGCGTGACTTGCGATCCGCGACGGACGAGCGTGAACCGCGTGCGGAGCCGTGCACCCCGCATCGCCGCAAACGTCTGTCCGTCATCTTCTTGAAGCTCCGAGCTGAAGCTCCCCTCCTCCAGCGGAACAGCTACTAGCAACTCAAGGACCTTGGGTGCCAGACCTGCTGTTGAAACAGGAACCTCCGGGTGCGTCGTTAGTACGTGACCACCACGCACCAAGAGCGGGATGTGCTCGAGTGGAGCCGCCAACGTTCGATACTGTCCGCCGACGTGCGTCTCGCGTGTGTACCAATCCACCCAACTGCCCTCCGGTAAATACACATTCCGCGCGACGACTCCGGGGCGCACGATGGGAGCCACCAATAGCGAGCGTCCGAACAGATACTGATCTTCAGTTTCGCGAGCTTGGCGATCCTGTTGAAAATCAAACAAAAGCGGACGCTGAACGGGCTCACCGGTCTCACTCGCCACCACAAACGCCGAGTAAATATAGGGCAACAAGCGATAGCGCAGCTCGAGCGCGGCCTTGCACAGCGCCTCGACCCCAAGCCCGAAAGACCACGGATATTGGTCATCAAAGCGTTCACAATTGTGACCTCGGGCAAACGGAGTGAGCGCGCCATATTGCATCCAACGCACCATCAGCTCCGCCGTGGGCGTCTCAAAGAAGCCAGGAATATCCGCGCCGACGAAAGGCTGACCGGAAAGCCCCAAGCCCTGGGCCATCGGCATACTCATTTCAAGGTGATCCCAACGCGAGGCGTTATCCCCCATCCAGTTTGCACTCACGCGCTGGATCCCCGAAAAGCCCGCACGGCTTAAGATGAAGGGCCGCTCATCGGGGCGAGCCTTGAGCAAGCCTTCGTGAGTCCCCATCGCCATCAGAAAACCGTACTGATTGTGAAACCGTTCGTGAGGATGATTGGCACCATCGCGATCGAAGCGCATCCCAAACGGTGAAACGCTGCCCGTTGCGGGCTCGTTCATATCATTCCAGATCCCCGAAAGCCCGCTGGCCACATGTTCCGCGTTGAGCTGGCCCCACCAGGTGCGAGTCTCTTCCTTGGAAAAGTCAGGAAAAACAGTGCGACCTGGCCACACCGTTCCAACATACGGCTGCCCTGAATCCGCCTTGCAGAACAAATTCTGCTCCAACCCTTCGTCGAACACAGCGTACCCCGGATCGTGCTTCACACCCGGGTCCACAATCGTGACCATGCGAAAGCCCTTTTCACGGAGCTCACCCAGCATCTCACCCGGCGCTGGAAACTTGTGCTTGTCCCAAGTGAAGACGCGATAGCCGTCCATGTAGCCGATATCGAGCCAGAGCACGTCGCAGGGGATTTCACGAGTCCTATATTCTTCGGCGAGACGCAACACATCCGGCTGCTGGTAATCAAACCAACGGCACTGGTGATAACCCAAGCTCCACAACGGTGGCAGCTGCATACGACCTGTGAGCCAGGTGTACGCTTCCAGAATCGAGCCAGCATCCGGGCCCGCGAAGACATACTCGGTGTACTGCCCGCCTTGGAATTCATACGAATACGTGTAGCCGGTGCTGGCTGAGCCAAGCGCCGAATGGTTGGCGTCGCGAAAATCGAATTTTGCAAGGTAGCCATTATCGATAAACATGCCACCGAGCTTTGTATTGCCTCCGCGCTCTGAAACCGCGTGATAAAAGAAGGGGATTGACATGTAGTACGGATCAAACGTCGTACTCATGAAGTCTAGGTTCTCGACGTCGGTCAGCCTGTTCAGGTCGTGGACACCGCCCGCCGCAATGTCCAGATTCCACATCAAATACTTCTGCCGTTTGCGATCGAAGGAGCCCGTCTTTTCGCCCAAGCCAAAGAAGCTGTCGTGCTTGCCTTGTTGGCGAGTCACGACGAAGGAATCATTGAGATAGAGGTAAGCCTCGGGGCCTTCCTTGCCCACAGCGCTTTCAAATATCGCGCTGCCATCACTGCGATAGACATGAAACGTGAATGGGGCCTTCTGCACCACCAGCTTGAGTTCCGTGGTAGAAAGTACGACCTGTTCGGCACTCTCCTCCAATGTGAACGGAACATCGGGGAAGTCTGTGGCACAGACCGCAAACGTCGGATTCTCGTCGAAGCGCCCAGCCTGAGAGATCTTCAATCGCAGAACATCTGCACGCAGCACATCGACGCGAAATTTCTCACCATCAACACGAACCAGGGCACCTTTTGGCGTGCGCTCAAATCCGGAAACCTGCTTGAGGGCAACGTAATTCGCCTTGGATATAAACGATCGGGACATCGGGCGGAGGAAAGCACCCCACCGCGGCCTGGGCAATACACTTTGCAGACAATGAAAAGGACTTTTGCGTCGCCCAATCAGGGCCACTGTGGTCTGATTTTGCCACAAATTCCGCAGATCCTCGGCGGTCGGTAGTCACTCGGACGCTTCGCGCATAAGTACCGAGGATGCTCCGCCGCCTGGCCCCTGTCCTGCTCGTCGTCATGCTCCTTGGGGCGTTCGGCTGGACGCTCTATTTTTTGTACGAACGCTCCAAGGACAAGCCGACTGTCTTCGAGGTGACCACCCCAACGATGAGCGCCATCATCAAGAAGACAGTGGCGGCCGGCGCGATTGTGCCGCGCAAGGAGATTGCCATCAAATCCCGGGTATCCGGGATCATTTCGGAGCTGTTTGTGAAGCCTGGAGATGTGGTGAAGAAGGATGGCTCCCTCGCTCGCATCAAGATCATCCCGAACGTCGTCACGCTCAACAACGCCGAGGCCTCGGTCGCCTCTTCCAAGATCAGCTTTGAGAATGCCAAGCGCGAAAGAGAGCGTTACAAATCATTGCTGGCTGATGGCGTGCTCAGCCAGACGGACTTTAATCGCTACCAGGTGGAATACGAACTGCGCGAACAAGAGCTTGCCTCTGCCACCAGCAATCTTTCTCTGATCAAGGACGGTGCGGCGCGCGGTGCTGGGCGCATCTCCAATGAAGTCACATCGACCGTCCCAGGCACAGTGATTGAAGTTCCCGTGAAGGAAGGCTCCTCGGTGATCGAGAGCAACAACTTCAACGAAGGTACGACCATCGCCGCAGTCGCGGACATGAAGGACATGCTCTTTCAGGGCACCGTCGACGAATCTGAGATCGGGAAACTCAAGGAAGGCATGCCCGTCGACATCTCGATTGGTGCCATCGAAGGCAAGCGATTCAAAGGCACTCTGGAGTACATCTCCCCCAAGGGCCTCGCGAAGGAAGGCACGATCGAGTTCGAAGTCAAAGCCGCCATCCAGCTGGATGCGAGCTTTTTCATTCGCGCCAACTACAGCGCGAATGCGGACATCATTCTGGACCGGCGAGAGCATGTGCTGACGATTGAAGAGAGCCTGCTGACGTTTGAGAAAGGCAAGCCCTTCGTCGAGGTCGAAGTAGGGCCCCAGCGCTTCGAGAAGCGCGCGGTGACGCTCGGGCTTTCGGATGGGGTGAATGTAGAAGTTTTGTCGGGAGTCGGCCTCACGACGAAACTCAAAAAACCCTTGGCTGCCGGCGGGAATCCCGCGAAACGACCGCGAGGCCACTGAGCCCATGGCCATCGGGCAGGATATCTCGAAGGCGGCGGCAATTCTGCGCAACGGGGGCCTGGTCGCCTTCCCCACGGAGACGGTTTACGGCCTAGGAGCGAGAGCTGACAGTGGCGAAGCCGTGCGCCGGATCTTCCAAGTCAAGGGCCGCCCCACCACCCATCCGCTGATTGTGCACATTGAGGACAGGCAAGAGCTGGAACTTTGGGCGAACAGCGTGTCCGCCGAAGCGAGCGCACTGGCTAGCGCTTTCTGGCCGGGTCCCTTGACGCTCATCTTCGAACGCCGACCGGAGGTGCTTCCCGAAGTAACGGGGGGCCTGGACACAGTTGCGGTGCGCGTTCCCAATCATCCCTTAGCGCTCCAGCTACTCCGCGAAGTAGGGGTTGGAGTTGCCGCGCCGTCCGCCAATCGCTTCACTCGGGTGAGTCCGACACGCAGTGAACATGTGGAGAACGATTTGGGCGATGGTGTGGACTACATTCTGGAGGGAGGGGTTTCTTTCGTGGGTATCGAATCCACGATTGTCGACGTTTCCGGACCCACCCCTTTTCTGCTGAGGCCCGGCGGTGTTTCCAAGGAAGCGATCGAAGCCACGCTGGGCTACGAAATCGTGCTTTTGGAAAAGAGCGAAACACGCGCCCCCGGGCAGCACCCCCTGCACTACGCGCCGCATGCCGAGGTGAAGCTCCTCGATCTCGCCAACCTGCGAACAGAAGCCCTGCGCCAGGTTGGGTTGGGGCGCCGTGTGGGGGTTTTGGCGCGCGGATTCAACGCCGAGGAGCTTCCAGCGGCTGTCCTCGTGCACGCCGTGGCAGGCGGCCCAGATGATCTGGCGCGTGAACTCTACACGGCCCTTCGCAGCTTGGACGCCAGCGGGGTGGACGTGATTTTAGCCTCTTTGCCCGAGCCCGCAGGCATTGGGCTTGCAATCGCAGACCGCCTCAAGAAGGCCGCTGGCCCACGCTCTTGACCGCCCGAGGAGCATCAGGCAACTCCAAGGCTAAGGCATCATATGGATCTCCAGACGTTATTTCAAACTGAAACCTTGGTGAGCTTACTCACACTGACGGCGATGGAGATCGTCCTTGGCATCGACAATATCGTCTTCATTTCAATCCTCACAGGTCGCCTGCCCCTGGCACAACAACCTGCGGCACGCCGGATCGGGCTTTCGCTTGCGCTCATCCTGCGCCTCGGCCTCCTTTTGGCGATCTCCTGGGTGATGAGCCTCACCGCGCCCTTCTTTTCTGTGCTGGGCAAAGCCATTTCAGGGCGTGATTTGATTTTGTTGGGTGGCGGTCTGTTCTTGATCGCCAAGTCCACCCACGAAATCTACGAGAAGCTTGAGGTGCCCCAGGAGTCCGAAGGCGGAGCTCACGGGGGCCGCGCCTCGTTTGGTTGGACGATCGTTCAGATCTTGCTGCTTGATATCGTTTTTTCGTTGGATTCGGTGGTGACAGCCGTTGGGATGGCTTCGCATATACCGATCATGGTGGCAGCCATGGTGATCGCGGTCGGCGTGATGCTCATCTTCGCCGGTCAGGTCGGCGACTTTGTCAATAATCACCCGAGCATGAAGATCCTAGCCTTGAGCTTCCTCATGCTCATTGGTGTCATGCTCACCGTCGAGGGCTGGGGCGGGCATGTGAGCAAAGGCTACGTTTACACGGCCATGGCGTTTTCGTTGCTTGTCGAGGTTCTCAACATGCGCTTTCGAAGCCAGCGCAAGCCTGTGGCGCTGCACACGCGGTTTGAGGGTGATGAGACAAAGCTTCCTTAGAAGGCCGCTTCAAGCCTTGTAAAACTCAACCGCCGGCCCAGAAAATCCCTTCACGGCGGCCACTCGACGTTGACGGTCCGCATCCGTCCACGCGCTGGCACGCCGCGCGATCGCGGCATTCTGCTTCACCTCTTCCGGGCTCTGCATTCCGCTGATCAGCACGCTGGTTGGCAGCGACCACACAAACCCAAGCGCATCTTCGAGCGGTAGCGCCTCTGGGACAATCTTGTTGACGGCGGCATCCATGCGCGCCCAACCGACTGCTTTACCCAAAATTCGGCCATACGCCAAAGTCTTCATGGCCAGCACTCCGACGTTGTGCTCCAGGCACTTGGGCACCACGTTTAAAATGAAACTCTCGTAATGTGAATCACACACGTTGATTGGCATCTGCGCGGTGGTGGGCTGGATGCCGCGTTCCTTCAGCAGCTTCAACATGTGCAGATGCGCCTTGTACGTGGTGTGTCCTGAAAAGCCGATGTGCCGAATCTTGCCCTGTTCTTTGGCCTTCACGAAGTAGTCGATCACGCCATCCCGCAGCCGACTCTCGACATCTTCCTCGCTCTTGACATCGTGGATTTGCCAAAGATCGATGTACTCCGTCTTCATGCTGCGCAAGGAGGCTTCAAGCATTGCCTGCACACCCTGCCGGCTGCCCGCATGCGCTTTGGTCATGAGAAAGATCTGCTCGCGGTACTTGGGCGTAAGAAATTTCCCAAAGCGCTTCTCGCTCTCGCCATCCCCGTACATGGCGGCGGTATCAAAGAACCGAATCCCTTGCTCAATGGCGGCCTCGATCACTTGCTCCGCCATGCTTTCGGGGACGTCCGCAACGTGCGCGCCGCCCACACCGAGCATGGTGACGACCGGTCCGTTGGGGCCTAGCGTTCGCTGTGGCAAAAGCTCGCCTAACTTATCGCGCAGCGGGCTGGCCGCTCCCGCGGGGCTGCTGGTGGTTGATGCTGCACGGGTAGAAATCTGCGCAGGTGTTCGACTTTCGACTGCAGGCGAAGCTGCCGGCACCGTCTGCGTGCTGCAAGCAACCAACGACGGCACCATGATCGTTGTTGTCAATGTGGCAATTGATTGAAAGGCCTCGCGACGTGATACGCCGGTGCCCTCATCGGGGATTGCGAAGACGGGATTATCGGTACAGCGCTGGAAAGTCACGGGGATGCCTCCGACACCAATCTGCCAGGAACCCGGGACTAGGTCGAGCGGCGCGAACACTCGAACGGAACATCCGGCTCACGGGCGTGGTCCGTAGATTTTCAATGCGTTGTCGTTCATCACCTTGTTGCGTGCTTGGGCGCCTTTACCTGCGAGAAACGTCTCGAGCACGTTGATCTCAGTGCTGAAGTCTCCGGCGACATTGCTCACGGGCCAATTCGAACCGAACACCAGGCGATCTTCGCCAAAAAGTGACCAAACCACCTCGAACGCCGCGATGTACTTTGCCGGATCCATCTCACTTGCAAACGGGGTGGACCAGCTGTCAGCCACGCTGCCTGAATTCCAGCGCCCAGTATCCGAGATCTTCAAATACACGTTGGGCTGTGCGCTCGCCAGTTCAAGATTGGCGCGCCAGCTGGGCTCCACCTCAAAGTCGCTAGATTTTTGCGCCAAGTGCTCAAGTAGAATGCGCAAATTGGGCACGGCTTGCGCGAGATCGGTGACTTGCTGACCCGTCGCCTCCCGCACATCCACCAACATGCCGCGTGCTGCGAGCTCGCCCAAGTTCGCACGCGCGTTCGCCTTCAACTGCCCGCGGCTGAACAAATCCGAGCCGCTGATCCGGATCCCCACGAAGTGTTGGTCGCTCGCGAGTTGATCCAGGTTCGCTTTGAATGGAGCGGGGCTCGCCAGCACATCGAGACTGCCGACGACGCTCAGCAGCTTGGGTTGGGTCTTGACCTGTTCCAGCATCCACTGGTTAGCGGCAACAATCTTGGCGGCCGGCACTCCGTCCAGTGACTCGATCACAACCGCTAGATCCACCCACTTTCCGCCCTGACTACGCTCGTAGTCAGGGATCATGGCATTCACGGCAAGCCAGCGCGGGGAGCTCCCAGGAAAATTCCCGCCATCGCTCATAGGAGGTGCGCTCCTTGGCAGTGTCCACATGTGGATGTGCGTGTCCGTGATAGGCCCTACTTTTACCCGAGCGAGCGCGGATTGAGCGCCGCCTGTACCCGACGGCGTGTTCACGCTGGCTGTCGCAGGCGGATCCATGCTGGGAATTGTGCTTCCGGCTAGTTCCTCTCGACCACACGCCAGAGCAAAACAACCAAGCAACGTCGGGAGCAGGAGGGCCTTCATGCGGCCGAGTATGCTTGAAGGTGCCGCTCTCAGCCATCAGTTCGGGCACAGACTGACGGGTGGCTCGGTGGGTTCAGCCTGCGCGACTCCAGCCCTCACCGCTCCATCACAAGTTTAGCTCAGCTCCAGTTAACTCCGTGATGAGCCAGATGCGTACCGTCTCGGGGGCATGCGTTTACTGAGGGAGCTGTCTCACCAACAATCAGCCGCGCTTCACTCGCAGCGGCCCGTTCCATCGGGTTGTGAGGTGCAGCCTTTGCCCGGCGGGCAGTCGCGTTTCGCCCACGTTGCTTGGGCCAAGCACACCAAGACCCCTTTGCCATCAGGTGCACAAGCCTGGCGACCCACGCCGATAGCGGGGCGGGTGTCGTCGCAGTCGTTCGCGTTCAATACGTAGCCAGCCTCGACGCCGCACACTGGCTTGGAGCAAGAGGTGTCACCAAAGCCGTCGCCATCCTGGTCGCGGTAACCCTGCTGACTCACCCCGTCGTCGATCACGCCGTCGCAATCATCGTCGACGTGGTTACAGGTCTCGAGCGCGTAAGGCCCTACGTTGGAGTGTTCGTCGTCGCAGTCGTAGCCGCACGCCAGGCCCCCACCTGGCTGCACATTGCAGCAGGTGCTTGATACGAACATATCCCCATCCTTGTCTCCACCGAAGGTAGATGGATTGCAGTCCTCATCGCGGTTCATAGGATCGCAGACCTCGGGGGCCCCTGGGTAGATGCCCGCGTGATTGTCATCGCAATCATCGACGTTAGCGCAAAAGCTGTCTTTGTCGGCGTCAATGCACACAGCAGCCAGTGAAATAAGTGGATTAGACGCTGAAATGGGCACGCTCTGTTCGAGCGTGGGCAAGAACTCAACGTTCGCGGCGACTGCTACTGAACAGGCGCTGACGCAGCGCGCGAGGGCCTCATCGCACAGCGAGCCTTGCACACAGGCTTCCGTCTGTGACGGCTGACAGCGGGCGACGTCACTTCCCGCACCCAACACGCAACGCTCCTCGCCATTACAAAACTTTCCATCATAGCAATCCGAATCGCGCGCACAGCCGCTCGCCATTTGCCCCGCCGCCCCGGCATTCGGAGCACCCGCATTGCTTGACCCACCCGTGTTGACCTGGCCGCCCATGCCCAGCCTGCCCCCGGTTGCTGGGCGGCCGCCGGCAGCGCTGAGCTGCGCGGCACCACCCGTGGTCCCGACGACGCCACCCGAGGAGCTGCCGCTAGCCCCGGCAGTCGGCCCCTGGTCGCTCGCCTTGTCGCTGCAGGCGAGCGCCAAGCCTAGAGGAAGGACGAGGAACACCAAATACTTCGACGCTAGTTGGGGCATCTTGACCTTCTTACTGAAGGGCAGCGCCCTGTCAACTGTAGGACCCTCTGGGGTCGCTTGAATGTTTCGACCCAACCCAACGATCCGCGAAGGTGCGCTCTTCGGCGTATCGCAGGTAGCTGCCAGTGTTGAGGCCGAGCGACTTGTCACCGAACATACCCCCCGGGACGGAGGTTGAGCCCACCCCGCCGCTGGCTATCACCAATGCGGCTATCTGAACTGGCTTGAGTCGAAAGAGCCCGCGTACTTTCGTGAATATCCAGGGCCGTCAAGCACCTATCAGATCTGGTCAGGATGGATTTTTTGCCGGTTTAGGATGCGCGAGCGACCTATGCTCCATGCATCTCAGTGGGCAGCGAGCAAAGGCTTGCGCTTGAATTGGTGCTGAAAACGCCTCAGTTCCGAAGAAAACGGCAGAGAAAGCTCTTGCTTGTATTGCTGGGCGTTGCCACTATTGGCCGACTATGAGTCGAACCTTGTTCATTGGCCTTGGCTTGCTTCCTCTCTTGTTGGCGAGCAGTTCCTGCTCCGAAGATGCCAGCAATGCACGTCCAACTGGTGGGGTGTTAACTGGTACTGGTGGTCGCACCTCCGGCGGAGCTCCGGGTTCTGGGGGCACTGCTAACGCTGGAGGCTCCAAGGCGAGCGGTGGCACGGGCGGAGGTTCTGCGTCGGGTGGTGCCATTGGCAGTGGGGCAACCGGAGGCACCGGGGGCGCCGGGGGCCTAGCGAATCGCGGTGGTGCGGCTGGGAGCGTGATGTGCAATTCGGGTGCCACGGTTCCAGACCTCACGAACTGCGACACCGCCAAAGTTGCGGCCTTCTTCAAGGCTGGGAAGAAGTGCGAGGGTTGTCACTTTTCGCCGGACGATCCTAATGATTTTACCCTGAACAAACTGCACGAGTTCGACACCGAAGAGGGTCTGAACGTGCTTGTAGGCAGGATTACCAGGAGAGCTGCGTTTGTGGATTGCGGGACCAAGACACTGGTTGAGCCAGGCAATGCAGAGGCGAGCCTCATGTATTTAAAGCTCAAGGGCGCCCCCCCAAATTGTGGATTGCAGATGCCCAAGCCGGAAGGCGCTCGCCCGCAGTGTTCGTTAACGGCAGACGAACTCAAGTGTGTCGCGGACTGGATTAATGGGCTTCCGCCTAACGGCGCTGGCGGTCAGGGTGGCACCGCCAACTGAAGCGCTAAACATCTCAAGCTCCGCCTGGCGCACGCGCAGTTCGATTCTTATGCTCCGGAATTTGGGCGGTGGCCTGCTACGCCAGTAGGCCCGGCACGCTGCCGGTGATGGTGGGATCGCCGAATGAGGTGACGGGAACCTCCATCGCCTGGCAGAGGTCGATGAGCAACCGGTTGACGGGAATGCCGTCCGAGCCGCGCACGTACTGGCCTGTCTTGATCGCGCCGCCACAGGAGCCGGCCAGCATCCAGGGCAGCTGGGGCGTATGATTGCCCGTCAGCATGGTGGTGGCCCACAGCACCACGGTGTTGTCGAGCATGGTCTTGCTGTTTGGCCCGACCTCGGGAACAGCGGCCAGACGCGCCAGGAGCTCGGAAAACTGACCCATCAGCCACTTGTCGAGCACACGTTTCTCGTTGCCGTCGTCGTGGGCGATACTGTGCCAGGTGCTCCCGCCGGTGCCGGGCAGCCATGGGAAGGTATGGGCATCGCCCCAAGCAGCGCCGAGTTGCACTGTCACGACCCGGGTGAGATCGGCGCGCAGGGCGGCAGTAGCCAGGTCGAACTGGATCTTGAGCAACGCCGGATAGTTCATCAGCGAGTTGAAGTCGAGCGGCATGCCGGCGGTGGAGGTGATCGAGTCAGGGACGAGGGGCTGCCTCGCTTCTGGCGTCTGCGCCAGGATGCTCTCGATATCCCGGATGGCCTGCAGGTGGCCGGCGACGTTGAGCTGGTCCGCGGTTCCGAGTGACTTCGAAAAGCGCTCCAGATCGCGGCCCAGAAAATCGAGCATGCTGCGCTTCTCGGCGCGCACGCGCTCCATCACCGGGTCCTTGGCCGTCATGCCAGCAAAATAGGAGTTCACCACGTTGTACGGGTTGATCTCGGGCGTGACCGGCTGGTTCTCTCCGATCCAGAAGGAACGCAGAGCCTCGCGCTTGCTGTCGACGCCATACACGCCACCAAAGGGCAGTTGCAGCGGCAGAGTGCGCAGCAATCCGATGTTCTGGGCCGCCAGCTTGCCGCCAATCACTTGGTCCAGGGTCGGCGCGGTCGGGGACCAAACCGACTCTTCGCCGAGTTGTCGGTCCACCGACGGCCCGCCGGTGAGCATCATCGCGTAGCTGCGGTGGTAGTCCTCGGCTGCGTTGACGTTGGGACAGTCCATGGGGGCCAGCATCGCCAGCTGTTCTTTCCAGGGCGCAAGCGGGCTCAAGGTGTCAGAGAATTGCAAGTCGCTCAGCTGGGTGGCGGTGCCCGTGGGGACGTAGTCGTCACCGGGATATCCATTGGGCGCCACCACGATCATCAGGCGCTTGGGGAAAAGAGGCGTGGCCGAGAAGCCACGCCGCGGCGCCAAGAGGGGCAACAAGGCTGCTCCCGCGCCGAGCCCTGCCAGCAATTGACGGCGACTTGTCTGCAAGTTCTTCATGGCTGTACCTCCGCTGAAATGGTCTCTCCTGGAGAGGGCGAACGCGAGATGAATGCGGGCGTGGTGGTGATGGCGGCCATCAACACGCGCAGATCCGGATCCTTGCCCATGGTGATGCCCTGGGTCACCGCCAGCGACGGCTGGTCGGCGTCGGTGTCGGAGCGTTGCAGCACGAACCGCAGCCATTGCCGTGCCACACAGGCGCGCACCTCCTCCGATTGCGCCAGCACACGCGACAGTTCCACGGCGTCCGCAACATTCACTGAATCGCCGGAGGCAAGCTGGATGGTGGCGCTCGAATCGACGGGCTCGCCGCCATCCATGGTTCGATAAGCCCCCACCCCGTCGTAGTGCTCGAACGCCATGCCGACGGGACTGAAGGCCGAGTGGCAGCCGATGGCGCAGGCGTTCTGGTCGTGCTCAGTGAGCCGTTTGCGCGTGGACTGGTTCGGATCCGCAGGCTTCGCGGGCGGAACGTTGGCCGGGGCCGAGGGGATCGTTCGACACAGCAGTCGCTGGACCACCGCCAGCCCGCGCTTAATGGGGTTGAGATCGGAGTGCAGGGTCTGTGAGGTCAGAAAGGCAGCCGAGGTCAGCAGCCCCGCGCGCTGGGTGGGATCGAGGGTGACGGGCGTGTTTCCCAGCGCTCCGGTGTACCCATAGATCTTGGCCAAGTTCGGATCATCGATCGTGGTGGCGGACGACGTGAACAGACGATCCAGGCTGCCGTCGTTTGCGAAGACCGCGCGCACGGAGCGCTTGCTCTCGGCAACCATCGCGGCGCCTAGTGGCGCCGTGAACGCGTACTTGTCGGCCTTGGTCATCTGGGACACATCGATGATGCCGACCCACTGGAGGATGAAGTTCTCGGCCACCCGCGCGCCCTTGTCGTCGGCAAGAAGGCGGCGCGCCTGAGCGTCAATCTGTTCTGTGTTGCTTAGGTTGCCCGCATCCGCCGCATCAAGGAGTGCGTCGTCCGGCATCGACGACCAGAACAGATAGGATAGCCGCGCGGCAATCTCGTGGGGTCCAAGCGCGATCCGTCCGTTGACCGCTTGGGCGGGCTCGGCAGACCGTTCCCAGTGATAAAGAAAACGCGGCGACTGCAGCATCAACCAGACCAGCCCGCTGATCGCGGTGCGGTGGTCGTAGGCCAGCGCCGTGCGCAACTTGTCAGCGTAGTAGGTGAACAGCTCGTCCTGCTCGATCTGCGACAGCGGGCGCCGGAAGGCCCGTCTTCCGAAGGCGGCGATGAAGGTTCGCGCGCACGCGTCCTCGGCAGTGCGTGTGGCGCCCGTGGCTGAACAGCCCGACAGGGGCAAGACTTTCTCCACGCCCGCCGCGGCGACGGCTCCCGTCCAGTCGATGAGTCCCTCGGCCTCTACCTTTGAAATGTTGCCGCTTTGCTGGAATCCCGAGGGCGACACCATATCGGTAAGCGTGGCCGGCAATGGCGTGGACGCGCCCAGCAAATCCGAGACCGTGTTGGCCAGCTCGTCGCGGCTTAGCCGTCGCAAGGGCCGCGTTCCAGGGGGGCCCGCGGGGTTTGCAGCCGGCGCCATTTCTCCCCCGGCACCGCCGGTAGACGTGCCCTGCGTGGGATCAGGTTGATTGGTGGCGCGTTCGGGGCTCGTTCCGGAACCGGGGATGTGGCCGGTACAGCCGGCCGCGCCGGCCGAAAAAAACAGAGCCACGGCCACACATGCCGGAAACTGTACGCAACGCGTCATATCCGATTCCTTTCTTCCGGAACTGCGAGCTTTTCTCGACATAGGAGTCCTTTTCAAACAAACGTGAGAGCACACACCGGAGCACTGCGGCTTTCACTCAAGCATCAGCCACCTACATCGCCGCTGGCTCTCACCAACGCGGCTATCTGAACTGGCTTGAGTCTAAGGAGCCCGCTTACTTTCGAGAATATCCAGATCCGTCAAGCATCTGTCTGATCTGGTCAGGATGGATTTTCTGCCTATCTAGACTGCGCGAGCGACCTTTCAAATCCGTTCAAGAGGACCGCACCAACTCAATATCCCGAAACGCGCTGGGAGGCTTCCCGAAATACCGACTGAACGCCTTGGAAAAATGGTTTGGATTCTGGAACCCAAGCCCATCGCTGATCACCTTGACAGGCGTTTTTGTGAACTTGAGGAGTTCCAGAGCTTCCTCCATCTTGAAGCGTGTGAACGCTCGCGCTGCGGACACGCGCAGCTCCTTCCGACAAGCTCGCTCCAAGGAAGACACGCTCATGCCCAGATGCGCAGCCATTTCCTCCACTGAAAGGGCTTCGTGAATTCGGCTCTGAAAAAGTTCTATCAACCGATCCTCAACGCTGTTGGAGCGCGCGGTCTGGCTAAAATCATGGGAAAACGCGGGGCGAGGCAACTTACGCAGGAGCTCCCAAAAGAGCGTCAACGTCAACGAATCCAAAAGAAATGGACTCACCGCGTCCGGCTGCTCCACCGCTTGGGTAACGCGCTCTTGATACGTGGCCATCAGTTGGCTGGTATCGCCAAATACCAAATCCGAGGGGGTCGTCCCCGGACCGAAGACTTCCAGCTGCTCCGACGAACGCCTCAGGCCCAACAGCAAGAACTTGATGACCAGAAAGCTGCAGGGAGCACGCACGGTGTCCTCATGCACATCCAAAGGACGCACGAGCACCGTTTGGCCCGGCGCCAGCGAGAGCGGTGTGCCGTTCAGTGCGCAGGTGTAGATCCCGGAAAACGGGTGTAAAATCTCGAAAAAATCGTGGGTATGGGACCCGACACACCAACCCCGGGGCGCATCGATCACGTCGATGTTTAGAAACGAACATTTGGGGTGCATGGGCGTACCGGTGGCACGCGGATTCCAAAAGGCACGAACCGTCGTTATCCCGTCGGTATGGAGCTTCATGTGGCCGCCCACCGCGTCGGCGTCATGACGGCCCACGTGCTCTATCCAGCCTGGGATCCCGGTGAATGACCTAGACGCGACACGCTGCATCGGCAAAAGATACACGACGCGGCGCAACTGTCACGTGCGATGGCCCAAAGCCCACGATCCCCAACACTTCAGACTCTCGGCACCCCTGTTTAAGCCTGAGCGCATCGATCACTCTCTACGCCTCAGAGTCTCCTCCGCCAGCTGGTTCAGGGGTTGGTCTCAATCGCGACTTTGGAGTGCACATGTTGAAGACGAAAGACACATGGAATGCGCTGATGCGGCGAATAGCTCTGAAGTCCGCTCCGTCGCCGTGCCTGCTTGTTGGAGTCGCTACTGGTTTGCTGGGTTGTACAGGTGTCGCACCGACTCGCCCAACAGGTGTCGACGTTCTAAAGCGCATACCCGGTGTTGGTTTCGATGAGGCTTATGCATCACGGGTGATGCTCGATCTAGGAAACGCGGTGGCGTCCGTCATTTCGGTTCCTCACCTAATCGCAGCCAAACGGGCAACGGGGAGGCCTGAGGATCTCCTCGACGTTAAGTACCTCGAGGCTTTGAGCGCAGCGGGGCCTTCCAAACCGCAAGCTCCATAATCGTGATTGCTCGAGTCGCCGGGACCTAAAGAAGCCGGGATCTGAGTCTCGCGCCTGGTCGCAACTAGGTTCACTCGGTCGTTCCTTAACTGCCATTGAACGGTGTTCCGACGATGCCCTGCCCGGGCAACGAGGGCTACCGAGGCTCCCCAAGCCCTTTCCGCCGAAAGCGCCCGGGGCTCGAGCCCGTGTGTTTTTTGAACTGCTTGATAAAAAAGTGTACATCGCAATAGCCCAGACGCTCGGCGATCGCGTCAACGGTAAGCTCGGTGGTGCCGAGCATCGTGCGGGCCACGGCAATGCGCTGCAGTTGTCGGTAGCGAGCTGGAGAGATCCCAGCGTGAGCGGTGAAGCGGCGGCGAAATGCGCGTTCGCTCATGCCAATCCCGGCCGCTACGCCTGCCACCTCTAGCTTTTGATCGAGGGCAGCTCCGAGCCGGGCGCAGGCCTCGGTCACGAACTCTCGATCGCCCTGCAATTCGTGACGTTTTCGATCTGCTTCCAGGACGCTCGCCAAAAGCAACAATGCGCGCGCAGAAAACCCGGGTTCTTGTCCGGGTAGAGCCGATTGATAATCCCGAATCAGCTCGTCGAACGCGGCTATCAGGTGCGGCTGCAAGCCTGGCGAGTGGACGGGGCGTTGCGGGTTAATGAGCCCGTCCCTTTCAAATGCCTCGAAGATTTCCCCACTGAACTCCACGAAGCACTCCGACCAAACCACGTGCGGAGCAACGCGACGGTAGGTGTGGTAGACGCCTGGAAAGAGCAAGATCGTGTCGCCAGCGTTGACTAGACAATCGCTGCATGCCGGGCTCGAGAACATGCCTCCGCCATCGAGCACATAAATCAGCACGTAAGCGTTCAGGGTGCGATTCGAGCAGTTGTCTTCCTCCTGCTCGTCTTTCTCATAAATGTAACCCGCACCAAGCACGACGCCCGACGCTCTTTGAAAGGCTCCGTAGCGCTCGTTGACTCGTCGCATGCGGGACAGCATAGCAGAACGCGAGGTACGCTCTGCCGTTCCGGCGCCAACGCCAAGCGGGCGAAAGTCCGCCTCAAGCCAGCAACGCGGAGATTGCCCCGTTGCTCCACTCGGGCTTACCAAAGCCGGTATCGAAAATGCCCATCGCGTGCAGCAGCGTGAGTAGCAGATCCGCATGAGGTGCGTTGCCCGCGCGATTGAGGTCCAAAAACTGCCCTGCGCGAATCGCCCCGCCAGCGCTCCCTGCCAATAGATAACCCATGTCTTCCCGCGAGTGGAGGCCACCGGCAGATAGTTCGTTGCACCAATACACGATGGTATTGTCCAGCACCGTCCCCGAGCCTTCCTGAATACCGTCCAGGCGCTGCAGCAAGCTGGCAAGGCGCTCAGCGTACCAAACGTTGATCTGGGTCAACAACTCCTGTGTCGCAGGAGTGCCGTCATCGTGCGACAGGGAATGGTGTCCTTTCTTGATCTGGGGGTTCAGGAAATCGAACACCACCCCACCGACCGACTCGTTGTTCTGCATGCTCGCGATGCGCGTGAGATCACAAGCAACGGCCATGGCCATGAGATCGAGCTGAAGCCGCTGCACTTCGGGAAACTGGGCGTTCGCCTGGTAGTCGAATGCGGGCCCAATCGACGGGGCCTGGCACCTAGCTCCGGTGTCGGACACCTGCGTTTTCAATCTGAGCTCGATTTCGCGCAGTGAAGTCAGGTGAGCCTCCACCTTCGCGCTGTCGGATGCGCCCACGCGTGCTTGGAAATTCGTGTAGTCTACGAGTACCGCATCGAGCACGGATTTCTTGCGGGCCGCGAACTTCTCGCGTTCCACCGGATTGACCGTGAGATCTCTGAAGAGACGATCAAATACCTTGTGAGGATCCTCTTCCGGAGGAATGGGCTGATTTGGCCCCTTGAAGACCATGCGGTTCCAGTTGGTTTCCTTGCTGCCGGAAATGCCATTGCCGGGCTGCGCCGCCAGCTCCAGGCTTGGAAATTTGGTGTTGCCTCCGAGTACCTGGACCATGCGTTGATCCACGCTGATGCCGTCGGCGAATCCCGAACCGTCGAACGGCCCCTCGTTCAACCTTTGCGAGGTCAGCATGCCCTGCATGCCATTCTGGTGATCATCGCCATTTTCCGCGTTCTGCTCGAGCCCAAAGATCGGCGTCAGCTTGCTCTTGAACGGCGCGAGCGGCGCAAGAATACGCGACAACTCCCAGGAAGCCTGGCTGCCCGTGGGCCGCCAGTTGTCCATGATAGTCCCGTTGGGCGTGAAATAGACCAAACAGCGTTTGGGAAACCCGCTGCCGGTGATCCCGGCCGCACTTTGGGCGGACGCCGGTTTTAGGAGCGTCATGGCCTCGAGCCAGGGCAGAGCGATGGAAACCCCACAGGCGCCTTGCAGCACAGTGCGACGACTCAATTTTTTCATCGGCCAACCGCCTTTCGATAGAGGAATGTGTCGGTATCGGTGAGAGCCTTCGCCAAGCTGGGCAAGTGACCCCCGCTCTGCTCGAGGGTGGCGTTGAGCTTGTCTAGCGTGCAGGCATCGTCAGCGCTTTCGCCGCGGGCGTAGGCAAATCGAAACCAGTGCTGGACCTGGCAACTCGAAACCAGTCCACTTTGCGCGAGTTTCTGCGCGAGCTCCAGCGGACCATTGAAGGGACCCGCGACATCGACATCCGTGAGCTCTCCGGTCACATCTATGGCCAGTCCGTTCTCACGCTCGCGAAAGCGGCCGCTGGCATCGAACTGCTCGAATCCCAAACCCACTGGATCCATCAGCCGATGACAACCCGCGCAGGCGGGATCGGAGCTGTGTTGGCTGAAGCGCTCGCGAGTGGTCAAGTTGGGATCGAGCTCGGGCACGCTAATCACCACGCCGGGCGGGGGCGGGGGCAACGTTTGGCAGAGGAGCGATCCGCGGACGAATTTTCCACGCCGGACGGGAGACGTCTGCGTGGCATAGGCATGGCTCGCCATGATGCCTCCTTGCGTCAAGAGACCTGCGTGTCGGCTTGGCCCCGTTGACGCGCGCACCCAGGAATCCGCTCCGCTGCTATCGGCGCCGTAGTAGCCGGCGAGCTTGGGATTGACCATTGTGTACGGGGCCGTCAGCAGAGCGCTCAGCGTGCCACCGCCGTTCGTGAACACTTCCTCGACGAAGCGCTGGGTTTCTTCCTGAAGCAATCCGGGAATGGTTAGCCCGAAGCCCGGATACAGCTCCGCGCTACGCTCGATCTCGCCCACACGAGCCAACTCCAGCCAATCGTGATGGAACTGCTCGACCATTCGATGCGAGCGTGGATCGCCTAGCAGTCGCGCCGCTTGCGCCAGGACTTGCTCCCGCATTTGGAGCTGGTTGGCTGCTGCCGCTTGGTACAGAGCAGCGTCGGGAGGCGCCCCCCAGATCAGGTACGAAAGCCGCGTGGCCATCTCGTACGGACCAAGCCTCATGATGCCCGGGCTGACCTCTTCGGCTCCAAACTCTGGCTTGTACAAGAACGCCGAACTTTGGAGCATGGTCTCAACGACCATCTCGCTGGCTATCGTGGCGTCCAGATTGATAACCCCATCGTTGTAGACAGACTGCAACCGGGCCCGTTCCGGATCTGTTAGGGGGCGGCGATAAATGAGCTGGCCGAGTTCGCGGATAAAGCTCTCGGAGCATGTTGCTTCGCCAAGTGTTGGATCACAGTTGGCGAACCGCGAGGCACTGGAAACGAACACTTTGGCGAGTTCTTCGGCTGCCTGGGCGTAGCGCTCAACCAGAGCCGTGCTCACGTTTTGGGTTTCGGCGTTGTTTACGAAACCCAAGCCCCTCACCTCCGGCGGGAACGCGACGAATGCAATAGCCGGCTGGCCAAGCAGCACGCGCGCCGTCTGCTCGTACTCGGCGCGAGTGAGCCGGCGCAGCGGGGCTGGGCCCGGTGAAATCACGCCACCGAGGTTGGTGCAAGCTTTTTGGAGCTCCCCTGGGTTGTTCGGCAGCGGCGTGCTCGGGCACTGCTAGATGCTGCCGGGGTTGTGGTCGGCGCGGTTGCTGGCGTTGTTGTAGGCGCGTCTTCGGAGCCGCGGTCCCGTAGCGGCGTGCGGACCTCTGCGGAACAACTCATCAGCAGAGACGCGAGCGTTGCCACTCCGATTGCAGCGAAGCCGCTCCTGCGCACCCAGTTTCGATGTCGATTCACGCCGATTCCTCCTATGAAATGAGCATGCGGCGTCAGCGGCCGCGGTGCTCCCTACGGAGGCTTTCCCCGGCACAATGGCGGAAAACCTGCGGGAGAAGCTACGATTCAACCATGACGTTTCGCTCCCTGGACGACAAGAGAGGATCCGGCCAACTGAGTGAGTATTATTCGGCATCATGCTGACGGAGCACAGGCTTGCCGAAGCGTGCCCGGGGGCAACAAGAGCCCTGCATGGGAACCTCAACAGAACCTGAGCCGAAGCTGCCCGAACGAAATCTGCAAAGGGCCGCTACCGGGCCTGGGTGTAAGTCGCCTTACGGCGCCGCACCCTGTGCGGGCGGCAGAGCTTTCTTCTTTTTCTTAGTTTTGTCTGCGTTATCTTCGTGGGCATCCTGATCGCCGCGCCGCTCCGGATCGTACTTCAGCTTTCCGTCTTCGACGTACCAACCCGGTGCGAGCTCACTGCCTTCACTGCCGGCTTTGGCACTTGCCGCCAGGCGGTCCTTTGGGTCGATCCCGTCGGCGCCGACCACACGCCCGTCAGCCGTGCGCGGTTGATCCGTTCGATAGTCCAAGGACGGCGATCGAGTTAACGGCTTCTCCTTGCTCGCGCAAGCACTGGCCAACAGTGCCACCGACAGCAAACACCCACACCAATGCACAAGCTTCATGGAGGGTTACGGTAAGGCTCGCCTCGCTCACCACAACCCGAAAACCTCCCGAACGCTGGAATTGCGCAAATTCGCGTCACTGATGGGCGGAATTGCGTCAATCTCTTCCACAGACGCAAAATTCGCTGGCTGTTCGTCGGCATCTTGGACATAGCTCGCCGCTAACTCATGACCCAATCCAAGCCACGCCCCCGCATCTTCGAAGGCTTCAACAGCATCCTCCACGGCGGCGACTACAACCCCGACCAGTGGCTCGAACACCCGGAAGTGATCGACGAAGATTTTCGATTGATGCCACTTGCTGGCTGCAACACCTTCTCGATCGGCATCTTCGCTTGGACGAGCTACGAACGGGAAGAGGGGCGGTTCAACTTCGGCTGGTTGGACTCGGTCATGGACCGCATGGCGAAGGCGGGCCACAACGTGATCTTGGCGACGCCGAGTGGAGCCAAGCCCGCGTGGCTCTCCAAGAAGCACCCCGAAGTCCGTCGTGTGAACCGAGATGGCCTGCGCGAACCGCACGGCGAACGCCATAATCATTGCTGGAGCTCACCTGTCTATCGCGACAAAGTTCGACTCATCAACACGCAACTTGCCGAACGTTACCACGCGCACCCAGCCCTTCACATGTGGCACATTTCCAACGAGTACGGCGGACGCTGCTACTGCGAGCTTTGCATCACGGCGTTTCATGCTTGGCTCGAGCGGAAATATGGCGCCGTCACAGCGCTCAACGAAGCTTGGTGGTGTGGATTTTGGAGCCACACGTTCACACAATTTTCTGAAATTGACCCCCGCGATAGCAGCCTCGACGGCATGGTGCTTGACTTCAAACGCTTCAACTGCTGGCAAATAGCGGACTTCTACCGCTTTGAAACCGAACCCCTCAAACGCCTCTCGCCCGCCATCCCCTGCACCACCAACTTCATGGGGGTGATCGAGAGCATCGACTACGCAGTGCTCGCCCAGCACGTGGATTTCGTCTCAGACGATCAATACCCGTTTTATAGCGTGCTCGACCCAGAGCTTGCCGACAACGCCGCCGCCATCGGTATGCGAGATGATCTCTATCGCTGTTTTAAACCCGATCGACCATGGATGCTGATGGAATCGTGCCCCGACGTGGCCCAATGGAAGCCACCCATGCGCCTCAAGCGCCCGGGCATGCACCGTCTGGAAATGCTTCAAGCCTTGGGGCACGGAGCCGAGGGCACCTGCTATTTTCAGTGGCGTAAGGGCCTGGGCGGCCAGGAGAAATTTCACGGCGCGGTCGTCGATCATGTGGGCCATGAAAACACGCGCGTGTTCAAGACGGTGGCGGCTCTTGGCTCCGAATATGGCTTCTTGGGGAAGATCTTGGGCAGCGAAGTCAAAGCGCAGGTTGCCCTCGTTTATGAGCAAGAAGCACGCTGGGGCTTTGAAGCATCGAGTGGTGCCCCAAGCCAAAATGACGCCTATGTCCGCGTCTTTCGGGACCACTATTCCGCTTTTTGGGATCGCAGCGTTACCGTGGATATTGTCGACAGCTTGCGCGACTTGAGCAGCTATCAGCTCGTGGTCTTGCCGCAACTTTGGCTACTCAAGCCCGGCGTTGCCGAGAATCTGAAGCGCTATGTTGCTGGGGGTGGCACGCTCGTCGCCACGAATTGCACCGCCATCTGTGACGAACACAATCGCTGCTTTGCCGGTGGCTGGCCCGGTGGCGGACTGATGGACCTTTTCGGGATCTGGGAAGAAGAATTCGACTGCATGGATCCAGCATCCCCGCTTGAAAAGAACGCGATCGAATTTTCTCCAAACAATGTTCTGGGCTTGATCGGAACCTTCGAAACGCTCGACGTGCGTTCCCTGCTGCATCTGCGTGGCGCCGAAGTGCTGGCCACTTTCACCACAGACTTCTACGCCGGCAGGCCTGCCATCACGCGGCACTCATTCGGACAAGGGCAAGCGTACTTTTTAGGCGCCCGCCTCCCGCGCGCCTGCTTGACACCGTTTTACGCCTCTCTCAGGCAGACGCTGGAAATCGAGTCGGCGCTGCCAATCGTTCTCCCGAATGGCGTCTCCGCTCAAAAACGAGTTGGGGCAGAACACGAGTATGTGTTCATCGAGAATTTCTCGCGAGCCCCGCAACATTTGGACTTGGTGGGCCTTTCGTACGTCGACGCGGTGACTGGTCACGCCGTCGAAACACTCGAACTTTCGACGACGGGCAGTGCTGTGCTCGAGCGTGCGCGCTAAGCCCAGCACCGATTTCAACCAACCCAGGGATCCAACAATTGCACCTTGGTACGTCGCATGTCGACCGTATTGCGGGTCACCAGTGTCAAGCGGTGAACCCGCGCGGTGGCAGCAATCAAGCCATCGATCGCCGGCACGGACTCACCACGCTGTTCCGCTTCGGCTGTGATACGTCCCCATTCGCAGGCTATTTCCGACGTGACCTCAAGTAGCTTCTGATCGAGGTCACTTTCAAGGTCTCGAGCCACGCACGCAACGCTGAGCGACGCTTCCCAGGACTCAAGCGCCCGATCCCTTTCTCAAGCTCGCCGAGCGTGAGGACACTCATCCCAAGGGAGCGCTCGTCAACAGCACCCAGCCAGTCTGTCACGCGAAGATTCGGTTGCGGCTTCGTGAACTCCGAAACCACGCAGGTGTCCAAAAGATACCTCACTTGAACTCCACTTTCCGCCCCGAGCTCTTATCGCGAGCAACTTCGAGCCCCAACGGAGCCTTGGGTGCGTTGAGCAGAAACTGCGTGAAAGATTGAGTGGGTGTCTTCTTTCCTATCAGGGCACGGTACGCATCGATACCGATCACAACGGCAGCTTCCTCGCCGTGGCGTGTTACTATCTGCGGCCCCTTGGCAGATTCCGCCACCACCTCACTAAATCGATTCTTAGCTACTTGAAGCTGCCAGGTGCGGCTTTTTTGCTTTTCCATGTGCGGTCTAGACAGTCTAGCTGCTGTGTAAACTTTCGCAACTCGGCGCACCGAGCGTTCACCAACCGTCCCTCAGTGGCATCGCCTCGTCGCATGACGGAGCGACGCTGGTTGGGGTGAAAATCCAAGAAGCAATTACGTCCCCGGCGGGGAGAAGAACAGCTTACCGACGCTCTACCAAGCTGTCCAAGCCCATTGACCCCAGGTGCTGGAAGACCTCGCCGAGCATGGCGGCCTTCCGAAGTTCGTGGTGCGTGAGTTCGAGGAGTACTTGCGCTGCGGGCTCTTATCCGCAGGTTGCTTGCACCTCGTTTGCCGTAGCTGCGGCCACTCGCAACTCGTAGCTCTCTCCTGCAAGCCGCTCCCTCGACCCGGCGATGCAAGACGACGAGCCGCCCAAGCTCTGCTCCGACAGCGCCAACTAAAACCAGGCGGGGTTGCGCAGGCGCAGGAGCTGGACACCAAAGCCCGGTGGCGGCGAATAGGCGAAAGTCCGCCCGCGCGCCGTCGAACTCCACCGCCGCTTGACTCCGTACTGGTCGAACTGTGCGTCCCGACTCACGAGAGTGAGCCCCCGCGTTAGGCATTGAACCGCGAGCAGGCGATCGAACGGGTCTCGATGGTGCCAGGGGAGCTTAGCGACACCAACGACGTCGGTTGCCTCTGGCGTCAGCAGCTCAAAGCTATTCCGGGCGCAGAGCTCGGGGAGGCGCTCAATGGCATAGGGAAGTCTCAGCTTACCCACGCTCACCTTGATGGCCGCCTCCCAGAGCGAGACCACACTGACCGTGTTGCTCGCGGCTTCAATGAGCCTGCGTACAGGCTCCGTCTCCTTCGCACCTTGGAGAAACCACAAGACCGTGTGGATCTCGAGCAGCAGCATCAAGGCACGTACTCCTCGAAATCGCCGAGGGTGTCGTCAAAGTCAGCGTCGAGCTTGAAGCCCTTGCCCTTGGCAGACCCAAAGCGCGGTCGCTCGGCTTTGCGTAGAGGCCGCAGCTCGGCAATGGGAGTGCCATGACGGGTGATCCGAACGACGACTCCATTTTCTACCTCATCCAACAAGCTTGACAGCTGTGTTTTGGCCGCGAACGCGCCAACTTGCTTGATCGAAATTCATCCCGGCCATCCCCACGAAGCCGAAGTGATCAAGCTTCTAGAGTCTACCCGCCAGCAGGTGACTCCTTGTGGCGCAAGGTGGGAGACTACAACGAGCAGCATCCGCTCAGCGGCGGACAACGCATCGCCGCGCTCGTTCGCAGGCGCCATTCGTCCGACTCTGCGGATGAACGAACGGACATCTGCGCGCTCGCTGTCAGGCCTGATAGGACTCTGGTTCACGCCATGCGCGCCAAACTCTTCATTAATGCCATCGTCAACCAGACGACTGTGCCAAGCCACTCCAAGTTTCGCCCAGAAGGGCCTGGCTCTTGGCTCATGTGTTCCGCGCAGTTCTCGATACTTGTGTCCGCTGCGGCGGACCCATGCGCTGGCTCGAAACCGCCACCACCGAACAAGCTGCCACTTCGCTGCTCGCCAAACTTGGGCTTGCTCCTCAGCCTCCGCCCGCGCCACCACCGGTTTTGTTCGGACAGCTGAGGTTTGGGTTCAGCTGAGCTTCTGAATCTGGGCTGTGGTTGCCCTTGGGGCGCTTACCTCGTCGGAGGTGAGCACCTCTTGGGCGCAGATCTGTTTGCGCCGGTATCTGCTGGCTTTTGAGCTCCGCAGTCGCTCGTGTTCACCACTGCCTGGGCTTCGGTGACTTGGTTCGGAGGCTGCAGAGCGCCTTCGGCTGGATGGCCTGCCAACGCGAACAGACGCCTCGTGCAAAGGCCGAAAATTTGCTGGCCGATCTTACGCGGGAGGCGTATTCTGGAGCATCAACGATGGTGGCACCGGAGGTTTCCCTGGAGCAGTTGGTGGCCGCTTTGAAGGACGGCCCCCCGCTTCGCTTCGCGATGCTCTTTGGCTCAGCCGCAAAGGGCGCGCTTCGGGCCGACAGTGATGTCGATATCGGGATCTTTCCCATGGATTCGAGCTTGTCTCTGTCCGAGGAGCTCGCGCTGCAGGCGGAATTGGCTCGGGTGTGCGGCCGCGAGGTAGATCTCGTGCGGCTGGATCGAGCTTCGACCCTCGTGCGTTGGCAGGTGGTGCGCTACGGGCGCGTATTGATGGAGACTTATCCGTTTTCAGCTTCACGCTTTGCTGCCGATTCCATAGCTGAGTATTTGGATTTCGCGCCGGCCTTCGAGCGCGCATCGGAAACCTTCCGTCGAGTTCTCGCGGCTGAGCAGCGGGGTGTGGTGTCTTGATCGACAGAGACGTCGTGTTCCGGAAGCTTTCGTCGCTGCGAGAGCAAGTAGCCCGGATGGGTCGGCGCCGCCCCGACGACGTTGGGGTGTTCAGGGCGGACGTCGATCGACAGGATGCCATCGGGATGAGCTTGCTTGTAGCCGTTCAGGACGCTCTGGATATCGCGTTGCACATCGAGTCAGCTGAAGGATGGGGCGTGCCTGCCTCCTATGCGGAGAGTTTCGCAATGTTGGCGGAGCACGGAGTCATTGAGCCACCGCTCGCATCTGGGTTGGCGAATATGGCCGCCCTGCGCAATCGACTAGCCCATGGGTACGGCTCCGTAGATATGGACCGCATCTGGGCGGAATTGCCCGAAGGGCTGGCAGCGCTCAGCTCGTTCGCATCAGAAATTGCCCGCTACCTCGATCCCGCGCCGAAGGCGTAGAGCTCCCGAACGCATGCGCGTCGCGCCTTCCAAGGTGATTTCGGCAGAATTCAAATTGATTGTAGTCCCGCCGTGAGATTGGCTAACGCGAGCCTGCGGGATTGGCACAAGCCCCAAGGAAGTGCCTCACCACCGGCGCCAGCAGCGCAACAATCTGGCGCGCCTGAGCTTCATCGATAATAAGCGGTGGCAAGAGGCGCACTACCTTCTCCGAGGTTACGCTGATCACCAGCCCGGCCTCGAGCGCGAGCGTCACCAACTCGCCGCAAGGTCGGTCGAGTTCCACACCTATCATGAGCCCGGTGCCGCGCACTTCGACAACCCCCGCAACGCCGGCAAACTCCGAGCGCAAGCCCGCCATCACTAGCTCCCCCATGCGACCCGCATGGGGGATGAGGCCGTCCCTCTCGATCACATCAAGCGTGGTCAGCGCTGCAACTGACACCAGCTGACCTCCGCCAAAGGTTGAACCATGATTACCAGGCTTGAAAACCTGGGCTGCCGAGCCCCGAGCTAGGCAGCCGCCGATGGGCACGCCCGAGCCGAGCCCCTTGGCGAGCGACATCACATCGGGCACGACTCCCGCCCACTGGTGCGCGAACCACTTGCCGGTGCGACCGATCCCGCTCTGCACCTCATCCACCATGAAGAGCCATCCTTTGCGATCACAGAGTGCTCGTAGGTCGCGCAGATAATCTGCGTCGGCCAGGTTGATGCCACCTTCCCCTTGCAGCACTTCGAGCAAAACGGCAACGACCGAAGCGTTCGTTTCTGCGGCTTTCTCGATGACGGCAAGATTGTTGTAGGGTACGCGGAGAAACCCGCCAAGCAGCGGCTCAAAGCCGGCACGGGCCTTGACCGAGGCGGTTGCGGAGAGCGTGGCCAGCGAGCGACCGTGCCAGGCCTTTTCCATCACTATGATGGTGGCGTTCTCAATGCCCTGTTGATGCCCATACAAGCGCGCAAGCTTGATTGCACATTCATTGGCCTCCGCACCCGAGTTGCAAAAGAAGGCGTTATCCATCCCGGCAAGCTGGGAGATCCGTTCGGCCAGCTTGGCCTGTTCGGGGACAGTAAACAGGTTGGAGCTATGGATCAAACGACCGGCTTGCTCAGCAATCGCTCGCGTGAGCACCGGATGCGCATGTCCCAAGCCGTTGACTGCGATACCTGCGAGCGCGTCGAGATAGCGCTTGCCCTCCGTGTCCCAGAGCCACGCGCCCTCACCGTGAGCGAACGCCACGGGTTGCGGGCGGTAGGTGTTCATCAGGTAATTCGCGGGCATGCCAGGCTCCTCCAAGAAGAAGAGCATTAGCCTAGCGGGAATTCCCAGCGAAACGCCCAAAAACCAACCAACGGCGTCGATCAGTGAGGGAAATAGGCATCAGCATCGAATAAGATGCAACCTGTCCACTTAAGCGACCTCGGGCTCGGCGACTTCAACTTCCTCGCTAGCGCACCATGAACGTGGAGCCTTCGCTCTTGCGAGTGTTTCACTGAGCATCAGGCAAAGTGGGGATCAGATCCGGAAGTTTTTCGAGCCACTTGAGGTCCTTCGCCGTAGGCAGCGAAAGACGGTTGGCGCCCTCTAGGAGATCACTTCCAGGGCTGACACCCGCTGGAACCCTGAGCCCGCAGCCAATGCCTACCGTAAGATGCTGTGGTTCGGAGCCAAGTGCCGAGATCTAGTGGACCAGCTTTCCGGTACGGCTGACCCAGTCTCGCAGGCAATCGTCTTGACCTCACTCGGAAATGCCGGCGACACGCGGACCCTTGACACTATTAGTGCGTACCAGTCCAGTGAGGATCCCCGGGTTCGCGCTGGGGTAGCCCAGGCGGTCCGTCGCATCTCAGATCCCGGAGCCGACCAGGTTCTCGCCCATCTCTACCGCGATCCGGACGAATCGGTCCGGTATAGTGCCCTCGATGCGATTGGAGAGCGGTCGAGTTCGCCTGCCCTGGTGGCGGCCGTCTCGACCTGAACAAGTACCAGAGCTTGAATTGTTCTCGCTTGAAATCTTGAGCGGCCTGCCTTCGGATTTGCAGAGCGACGTTGCCTGCGGTCGAGAACGAAGCCTGTGGTGGTGACTCGAAAGAACCGATGCTTCCGTCGTAGGAAACGCTGAAAATGGTGGCTCTATCGGCTCGCCCATCGGAGAACACAGCTTCTTCCGCCAAGATGGAGCGTTCGTTGGGCTTGACGCCGGTCGACTTGTCGAGGGGGAGCAAGCGCTGGAGAAACCCAACAGCCACCGGCCCCTCGCCGTCCGATAGGAGGTACCGGTGCAGGTCGGAAACGCCGGCCGTCTGTGCTCCTCGGTTCACCAAGCTGACCACAAAACCCTTATTTGTTTTGCAGAGATCGGTGGCCGCGATGCTGGCTTTGAAGCCTGGAGACACACTGGAAGAACCTGGATCGACGGCGCCGACCTCGATCGCCGCAATTTGGCTGTAGACGTCAAAGGCGCTCTCAAGGCCCACCGCTTCAGCCATTTCACCCTTGGCGATCCTGAACAGGGAAACGGCGCTTCCCGAGACGTTGTCCAGGTACGCGAGGCTACTGGTAACCAGAACTTGCCCATTCGTGTCGATGAAACGCAAGGATTCAAGTTTGGCGTACCAGCGTGGCTCATTTCCCAGATAGGTGACGCGGATCGTATAGTGGAAGACATTCTCGGATTGAGCTGATGAGCGAAAGACCCAGGCGTCCCCCAGGGAGAAATCTGGTGTGCTCTGGGCAAACGTTACCGGGACTTTCTTGCGGAGAGTGTTCGCTGGGGAGGTGCCGTCGCCAAATGAAACTCCCTTGAACTCTGCGCCAAACTTACCGATCAACGTGGGCGGCGTTCCAGACGACTCCCCGACGATCGGGCCGATGCAAGCGAACTCTGCCTCTGTGAGGGCTGAAAACGGGCCTGCGCCTCCCTCGCCCCCGTGACTTCAGACGGACCGGAACATCCGAGGGACCCGGCGACGATCGAAAGGGAACCAACAATGGCACGCGGAAGGTGTTGCGATGAAAACATGGGTCTCCGTTAGAGCTTGCCCTTGGCCGCGCCAGGCAAACCCACAGCGAAAGTTGCGGCGTCAGATGAGCACAAGAAACTCACGCCAGGGCACCGCCTTCGCGCCTGACGCGAGAGCCGTGGAACGGGTTGGTCTTGGCGCACTCAATATAACCATGCTAAAGTGGTCATATGTTGATTCCGGCTGGGAAGTTCAAGGCAACATGCCTCAATCTGATGGATCGGGTTGCATCGACGGGGGAAGAGATCGTCATCACGAAGCACGGCAAGCCCGTTGCAAAACTGGTTGCGGCAGAGCGCGCGCGGAAAGCGCCGCGCACCGTGCACGGATGCATGAAGGGAACCATCCTGCTGTCGGCCCCTACCGCCGACCTTCTCTCGACGAACGAGCGCTGGGACGCCGATGGCAATCGATGATCGTTTGGTCCTGGACACGCATGTTTGGACGATGCTGGTGGCTGGAGATCGCTTTGCTCCGCGCATTCTGAGACGCATCGACGCCGCCGCTGCAGCCGACGCACTCTACCTTGCTGCGGTCACTGTGTGGGAGATCGCCATGCTCGCCACTAAAGGAGCCCTGAAGCTCAATGCACCCACGCTGTCATGGGTCACGGACGCAGTGCACGCCAGCCGCGTCATCGTGTTTCCCCTCGAGCCGTCAATCGCGGTCGACGCTGCCGAACTACCTCTTTTTCACGGCGATCCTGCCGATCGTATGATCGTCGCCACAGCCCGGTATCTCAAAGCTGTGCTGATCACGCGAGATACCAAAATCCTCGACTACGCGGAGGAGACGAAGAACGTCCGCGCGATAGAACCTCGGTAGGGTGCACGTGCATCTGTACGAGCAGCATCGCTGACCTCGCCGAGCTCTTGCATCGACATCAGCTCATCGCTTCACCGCGGATGTTCACGATCTATTTCACGACCCTTGGCCGCGGGGTGAGCATCCAGCCGGGCCCACACGTCTTGAATCACTCGCTGTCGCTGCTGGAAGACCTCGCCGAGCATGGGGGTCTCCCGAAGTTCATAGTGCGTGAGTTCGAGGAGTATTTGCGCTACGGGCTCTTATCCGCAGGTTGCCTGCACCTCCAACGAATCGTCGCCAATTTTCACCGGCCGCGCTCATAGTCAATTATTCATCTGTGACTGCTCGTTGCAGATTCACGTTTCAATTATAAATATCCTCGCGACGCCGACGCTGGTACACACCAATGCCAACAGGGATTAACCCTTGCTCAGCTTCTCCGCAGCTCCACAACATTCCGGTCCGGATCCAGCACAAACAGCGAAATCCCGGCGCCAAGCTGCATAGGCCCTCCCGTGATCGGGATATTCAAGCGATTGAGCTCCACCACGGTTTCTTCAATCGACTCAACGCCCAGTGCGACGTGCGTGTACCCGGCGTGCTTCTCCGGAATGTCCATCAAGACGTTCGTGGCGCTATTTCCTTGATTGCCGTTGCAGATCAAATTGATCTCAACGCCACTCGCATTTTTCATCACAACGACGGGTTCGGCTCCCCCCCGAAATACTGCTTCGAACCCAAAGAGTGCATAGAATGTTCCCGAGCGGGTGATAGGTCGGCGAGGCGTGTAGCGCCGCACCATGCCCCGCATCATTTTGTCACCGCGCTTGATCCTTCTACTTCGTTCCACACGGAATCGCGTTCTTCAGGGGGCAAGTGAGCCATCATGGCATTGAATGCACCGAAAGCTTCTCGGGCCACGCGCACGTATTCGGCGGCGCTGGCCATTCTGAGGGGCACGGCCACAGCGCGAACCTCGGGGTTGCCGAAGCCGGCTTGACGGAAGACGTCTTCGAGCACCCCAGCACCGCCCAGGCTAAACGGTCCGAGTTGCGCGAGACGGGAGACGAAAGTTGCGCGCGTCGGCGGATCTGAGGGGGCGGCGCCACTCGCGCAGCGCGGTCAATGGATGCGGCATGTACATCAGACCAAGCCGACACAACACCACATCAAAGGAAGCGTCCGGGATGCGGGTGGCAGAGATCCACCACCAAGGTCGCATCGCTACGACACTCGGACAGCGCTAAGTGAGTTCAGCCGCGTGCGCGCCGAGCCCGCACGGCCCGTGCAAGATTCTCCAGCACGGGCTCCGTCTGCTCCCAACTGATACAACCATCCGTGATGCTCTTACCGTACTCAAGCTGACTCTTCTCAAGCATCTCCTGGCGGCCCGCTTCAATGAAGCTCTCGATCATGATTCCGAACACGTTCGTTCCGTGGCTCACTTGCTCGGCGAGCGCTTCGGCCACGATCAGCTGACGGGAACAATCCTTGTTGCTGTTGGCATGGCTGCAATCCACCATCACTCCCGCATCCAGCCCCGCCTGCTTGAGGTCCGCGCAGGCCTTATTGACGGCTTCTTCCGAATAATTGGGCCCATTATTGCCGCCGCGCAAGATGACATGACAGTTCGGATTGCCGCGCGTGCTCACGATGGCAGCCAGGCCCTGCTTGGTCACTGACAAGAAGCGATGGGGCGCCGCGGCCGAACGAATGGCATCCACCGCGATCTGCACGGTGCCGCCCGTGCCATTCTTGAAGCCCACCGGCATCGACAAGCCACTCGCCAATTCTCGATGCACTTGGCTTTCCGTGGTGCGCGCCCCAATCGCTCCCCAAGACACTAGATCTGCCATGAACTGCGGCGAAATCGGATCGAGAAATTCGGTGCCCGTTGGCAATCCGATGTCCAAGACATCCAGCAGAAATTTCCGCGCTACGCGCAGCCCGCGGTTGATTCGAAAGCTGCCATCCAAATCCGGATCGTTGATCAAGCCCTTCCAACCCACGGTCGTGCGCGGCTTCTCAAAGTATGTGCGCATGACGATCAAGAGGTCATCCTTCGTACGCGCCTGCGCCCGGGCGAGGCGTTCGGCGTAGTCGAGGCCAGCCTCGGGATCGTGTATCGAGCAAGGACCGATCACCACGAGCAAGCGATCATCGGTGCGTTGAATGATCTTCGCCGCATCGCTTCGACTCCGCGCCACGAGGCTCGCTTGCGCCTCGCCGAGCGGCAACTCCTCCATCAGGATTGCCGGAGGCAGCAAGGGGTTCAGGCTTTCAATGCGAACATCGTCGGTAGGCGAAAACATCAGGGGCTCCGGCAGCTTTAGCCCGGCTTTGTGGGGTCCAGCCGGGCGCGTCCTGTAGCGCGGACCTCCCGGTTGCGCTAGCGGGTCGGGATGGAGTTCCTCAAGATTGCTCCGAGTCCAGACGATGCGGCATCCGACGCCGAGATCGAGGCCTTACTCGATTCGGTCTACGTCTCGGGCGGATTCACGGCACCCGAGCTGGCGCCCACCTTGTTGAACGCTCGGGCCGTGCGACAACGCGGGGAGGTGCTGCTGGCACGCGGGCGCGACGAGGATGCGCTCCTCGGCATGGTAATTGTGGTGCCCTCCGACTCGCCAGGAAGGCGAATGGCCGGGCCGGATGAAGCGGAGCTGCACCTCCTGGCGGTGGCGCCCGAACAGCGAGGAGTTGGCGTCGGACGCTCACTGGTGGAACGCGCGCTCGACGTGGCTCGCTGCGCTGGCTGCCGGCGAATGCTGCTGTGGACACAGCCCACGATGGTGGAGGCGCAACGCTTGTACGAGCGTGTCGGATTTCGTCGACTCCCTGAGCGTGACTTTAAGAACTCGGGGCGTTCGTTCCTGGTCTACGAATTCAAGCTATGAGCTAAGCTCAGCTCACGGCTTAACGTTCAGCTGGCGCCGCTGGAGGCTTCGCTGCACTTGCCGCTTCCCTGCGAATCGCGCTGAAGGCTGGGAGCGCGGCTGCTGGCCTCGGCTTAGGTTGCGCACTCATTGCGCTTAGCGCCGCACGCGGGGTAGTGGGCACCGCGGCCGCTGGTGCTCCCGGATTTTCTGCAACTGCGACAGGCACGGTTCCCGTCCGTGATTGCATCCGGATGTAGGCCACCAGAAGATCAATGCTCTGCTGCGCCGTCGCAAGCTCACGCGCCTGCTGATTGATGGCGTTCGCAAGTCTTTCGTAGCTGGCTTCTGTGAGAGGCTCCGCGCGCCCAGCCCGGTCGTTGGCGGTGCTCGCTTTCTTGTTCGCCGTGAGTGCCTGCTCGGTGGCTTCTTTCGCTTGGGTGAGCGCCGCAAGAGCGGTCGTGTAGGCGCCCAACAGCACGGCAATCGTCCCGAGCCCCCCGCCGATCCAGGCGGCCAGCTTGGGCAGCGACGCCGCAGGCGGCGCGGAAGAATCTGTGGTTGCCTGAACAGCCTGTGTCACGGTCATCGTTGGTGTCCCTCTCGGTTGAGGGATATTGGAAATCCAAGCACTCGACAAGCCAGCTCGCAGCACATCACAAGACTTACGGCGGCCTCGACGGCCAGCGAGCCTTCGCTAGCGCACCATCACCACGAACCGTGTGCCCCCGTTGCGCCACACGAGCAGGGCCAACTTGCCCTTCCCTGCGAGACTCTTACGAAGCTCTTCCGCCGACGCTACGGGCCGCCCGGCCGCTTCGATGATGACGTCTCCAGCTGTGAGGCCCGCTTGCTGAGCATTGCTGCCATTAGCCACTTCCCGCACGAGCACACCGCCCTTCACGCTTGCCGGAACATTCAGCTGCTCGCGCTCCTCCTGGCCGAGCGTCTGGAGGCGTAGGCCGTTCGCAGCTTCCGCCTCGGCGCCCTGCCCTTTGCCAAGCTGGGACGACATGGCTGAATCGGAAGGACGTTCATCTAACTTCACGCTGAACTGCTTCCGTTCGCCTTTTCGTATGGCCATGAGGCTCGCGCTGCTGCCGGCACTGGACGCGGCGACCGCGTTCCGCAACTGACCCGCTGAGGTGACGCTCTTTCCGTTCACCTCGACGATCACGTCGCCGCGCTGGATTCCTGCCCTATCTGCCGGCCCGCCCCCAACGACGTCGGAAATCAGCACACCGGCTGTTGTCTTCAGGCTCATCGCCTCGGCGAGATCGCGATTCACGTCCTGCAACAGCACGCCCAGATACCCGCGCACAACGCGCCCCTTCGCAATCAAGCTATCCATGATGGGCTTGGCCATGCTGCTCGGGATCGCGAAACCAATGCCCACGCTGCCGCCACTCCTCGAGAGGATCGCGGTGTTGATACCCACGAGCTGCCCGCGCGCGTTCACCAGCGCTCCGCCTGAGTTACCTGGATTGATGGCCGCATCCGTCTGGATGAAATCTTCAAACTCTACGATTCCGAGATCGGCGCGGCCCTTTGCCGAAACGATGCCCTTGGTCACCGTTTGGCCTAGGCCAAATGGGTTACCAATTGCCAACACCACATCTCCGAGACGCAGGCTGGATGAATCTCCGAAGCTGACAGGGATCAACCCATCCGACTTGCCTTTCACTCTCAAGACGGCAACGTCGCTCTTTGGATCGGTTCCCACCACTTCAACCGCATATTCTCGCTTCGAAAGCGAAGCTATTTTGATCTCTGAGGCACCCTCCACGACGTGGTTGTTCGTGAGGATCAAGCCTTCTCCGACGACGACACCGGATCCAAGCCCCTGCTGGCGTTCGTCCTTGTTCTGCCCGGGGCCAAAAAAGCGCCGGAAGAACGGATCATTCATATAGGGGTGCTCATCACCGCGAACTACTTTGCTGGCCGTCACGCTCACCACCGACGGCAACACTCGTTCGACCACATCCGCGACCGTGGCGAGCTCGCCCGAGGATTGTTGGGTGACACCAGGCTGAATGCCCCCTAACTCAGCTCGACTCTTCGGCTCAGCCGTGGGCGCTCTCGATGAAGCGCACGCCACCAACAATCCGAAACACAACAACGGCAACGACCGACCAACTCTCAGCATTCTAGACTTACTCCTGACAGCATCAATAACGCGAGACCGAAGACCCGCAAGCCAAACCTCGGAAGCCAAGCTTGGAAGCCAAGCTCGGAAATCGAAACACGGCGTGGCTCGCCGTTATTCCCCTTTTCCCCTCCCACGAAGCAGCTTGATTCGTGCAACTACCCCAAGCTGCCTGCACCGAAACGGACCTGCCCGCAGTCCGCGTCCGCCGTTAAAAACTGAGCAAGCTGCAGCCCAACCTGCGCCAAGGCCCGCCCCAGGCTGGAATCGAGGTCGTGCTTCAGACCGGAAAAGCGCAGCACTCCCCAGAGGTGCGCACGCGTTCTGACCTCGATGAGAAAAACTCGCCCCACGCCCGCCTCTCCCGGCGCTTCGCTCAGCTTTAGAAGTTCGTGCAAAGCGCGCCTGTTGTCACCGAGCGCACTTCGCCGTGGAGTTTCGCCCCCCTGGCCTGCCGCGCCCTGAGTCCAAACGGCGTTCTGCACGGCCTCCGGGCCCTCATGCCCGGCTTCGACGCGCCAAAATTCTCCGGACTTGAACCCCGCGACTGGACACAGAATCGCTAGCACGCCAAGGACAACATCTTCCCCACGGGCAGCCTCACTCAGCAAATGACTGATGCGTTGTTGCGCGATGAGCCAGCTTTCCAGCCGTTGTACCTTGCCGGCGGCGCGACCCGTCGCCTCCCGAGCCCGCTCCAGGAGCGTGCGGTCTGTTGCCGCCTGGATTTCGAGCGCACGCACCTTCGCTTGCACGCCATCCAGCTGAGCGCGCAGAGCCCCCACATCCTGAAACTGATAACTTATGGCTAACGCTTCGCCATCAACATCAGTGAGCAGAGACCCCGTCAGCAGCAAGGCGTGAGAAACGCGATTCGAATCGATCAGCTCCATCTCGACTCCACTTTGATCGCGACCGGCCAGACACTCTTCACGCACCAAGCGCAACCGATCGCGTGCATCACCCGTCAACAAGGCCGCCAAGCATCTACCTTCCAGGAGCTCTGCTCGAACCCCGGAAAGTTGCTCGAACGCAACATTGATCCGAATTAGCAAACCGGAAACAGCCTCCACGGCAATGGGCACCGCCGAATCAAGAAACAGGGACGCCATCAGCACTCCGGACGCAGCCGTTGAAGGCCGCAGATATATTCCGCTCGGCATCGCCTGAAGCGGCAGCTCCGAAGACTCGCTCAAGCCCAAAACACTGGTCGTTACGGATTTCATGAAGACCGAGCCTCCTCAGATTCAGGACAAAAAGTGCGCCCCAAAATGTGCCCACTACGCAGCCAAAACCGGCCAGTAACCCCAAAGAAACGCCGTAAGGGGGCTGAGTGTAACACCGGGGAGGTCCTTGGAAAGCTGAACATCCCACAAATCCACAAACCAGAGTGTTTACAAACGCCTGCATCCGTGAGGCTTGCGAGAGCCTTGCACCAACCCCACGTCACCAAGCGGAAACATTTACTCATCCAAGAAATGTGCATTTTCTGCGTGTGTGTGCGTGCGTGTGCGATCGATTCGAGTGATGCCCTGAACCGTTGCTGAAGGAAACCTATTCCCATGTCGAATTCACAAAGCAAAACTTCCGCTAGAAAACCTGCATCTGCGTTTCCTAGCCGAAACATACCGTCGCCCGATCTCTGTGATGTTAACCGAAGAGAGAAGTGGTGGACGGGCGAGATAGATTGGGATATGGTTTTGGTTAGTTGGCTTCTACAGGGAGAAAGTCGCATGCCGAATCAATGTGTCGTCATTGCAGATGGTGCTCGAGCCCGTTTTTTTGCCCTTCAGTGGGCCAGCCCGCCGGAAGTGAACGGCGGGCCGGCACTGCTTGAGTGTGGGGTGCTGGAAAATCCAGCGAAGATGCCTGCGTCGTCTGCTGAAAAGCCGTCGCAGCAGGGCGAAGTTCGGGGACAGAAGCGCGTCGTCAGTTCGGGATCGGATGAGGCGCGTGAGCGCCGTGAGGAACAGTCGGGCAGGCGTTTTGCTCGTCAGATCGCAGTGCGAGCTGCGGACTTCGCGCGTCAGCAAGGAGTGCCGCATTGCGTCGTCGTAGCCGACCCGCGAACGCTCGGAATGCTTCGGCGAGAGCTGAAAGTTGTGGGTAAGGGTCAGCTCACTTTCACTGAACTTGGGAAGGATCTATGCCGGCTTTCGGCACACGAAATACATTCCCACCTTGCGCGCACTGGGCATTTGCCGGCTCGCAATGCGCCACGTTCGGTGCGGCCCGCCGCAGCTTAGCTGCGATTGCTGCCGCCGCCTGCGCGGGGGCTGGCGCGGGCTTTGCCGCCGCCGGAGAGCCAGAGTCGTCGATACTGCCCAGCACATCCCCGATTTTGACATCGCTGCCGGCTGGCGCGGCGATCGCCGTCAGCACGCCCGCGCGCTCGGCGCCGACC
>ENA-ORBV01001548-ORBV01001548.1-microbial-mat-metagenome-genome-assembly--contig:-NODE-1548-length-50836-cov-8.392305_pt1 | contig 50836 bp, 44 predicted proteins | sample MGYA00237777_ERZ505514 | MGnify/ENA primary metagenome ERZ505514 (study PRJEB26160, sample SAMN06269048) | microbial mat metagenome | isolation source: Oligotrophic lake microbial mat | place... | reverse complement strand
TGCGGGGGCAGGATTTGAACCTGCGGCCTTCAGGTTATGAGCCTGACGAGCTACCTGGCTGCTCCACCCCGCGATAGAACTTAAGAAGATAGTGATTCTCGTTACTGCTGTCAACTGGTTGCTTTAAAAATTTTTCTCCAACCTTGGCGGATTCCCTCAGCCCTGCATACTCTCACTCTTACCGATCATGCTAACCAATATCGCCTGCTACAAGTTTACGCCGCTAGAAAATCTTCCTGCGCTACGCCTAGCCCTCCTAGAATCGTGCCGCTCATGGAATTTGAAAGGTACTATTTTGCTCAGCCCAGAAGGTATCAACCTCTTCGTCTCTGGCTCTCGCAACCACATTGATCTTCTCCTTAATTATCTTCACACCCTACCTGGCCTCGAAGATCTCACTCCTAAGTTTAGCCCTAGCCTCGCTCAACCTTTCCGCCGTATGCTCGTCCGCTTAAAAAAAGAAATCATTTCTTTTGGCCAAGCCGACATCGTCCCAAGCCAGCGAACTTCCCCCAAGCTCGCACCCAAGCTTCTCAAGCAATGGTTGGACGAAGGTAAACCCATCACCCTGCTCGATACACGGAACGACTACGAAATAAAACTCGGCACTTTCAAAAATGCCCTCATCCCCCACATCGACCACTTCCGCCAATTCCCCGATGCCGTAAAAAATATTCCCGACGAATTAAAAGATCAACCCATCGTCATGTTTTGCACAGGCGGCATCCGTTGTGAAAAAGCCGGACCCTACATGGAACAACAAGGCTTTAAAAATATCTTCCAACTAGAAGGTGGAATTTTAAAATATTTCGAGGACTGCGGTTCAGCTCACTATGAGGGCGAGTGCTTCGTCTTTGATCACCGCGTCGGAGTCGATCCCGCCTTACGCGAGACCCCATCAGCCCTATGCTTCAACTGCCAAGCTCCTTTAACCGAAGAAGAACAAAAAGACCCCCGCTACGTTCCCCCTCACTCCTGCCCCCACTGCTACCAATCCGTTGAAGAAAAACTCTCCGCTTGCTTACACGATCGGCACGAGGCTCTACGTCGCGTCTCTCTTCCCCTTCCCGGATCCATTCCTTACGATAATGTCCGCCCGATTAAAATCCCGCCTGCACAACACGGCACCACGCTACTTGACGGACTCTGCGCTATCTTCCCGCAGATAGACCGCAAGGAATGGCTAACCCGTTGTGCACTAAATCGTTTCCGTAATGAAAAAGACGAAATCCTCCACGCCACAAGCCTCTTGCAGCAAGGGGAGCGAATCAAGCAGCTCTTCCCTAATAATGTCGAGCCCCCCGTTAATCCTAACATCCGTGTGCTTTTTGAGGATGCTGCCATCGTCATCCTCAACAAGCCCGCACCTTTACCCATGCACCCAGGCGGTCGGTTCAACAAAAATACCTTAGAGTTTTTTCTAGACTGCGCCTTTAAACCTACACGCCTGAAGCCAGCCCACCGCCTTGATGCTAACACTAGTGGCCTTATCCTCTGCGGAAAAAACCGAAATATTGCTGGCCGCCTGCAACCACAGTTTGAACATGGTGAGGTCGAGAAAACCTACCTAGCCCGCGTGAACGGCCGGCCTTCATGGAGAGAATTTGTTTGCGAAGCACCGATCAGTCATGAACCTGGGTTAGTCGGCTCACGCACAGTCGACTCAGAAAATGGGAAAATGGCTTTAACAAAATTTAAAGTGCTCGATACCCAGCGAGACGAAACGACCACCCTGCTCGAAGTGCAGCCCTTGACAGGCCGCACGAATCAAATCCGAGTGCATCTTTGGCATCTGGGATTCCCTATATGTGGCGACCCGACTTATCTGCCTAACCAACAATTAGGAGCCACCCAAACTCTTAACTTAGAAGAGCCGCCCCTTTGTTTGCACGCATGGAAGCTGACCTTCCGCCACCCCGTTACGAACGAACAAGTTTTCTTCACGGCTGATCCACCTAACTATTTAGTCTAGTCTAGGTAGTGCTACCTTCAGCTAAAACCCTCAGCCTACGCAGCATATTGCTTTGTAATTTGTTGGGCGGCATTAACTATTTTTTTAACTAACTCGTTAGGCTCCAAAACTTTTACATGAAACCCCCAACTCATCACCCACGGCTCGACTTCTTCCAAACTGTTCAAGTGCAAAGATAGCTCCACCTCGCCATGGGTGAGCTCTTGTATTTTTTGGCTAGGATGCCAAGTCCGCTCACGTATGAATTGAGCCGACCAACGATCAAAATGCAGCACCACCTTGTGACTACTTTTGCCTCTATATATACCTAAACTGCCAGCCAGATGTTTTTCAATACTAAAACTTTTAGGACGCACGAATTCATTAATTAACAAGCGCGCAAATTTTATTCTGCCAAGGTGAAATGTTCGGAAATCATGAGACTTAAGATCATGGGCTATGCAATACCATTGTCCCTGTACGCAGGCGAGGTGGTAGGGTTCAATTTTTCTTTTTTGTGGTTTCTTAGCATCAAGCTTCTGATACTCGATTTCCAAAACCCTCTGCTTTTGGACCGCAGTCGCCACGGTCTGGAAAATTTTTAGCTCAACGGGCCGGGCTTCGAACTGGCGGAAAGATAAACTCGCTTCCATCTCCGTTAATGAAACAGAAACATGTCCATCCAAGGATTCACCTAACTTATTAAACGCATTACGTAAGGGAGCTTCAAAGGCTGTTCCACGATAGGCCTGAAGTGCTTTCTGCGCAACATAGATGGAAAAAAGTTCGCTCTGCGTAAGCTCCATCCTAGGCAGTCCCTCCACTGGACCAGTGAGAATGTAACCGCTTTTCATTCGATTATAGCTGATAGGTGCCTTCATACGATCACGCAGAAAATCAATATCTCGTTGAATCGTTTTCGTTGTCACTTCAAGTTCATTCGCTAAGTCGAGCCGACTAGGGAAGCGCTCCTTTTTCAAAACATTCAAGATCTGTTGAATACGTTGTATCGGTGGCCGTGTATTTAAAGTGACTTGACTATTTTTAAAACGAGAAGGCTTCGTTGAGGGACGTTTCATGTCTCTTTTCTATTCATTTTTAAATAAAACTCAAGCCTCCTTTTCTTTAAAAGCGGCCAATGAAGTTCTGTCTAGCCTCGCTCAGACCGCAACGTCAAGTAAAGAGGTCGGCACTATGCCCTAGATTTTAAGAGGTTATGGATAAGGCTGATTGACCAGCGGATCTCTTCTTGTGTAAGCGAAAGACTCGGGCTTAACGAGAGGACATTTCCCTCTACGCCTCCACCTAATAAAATTAAGCCGCGTGCTAATGCTTCTTCCATAATTCTCCCCGTGCGGCTTGCTAAAGCGTGCCCGTATGCGTCTCGCAGTTCGATTCCCCACAAGAGCCCGCGCCCTCGTATATCCATCACGTCCTGAGCTCCCGCCAGAACGGCCAACTCCTCTTTCCATAAACCCTCCGCCGTTCTGACCCGCTCCGCTATCTGCGGGTTTAGCCATTCTTTCAAGGAAGCTAAGGCCAGAGCGCAACCCACAGGATGACCCAGAAAAGTACTCGTGTGCAAGGCCTCCCCAGTGGACTCAGGCCAAGCATCCATGACATCTGCCTTCCCCACGCAGGCAGAGATAGGAAAACTCCCACTCATGGCTTTTCCTAAACAAATTAAGTCGGGCACAACCGACGATGCATCACAAGCCATCAATGTTCCTGTGCGATAAAAACCTGTATATATCTCATCAAAAATTAACAATAAACCTGTTTCGTCGCAGACCCTCCGGAGCATAGGTAGAAAATCTTGTGGTGGCACGATCTCGCCCCCTCGCCCTTGCACTGGCTCTACCAAGACTGCCCCCACGTCACCCGTTTTAGCTAGGAGGCGGATAGATTGTTCCAGATCATTTAGACAACTTTCATGACAACGTGGCGCTTCGCCTAATACACTGCATGCACTATGTGAGATGTCATAGGGGCAATGATGGCAGGACGGGTACGGCAAAAAATGAGCAATATCTTTTAATTGAGAACGAAAAGGAGAACGGAAATCGTGCCGTCCCGTTACGCTAAGAGCGCCATAGCCTAACCCGTGATAACTTCCCGTAAAGGCGATGACCTGCGGCTTCCTTGTTTTTAAATAAGCTGTTTTAAGCGCTGCCTCCACCGCCTCAAAGCCAGCACTTCCTAACACGACTTTACCCAACCCTGCACCCCAACGCTCATAGGTTAATCGGCTTAGCTGCTCGCATAACTCAACCTTCATACGTGTGGGATGAACATCGCCCATGGCATGATAAAGTTGAGCCGACTGCTGCTCGTAGGCATTCACCAAATGGGCTGCACCGAAGCCCGTTGTGGCCACACCGAACCCGCTCGTCAAATCGAGGAACTGGTTCCCATCCACATCCCACACGTTTGCACCTTGCGCGCGTTCCCAAAAAATCGGGAAGCGTTGTGAGACGTACGTTACGTTACGCGATTCGTGCTGCCTTAAGCGCAGAGCCCACTCGCACGATTTAGGGCCAGGTATTTTAGTTAGGAGTTGTGGAAGCACACCTTCTTTCATAAACTGGATTAAGCCATACGGAAACTGGAAACTTCATCTTAAAATCATGATCCCGCTAGAATTAGTAGTTGCCCGCTACGAGGAAGACCTCGCATGGCTTCGTAAAGTTCCTCGCTCCATTTGCTGCACAGTCTATAATAAAGGGCAGACGACGACCCCCACTCACTCCACTCCACTGCCTAACCTTGGCCATGAGAGCCAGACTTATCTGCACCACATCGTTAGTCGTTACGATTCCCTAAATGCTATCACCACATTCTGTCAAGGCCACCCCTTCGACCACGCCTCTGATTTCCACAAGGTTCTTCGACAGCTACATGAAGGAACTCTTTCCGTAAAAAACTTTCTCTGGCTAGGTTTTATTATTGAATGGGACGATCCCAAAGGCGCTAGAATTTTTCAAAACTGGAGTAAAAATCCTGCCCGCGATCTGCTAGACCTAGATTATTTTTGCCGACAGCTTTTTGGAGAACCAGCTCCATCTCGTTTCATTTTTTACCCTGGAGCCCAGTTTGTCGTAACGAAAGAAACGATTCACCAACGTCCGCTCGATTTTTACCAAAAAGCCTTAGCTTTCTCTGAAACTATACCTCATGCTGCGCATTGCTTCGAGCGCACTTGGGATCGTATTTTTCAAGTGAACGGTTTGCCTGAAGAATTTTCAGGAAAAGAGCTTCCCTTCTACTTAAAGAAAATCCGGCGACTACAAGACGATTAAAAAATTAACTGCTGTGCATATGCACGTCACGCTGCGGAAACGGCATCGTGAGCTTAGTTTTTTTAAAGGCCTGATGGACAGCTAAATTGACACGATACCGCGTCTCGTGATATTTCGTCGTCGGCACCCAATAACGCACTCCGATCATTATCCCAGAATCACCAAAAGAATCTATCCCCACCTGCGCTACCTGCTCCTTGCTAACTTCAGGATCTAAGTTTAAAACCTCACGCAGTGCAGCAATAGCTAGAACGGGATCATCTAGATAAGAAAGCCCAAACGTCTGCTCCACCACTTTTAGACCAAAAGAGTTAACCACGATTTCGCCCACAACTTGCTTGTTTGGTATCGTAATAACCTCACCATCCTCACTTCTTAGTTTTGTACAAGGCAGATTAATGACTTCGATCACACCGCTCACCCCTTTGATCGTAATCGTGTTTCCCACTACAAAAGGTCGGGTTAAAATAATAGCTAAACCTGCACCATAATTAGCGATCGGACCTTGAATAGCTAAAGTCAAGCCGAAGACACTGGCCGTAAGCGCCGCAACAAAAGGCGTAATTTCAATTTGTAATTTTGCTAAGGCAATTAACACCGCAAAAAATAAAATCAACATCTTTACTACCCCGCCGATAAAGCGAGACAACGTCACGTCGATTTTCTTGCTTTCACAAAACCTTGTCACCACCTTCCCTATTTTATCGCTAATAAACCAACTAATAATTAGGATTCCCAGAGCTGCTACTATTTGGAAACCGTATCGCATTAAAATAGGAATAGCCTGCTCTGCTAAATTCTTTAGGTTAAACATTTGACTCGCAGATGACTCATGATTCATGCACGCAACCTGAAGACTTCTTTCCCTCTCGGCAAGCCTACTTTCTGATTGTAGTTCTCCGACTTTAGCTCATTTTATTTATCCCCTCTATGATCAACCAACGCCACCTTGATGATTTATTTGCTTTTCTACGCTTTGCCAGCGTCTCCACAGATGCCACCTACAAATCTCAGCTCGATCTCTGTGCGGATTGGTTAATCACGAAATTCACAAACATGGGGCTCAACGCCGAGCTCCATCCCACTCCCGGCCACCCCATCGTACTGGCTCGCACAAAAACAGATCCCGCAAAAAAAACAGTGCTCATCTACGGTCATTACGACGTACAACCCGTTGACCCTCTCAACCTCTGGACTCATCCCCCTTTTGAGCCACATTTAGAGAACGGCATCATCACTGCTCGCGGTTCAACAGATAATAAAGGACAAATCCTCTCCCATATTCTGGGTGTGCAAGAAACCCTTAAACTCACCCCTGAACTACCCGTCAACCTCATCTTTTTAGTCGAAGGCGAAGAAGAAATCGGCAGTCCCAACCTCGCCTCCTTTATCCAAACCCACCTCACAGAATTAGCCTGCGACGTCATCGTCATTTCCGACACAGGCATGGTCGCACCCCAACATCCCACTTTCACCTACGGCCTGCGTGGTATTGCGGCCTTAGAAATTTTTCTCCAAGGCCCTGATAAAGATTTGCACTCTGGAATCTATGGCGGAGCCGTAGCAAATCCCATCACCGTATTGACCCGTCTGATCGCATCCCTTCACGACGAACAAGGCCGCATCGCCGTCCCCGGATTTTACAGCGAGGTTCGTGAACTCCAATCCTGGGAACGTGACTCTTGGAAAACACTGCCCTTAAATGATGCCGAACTTCTCCTCCTCACTGGCTCGCCTAGCCTAACAGGTGAAGCCAGTTACTCCGCCCTTGAACGCTGCTGGGCTCGCCCCACCGCTGAACTCAACGGTATAAGCGGCGGCTATCAAGGAGAAGGAACTAAAACCGTTCTCCCCTCAAAAGCTTCTGCCAAACTGACCTTCCGCCTCGTGCCCGATCAAGACCCAGAAACCATTATCGAACGTGTCTGCACGCATCTTAAAACCTCTTGCCCTACTAGCGTCCACATGGAACTCAAATTAGGCCACAGCGGCAAGCCCTACCTAGTCGATCCCAATAGCCCCTACGGTCTAGCCGCTCAACGTGCCCTCAGCTGCGCCTTTCCCGTAAACGCCATCGCCCTCATTCGCGAAGGCGGCAGCATCCCCATCGTTGCCACCTTTAAAGAACTGCTGGGAGTAGATACCTTACTTCTAGGCTTAGCCCTCCCTGATTGCCGCGCTCATTCGCCTAACGAAAACTTTCCCCTAGAAAACTTCGCCGCAGGCATTTTATTGAACCAGAAATTATTAAAGGAACTGGCTCTTTAAACACAGCGTGAAGCGACTAAGCCACAAAAAAATCGTTTCTTTTTCAAACTTCCCACCTACCTTAAATATCTGTGAGTTATCAGGTTCTAGCACGTAAATATCGCCCCCTAACCTTCAAAGATGTGGTGGGGCAGGATCACGTAGTTCAAACCCTAACCAATGCCATCAACACAGGCCGCATCGCCCACGCCTTCCTCTTCGTCGGTCCACGCGGGATCGGTAAAACGTCCACCGCGCGTATCCTAGCCAAAGCCCTCAACTGCCCCGGCGGCCCCAAAGCCGACTTCGATCCTAACGATCCCGTTTGCCAAGAAATCACCGACGGCCGTTGCATGGATGTTTTAGAAATCGACGGAGCCTCCAACAACAGCGTCGAACAAATACGTGAACTTCGCGAAAATGTCCAATACGCACCCACCAGCGGCAAGTTTAAAATTTACATCATTGACGAAGTTCACATGCTGACCTCCGCCGCCTTCAACGCCTTACTCAAAACCTTGGAAGAACCTCCGGCCCACGTGAAGTTCATCTTTGCCACGACAGAAGTTCATAAAGTTCTCCCCACCATTCTTTCTCGCTGCCAACGCTTTGACCTTAAACGCATCTCCGAGATTGATCTGGTTAAACAACTTAAACTCATCGCTCAAAGCGAAGGCATCACCGTAAGTAACGATGCCCTTAAACTCCTCGCCCGCAACGCTGAAGGCGGCATGCGCGATGCCGAGTCCGCCTTCGATCAACTAATCAGCTTCTGCGGCCACACCATTGAAGAAAAAGATGTTTTAGAAATTTTCGGCCTAACCGGCTCCCAAGACATTCTCGATTTAGCCCAATCCATCCAAATGGGACATGCTGAAAGTGCCCTTAAACAAGTCCGCCTTCTCGTCTCACGCGGTAAAGATCTCACCCGCCTCACCCAAGAACTCTTACGCCATTTCCGCAACCTCCTCGTCTTTATCATCTCCCCGCAAATGTCGGCCGAAGAGCTCGACGCTGACGATCTCCACCACTTCGAGAACCTCCGACCCCTACCCTCAGAAACTCTGATTCTAGCCTTTATTGAAGAGCTCGTCCGCATTGAAGAAAAAATACGCTTCGCTTTAGTCAAAGACGTTCTTTTTGAAATTTCCATCATCCGCCTTTGCCAGCAACACCAAAAAGTTTCCATAGAAGACGTTATCAAACAACTCACCGGTAACGCTCCAACACCACGCCCCACCACATCACCAGAACGAGCGCGCACTCCTGAACCTAAACCCGCATCGATCCTCTCTTCTCCGGAAAAAATCACGGCACTACCGACCTCCCTAAATACAGAGACAGCTCGAGTTGAAAATCCTAAACCTCTCAACGACGAGGAACTATGGAAGCTCGCCGTCGCCGCCATTAAGAAGATCGACGTGCAACTCAGCCGCCCGCTTGATTGCTGCGACTTCCTCGAACGTAAAGATAACACCATCAGCTTGCGCATGACCGCACAACATGGCATCTACGAAAAGCTTACCCAGCCCGAATCCTTCCGTATTCTTGAACAAAGCGTTCAAAAAACATTCGGATCACCTTTCAAAGTAGAAATCATTTTTAATGAGCGTCCGCCTGAACATCAGAACGAACAACATCCTTCCTCAACTCCAACTCCTCCGACCAAAACCGTAGCCAAAGCTTCCGCTACCAAAGATAAGACCAGACCAAGCACCAACACTTCTTCTCCCGGCACCATCTCCAAAGCTGATTTTGAAAACGATCCCCTTATCAAGGACGCCGTCACCCGCTTTAAAGGCCGCATTGTTTCCATTAAAGAATCTTAGCCCACTGCACTGAATCTCTGACCTTAATTAATTAATAAGTAAATTTATGAACATAGCCAAAATGATGAAGCAAGCCCAGAAAATGCAGGGTGATATGCAACGTGTGCAAGAAGAACTTGCCCTACGTAACTACGAAGCTACGGCTGCCAGCGGCGCCATCAAAGCCGTCGTCGGGGGAGATGGCGAACTGAAGTCCCTCACCCTCTCACCAGAGATCGTTAAAGAAGGAGATGCCGAAATGCTGCAAGACCTCATCGTCACCGCCGTGAGGGAAGCAACAGAACTTTCTAAAACAGAAGCCGCTAAAGAGATGGGTAAACTTACCGCTGGCCTCGGAATCCCCGGCCTTGGCTAAAGCGAAGCCGTTTTTGTTCCATGCTCGACTACCCTGCACCCATTCGTAAACTCATCTCCGCTCTGCGCCAACTCCCCACCATAGGATCCCGCAGCGCAGAACGCCTAGCCTTACACCTTATTCAGCAAGATTCGGAACTAGTCCACGGTTTAGCTGACGCCTTGCGCGAGGTAAAGACTCACATCAAACCCTGTTCCGTTTGCGGCTTTTTTACCGATAATGATATCTGCGAAATCTGTCTCGATCCCAAACGAGACCGCAGCTTAATCTGCGTGGTGGAACGCGCCTCTGATGTCCTCACCATAGAAAAGAGTGCTTCCTACCGTGGCCTCTACCATGTTCTCGGCGGCACACTTTCACCTCTAGATGGAATCGGGCCCGAACAACTCACTATTGAAAAACTGCTTAATAGAATCCGCCGCCCAGAATCTAGCAATGGTAAGGTGGAAGAAGTTATTTTTGCGCTAGGCCATGATGTTAGAGGAGAGACCACCGCCCTTTACCTTTCTGGCGAACTGAAATCCTTAGGCTTGCGCCTGACGCGTCTAGCCACTGGCTTGTCCGTTGGCGGCTCGTTAGAATATGCGGATCCCCAGACTTTACTTCACGCCCTACAAGGTCGTAAGGAAATTTAATTATCTTAAAATGAAAATTAGCACAATCTTCTTTGATCTAGGTAAAGTCCTCGTGGATTTTGATTTCACTATTGCTCTCGAAAAAGTAGTTAAGAAATCTCCTTTAGAATTTAGCGCCCTAGAAAATCGTATTTATTCCGATTACCCACTCATCAGCGACTACGAACACGGACACATCAATAGTGAGGTTTTCTTCACTGAGATGAAAAGCCATTTTCAATATGAGGGCAACATTGAAGAGCTAGAAAATATCTGGTGCGACGTTTTTACCCCCATGACTGATCACATTGACTATGCCCGGCTCCTAGCAGAATATTACCCCCTAGCCATTATCTCCAACACCTCCGACGCCCACATCCGCTTTTTAGAAAATGCTTACGATTTTTTTCCTCTGTTCCGTAAACGTATCTACTCCCATGAAATCCGCATTATGAAACCCAATGCCGCCATCTATGAACACGCCTTAGCCGAAATGAAGGCGGACAAGTTTGAGAGTCTTTTTATTGATGATCGGGAAGACAACATCTTAGGGGCCGCCGCCTTGGGCTGGCAAACCATCCACCTCCGTCCAGACGTTGATTTAAAAGCAGCCCTCCAAAGCTACGAGCTTAAGGGGATTTAAATGGCACTGGAATCACCATAAACCCGAGTTTCCATGTCCTTCCTGCACCTTTCCACGTTGAAGAAGATTCTTACTCCAACACCGGTTAAAGCCCTTTTCATTTTTTGTTATCTGCTAATTACTGTTAGCCTAACATGTTATGTGAACGGAATAAAATTCCTTCCCATTGATTACTACGACAATGTTCCGTACCCGCGCTTCCCGACTGTCTCCACAGCAGAAACTGCCAAAGATCTTTGGGATTTTGGGACTATACAAAGACCCTATTACGAAAAGCTTTATCATTATCTTATCTTTAAAAGTGCAGCTAGCCCTGCCTTCGCTTTTCGCCAAGATATTTTTACACAGTCAATTGATGGCACACTCTTACCCAAGCACCCCCTAATAATAAGTGCCATGTCGGCACCTTTTTATGGATTATTTGGCAATTTTGGGTTTTGGGTTTTTGAGCAGCTCATGCTTGTGGGATTGATTTTTTTTCTTTATCGCATTGTTAAAGAACTTACCTCTATTAATGCTGCATTATTAAGTTGTCTTGTCTTCCTTCTTGGAACAAATCTCATTTTATCTTATTCCTATCAGTTCTCTTACGATATTCTTGGCTGCCTCTTACTCATCTCAGGTTTTTATTATTTAAATAAATCACCCTTTTTAGCAGGAACACTTCTTGGCCTAGCCATTTATGTGCGGATGTCTCACGGACTTTTTATACCCTTTCTGATTTTAGCTTGTTATCCACCTTCCCTTAAAAATTTTAAGTGGCTAAAGTCTAGTCTGCTTGTGTGCCTAGGTTTTTTTGTGGTTTCCGCCCCTTTTATGGTTTTAAACCACTTGTTATTTGGCGACGCCGTCCGAGGCAGCTACAACTTGGCTCCCGTCTTTATAAATGGCGCAACGACGATAGATACAAAAACTATCAACTTTAGTTTTGATTTACTAAAAAATGATTTCACTAAACGTCTGTGGGATCATCCTCAAAGTGTTTTGAGTATTTACCCCGTTCTCTACCTTTCCCTATTAGCTTTACCCTTTGCCTTAAAATCTCGTTTCTTCTGGCTCCTGCTTTGCTTATGGTGTAGCTCTATTTTAACCATTTTGCTTTTTTTCTCACAAGGTGAATGGTTCCACGAGTCAGGGCATCGCTATGTCCTTCCTTCTATCCTATTTATTAGTGTCACGAATGGGTTTCTCTTTGATTATTTTTTGACTCGAAAATCAGGTCTAGCCAAAGCGTGACCTTAATCATCTGACTTGCCGCTTTCTTTTTTGTATTATTCTCTGTAACGTCCACTTATGAAGAAACAGGCAAGCTCTACCAAAATTCTCTGGGTTATTTGGACTACTGTTTTCCTCACCTTGGCTGCTTGCGTACAACTGAAGGAGTCTGGCCGTAGCGTTTTTCTCATTACTTCTGAAGCTCAAGAGGCTAGCATGGGAGCTCAGTCCTTCCAACAACTCAAACAGGGCACTAAAGCTTCAAGCGATCCCGTGGCCAACGCCCAGGTGCAGCGTGTTGCCCAAAAACTCATCGCCCAAGTCAATGTTCCTCACGCACAATGGGAAGTCATCGTATTTGATGATCCGACCCCGAACGCCTTTGCTCTTCCTGGCGGAAAGATCGGCGTGCATACAGGCATCTTAGCCTTAACGCAAAGTGATGCCGGCCTAGCCGCTGTTCTCGGTCATGAGCTCGCCCATGTCACCCTACGCCATGGCGGACAACGTTTCTCCCAGCAATTTGGTCTTATGTTAGGCTACTCTGCCGTCAGCGTAGCTCTAGCTAATGAAGAATATAAAACTCAACAGCTAGCCAGCACAGCCTTCGGTGTCGGAAGCCAAGTTTTCCTCACTCTCCCGTTCAGTCGTAGTAATGAATACGAAGCCGATCGCTACGGCCTGACCTACATGGCACGCGCTGGCTATGACCCTGCCGAAGCAGTCAACTTCTGGCAACGGATGAAAGCTGCCTCCGAAAGTTCTGGCGGGAAGCCTCCCGAATGGATGAGCACCCACCCGGCTGATGAGAATCGCATTAAACAACTGCAAGATCTCCTGCCACAGGCTCAAGCAGAGTATCAACGTAACCGCATTTAATTTTCTGTCCTTCTCATCATGACCAACGATTACGCTCTGCTCGACAGCGGCGCCTTTCAAAAACTTGAACGTTTCGGCTCCGTCACTCTGGCTCGTCCCTGCGCCCAAGCTGTCTGGAAACAAAGTCTACCCACCAAAGAATGGTCTCAAGCCACTGCTCTCTTTTCCCGCGAGGGCGGCCACCAATGGCGCGGTCGCGAACGCCTACCTTCCACTTGGGAGATTCAAGTTGATGGAATGCGCTTTCAATTAAGCTCGACCGACTTCGGACACCTCGGCATTTTTCCCGAACAGCGGGAGCAATGGCGACGCATCCGAGAAGTATGCGCTTCCTATCTCAAGCAACACGGTCGCCCCGCCCAAGTACTCAACCTCTTTGCCTACTCAGGCGGGAGCACCCTAGCACCCGCCCTAGCAGGAGCCGAGGTTTGCCATGTCGATGCCTCTAAAGGCATGGTTGAATGGGCTCGAAAGAATGCCTTCCTAAACAATTTAGCAGATAAACCTATCCGCTGGATCGTGGATGATGTGAGTAAATTTCTGGAACGGGAACGACGCCGTCAACGGACGTATGACCTGATCATTCTCGACCCTCCAAGCTATGGGCGTGGGGCGCGGGGTGAAATTTTTAAAATTGAAAATGATTTGCCGCTCCTTCTCAAAACGCTAGCCGAGTTATTATCCAGCCAACCACTCGGGCTACTACTCTCCTGCCACACTCCAGAGTTAACTCCACTTTCTCTCCACCATTTATTAAAACAAACCTTCTCGTCGCTTGGAGGAAAGCTTGAACACGGGGAGATGCAATTACGTGGCATCGATCACGTCTTACCCGTTCCTAGCGGCAGCTTTTGTTGGTGGATAAAATAGCGGGCTGGAGGACAGGAAGGGAATTCATGTCTTCATAACTTCATTTAAATCTTCTTGTTAAGGCTAAGGATAGACTTGCACCTATCAACATCCATCTATAGCATGGAGCCATGCAAAAGCTACAAATACTCTTTCCTGACCCTTTGATGAAACGGATGAGAAAAGTAGCGGAAGCCGCAGATCTTCCTGTAAGTGAGATCGTGCGCCGTGCAATGGAACAATGGCTGGAGAGGATACCTGAAACTCCGACTTGTATTCCTACTGTCCCTACGGTGAATGCGGGGCGCTGCCTAATTCCGGCTGATGAGATGAGGGCGGTATTTTATGAATAGCCTCGATACAAACGTGCTTATTTACGCAATCAATTCTGGGTGCGTAGAGCACAACTCCGCAAAGCAGCTGTACGAAGCTATGCTAAGAGAGCCGACGCAGTGGATTCTTAGTGACCAAATATTGTTTGAGTTTTACCGCAGGCTGCAGAACAGTAAAATCCTTGAGCGGCCCTTGAACCAAGCTGAAGCATTGCGACAGATTACGTTTTTAAGGGAGGAGTCAGGAGTCCAGCATTGTGCCTACGAAACAGGATTTTGGCGGGAATTGATTCTGGGAATTTCTAGCACCCCGCGCAAGTCGACTCATATTTTTGATCGGGTGTTGGCCATTACCCTAAGGCGAAATGGGGTGAAGACTTTTTACACAAGGAATGTGGGAGATTTTCAGGAATTCGGGTTTGCCTCTTTGGTAAATCCGATTGATAGCCACCAGTCGAAATAATAAATGCGAAGATGGAGAATAGTTAACCTAAATAGAAAGCTGAAGATTAGTCTTAATGATCAAAAAGACTATCTGAATGACGGAAAAGGTGCCGCAAAAAATCCCAGTCCTCTCTGCCCCTCTAACCGCCGCCTGCGCGTCCCTTCCTCCTTTAAAGTGGAGGTGGTTCAGCAGTTAGCTTTTAAATCAAATTTTTGATTTAAATCCCTGCTCGTGCCGGATGTCTTGGGCGGTGTAAAGGTAATGAATATCTTCAGCAATACTCTTGCAATAATCCCCAGATCTTTCTAAAGCACGGGCAATGAAAAGCTTGTGAACGTAAGATGGAATGTTAAGGCTGTCATCATACATGACTTGATGTAAATTTGCCTCTATTTCCCGGTTCAATTGATCGACCTCTTTGTCTCTTTGCACGATAAGCTTGGCCGCATCGGGATCAACATTAACAAAGGCGTTGATAGAATCTCTCATCATGGACAAAACGAGACCGCCCATCTTAGCAAAATCCACTTCATGCCTAGATTCAGGTAGCTTGTTTAACAGTTTTACCCGACGACTAATCGCCACGGCTTGATCCGCTATGCCTTCAAGGCTTTCTGAAATTTTTGAAACACTAAAGGCTATCCGGCACTCAACCGCAACGGGGCCATGAGTGGAAACATAAGTCACAACGGACTCATCAATGTCTAGCTCCAACTTATCTATAACAGAATCTTCTGCTTCTACTAAATCCGCCTTGCCGTCATCTCGATCAATGAGCGAGCTCATGGCGAGTCCTAAGTTACGATCCGTTAACCCTGCCATCATCAACAGAGTTTCCTTCATCGTTAATAATTTTCCCGTAAAGAGACCCTTAAGATGTTCGCTGCGTTCTGATTCCATATCATCAATTCCTTTGCGCAACAACATAGTGACTGTCCCTCATTTGCCAATTACTAAATGCGCAGGGTGATTGATATCAAATTTGTGCTTTCGACGATCCGCCCTGATCAACCAAATCGGCCAGTAATATAATCTTCGGTCTGCTGCTTAGCTGGGTTGGTGAAGATTTTTTCCGTGCGATCAAACTCAATCAACTTACCAAGATAAAAGAAAGCAGTGAAATCTGAGCAACGCCCCGCTTGCTGCATGTTGTGGGTGACAATGACGATCGTATATTTCTTTTTTAGCTCATCAATCAGTTCTTCCACTTTCATGGTGGCAATAGGATCTAAAGCTGAACAAGGCTCATCCATGAGAATGATCTCAGGTTCAACGGCAATGGCGCGGGCGATACATAGACGTTGCATTTGCCCGCCAGAAAGGCTAGTCGCATGGTCGTCAAGACGATCTTTGGCCTCATCCCAGAGAGCGGCACCACGAAGACTTTTTTCCACCACTTCATCCAGAACTTTTTTATCGTTAATGCCTTGCAGCCGCAAGCCGTAGACGATGTTTTCGTAAATGGACTTAGGAAAGGGGTTGGACTTTTGGAAGACCATACCGACACGTTTCCGTAGCTCAATAGCATCAACTTCTTTAGAGTAAATATCTACGCCGTGGATTTTAATCTTACCTTTATTGACTACGGTTCCGTCAATCAAATCGTTCATACGATTAAAACAACGCAGCAAAGTTGACTTACCGCAACCGGATGGTCCAATAAAGGAGGTGACTAAACCCTTAGGGATTTTTAGGCTGATATCGTGTAAAGCCTTAGAACTGCCGTAGGAAAAATCTAGGGTTTCGACCTCGATAGCTGTCGCTGCCGCCGTCTCAGCAGAGTTTTCGGCCGGATCGAAGGGGTAACGATCTTCGGTCGTCTGCTTCTTTTCGTTTGGCTTTTCTTTTGATTCGCTCATGACTGTTTTCATGGGTTATGACTCCCTAATGTTATCGTATTATTGGTTTTTGGAAAGGTTGATTGTGAAGGTTTTACCACTTATATTTTTTACGAACGTGGGAACGTGTCAGAATGGAAGTTAGCGCAATGGCTAAAACAATGACCATAAACACAAAGGCCGTGCCATACTGCACCTTACCAGTGTATTCATTTTGCGGAACGCGAGCACTGACCACGAAGATGTGGTAAGGCAAAGCCATCACGCCATTAAAGAAGAAATCCGTTAATTGTTTTACCTGCCAAGGAAGTTCGTCTCGCACGACAAACGCAGCTGTAAACATGATGGCCGCTGTCTCTCCCGCAATACGAGCAATGCCCATAATGGAGGAAGTCAAGATGCCTGGTAAGGCGTAAGGTAAGACGTTTTTATAAATGGTCTGCCACTTGGTCGCTCCAAGGGCGAGCGAGCCTTCACGAAACCCCTGAGGGACAGCACGGAGAGATTCCTCACTGCCTGTAATGACGATGGGCAGCACCATGAAGGCCAGCGTAAACCAACCCGCCATGAGTGAAACATTCCATCCAAATAAGAGCACAAACATAGCGTAACCCCACATACCGAAAACGATGGAAGGAACACCCGCAAGGTTCATGATGGAAAGACGAATAAAATTAATGATCGGACCCGAGCGACTATATTCACTCAAATACGTGGCACAAAGGATTCCTAGGGTTAGTGCAATGATCATGGCACCGACGACGAGAAGCACCGTCCCTACGATGGCAGGGTAAATACCGCCCGCGGCATAGACTTGGGTCTTGTGCTCTAGCGGAACTACTTCGAGATTATTTGCCGCAATGGAACGGAAGATGGTATTACCCACTTTTAATTCTGTATCTTTCGCAAAACTGAAAATTTGCATGGTCGATTTATCTGGGAGAACCTTCCACCCTTGAAACGCAGGATCAGCTAAAGTGCTCTCTTTATTTGAGGCTAAAACTTTATGCGTCACACCTTCCGGGGATTGGAAGACGACCAAATCAACTGTTCCCTTTTCTTGAAAGACCGCTTCAGGATTCTCTTTTTTGAAACGCTCATAAAATGGTGTTTCCAGCTTAATATCTTGATTTGCTGGCATTTTAAAAATATCTAGGGTCTCGGGCCATTCGGTCAAAAAAGGAACATTCACAAAAGGAGGGGTCAGCTTAAAAATCACCGCTCCACCTTTAATTCCTATGTCTAGGAATATGTAGCCAGCCGCTGCTACGATGAGGTAGGTAGCTAGGCGGAATAACCAGAAGCCAGCGGCCTCGATTCGACTGGCTTTTGACGGACGTTTTAAGAAAGGATTTTGTTTAGTGTCTTGCATAACTATAGGTAAGTTAACCAACTGAGATTTTATATTTACGGACAAATATCTGGGCTAGATAGTTGATCAAAAGTGAAATGAGGAATAAGACTATGGCTAGAACGAAGAGGGCTCGGTATTGTAAGCTGTCCTTAACCACCTCAGGAATTTCCTGAGCAACTAAACCTGTCATGGTGTGAACGGGCTGGAAGATGAAGTTTAAGCCTGCGGTGAAATCTGGGATTTGTATGCGGTTCCCCGCTACCAAAAGAACTACCATGGTCTCCCCAATCACTCGACCAAAACCAAGCAAGATCGCTGAAATGATTCCCGACAAACTAGCAGGAACGATAATGCGAACAATCGTTTGCATACGATTCGCCCCCAAAGCATAAGAAGCTTCCTTGTAAGCTTTGGGCACGTTATTTAAGGCGTCCTCGGAGAAGGTGAAAATGGAAGGAACCGCCATCAGGGCTAAGAGAATCCCGCAGGTTATGATGTTGAGTCTTTCTGGAATGGGAAATCCCGGCACCCACGCCAGCCAAGATACTCCCGTCAACAGACGAATGGCCTCACCCAATACGGCAATACCAAAAAATCCCAACACAACCGAAGGAATAACGGCGATAAACTCAATAAAGGGTTTAATCAGTTGTTGCTCTTTTAGGGTGGCAACTTGGTTCACATAAACGGCGGCGCCGACCCCGAGGGGAACAGCAATAACAAGTGCCACCACACTGACCGTGAGTGAACCAACAAAGAGGGGGAGAAAGCCATACCAATCCTGCCAAAAACTTTGGGTAACCCATTTGCTACCAAAAATAAACTTTGTCACAGATTCATACCAAGGCACCGGAACATCATATCTCCACGCCACCATATTCTGATGCACTTGAGGAAAACCACTTATAAGTTTGGTCACGCCATTACTGAAAGTTTGCAGTTCGCTTGCATATTCAGGATCCGCTTGCTTTATCTTAGTTTCTATTAGTTCAGACATCTGTAATGCCATGGCGTTGCTGACCTCTGAATGGCGTGCTTCAAAGGTGGATCGCAGATTGATCGCTTCTTTTCCTAAATCAATTTCTTCAATTTCCAAAAGGTCAGCCTCTTCTTTCATCCCCGCATCTAAAAGTTGCTTACGCGATTGCTTATTTTCTTGAGAAATGGTGTAACGATCCTTAATGCCTGCCGCCATTGTTGTCATGTCATTAAGCAACGTTTGGCCTTCCACTCCAGCGGCATCAAAATCGAAACGCAATTGCTCAAGGCTAGCTAATTTAGCCTTTACCGCCTCTTCTCCTAGCCCGCGCGCTCTAAGCTTAGCAGCTTGGGTCAACTCCATCTCATTAAGGTAACGCGACAATGAGGCCTGCGCCGTCATTTGTTGCCGAACAAAATCCACATATTCTAAACCAGCGGTGCGATAAAGTTTTAAGCTTTCGTGATGCTGGGGGAAGAATCCGTAGCCTTCACGAAAAAGGGAAACCGTAATCAAAAGCAAAACAATGATTGCTGTCCACGCTGAACCCGAGAAAAAGTATTTAATAAGGTCGTCTGAGCTTAAACCAAGAATTTTAACCTTATTCTTGGCTAGCAAAGACTCAGTCATGGGGCGCTGGTCGAGACGTTTAATTTCAAGTGTTTCGGGCATAAAGAAATTTATTTTAGATTTTTTGTTATGAGGCCTTGAGTAGGCGAACTTAACCTACTAACTCAGATTAAACACTAAAGTCCAACTACGAACTTTTGCTACAAAGTAATTTTATCTGAGTTGGGAGGTTAACATAAGCTCGTTGAAGATCGTTCAACGAGCTTACCTTAGTTATTAGTTCTAAAGACTATTTAGCAGGAACAAATCCGACTTGGTCGACGATGTTATGTCCAGCAGGGCTGAAAATAAAGTCGATGAATTCTTTTGCTTTTCCTGTTGGTGCACCATTGGTGTAGAAGAAGTTAGGGCGAGCGTAAGGATACGACTTGGCTTGCACTTCTTTTTTATTAGGTAGATGACCATCCACAGGTAGGACTTTGATACCAGGAGCTTTCAAATAAGCCATACCGACATAACCGATACCGTTAGGGTTTTTACCCACTTCCGCAGCGATCTGTTCGTTTCCAGCCATTTTCTGAGAGGCTTTGGCATAATCCCGCTTATTCATGGCCAAGTCTTTAAAGTCTTGGTAGGTGCCAGAGGCCGTGTTACGAGTGTAAGCCGAAATCTTACCAGCCTTGCCGCCAAGTTGGCTCCAGTCCGTCACGTCACCCGTAAAGATTTTTTGGACATCCGCCTTAGTCATCGCATTCATACCATTAGCTTTATTGACAATAATACCCATACCGTCAAAAGAGACGATCGTAGGAACCATTTTCACACCTTTGGTAGCTGCTGTGGCCATTTCCGTGCCACGGGCGCGCCGGGAAGACATGCCGATGTCAGCCGTGCCGTCCGTAATCGCAGCTAGGCCTGTAGTAGAACCTTCGGCAGCGATCTCGAAAGTCGTGCCAGGGTTTTTAGCCTTAAAAGCTTCGGCTAACTGAGGAACCATTTTAGCCCCTAGTGTATCCGAACCTTTAATAACTAGTTTTTCAGCCTGAGCGGAAGCCAAAGTCAAAGCAATGGCGAAGAGAGATAGAATTGTTTTTTTCATAATAAATTTTTTTGGTTTTCTTGATTCCGCCGCCCCAGCATGAGCTAGGGCAGCGTTCACAAAGTTAGATTAGAATCTCCAGCTTAGATCAACTTGTAGAACACGAGCCGTGCCGCCACCTGCGCCGCGACCGATACCACCTCTTGTTGTTAAGTTTTCATTGATATTTGTTGCATCAAAGTAACTGACTGTTCCCGTAATGTTATCAGTAAAGGCATACGACGCTGTCCCAATTATGCCCTGTGCGTTCGTCAACCCAGCATTAAAGTCTGAGTCGAGAAGTTGTGGGTTGGCTGAGCCAGATTCGATATAACGGTACTCTGCACCAATGCTCCAACCGCCCTTGTTCCTAGCACTACCATAGGTGAAACCAAGGTTAGCCAGAATAGCGTTATTATCTTGTTGTTCACCAGCAAACAGAATGTCTGTGCGCTGTTCACCCTCTAGGTTCATTCCGATAGTTCCATAGAGTTTCAAAGGACGTGTCCACACATTGAAGTAAACTTCCGCAGGTGCTGCGAAAATCAAGAGGTTGTCAAGGTTGTCGCCGTTTTGAGCAACGCCTTCTGTTTGCGCCATCAACATAGGAGCGAAAATGACACCTGACTTACTTGCCCATTCGTATTTCGTTTCGATTTGAGCTACAAATAGAGCCTCTGTTTCAGCACTTGTGCGAGTGTCATTTGCTGCCGTCAAATATTGACCGCCGCGTAACGTGATATCAAGATTATCAATGCCCACATTTGTCCATCCGATTTGCTCCGAAGCACCCTCAGGATTGGCGTCGGTGTCCCAAAGGAAACCATTGACTCCGTTCACATAAAAGGGATGCGCATGCTTGCCTAAACGTAGGTCGAAAGAGTCAGCAAAACTGAAACCGAATAGAGCCGGGTCGTTTGAGCTATATTGTAAAAAAACCAAGCCAAAACGAGCTTCGTCGCCTGTTTTATCAAAGTAGCCACCCAAGTCAGAGTTCGTGGATGTCGCACCTGCGGCAGTTTCTAAACGAACTCCTGCTCTCCAGTTTTCGGCAAAGGTGTAATCAGCGCCTAAACGAACACGGTAACGATAGCGACTACGGCTAGCATCAGGGTTTGTCACTACAGCAGGTGCTGTGACTTGTGCTGGTTCATTATCATATTGATAACGCATACGTGCGTCCCCATAGATTCTGACACCACGAACCGCGCTGGATCCCCAGCTGATCATGCCGCCAGGAGTGCTGCTGAGGTCTGTTAACATATCTGCACGGATTTCTTCACCTTCCTGAGAACTCAGGACACCTTTTTTCACGAGAGCGTCGATCAAAGGACCGCCGTCTCCTTGAGCCATGACGGATCCTGTGCTGACAACAGCACAAACAACCGCCAAGCTCCATTTAAACATTTTATTCATTGTATTCTCCTATTATTTTTTGTTTTCACCACCTAACAACCCTCACCATCATGAGAGCTGCTTCCTGTTGGATACGTAAAAAACTGCCTTTCAATTATGTCAATCGTATGACGAAAAAGACACATTGTGGTGTCGGAGTGAGTTTTTTTCTTGTGTCGTTAGTTTTCTACGTTTCTGTAAATTATTGATTGTAAATAATTTATGAATTAGAAGTACATTCGTTTCAAAGCTGTAACAGAAATGAACCTTAGATTTTTAGACTAAAATAGTCCTTTTTACTCCACTGCACTCTGTTATGGCCAAGAGCCCCTCTTTCAGACACTAATGGAGAACACGACTATCTGTATGAATAAGAATAATCATTCTGAATTGATGGATGGAAGAACCGCCACCACCTTGAGCCTCATCCTGGCTCTTGGTGTTTTTATTTTTCAAGCCTATGCTTACTTATCAGGAGTCACGGTGCAGCCAGGCCAGCTCGTTGACGCCGATTGCTACACGCGACTGTTGCGAGTAGAACATCTAGCTGAAACCGGTTCATGGTTTAATCCCGAAGTGCCACGGAGTAATCCTACCGTGCCAGAAACATCGCAATGGTCTCGCTGGGTCGATCTAGCCTTACTCGCAGGCGGCTTAGCTCTGACTCCCTTTTATGGATTCCACACGGGACTTTTTATTTGGGGCGCCACGTTCAGTCCTGTTATGTTGCTGTTCTGTGCGGCTGCCATGCTTTGGGCAAGTGCAGCGTTTCTTTCCCCTCGGGCGCGGTTTTTTGCCGTCCTGTTTTTACACGTGCAACCTGGCATTCTTCTTTATCTTTCTTTTGGCCGCCCCGACCATCATGGGGTTCTTCTCTTATTACTGATTTTAATTCTAGGCTGTTGTGTCCGCGTGTTCCTAGATCCCGCACGCGCCCAGCGTTGGGCCATCGCCGCAGGGCTACTGCAAGCTCTAGCTTTAACCATCAGTATCGAGGCTCTCTTCTCCACCTTCCTCGGGCTCATCATCACGGGTTGGTTCTGGTTGAGCCAAGGAAAACACTCACTTGCTCTTGCACGAAACTATTCCCTCTCTTTATTCTTAGGCTGTTGCGTCGGCGTAGCTTTGGCCATTTCACCGAGTCACTGGACCTTGACCGAAGTCGATCGGCTCGCCCCCGCTCATCTTATTGCCTTTGGTTCCGTGGCTTTATTTTGGTTTATGCTCAAAAGATTCGACCTTCAGCCTAGGTGCCTCCCTAACCGCATTTTACTAGGTTTAGGGGGTGCCGTTCTCAGCGTGAGTATAACCGCAGCCCTAGTGCCTAACCTTTTCCAAAATCCTCAACTCACGCACGATCCTCGCATCGGGAAACTCTGGCTGGACTCCATCGTGGAGTATCACCACTTAGCCTACTCATGGAAGGAGTTACCTTTCCAACTCTTCCTTTGGCTAGGGCCATGGCTGGTAATCGTCCCTCTCATGCTCAGGGATTGGCTCCGCAGCAGCTTCCAATTCCAAGAACCCGTCAGCACCCTCACCACGAAATTCTATCTTCTACTAGGCTGCCTCTTTTTTGGCATACTCTCTATCTATCAAGCGAGATGGGTCACCTACGCAGAAGTCTTTGTCGTTTTGCCTTGGGCCTATTTATTAAATCATCTTTTAGAACATTTTGAACAACGGCCCATCCAAGCCCTCAGCCTAAGTCTCCTTCGTAGCGGCCTAACGCTCGCTTTCACCTTTAGCTTCCTTCTCATCGGACTGGTCGGACTCGCCCTACTCTCCCCTAAAAAACAGAACACGACTCAAACCTCATCCGCCAAAAAAGGCAACCAGATACAACTTTTTGCACAGTGGCTAAATGGATCTGACTTTCAGTCCGCCACCCCTGAAACCATTCTCGCCCTCTTCGACCTTGGCCCAGAACTTCTTTACCGCACCCATCATAATGTCATCGCCACCCCTAATCACCGCAACGCCGACGGCATGATCTTCTATTACGACACGCTTAACGCTGACCCTAGTGAACGCATTCATGAACGGCTTCAGAGCCGCGGTGTCAGTTTAATCCTGCTCTCAGCCACTTCATCAGAGAAATCATTCTTAGCTCAATCAGGTAAAGCAGACACGTTCTACCACCAACTCATGAACGTAGCCGTGCCGCCTTACCTAAAACAACTCACCCTCCCAGCCGAACTCAGCTCCGATTTCAAACTCTTCCGCGTGCTGCCCTGAGCCGCACTTCGGGTTTAGGCTCATAGGTCCCATAAGACCTATAAAATTAAGACTCTGCTTTCGCAATCTCTCCCGCAGGCAAAGAAACCGTAAAGATACGGCTATTCTGGCTATTCAATTCCTCCCGTAACGAATCTAAATCCGCTAGTTTAAATTCCACCTCAGGGACAATAAATGTTTCCTGCGTTCCCATGTGCTCATACAGCACATACTTCTGCCCATCACGCGCATACCGTTCACGCGCCTTCAAAATACGCTTACGCTCAAGGAGCAACGCCAAAAGAAAACACACCTTAACATCCGCCGCCTTTGGCTCAGATAAAAGACGCCGCAGCTCAGACTCCGCATCCTCCTTCCCCACCGCCTCCGCTGCGGCTGGCGGCGACGCCTTAAATTGCGAACGCCAAAACGACAGCTCATCTGGCGAATGCTGAAACTGCTCCCAAGCCTCCGTGGAACAATCCTGCCGTTGCACACCCTCTATTTTGTCATTTAACACGGTGTAAAACCACTCCTCGTCCCCGAAGAGCTTACCGGTCACCTGACAACTTTCTGATCGTGATTTAATATTCCATTCCATAATAAAAAATAAAAGTACTTCCAACCTAAAAACTTAAAACCTAAAACTAGCTCTATGTCTTGGTATCGAAGAATCGCATTGGTCTTGAGCATTTCCAGCTTTATCGTCTTGAGTCTAGCCCTGACCATGAATTGGGTGCAAGGCCCCGGGATTCAAAATCTCGTAGGCGAAGTTAAATCCTCTGACCTCTTTCAGCACTACGGAGCGGGGAAATTCGTAGCTGAAAACCGCGCCGCCGACCTTTACCAAAACGCTAAGCTAGGACAATGGATCTTCGACCATCACACCGCCAAGGAAGGTGTCACTGTCAAGGGATTCGATTACGTATATCCGCCCCTCGTGGCATGGGTCAGCTCTCCGTGGACACATTTCAGCTATATCCCCTACGCCTTAATTTGGCTGGGTCTCAGCATCCTTCTTTACCTCATTTCCACCAAACAATTACTCAGCCTCTATTCCACCCCCCAGAGCCTCTTCTGGTTGCTTCTGCTACTCGGGCTACCCTCCTTTCACTACACAATCATCCTAGGCCAAAACTCCACCCTTACCCTTCTGATCATCGGCTCCGCCGCCCTGCTTCTCTATAAAAATCAAGACCTAGCTGCCGGCTTTATTCTCTCCTTTCTTTTTTATAAACCGCAATTCCTGCCCCTGCTCGTAGGGTTCATGTTTCTTTTAGGTAGATGGAAATTTGTCTTAGCCGCTGTCTTGGGCTCCCTCACGTGGTTACTGTTGGGAGTTCTTTTCTGCGGAGTTGATTCCTATCAAGCATGGCTGCGTGTCATCCAAAACCTCAGCTCTGGCCATCAAAACCAAGTCTTTAACCTCAACCAGACTTTAAAAATTTTCGTCCTCACCCTTCTTGGCCAAGCTGAAAAACCAAGCCTCCTCGCAGGACTCCTCACAACCTTCCTCGGACTTAGCCTGCTTGGCCTATCCGCCCTCATCGTGCGTTATGCTCCTCAAAAAAATCCTTTGAAAACTTGGACCGCCGCACACTCCCTCCTTCTCGCCGCCGCCGTCATGACCGTTGCCTCTCCCTACCTCATGCACTATGACCTCCTCCTGGCCGCAGGCTGGTGGGTCCTCTGCTGGCGCGAGCAGGAAAACAAAGGTTGGCTCGTCCCCCTCCTCGGTGCTCTGTTTTGGGCAACCAGCCTCATCAGCATCAATACGGGCGATTGGAATATTCCCGCCACCGCCCCCCTCATGCTTATTTACCTAAGTGGAAGCTTGTCCCTTTATTTTCATCTTTTTCCCTCCTCCATCATCAAAGGAATTCAAACTGATTGCCTGCGCCTTAAAAACAAGCTTCTCTCCGCCTAGATCAAACTATAATATTGCGTGTTAAACTCTATCCGCCGGGTTTTCATGAAGTTTATATCATAGCGTTCTATAAACGGCATCTTTGCGCCTCATCCCCTAACACCTACCACCCGAAATCCGCATTCTTCCAAGAACTGACAAATCTTTCCTGGCTGATCGCCTTGTATTTCAATCTCCCTACCCTTTACCGTTCCGCCGCAGCCGCATGATTTCCTAAGCTGACGGGCTAGCTCACTAATCTCCTCATCACCGATCTGCACTTCAAATCCCGAAACCACCACCACCACTTTCCCTCCTCGTTCCGCCGTCTCCCGCCGTAAAACAACTCGTCCTTTTTTACTGTTCACCTTTTCTTCAACTCGATCGGGAATTACTTCCTTAGGTCCTTCCGGTAATCCTTCTAAGCTTAAACTCGCAAAAGGATTCAATAACGGAGCCCCCCCTCCTCCTGAAGTATCTATCTTAAAATCCTGCCCGCGTTTACTCATAAGATCAGGCTACTAAAAATCCTTGACCTACCCAACATTATTTAAAAATGAACGAGCGAAGGTGGTTCCATCTTTATTCACACGAAGCCAATAAAGCACTAGATTTTAAAAAAATTTTAACTAGGTTAGACATGTAGGCCAAATTTGGCATCGGTTATGCTTATCGAAGTTAGAGCTAAAAAATAGCTCACAAACAACAGAGCAGGACGGAACATTCCTTCCGGCTCAAAACTAAGGAGCTGAGTCATGAGCAAGAACAAATTGGGAACCGCTAGTTTCACCTCACCGCACAAATACGTGCTCCAATCTACCGAGGGTAAAGCCAAGAAATCGCACGCTCACCGTTACGAGCGGAGGCGCATTAGAGAATGCCTACGTCATTCGGACGATTTGGTGGAAGACCTTTCTTTCGCCTGAGTGTTTTCCACTCCTGCAATCTCTCTTTATGGAAGTACATTATATCTTACCCTGCCCTTTTATTAAAAGTTGAACGAAGCGCAGGTCAAGCAGGTTTGCGAAGCCTTAAATATCTTCCATTGACCAGTATGCGACCAAGCTAGCCACCCTTCTGTTTCCAAAGGAGGATGCGCTCATTCATCTGCCGAATGGAATCCCTGAGCCAGAGTTCGTTTTCAGGATTCCAAACCAGACTTTTCTGAAATGGTTTTTGCTCCAGTCCTAAATCAGCCCGGCTTTTCTCCTGGATAGGTGAAGCGTGCGCGGCCGGCCGGTATCTCTTGATTATTTTCCAAGCTTCATTCTTGTGGTTCTGCCGTGATGAAATAAACGCCGCTATCCATACCTTGTCTCCCCAAACTTCTGCTGCGGGCGCAACACCTGTCTGGACATATGACAGCAAATAACCCACCTGCGGATCCGTTCCGGGAGGTATGTTTTTTTCCCATTCCTCAAGCGTAGCCCTTGGTATGCGCTTGAGCCAGTCCCAGACAAAAAGGAAAGACGATTCACGCAGTAGCGTGCCTGCGTGCTTCGAGAGTCGCAGAAGACTTTTTCTTGGTTCCTCATAATTTAATCCATAAAAAAAGGATTCTGCTCCCTGCCCAATCATAGGCATCCCGATCTCCTGAGCTTCCGCATCTTGCTTCCTAGCATAAACAAACTGACCTTGGTTATAATGAACCAGCTTCCAATCAGAGTGCTGGTTGATTACCATAGCTAGGTTGGCATTTCTGCCGTAAATAAGGACGTAGTCAATATCCAGACTATTCAGAGCCATCTCAAACGCCTCCGGAACATAATTCAAATAATAGTACGTCCGCAACGTGGACTCGTCGAAACGGGCCAGCCCCGTGTCCAGCAAGCTCAGGATCTTTCCACGGCCCTGCCAAGTAGTATAGGAACCAGCGCGCATGTCGGAAAGTATCGCCCCTTTTCCAGAAGATTGTTCCTGCACCCAGCGGATTGCATCCCCTCCCAGCATAGAATCCTCCACAGGCCATCTTGGATAAATCAACAGGTTCTTCAGGGTCATTAGTAACAGGACTATCGTTGACAAAAGCACCAGATACGGACTCCATCGCGGCGCAGGCTTGGCTCTAGTCGGTTCGTGAGATCCGAACAACATGAGCCCAAAAACCAGCATGCTGGAAGCGGTCCACATACCAATGTAACGCACATGCTGGGCTGTCATCCAAAGAAAAACCGTGCCGAGCACCAACAACCAAAAGGGCACACGCTTTCGCAACTTGGTCACACATAAAGCGACAACCAACAAATGGATAGTGGCTAGGTTGAGTGTGACGGCCCAGTGCTGACGCCACATTTCATTAGTTAAAAAAATCGCCCAGTGATTAACCTGATGCGCAAACGGCAAAAGCAAACGATTCCAGCCCTCTGGATGCAGGCAGGCGAAAAGCACTGGAAGCAAAATTATTAAACCACAGAAAAGCAGAGTTCCAAAATCTAGTGTTCTGCTTTTAAGGGATCTCAGGATCTGCTCTACCGACCAAAGACCTCAAATAAAAAACAAAAGAATAAAACTGCTGTGCGTGTTGCTCCACAGCATTGAACAAAAGCAAAGCCCGGAAAGAACAAGAAAACGACCCATACGATCCGCTCTTAGCAACATGCAACAGGCGGCCACCTGCCAGACCAAGGCCAAGACTTCCGGACGGGCTTGAAAACGATAGGCCAAGATAATAGTCAATAGGATAAGACCCAAGGCCGATATCCAATACGGGTTTGTGCGAGGCCGTTCCGTCACCCACAATGCCGTCAAACAGAGAAGAATTCCTAACGGAATCAGCATCTGCAAGAGCCATACGCCCCACCAACCGCCCCATTGATAAAAAAATGCCAGTAAAACTTCATAACCCACATACTCGTGGATCAACGGAACCGCTATCGCTCCGAAAGTGGCTGGTGTTGGAATCGCAGCGTAACCGCCCGCCAGGTACCCCTGTCCTTCACGCAACTGCCACCAGATATCAGAATAGAGAATCGGCCGAAGGACTTGTGTAAAAAAAACACTGATGCCAAGCAAGGCAATCCAGATCCATAAGCGGCCTGCGCAGTCTTTTTTATCTGCCGATAGAGGCCTGGTGTCCGTCTCCATTTACGGATTGAAGACTTTTTTTGAAGATTGAAAAGTTAATTCTCGGAACCGAAAAAGTATACTGGCTCTCTTGAATACATGCGGGCCGGGCGGAAGCTTGCCTCACTCCCTCCTGACCCAAGTCTGACGGGAAATTTCCATCCTGCGGTGTGCGCTTCATAAGCCAGATAATATTGGCCGGAAGAAGTCAGATCCCTCAAAGTCTCATGCATTATCCGTTGGCCGCTTTTCCGACCCTTCCGGAATCTATCTTCATGAATTTTCCAGTGATCTTCATTCAGTTCCATCTCCACCAAAAAACGCGGCCAAGAGTGGGCAATGATAGCGGCATCACTTTCGGCCAGCGTGTCCGGGCAGACATCCCAGTAATGGATCAGCGAAAAACTCGGTTGCGGCAAGTCCGTCAGGTAGTTGAACAACGGAAGGCAGGGAAAGGTGAAAAGTTGATCCCCGCTCTTCTTCTCCTTCCGGATGATCTCTGCAATTGTGTCATAGTGCCCGACCGTTTTGGTATTGAAAATGTATACTTTTAGCTTCGGTTCCTTGCTTGATCCGCGTTGAGTCAATGTTGTGTTATACCATCCGACCCAACGGAACGGGTAGGCGTGTTTTGTTGAGGCACTAAAAACCGTGAGCACGATTCAGGTAATTATTTTCAGACACCGGAAATTAAAATACTTAGAGGGCTCCCTCCCGGTTTTTATCCGGTCGATCACGAAAAAGAAACAGTGCCAGTTCTGGGTTGGCCGCCTGAACGAGCGAAGGTGGTTCCAGCTTTATTTACACGAAGCGAATAAAGCACTAGATTTTAAAAAAAAATTTAACTAGGTTAGACATGTAGGCCAAATTTGGCATCGGTTATGCTTATCGAAGTTAGAGCTAAAAAATAGCTCACAAACAACAGAGCAGGACGGAACATTCCTTCCGGCTCAAAACTAAGGAGCTGAGTCATGAGCAAGAACAAATTGGGAACCGCTAGTTTCACCTCACCGCACAAATACGTGCTCCAATCTACCGAGGGTAAAGCCAAGAAATCGCACGCTCACCGTTACGAGCGGAGGCGCATTAGAGAATGCCTACGTCATTCGGACGATTTGGTGGAAGACCTTTCTTTCGCCTGAGTCTTTTCCGCTCCTGCAATCTCCCACCAGCTTGGTCGATTATTTCTTAACCGGGATAATCGACTAATCTCCCTTTTTCTTATGCCGTGAACTTTAAATACGTATCCCCTTTGCGGATGTATGTCAGGTCGAGATTGATAATAATCTCGTAAAAAATTCCATTCGGGCCTCGAAATAGAGTTAAATGATCAGTGCCAGCAAAACTATTTGTTGAAAGACCCAGAAACCAACCTGGCACATCCATCTGTAAAAAGGGTTCCGCCAGGATAGATACTGATGATCACCAGATGCTTGGGAAGCAACCTTCCATCAGCCGCCTCGGTGAAAACGTTCTGCCGATAAGTCCGGTCACGATGGGTTGCTCTCCTCTATAAAGTAGGCATAAAGTCAGTGAAACTCTGCCCGCTCCAAAGTTCCCATGTTCCATAAATCCTTGGCCGTTTCCGCCGTGGAAAAGGCTTCTCCTTGAAGTACGATAACGCCCCTACAAAAATAAACAGGAGGCAAAAAGCGAACAAGGCTTTGTTAGGGGTTACCAGTTTTTTTGTTGCTCAGCTTCTCGGATTTTATGAGGCAGCACAGGGAAAGTTACCATCAAAATTTTCTTTTGTTTTAAATCCGTTCCAATAGGATCTGCCTAATGCTACTACTGGTCACATTTATTGTGGTGCTCTCGGCTCTCCCTATCTTTTTTTCCCTTCAACTATTTCCGAGAATCCTCGAAAATCTTTTGTTTTGGACAGGACTTTTCTTTCTCTCCATCTGTCTTGTGCGTTCCCGGTTCCTGCCTCTGAGGATGATCGGATGGTTCCTGCCTCCTCTTGTCTTTCTCCTGATTTTTCTCAGTTATGGGTTCTTCCTCTTTGCAGGAAACTTCATCAACTACGGGATCGTTTCCTTCGCCTTCGCCAACCTCTCGCAGCTGGTGCTTCACTTCCTGCAGCACGGCATCCAACTCTTCCTGCTTCTCGGCCTCATCTGGATATTGGCCACGGTCTTGTGTCTCGTTTCGATCAACCGGACAAGACACCTCAGGATCAAGCTCCGCTACGCCACCGCTTTCCTCGGGCTATCCCTTCTCCTCATGCAACTCAATCGCGAGGCAAATCCTATCACCGCTTTTTTCTGGAAGGACGAAAGCTTTGTCGTCAAAGCCGACCTGAAAAACCTTGTCCCGATTCTCCCTGCTCCCACCCCGTTATCGCCCATGGCGACGAGCCCTGTGATTATCATCTACCTAGAATCATGGCGTTATGACCTGCTGAAGAACAAGCCTTCGCCTGCTCCCCGCTTGGAGTCCGTCTTGCGGGAAGGTTATTTCTTCAACCGCAGCTACGCTTCGGCCAGCCACTCCAACTACTCCAATCCGGCCTTCTGGTTTTCACAGTATCCAATGCGCAGCAGGCAAGCCTCCACACTCCGCAGGTCGGATCCCTGGCCCCGGAAATCCGTTTTTACCGCGCTGAAGGATCTCGGATACAGCACGGCTTACGTTTCATCGCAGAATGAAAAATGGGGCAACATGATTGGATGGATGAAGGCGCCAGGCATCGATTTCTTTTTCCATTCCGAGGATTACAGGGGCACGACTTGGGAAAACAAGGACGACTTAGACGGGCTGGCTCTGATGATCAAGATGAAGATTGCGACTTCCGGAAAGGTAGAAGACTCGGAAACCATGAAGATCGCTTGGGATTGGATCGGGAAGAACAGTACAGTCCCTTTCGCCATCGGAATTACACTCCAGAACACCCATTTCAATTATTTTATTCCGGATGGAGCAGAACAACCCTTTCAACCCTCCGTCATTGATTTTCCCACCCCGTACTATGTCTGGCCTAAAGACAAGAAGGAGCATGTTTACAACCGCTACCTGAATGCTGTCTACAATGTCGACAAACTGCTGGGTGAATTTTTCGACCAACTCAAGGCTTCGGGCTTGTGGGAGAAGAGCTGCATCCTCATCACGGGGGACGGCGGGGAGGCTTTCTACGAGCACGGTTTCGGCAACCACTCCGGACCCGCTTACGATGAATGCGTCCGCAGCCTGACTTGGCTGAAACCCCCAGCACAAAATTACAACCCTCAATGGGCCGTTGTGGAAAAGCCCGTGAGCCATGTTGACCTAATCCCTTCCATCTTCGATATTCTGGCCCTACCCATCCCAGGAGAATTCCAGGGCATTCCGTTTAGCTCCGATTCCCGCCCTGAAGTCTATATCCACACCAATGTCATTGTCGCCCAGAACGCCATTGTCCAATGGCCCTGGAAACTGATGCATAATCTCAGGCCCGTAAGTAAAGGCTACGAACTCTACAACCTGCAGGACGATCCGGGCGAAGAAAAAAACCTCTTCAAGTCAGGAGAGAAAACATCGCAGGATCTTAAAAGACTCCTTAACCTGTGGATCTCCAATCAGGAGTCGTACTACGCAACTCCGGGGATTTACCAGAAATTTTATCCTCCACGCCATCAAACCGAAAAGCCCCCGTGAAAAATTTCCTGCCCAAATCAGACCCCAGCCCCTTCAAGCTTTAACTGGGAAGTTTCAGGTTCATCGGGATTATCGCCATCGTTGGTTTTTTTGCCGGACTGCATATTGGCCAGAACGGCCGGGCCTCACCGGATTTGGGCACAGGAAATATTTTTTATTACCTATATTACCAGTACGAACTTTGGATGTGCCTGCTCTTCCGCCTCGGTGATCTGGTGGAGGAACCCAACAATCACCTTCTGGTCGTGCTAAACCCGGTGATGACTCACTCTTTATAACATCGCGTTATGTAATGGGTGTAGGGAATACGCAGCCGACCATGCCCAACCTTCCCTTCAACACGGGGAAAATGACGCCCCAGCATTTTGTCATATTGTTCAGGAGTTCTGACATGCTTTCCACGATCCAGCTTCAACAGGAGAGTGGCAACTGGATGCTGGCCACGGACGAAGGCTCCATCATGGGTGACAAACAGTCCTCCCGGCTTGAGGGACCGCCATGCGCAAAAGATCAGTGCCTCCGCTTCCTGATCGTTTAAATGGTGCAGAACCCCGGCGGAAAGCGCAATGTCGAAGCTGGCTTCCTCCAAAGGCAGCGGTGCATCCACGCTGCCGCAAATCCATCTGACCCGGTGCTGGCCCTGAAATTCACGCTGCGCTGCGGATATGTAGTCCGGATTATAATCCACACCGCAATAATCCACATCGTATTTCAGAAGCGACCGCAGGATCACTGCTGGCCCACAACCAAAATCAACAATACGATCGCCTTTGGAAGGCCTGACAAATTCCTGTATAAAAATCCCGAACCCGTCACTTCGACTAACAAAGGCTTGGAAACTCTCATAAACCTTCGACTTACCCAACAATCGGTACATCCATTGGATCATAAGGAAGAACCCTTGTATTCCAGCACCTGACTGATGACATAATCCTGCTCCAGCTCGGTCATCCCCGTATAAAAAGGAAGACGTAAAAGACAATCACCCAACATTTCCGTCACCGGACAGGACTTTTCCGAACCAAGTCTGGTTGCCATCTCTGAGCGGTTCAGAGGCTGGTAGTGAAAGACAGCCAAAATGTCCCGTTTTCTGAGAAAATCCATCAGATTGTCGCGCTCTTCCTTGGAAGAAAGAACAAGGTAGAACATATGATGGGACTGCACGCAGTTATCAGGCACGTAAGGCAGGCGCACACTCAGGTTCCGGGCCCAATCCAACAACGCATTATTATATCGATTCCAGATCAAAGCGCGCCTCCCTTCAATTATCGTTCGGCTCTCCAGCTGTGCATAAAGGAAAGCTGCCAGCAGGTCGGAAGGCAGGTAGCTGGACCCAATATCCACCCACGTGTATTTGTCCACTTCTCCGCGCATGAACTTTTTGCGGTTTGTCCCTTTCTCCCTCAAAATTTCGGCCCGCTCCACAAGTGTCGGATCGTTAAGCAGAATGGCACCACCCTCCCCGCAGCTGAAATTCTTGGTTTCATGAAAACTTAATGTGGCCAGGCAGCCCCAAGAGCCCAGCGGTCTTCCTTCGTAACTCCCGAATAATCCATGGGCGTTGTCTTCAACCACGGGAATATTCCGCTCAGAGGCTTTCTTCAGGATTGTACGAATCTCGCAGCCCACACCCGCGTAGTGTACAACTACAATAGCTTTTGTCCTGTCGCTGATAACATCATCCAGCTGCTTTTCATCAAAATTGAGCGTATCCAAACGGACATCGACAAAGCGCGGAACCGCACCCCGCAAAACGAAAGCGTTTACTGTGGAAACGAAAGTATAGGCTGGGATAACCACTTCATCACCAGGTCCAACATTCAGAAGTAATGCCGCCATCTCCAGAGCATGTGTGCAGGAGGTGGTCAAAAGCGCCTTCTTTACCCCCAATGCATGCTCAAGCAACTCATTACACCTAGAAGTGAATTCCCCATCGCCGGAAGCATGGCCCTCGGTGATTGCTCGCCCTATATATTCGAATTCTTTCCCCTGGCAAAAAGGGCGGTTAAAGGGGATTATCATACGTTCTTAAGCCCATTCTCCAGTTCAGAATCGGGTAGTGCCTTCAGATCCAAAGCCTCATACAGCATCTGCTCTCTCTCCAAAAGTTCTCCCCGTCCGGATGCACTCAACATTACTTCACCGACACGATTCCCGCCATCGGAAAACACCCCGACCGGCATCCCTTCATCCCAATCCAGTTTCAAACCATGAACCCAGTCCTTTTTTTGAAGGGCCTGCACGGAGCCCGGCCGAAAGGACAGTCGTCCGCTTGACTCCACTCCCAGGATTATCACCGACGCGCAACGCGCTTTTTCCAGTCCCGGAACGGTCACCCGGCGGCCAAGGGCAACCTCAAGGGCGCAGCGCGGCAAATCTACTCCCGCAGAAAGTTCCAAGAAAGAGGCCAGAGAATTTCCCCCCAGTCGGGGAGTCATTTCCAATAGAACCACGCGGTCGCCAACCACAAAGTCGGCATCAAAAAGAGTGTTGATAAAACCCAGATCCCGAAGAATTGTTTCCACCTGACGCTTCAATTCGTCAACCTCATCCTGCCTAAGAAGATGGGGAATCCGATGCCCGGCCGTCGCCACATAAGGTTTCGCAGCAGTCATCCGCTCCGTCACCCAAAACCTTCCGATCTTCCCATTCAAAAACAACCCTTCACAAGTGCCCTGCCTTCCCTCAATAAACTCCTCGGCGATCGCCTTGTTTCCGGGATCCACCGAACAGGCCAGACCAAGCGCTTCATTAAATTCCTTCTTCGTTTTTGCAATGCGTACACCCTTGCTTCCAGAACTGAACTGCGGCTTGAGTATCCATTGCTTGCTTCCATCGCCTATTTCTCCCGCAAAGGTATCCGCAGAAAACCAGGCCGGGCAAGGATAGCCCTTTTTTTCCTGATACTCCCGGAAAGCCTTTTTATTGCACAAGACAGAGCATCCTTCCAAGGAAGGACCGGGCAACCCAAGACTTGCCGCCACATAAGCTGCCGTCGGGACAGCTACGTCCGTACATGCAGCCAGCACACCCTCAATGTTTTCTTCTTTCGCAACCCTCAGGACTTCATCCCGGTTCGTGGTATCAACGAAGTACGAGGCATCCGCAAGCCGGTGGCCGGGGTTGGATGGACGGTTGTCCAGTGTGATGACACGCAATCCCATTTCCCGGGCTTTTTCGATCACGGGAATCTGGTATCTTGAAGCTGCCAGAACCAAGATGGTGGGATTACTCATGGTTCACTGCGTGGCGTGAAGTGTTTAAGAATTAAACGGCTGGAACAAATCTTTGGATAGAAAATCAGAATCCCCGCAGAAAGGAGAACCAGATACTGCAGGGTTTGACTCAACGATTCCAATACATTAAAGGTTTTCACCGAAAAAATCACCAAGGCCGTGAAAGGTAAGGTCATTAGCCATAAGAATCTGTCGCCCGCTACGCGGGGCAGGAAAAACACAAAAGGAATAATCCAAGCAAGATACCACTCGGTGACAACCGTGGAGTAGGACAGAAGATAGAGCAGGAATATTTTCATGATAAGAACGAGAAATTCGTCAGGCTTTAGGTTTTCTTGGCGGACAAGAGGCTTCCCCAAAATCAACATGGAGCCAACCAGAAAAATGCCCAAAACCATCCATTTGAAGGATTGCAAATTCATCCCCAGCAAATAAAAGATACCGTAAAAAAAAGTGAAGCTGCTCGTCCTGTAAAGGGGTAGACCTTCTGAAGCCAGCTTTCTGAAGACCTCCCAAGATCCCGGGTACATCGCATACAACAAAAAACTGCCCGCTACGAACGCCATCCCAAACAAAGCAAAACCTCTTGCGGGTCTTCGATTTTTCACGATGAAAAGACCAAAGACAGGGAGGATAAGAAGCGGAACAAACTTCAGGGCAAAGCCACAGGCGAGAAGCAGGCCACTCCATCCCGGTCTTCCATAGAGCAGGGCCAAAGCAGAAGCCAACAAAGGCAACATCATCATTTCGTCGTTGTGGCTGCACATCAAAAACACAAGAAGGATAACTGGGTTGCATCCGTAAACAAAAAAAGCCCGCTTGGCGGACACGCCGCATTTCCTAGCCAGCAGCACTATCATCAACGTGCACCCTATGTGGGCAACCAAACAGCCCACCTTGAACAGGATCAGGGCTGTCTTGATTTCTCCCCCAGAAAGGGCCGTCACTGCGGCACAGAACTTTTGAAACAGCGGTCCGTAATTCCCTACATTGCTCAAAAATGCCGGATATGTATTGTTAAACATCGGATCATTGCTGTAACCAGGAATTGTGGCAGCCGCATGCTGGAAGGGAGCAAGGCCGTAGCCGGTCTCAATCCAGCCCCCTCGCAGATAATAGAAAACATCCGGACTTATCCAGGGAATGCCTCCAGTGTAAAGCAGCGAAGGAACCAACACCATGAGGGCCAACCTTCCCCAAGAAAAGTCCTCTGCAACAATCGCCTTCGCCCACTTCCAGTATGTCATGGCAACCCCTAAATAACAAAGTGCAAAAAACATCTTGCCCGCCATAAGCCCGAGGTTCGGTCTGTTTCCAAAAAATTCCGGCAGTTGTCCTATAAAAAAATCAAACTCATTGGAAATGACGTCAAATCGGGGATTGAGCCAGAAAGTATAGGATGGTAAAAGCAATAACAAGGAAAGTAGGAGAAAAAGCCCGTGCCATTTAGATGCATTTCCCTGTGGTTTATTTCCGGGCTCTTGGTGGGCAGACGGATGATAGCTATCCATTAATCAGATTAGCCTGCCCTTCAAAAAATATGCAATGGGTATTGCACGATAGCCGCAACAACGTGTGGTTCCTGAATAAATGGCCGCCGTATTCATTTATAAACTTTGCGGCAATTCAATTACTATTAGATCGCCACCTCTACCCGCAAGATAGTAATATTTTAAAAATGCTGCTTGCCATAACATTGAATGAACCAAGTGATCCAAATTGTAATCGTAAACCCGCGACTCCAAGCAATGCTGCAAAACAAAGCAGATGCAGTTAAAATCGAATTTTGCATTTTATGATTCAGGTCTTAAAACGGTGGAATCTGCATAAAATCCTGTCAGAAACATGCGATAGCCTAGCCAGCATCGGACTGAAAAGAACCCTCTCTGTTATTCAAAACCGCTTGGGCGACATTTTGTTCGATTTACGATACAATACAGAAACCGTCCAGATCGAAACGCTGGAATCGCTTGAGACTGTAGGCGAAAACGCCCAAAGAGGCCAGCGCTATCAGCCCACAGGAGCGTTGGCATTTCGTAAAATTTGCAAGGAGATTGCCATCGGGCCAGACGATATTTTTATAGACTATGGCTGCGGAAAGGGTAGAACCCTCCTTCTGGCCTCCCTTCGGGGATTTAAAAAGGTCATTGGTATTGAATTCTCTTCGCAACTGTGTTCTTCCTGCGCGGAGAATATCCAGCACTTCAGGAATAAAACAGGGTCTGATGCAGTCTTTGAAGTCATCTGTAACGATGTCATCAATTTCCGCCTACGGAACGACGAAACTGTTTTTTATTTTTTTCACCCTTTTGACGATGCGGTCATGAAACACGTATTGGACAATATTATCAAATCGTTGGAGGATAGACCAAGAATGATCCACCTTATTTATTATCTGCCACGGCATTATTCAATTTTCCTCAACTACCCCCAGTTCCGGATAACAAAAAAATTGATTTCCTATGGCTACGAGTGCCTCATCTATCGCTATGAACCTTCCTGAAAACAACCCAGCCTCCCCGGCTATTTCAGTGGTGATCCCTATGTTCAATAGCGGCGATTCCCTAGCTTTACTGGTGGGGGAACTTCGGGAATTTTTCAATGAGGCCGGTATCAGTGCAGAAATTCTTCTGATCAACGATGGAAGCAGGGACAGAAGCTGGGAAACCGCTCAAAGCCTTCTTTCTGGAAAGCCGCAGTTGATCGCAGTCAATCTAACGAAAAATTTCGGCCAGCACGCTGCTCTCCTTGTTGGCCTGAAAATGGCGCGCGGAGAAATTGTTATAACCATGGATGACGACCTTCAACATCCCCCTTCGCAAATTCCGCTGCTTATTGCGGAAATTCAGAACGGAAACGATGTCGTTTATGGCGTTCCCGCGCAGGAACGCCACGGTTTGTGGAGAGATTTTTGTTCCAGCTTTGGAAAGTTTTTCCTCCAAAGAGCCTTGGGCATCCAGAGAGCTGAAGATACAAGCGCTTTCCGGGCCATCAAACGGGAGATTTTGAGTTCCTTCCTCCACTACGATAATTATTACGTTGATATTGATGCCCTCCTAGCCTGGGTCACTGATCGCTTCAGCTCAGTCCGGGTCCGGCACCAACCGCGCAAATACGGCAAATCCAACTACACGTTTTACAAACTCCTCAGTCATACTGCAAAAATGGTGCTCAGTTTCACGACACTTCCCTTAAGGTTGATCAGCATTATCGGCTTCATATTCACTTTGTTCGGGCTGCTCTTATTCACCTATGTTTTGGCTGCCTACCTCATTTATAGCTCTGCCATCCCCGGATTCGCCTTCCTAGCTTCAACGATCACCATTCTTTCCGGGGCACAGTTGTTTGCGCTTGGATTGCTCGGCGAGTACTTCGCCAAGATGCATTTTCAGATCATGGGCAGACCGGGTGCCGCCGTCCGCTCCATCGAATCAGAATCAGGGAAGTCAGCATGAACCTGCCTACACCAGTCCCAGAGAAGTTTCCCAATGAAAGCTTCTATCTCTATGACAGGGCCGTTTTCCTCAGGAATCTGGGGGATTTTGTCGCTGCGTTCCGCCGATTTTATCCAAAGACCAAGCTGGCTTTATCCGTTAAGACCAATTATCTGCCCTTGCTTCTGATGGATGCGGCCAGAACGGATTGTTGGTTTGAGGTCGTGTCTTTGGCCGAATATAGACTTGTACGATCACTAGACATTCCAGCAGCACGCATAATCGTTAATGGCCCCATCAAAGGTGTTGATTTGATTTCATTGGCTCTTTCAGAAGGTGCATTGCTTCAACTGGACGCTGAGGAAGAGCTCGCGCTGCTCAGGCAGTTGATTCAGACGAACGGAGAAAGTAGTGCTCGGGTTGGTCTGCGTTGTTCGCTGAAAGTCCCGGGGGGACTTCCTTCCCGTTTTGGCTTTGACGTTTCCAGCCCTTCGTATATGGATGCCATCAACTTTCTGTCACAAACCTCCAGTGTTCAGATCGAAAGCATTCATTGCCATTATTGTTCGGCGTCAAGGCAGCCCTCAGACTATATTCAGCTTGCCAAGGAGCTGATCAGACAAGCCGCCCGGGTTCCGGGCGCTGGACCCTCGATTCTCAATCTGGGGGGAGGTTTTTTAAGTCCCGCCAGCAAAAAATTTCAGGATCAGTTTCCCTTTCCCTGGGTTGGTTTTGAAGATTACGGACAAGCCGTTGGGGAGATTTTCAGTGCCCATTATGCGGGAAGAGAAGGTCCTGTTTTGATGCTGGAACCAGGCTTGGCCGTAACGGCAAACTGCATGTCGTTCTTTGCCCGCGTCACAGGCATAAAGACGGTGGAAGATCGGGTTCTTATCCAAGTTGCGGGAAGTTGTTACAACATCAAACCCAACAAAAGCAAACGCAACCTTACGATCTCTCTTGTGGCCGGCAGCGGCAGCCCACGGAGGGATGTCGAGGGCGCCGAGATAGTCGGCTACACCTGCATGGAAGATGACATCCTGCACCGTAACTTCAGCGGCAACATTGCCGTGGGTGACTATGTCCAGTTCGATCAAGTCGGCGCTTACAGCATCACCTTGAAACCTCCCTTTATCGAGCCTCAGGCTCCAATCTATATCCAAAGACCGGAAACAGGCGTTTTTGAATTGATTCAGGCCGGCGAAAGCTGGCAGGAAATGTTTGGCGTTGGCCGAATAGCTTCATTTATATGACCCTTCCTGAACACAGCATTCTTGTCATGGGGGCAGGACCGGCAGGGTTGGCTTTCGCATACGAATGCAAAAAGCTCCATATTCCCTGCACTGTTTTGGAGTCCGGAACCGGACCAGGAGATAGTTGGCAACGGATGCCTACCAACCTGAAATTATTGTCGCCTTGGTATCAGAATTCACTTTTCCAAACGCCTTTTCTTCTGCCTGATCTGTTTAGGCTTATCTCAGCAAGGACGTTTGCCGGCTACCTCACCCAGCAAAGTGAGGTCCATCAACTCCCTGTGCTTGCTCGACAGCCTGTCAAAAACGTTTGCAAAGCTGGAGACTCCTGGATCGTTGACGCTTCGAACCAGTTCAAAGCCAAAATTCTGGTCAATGCCACAGGCTACTATTCTTGTCCTTTTACGCCTGAGTTCCTTGGAATGAGGGAAAGCCATATTCTCCGGATCCACTTTGCCGACTACAAGAATGCGGATCAGACAAAAACGTTGATCGGAGGTAAAGCAGGACGCATCCTAATCGTAGGCCAACGAATTTCTGCGGGTCAAGCAGCCATGGAATTGGCCAAGGCAGGCCACCACGTCACTCTTTCCTGCCGATCTCCCTTACAATTCAGCAAGCCCTTATGGCTGCAGCTCTTAGTTTCCCCCCTCTATTTCAGCTACGAGGACTGGGTTGTCAAACGAAGGCCTTTTTGGAAAACAGAGTCTCGACCCGCAATGGATGGCGGAGAAAGCGAGCGGTGGATTTCGCAGGGACGCCTGAATATCAAACCTCTCATAAAAGAGATTCACCATAAAACCGTATCTTTCATCGATAAAACCGAAGAACCCTATGATTTGATCATCTTTGCTACTGGGTTCAAACCTGCGTTGAACCACTTGCTAACGCTTAATCTTGAACTCAACTCCGACGGCGTGCCCCGTACGCGTTCCTTTGAGAGCACACAGCATCCAAATCTATATTTTATAGGGCTTGACGGGCTCCGCAATTTCCGGAGCCGCTACCTGCGGGGAATCCGTGAGGATGCCTCTTTATTGGCCTCAATCATCGCAAAAAAAATTGCTTCAATCTGACTTTTACGGCGTTCGTTACAACAAACGTCTCTCGACAACAGGCCTTTTGTGGGGACACACCACTCCCATTTCCTGTTATCTCAATGATTCCGGCAACAAAATGAAAAAACTCTGCGCTACCAAAAAGGCCGCCTCTTACCATGGCATTTTCTGCCAAGCTTCCAGCCCGTAATCTACTTCTGGTCAAAATGCCAGATCCCTTTATCCATAGCGATTTAATCCGCCACAGACAGGTAGGTTCCCACCAAAGCATTTTCATTATGTCGATTCAAAGGCGTTGAGGGCTGCCGTGATTTCAGCAGCCGCTTCCACGATGAAATATCCGCTCAGATGCCGCCCGGATAAGGCTATCGCCGCCGCAACCGGATTTCCAATCAAGGTTCCGATGGAAATTTCCCCGTTTGAATACGTCAGGGCGGTTAGTCCTGATCCATGTAGATAAAAAGTTGCGAGTTTTATTCCTCATGTGAAAAAGTATATTGTATAAAAACAGCCCCACTTCTTTTTAAATTGGGGTTAAGGCGCGCGCATTTGGTCGCCAGAGTTTTTACCCCTCGGCAGCTTAATAAGCTGGTTTTACGGCCTCCACCTAACCACACACCAGTAGGCAACACTATGGGAGAGGAAAGGATGAAGGTTGAAAGTCGAATGATGAAGTGGGAAGGCTAACCTGTTTTTTTTTCATCCTTTCGCCTTCCTCCTTTCATACCACAGCTTCTGCAAGCGGTGCGGCGATGAGTTTTTCTAAGGCCTTGGCTGATGAGAGCACGCCGGGCACGCCTGCGCCAGGATGGGTGCCCGCTCCCACGAGGTAGAGGCCATCCACATCTTCCGCTAAGTTATGTGGTCTAAACCAAGCACTTTGGGTAAGAACTGGCTCAAACTGAAAGGCTGTTCCTAGATAAGCATCTAATTCATTTTCGAAATCTACCGGGGTCATAATGAGTTTGCTGACTATGTGTTTGCGCAAGTCCGGACAAACAGATTCTAATGATTCTAAAATAGCCTCCGCATAGCGTTCTTTTTCCATCGCCCAATTCACGTTGCCGCCTAAATGCGGGACCGGGGAAAGCACGTAAAAGCATTCATGACCAGGAGGTGCCATGGACGGATCGGTGCGCGTTGGAGCATGCAGGTAGAGGGAAAAATCTTTCGCCAAAAACTTATGTTGAAAGATGTCGTCTAAGAGTTCTTTATAGCGCTCACTTAAGATGATGGAGTGATGCGCTAAGTCTGGATACGTGCGGTCGGTGCCAAAATAAATGAGAAATAAGCCCATGCTGTATTTCATTTTCTCAATGCGCTTGTCCGTCCATTTGCGACGGTGTTCTGGCTTCACACATTTACGGTAGATGTTAGCAACGTCACCATTGGAAACGACGAGCTGGGTCTTAATTTCCTCACCTCCAACTAAGCGCAGCCCCGTGACGGCATTTTCTTCGATCAGGATTTCTTCCACCTTAGCGTTGAGTCGTAGGGTGCCGCCCATTTCTTCAAAAAGTTTAACTAGCGCCTTCACCAAAGCTCCCGTCCCTCCTAGAGCAAAATGCACGCCCCATTTGCGTTCTAGATAATAGATCATGGAGTAGATGGAGGAACTATGAAAAGGATGTCCGCCCACCAGCAACGGGTGAAAGCTGAAGACCATACGGAGTTTAGGATCTTTAAAATACTCAGAGGCCATGGCGTGAACTGATTGATCCGCACGCAGCATCATTAAATCGGGTGCGGTCTTCAACATGTCCGTGATGTGGCTAAAGGGTTGATCTGCTAATTCCGTAAAACCTTTTTCAAAAATCTTACGTGTTTTTTCGATAAACTCGGGGTAGCGCTCCGCATCGGCAGGGTTGATCTTACGGACCTGCTCCAACATATTTTCTTCCGAACCATTGTATTCAAAACTGCTGCCGTCATGGAAAATAATACGATAAAAAGGCTCGCAAGGAACCATCTTTACATAGTCCTCCGTCTTTCTGCCCGTCAGAGCAAAAAGTTCATCAATAAGGAAAGGCGCGGTGATGATGGTGGGCCCCGCATCGTAGGTGAATCCTTTATCCTTATAAACATAAGCACGGCCACCGGGCATGTCGCGCATTTCAAGAATAGTCGTTTGGTAACCCTTGGCTTGTAAGCGAATAGCTGCCCCGAGCCCACCGAATCCGCTACCGATAACTACTGCTTTAGGCTGAAATGCTTTTAACATAAGTAAAATGACAGTAACACGCTTTAATCATTTGCCAAATGAGTTTGTCTAATAGGAGTAGGAGTTTTCATTTTAGGAAAGCCGTGCGTCAGGATGTAGAACTTCCATCCAACCTTTTTCAGGATTAAGTCCAACCACCACGGAGTAGCGATCCCGTTGTAGACACCAAGCGAGATCCTCCTTTAAACCTAGCTGCCTCAGCCGCCTCCCGTTCACACTACTAGCAAAGGCTGCGGCAAGGTCGTGACCATACGCACGATCGAGCGCTGCCCAAGGATGTGCTGGCTGGAGCTTACGCAGGAGTGCAGAGGCAAGCATGGCGTCTTCTAAGGAAAAGGCCTCCCCCGTGCCGCTACAAACGAGGGTAATCGGAGATGTTTGCGTTTGAAGATACTCGACAGTGCTGGTGAAATTTAAATAACTAGCGACAAGGCACTGCTTACTTCCCCTAGCCGCTTCAATGGCACGAGTGCCGTTACTAGTCGTGAGAATAATGCCGCACCCTGAGGGAACTTTCCCTAAAAACTCACGTGGAGAGTTGCCTTTAGAAAAACCAACTGGAGCTAGCCCACCACGTTCCCCCGCCAAAATGGCTTTTGGTAAAAGTTGCGCCTGCTCACGAGCTATCTCCATTTCCGCACAAGGTAGCACCCAAGCATAACCCTCCCCCAAAGCCGTCACCATGGTCGAGGTAGCGCGTAACACATCAAGCACCACGGCGACTCTCTCAGACCAATACTCAGGCCTTAAACCTTCGTAACCATGTGGGGCTAAGTGGACATCAACCTGCGCATTCATGAGAAGCCTTGTTACGATGACCTAAAACTTAGAGCCAAGAGCAGCTCTCCACTTTAATTAGTAAGTGAAAAGTTCGTCTGGCTTAAAGAAACGCTTCAGCTCAATAGCGGCCGAAGCTTCAGAATCTGAGGCGTGAACTACATTGATCATCTTTGTCTTGCCGAGGTCGCCACGGATCGTGCCCTTAGCTGCCTGAGTGGAATCTGTTGGTCCCAGCATTTCGCGAACCGTGTCAATAATCTGAGGCCCAGCCAAGGCCAAGGCTACAACGGGAGAAGATTGCATGAATTGTTCAATCTCAGGATAAAAGGGCTTATCCGCCACGTGAGCATAGTGTTCTTTCAAAATTTCTTTGCTGAGATGGATCATTTTAATGCCGCAGATACGGAATCCAGCTTTTTCAAAACGGTTTATCACATCACCACAGTATTTGCTACTGACACAGTCAGGCTTCAATAAAATCAAGGTCGTTTGCATACATTTCTAAAGTGACATAACACTTTTATATTGTATAGCTGATTTTAACCTAACAACTCTAGCTAAGTGAGAATTGGCTTCTTGCAAGAGATGCAATTGACCAGAAGCAGAACAGCCACTAGCGTGTTAAAAATCTCGCAAAACTTTTTCTATGATCTTGAACGATAAACAAATAACCAAGCTGGCTAAGTCCGGCATGATTCAGCCTTTTGTCCCTAAGTTATTGCGCCGCTCAGAAGGTCGCGCCGTTCTTTCCTATGGCCTCTGTAGTTATGGCTATGACCTTCGATTATCACCAAAAGAATTTAAGATTTTCCGCCATGTTCCTGGCACTGTCGTGGATCCGAAAGCCTTTAGCCCTAAAAATCTCGAAGCCGCCGAGCTTCATCACGACAAAAAAGGAAGCTACTATATTCTACCTGGCCGTAGCTACGGCTTGGGAGTAGCGATTGAGCAGTTAGCTCTACCTAATTACGTCAGTGCTATTTGCGTTGGTAAAAGCACTTATGCGCGCTGCGGCATCATCGCCAATGTCACGCCAGCAGAGGCAGGTTGGGTGGGACATTTAACCTTAGAGTTTTCTAACAGCAGTGCCGCGGATTGTCGCGTCTATGCTAATGAAGGCGTGGTGCAGATGATTTTTTTCCAAGGAGAACCCTGTGGCACTAGCTATCTTAATCGTGCTGGCAAATATCACAAACAGTCCCACCAGATTACCCTACCAAAAGTTTAGGCACTAACTAACACGAATCAAACGCAGAGCATCCAAGCGTAAATGGCTTTCGTGGATCGCTTGACCCATTACTTCCCTCTCCTCTCGCAGGTATTCCCTCTCTCGTCCGCCTGCCTTTCCACTGCTTTCACGCAAGGCTTTTAACCGCTCAATCTCCGTCGTAAGAGAACGCATCATTTCTTCATGAGCTTTCGCTCGCAACCCCTTAGCCTGAGCTTCTACCTCCTTCTCCGCCGCCGCTCTCGACTGATCTACAAAGGGTTTCAACGCTTTAGCTTGTCCTGTTAAAGCATGTTTCGCCGCATCACTCCGCCCCGCTGCATCTAATGCCTCTAAAAAAGCTGAATCTAGCACCTTAGCCTTCGCATCCACGCAAACCCGTAAAGACGTGGCTGGCAGAAAACGATTCAAGTCATAGCGCACTGGGCACACAGGCTCCAAGATGAAAATCATTTCCATATAAAAGCCCGCCGCCACATCCGCCGAAGCCTTCACTTCCGTAAAGGCCGTATTCCCCGCTTCAGAGCTCAACAGTAAATCTAACAACGAAAAAACTAAAGGATGATCCCACGTCATAAAATCAACATCATCCCGGTCTAAGGCCACAGAACGATCAAAGGTTATCATCTTTCCTTCCGCCGGAATAATCGTGAGCTGGTCTGTCATCAAATGCCCTGGCATTAACAACCAACTCCGATTTTCCCGCCCGCCCAAGCCTTCCCGTCCAGCCAGCTTCTCCACATGAACTCCGAAGTGATCTAAAGCCGCCAAAAGAAAATCTCCCAGTGCGTGGCCTTTATCTAAATCCTGAATCCCCGAAATGAGCGGTGCCACTTGCTCGGGTCGGCACGAATGCCATTCCAACAGCCGATCACGGCCTTTTTCAAATGTTTTTTGTAAATCTTCACGATAAGTCGTCGTCTCCTTTAAGAAGGCCTCTAGATCTTCTTCACCAGATTTACCTGCACCTAAAAGAAGTCGTAATCTCGGTAAAAATTCTTCTAGTAACAATGCTCCACCTTGCACGGGATGCTTAAATGCATCCACCCCTTCATGAAACCAACGATATAAAAGCTCGCCCCCAGACTCCTTAAAAAAGGGCACATGCAAATGGATTGTCTCCCGCTGACCTATACGATCCAGACGCCCAATCCTTTGCTCCAATAGCTCGGGATCTAAGGGTAGATCAAACAGAACAAGGTGATGAGCGAATTGAAAATTACGTCCCTCGCTCCCTATTTCTGAACAAATTAAAAGTCGTGCCCCGTCAGGCGCAGGCTTAGCAAACCAAGCCGCATTCCGGTCTCGTTGCAAGATAGTCTGCTCCTCATGAAAGACCGTCATACTCACACTAACCTTAGCCCGTAATGCTTCGTAAAGAGCCTCCGCACGTTTTTGATAACGACAGATGAGTAGAAATTTTTCCTCAGGATGTTTCTTAAGCAAGCGAACTAACCACTCGATTCGTGGATCTTTCTCCAGCTTTCTGCGAGATAATTTTTCTACCACACCCAGCTCAAAATCAATCTCGTTTTGCACAATTTCCGCCGCCGCTTCCTGGCCTATGGGATAACTTAACGGTGTCGGATAAACCCGCCGCTTCGGAAATCCAGGAATGGCCGCACGCGTATTGCGGTAAACTGCACGCCCCGTGCCATGTCGGTCCAATAAATCTTCAATCAATGCCTCCCGTAACTGCCCATCTTCTATAGTTCCCTGACCTAATTTAGTAAGTTCTTGCAATAAGTCTTGTCGATTAACAAAGAGTTTTTTCATTGCCGCTAATTCTTTGGCTGTGGGCTTCTTGGCTTCCAACAAAGATTCCACTACGCTTGCTATTTTATGGTAGTGCTCAGTCTCACGTTGAAACGTTTCATAATCATGATACCGCTCCGCATCCAGTAAACGCAGCCGGGCAAAATGTCCTTCCATGCCGAATTGTTCTGGAGTGCCCGTTAGCAAAAGAAGACTTTGCGAGAGTTTAGAAAAGGCCTCGACCATTTCATAATCCGCACTGGCTTTTTCTGGCGTCCATTTTAAATGATGCGCTTCGTCAACAATCACTAAGCCCCAATCAGCTGCTAGAGCTTGTTCCAGCCGCTCAGGATGCTTTTTAAATAAACTTGTGCTAGTTAAAATGAGGTGCTCGTCTAAAAAGGGGTTTACGGTTGACCCCATCCCAGCTTCTCCTTGAATAGCAGCACAGCGAGCCTCGTCGAAGATAGAACAGGTTAAATTAAAGCGTCGATATAGCTCTACGAACCATTGATGTATGAGCGGCTCTGGGACTAAAATGAGCACCCTGCCACTTTGGCCACGCAGATAGAGCCGGTGCAAAATTAAGCAGGCCTCAATCGTTTTACCCAGCCCCACTTCATCCGACAAAAGAACTCTGGGACAGCGACGTTCGGCCACCTCATGAGCTATGTAAAGTTGATGGGGAATCAAATCCATCCGAGCACCTAAGTAGCCGTGAGCAGGATGCCTCTGGATCTGGCTGCGCCGTTCCCATGCCAAGCGGCGCAGCAGAAATAACTCCGTAGTATCCTGCCTACCATCTAACAAACGTTGATCCGCCGTAGAAAGATTTCTACTCTCCGTTAAATCGGCCTCAGAAATCCTAGTCGATCCAAAATGATAATGTAAAAGACCCTCCATCTCTTCGACGCTTTCAACCACACATTTTTTCTCCTGCGCTGTGCTAAAAGAATCACCGACCTTTAAAATCACTCGTTCAATCGGGGCTGATTGCAAGGCGTAAACCCTTGTCTCATCCGAGCTAGAGAAAAAGAGCCGCACTTGGCGACGATCGACCTCTTGTACCACGCCTAGACCCAGCTCTGGTTCCGCTACACTCATCCAACGTTGCCCTATCACAATAGCCATAGAGCACGAAGTTAAAGTCATCTCATAGCTCTGGCAATCCACGTTTGTGGGCTCTCATGTTGGAGAATCTAAACGATATAGCGCTTGCGCATTATCTCCAACAAAGATGGCCGACCACTGGTGAACACTTACTTTCAGATGTAAAAAGCCATGCATTACCTTCCCAAACTTCTTCCGCTTATCTTTCATTAACGTGTGTAAGTTTTGCCCGCCAGCACCCGAGACTAGCCAATGGGTGGGTTGTCCCTCCTCCTTCAAATGTTGGAGGTCATGTTCATGTCCGCACAAATAGGCGTCCACTCCATTTTCATTAAATAAGTCCCGCCACGGAGCTAAGTAGTCTGAGTCTCCATGATTTTCCCCTGCGCTCAGGACAGGATGATGCCCACTCACCATAAGCCAAGGCCTAGTGCGCACAGAGGTCATTTCTTTTTTTAGCCAAGCGTTCTGCATCACTATTTGCTCTGCTGATAGACATTTATAATGCGTATTTACAAACAACATCGTGAGCGTAGGGAAGTCCACTCGATACCACAAATCTGGCATCTTCCAACGTGAGCCCGAGACTTTCGAATATTCTAGCTGAAATTTAGCGCCGCCGCCGGGTTGATCATCATAGTCGTGATTCCCTAGAACTGCATAGCATGGCCCAGGAAATAAAGATGATGGATACATATCCTCAAACTCATTTTTCCACCGCAGCGACTCTACTCCATCAAGAGGCCCATAATAATTGTCCCCCAATAAAATCAAACCGTCTGCTCACTTTCTGCCTCATAATCAACCACTGCTTCCCGGATCATGGCCGTCAGGCATTACGAGCGATTTGCGAAGCCCCGGCCTTGGGCGAGTTGATCTAAGTCTTCTACTACATTCTTAGGCATGGATACGCTAAAACGTTGGAGCTTAGTTTTTTTGTGAAGGATTTTAATTTTTGTGCAGCCAACGTGTTACGATCTATCTAATACGTAGCACGAACAATGCCGAGCTTTTTAAACTTTGGCCTTAATGTCATCTAAACGTTGACAACCAAAACTTTGGCGGGCTCTAACCTTTTTCGATTACGGCGTAGGCACTGTGATTATGGATGCTTTCCATGTTCTCTGCCTCGACTCGATACCAGAGGATGTCTTTATGGGCATTGCAGCGCAGGGCAACATTACGCACCAGATCTTCGACAAAAACGGGATTATCATACGCTTTTTCTGTGACGTATTTTTCATCAGGCCGCTTCAACATCGAATAAAGTTCGCAGCTAGCAGACTCTTCAACCAAACTGATAAGATCCTCAATCCAAATCGTTTTCTTAAACTCTACGGCGAGGGTAACATATCCACGCTGGTTGTGTGCTCCGCGCTCGCTAATGGCTTTACTGCAGGGACAAAGGGTAGTGACCGGAACGATTACAGTCACACGAAAATCAGTGCGCTTCCCATGGGCCTCGGCATCAAAGCGGGCAACGTAATCAACAAGGCCTTTCGATTTTGTGACGGGAGCTTCTTTTTCAAGAAAGAAAGGGAACTCCATTACTAAGTGCGCCGATTTAGCTTCGAGTCGCTGTTGCAAGGACTTGAGAATAACGGGGATATTTTCCACATGGATTAGGCTACCGTGAGAGTTGAGGACTTCAACAAAGCGGCTCATGTGCGTGCCCTTGAACTGATGGGGGAGGTCGACGGAGAGAGAGATGGTGGCCACAGTGTTTTGGCGGTTGCGAGCTTTGTCGGCAATTTCAATAGGATGTTTCAAGCCTTTTACGCCGACTTTATCGATCCTAAGCTTACGGTGATCCCGTTCGCTTTGCTTATCATTCATGCTAGGAATTGGTTTTTTCACGTCTGTCATAGTACTATAGAGTATAGCCATACTTATAAAAGTAAAATGAAGGAGGGCTTTGCCCTTGCCCTAGCATCGCTTTCAACCGAGGCTTTAAACTTTTTTCTACGCAAACGACTGCTTTCTAGCTAACTTTAAAAACTGTCTCTTATACACATCTGACGCTGCCGACGAATAGAGAGGTGTAGATCTCGGTGGTCGCCGTATCAT